>Ga0209698_10005509_pt1 | contig 13673 bp, 13 predicted proteins | sample LitLauG_LLR_2012_FD_187203 | JGI IMG/M metagenome (GOLD analysis project Ga0209698, IMG submission 187203) | Freshwater sediment microbial communities from Pennsylvania, USA - Little Laurel Run_MetaG_LLR_2012 (SPAdes) (version 2) | ecosystem: Environmental > Aquatic > Freshwater > Creek >... | reverse complement strand
CCCCGATGGCCAGGTCAAATTCCTCCACCTGTGGCCGGGTCAAATTCCCCCACCCCCGGCAGCGGGACAGAGGGACTTTAGTCGGCTGATGCCTGCTTGGCAAGGCGAGTAGCGGCTTCTTTCAGGCGCCAGCTCTTACCTTCGAACTTGAGCATATTTCCGTGATGCATGAGGCGGTCGAGCAGCGGTGCGACCACTACGACATCGCCGAGCAGCCTCCCCCAGTCTTCGAAGGCCCGATTCGAGCTGACGATGGTGGACGCCTTCTCGTGCCGGCTCATGAGGACGTCGGCGAGCTCGTCGCCGGCGTTGGGCGGCAGCTTGCGCAGGAACAGGTCGTCGATGACCAGCAGCTCGGTGGCTTTAAGGTGCGCGCGCAGTTTGCGCAGCTGGCCGAGCTCGCGTGCTTCGTTGATGTCCTCGATCAGCTGATGTGCCTCGCGGTAGTGAACCTTGTAGCCGCGGTTGACCGCCTGCAATGCGATGGCTTTGACGACGTGGCTCTTGCCGGTGCCGGGTTTGCCGATGATCAGCGCATCCTCGTGGGTGTCGACGAACTTGAGGGTGGCGAGGTCGAGCACCGCGCGCTTGGGTATGGTCGGGTTGTAGGCCCAGTCGAAGTCCTTGAGGTCCTTGCGCTCCGGCAGGCCAGAGAGCGCATAGCGGCGTTCGAGCAGGCGCGAGCGCCGCCGGTCGAGTTCATCCTGGACGAGCCATGAGAACGCCTCGAGGAAGTCCATCTCGTGACTGGCCACGGCGAGCGCCCGGACCTGGAGTGTGGTGCACATGCCGGAGAGGCGCAGTGCGCGAAGGGATCGTTCAAGTTCAGTGATAGACATCGACATCGGTTTCCTCCTGTGGGTGAGTCTGGGAATGGCTGTCCCAGAACGATTGGTACTCGATGAGAGCGCGGACATCGGCTTCGGTCTGGGGGTGTGCGATATCGGCGGCGGCGAGGGTCGCCGCCTTGCGATCGAGGGCACGTTTGAGGCTGGTATAGGAGAAGATTTGTGCCTTGAGCAGGCGAGCACACACCTCCTCGATATCGGCGCAGGTGTGGGCCCGCGCGAGATTGACCAAACCGTAGATTGCCCGCTGTCCGGGGCGCCCCTGGCGGTCGAACAGTTCTCTGGCGAATTGCGTGGTCGCCGGCCCGATGCGTTCGGCTTTGGCCAGCAGGCGGATCGTCTCGCGCGACGGATTGAAGAGGCGGTCCTGGGGCTCCATCGTGAAGCTGCCCTTGTGCAGCGCCTTCTCGTGCCTGCGCAAGAGCTGTCCGCTGGCGTCGAGGATCTCAATGTCGTGGTCGTAAATGCGCACCGTGACTTCGCTGTGCGGCGCCGCCGGCAGCGCGGCGTAATAGGCGCTCTGGACTTGGATCAGCCCGGCGTCGTCTACGGTACGCATGCCTTGCGTGAAGTAGCGGAAGCCCTGCATCGGCAGCGGGCCCAAATGCGGCTGTTCCTCGCGGAACATCTCAAGCACTTGTCGCTTCTTGCGGCCGTGGATACGCAGTGCCGCCCAGCGGGCTTCCCAGTGCGCAAGCCAGGTGTTCTGCGCCTCGATCGAATCGAACTGGCGGCCCTTGAGCGCGGTGCTTTGGGTGTGCTGGATCGCGTTCTCGACGGTCCCCTTGCGATTGGGGTCTCGTACGCGACACGGGTCGGCCACAGTCCCGTAGTGGGCCAGCATGGTGGCGTAGACGGGATTCAATTCCGGCGCGTAGATGTCGGGTCGGATCACGCCTTCCTTGAGGTTGTCGAGGACCACGTAGCGCGGACAGCCACCGAAGGCGCGAAACGCCTCCTCGTGCAACCGCGCCCAGACCTCTTGGCTGGTCTTCCACACCACCTTGCGGAAGCTCTTCCCGGAGAACTTCAGCGTCATCACGAACAGGTAAGGCCGCCGGTGCTTGCCCGTGGCGACAAGCGTGGGCGCCCCTTGGCCGTAATCCACCTGGGCCTCTTCGCCGGCAGGAAATTCCAGAACATCGAAACGCTCGGGTGCCCGGGCCCTGAGCTTCGCTACGAAGCGCTTGACCGAGTTGTAGGCGGCAGTGAAGCCGTGGGCCTCGACCAGGTCCTGGTAGATGGCCACCGCGTTGCGGCCCAGTTGCACTTGGTCTTCGATCCAACCGCAGTGAGGCTCGCACTCCGAGACCGACGTGGCGGTGGCTGTTGGTCCAGCGCTCGGAGCCGGTGGCCGGGGTGGAGGATCATCGGCCGGCGCCATATCCGGGCCGGTGGCCACCTGGGGGAAGTTCGCTAGCTCCGCCGCTGGTGGCTCGGCCTCGCCAGCATCACCGTGGGCCAAGCCGACAACGGGATGAACGACCGGAGCCGGTGGCCAGGGTGGGGGAATTTGCCCGGCGAGCTCCGCCGAGCCGGTGGCCACCCCGGAGGAATTTGCCGAGCGCTGGACGGCGCGAATCGTTTTGCGATCCACACCCGTCATGCGGGCGATCTCCCGCTGCGTGGCGCCTCGTTCCAGCAACGTCAGAACGGTCGTGCGTAGGTGAAGCTTCAAGACGTTCACTCCTTCTCCCCCGGAAAGGTCCAGGGGGAACGGTAACGTCCCGATGCCGTCGTGTGCCAATCAGGGGCGGTTAGGCGCCCTTAGGGTGGGGGAATTTGGGGTGGCCACAACTGGAGGAATTTGGGTGGCCGCCGGGGCTCAATCTACTGGTTCATTGCCAATGTTGTCGGCGCGTTCCTTTTTCTTTTTGTCGGAGCCACGTGGTGGATTGAGCCCGAGCTTGCTGAAGTGCCGGGCGCAATCGGTGCCGCGCCATTTTTTTGGGTCCTGACGACCCTACCCATCCTCGCGCTATACGTAGTCCTGGATATCGGCCCGTCGTTATGGGCGATTTCGGTCAGGGTTATGCAGGGCTTCTGGCCAGTTTCCCGTTACATTTGGCTGTGCCTGCCCATTTGGGTGGGCGTAATCGTCGTCGACAGTTTTCATCACGGCACCTGAGGGATCAATATCTAACCGACCCGCGTTATCTCGTTCGCACTCGAAGCGTCTATGTGAATGAGAGCACCGTCTGTGGTCTTCACCATCACACTGAATTGTCGAATTCATAGTACTCGATGATTTACCACAATTGTCGAAGCGCAGTAGTCGCGCACCGTGATTCGCTGAAGTGGATTACGCAACTCGATGGAATTCGGCACACCTGGCTTGGACACAACGGTCTCATACGCCGAATCTCTGGGTCGCGGATTAAAGGTATAGGAATAAAAGGTCTCGATCGTGCTCTCACCCGAGCTCCCTCTATATCGCTGCTATTCTCTTTCGTCCGGTAGGAAATGCCTGAGCGAAAACCACCAAATACCAAACCAAATGAGCTGACTCAATACTAATACCGCAAACGCTTCCTGCCAGCCGCCAGAGACTAGGAACAGGAAATATATTGCAGGCATCATCGATGCATGGGACCCTAGAATCGGAACATTTCCCACGAGCATGATTGATCCAACAAGCCAACAGCGTAGGTTTTTCGGCCATTTATCTCGCAGCACTCGCGATGCGACCCAAGCTCCAATTGTAAATGGTAGCCCTAGCGCCAAGATAAATGGCAGCTGAAACACGGTGGCCAACACTACTCCAGTTACCGTTTCCATAGTAGCCAGAAACACCGAACTACCGTTCAGCTCCAAAGCAGCACAAGTGTACCCACGGTTTCACTCAACACGCAGACGAATACAGATGCTATTTCCACGACCAGCGATGCACACAATCGAGGCATTGAGGAAAATTGAACCGCACCGATATTCTAGGAGACGCCCTATCGAGAGTTTCGTCGCTATTCGATGTTCTTGAAGACCGCCTGCATTGCGCCGCACACGAGACGTCCGAACGGCAGCTGTCCGAGGCTGCCGACTATCTCTTCATGGTCGCACATAGCCTGTCGAGGATCGTAACTCGCAATAGACTTTCGGAGCAATTGATCGGCGTTGGCGTCGCAGTCGAATACCCCGAGCTCTGGACTTCACGTCGAAATCTGCGACCAGCAATAGTGGACGTCTAGCATTGGAAATTACCCGCGGCCTGAATGGCGCGGGCATGGAGTGACTCCAGATCACCCAGCAGTCCGGGAGTCCGGTTGACCGGCGAATAACGGCTCAAAGTTGACGCGGCAGATATGGCACCAAACTGCCAGCCAGCAACTTGGCCTCGGCTTCTTCTAGCGACGAACCAACGCGGATTGTTCTGGCCCCATAATCGAAGGCTAGTGGACCATAGCCGGAGCCAAACAGTGGCGGGAACCACGCATTCTGGTTCGTGAATGGGGAATGAGAGTATTCGGTGGCGCGAAGATTTCGGATGTCCGATGCACCATAAGAGCGATTTACACCAATGCCAAATATTTCCAAACGGTGTGTGAGAGATAAGGAATTGACCGTGAGCACCTCGCGACCTGCAAGCTGCCAGAGGACGGTACCGAAAGTAATGAGTCCACCAAGGGTCCAACCCACGATCCAGAAAGCGAGAAAGGCACTTGGAGTCTTGTCGCCGGCGTGGATCAATTCGCCAGCGGCGTTGACCTCGCCGAATGCCCATCCTCCAAGCCAAGCGACCAGGAAGAGCATGACGAACCAGTTCCTCCTGGCGGGGATGACGACACGAAAACCATCAGCGCTCGTCTCGGCGTGGAAGCGCGCAGAACGTGGTTGTATCTGCATTTAGTGAGTTCAACCGGTAGACGTGAGTCATTGAAAAGGGCGTAGTCAGCCGCGTCGGAATTCCCGGAGCATTCGTGTCATGAATTACACCGCTGTTTGATGTCCCTGGTGACTCCCTGCCATTCGCCCCACACGAGACGTTCGAGCGGCTGCTGTCTCGGGTCGTCCAACGTCCCTTGTGGGCCGGAACACTTCTGGTGTGAATGCTGCCACAAACCAGTCGGTGGCCTCAATCATCCGAACGGGGCGAACGTCTCTTGTGGCCGACGTCCAGTCGTTGACTTTGGCACGTCAGACGGCAGCTTGCCCAGATCATTGACGCGGGCCTTTGGGCGAGCCCACAGTCTTCAAAGTGTCGAATGCTGTCATGCTGTAATACAGCGGCTCAAGTTGGTTCGCTTCTGGTGCGCGAGGCACGCCGCCCTCCTCCGTCGCGGTGCAGCTGATGCCGTGGGGCATGCTTCTCGGACCCCTTGGGTCATCCCCCATACAAGTGCGAAGTAACCTCATCGGGGCTCGACGCGTCAGTAGAACCATGCCATCGCGGCCTTGCCCTCGACCATCTGAAGGTCCCGCAGAAAAATCGTCGTGCCCAACCTGCTTTCCCGCATACGAGAATTCTCGGAATAAGGTGGGTCGGCGGGCGCTTCACAGCTAGCGAAAGGAACATTGAGTTACGACAGTACGAGTCGAAAAATATCGCTAGGCCATTTCATGGAGGGCGCGGCGCATGGAAAGCGATCCCAAGGACACACCATTCTTCAACACCCTCATGAGGCGTTGGTCTCGTCACCCTGGCTGTTCGCAGAGACGCTCCTGGCAACAGGATGTCGACGGACAACATCCCATCGGAATTGTGCGCCACTTTTCTGGTACATGGTCGTCCTCGCTGGCCACCTCGTGCTTCTACACTATTGATGCCTACGCTGGCACGAACGGCGATACCCTCTGGGCCCAGATGAAAACCATGTGGTTCGGCGCCCCGGGGCTGATCATCGGCGCCATCATGCTGCTGATCGCCGTCGGCGGCTTCGTGCGTAACGGCTTCGGCTGGTCCTGCCTGGTCGTCGGCGTCTGCGCGGTGTTCTTTCTGATTCCGGGCATCGTTCTGGGCCTGCAGCAGTGGGCGCAGAGCGTCGCTGGCTGAGAGACGGTCATGGAACCGCGTCTCGTCCCCCAGTACATCGACCGTTCCACGCGCGGGGTCGAGTACATCCTGGCCTTCATGCTGCCGATCGTCGTCATTCGCCCGTTTCATCAGGGTGCCGGGTTCTTGCTGGCCATCGCCCTACCCCTGCTCTATATGAAGCTCACACTGGGCCGGCCAGACGGCTTCCTGATTCACGAGCTGTATCGAGTTGGTTTGCCAATTCTGGGGCTGCTGCACCCCAGGATCACTCACCTGTCCCGGTAGAAGATCCTCATGTCAACGGTTCCCACCCTGATCCCGCCCCTCGATGACCAGCTCGCCGCGATCAAGAAAGTGTTCGGCATCGGGGTGGTGGTGGTGATCGTGTTGGGCGCTCTCCTCCTGGCCTGTCTCGTGTCAACGGTACAGCTCGCCGCCAAGATCGGCGAAGTCGCGAAGACCCGATCCGTGTATGTGATCCCCGGCGCAGCCGAAGGCGTCTACGCCCCCGGCCTGACCGAGTACAACGTCAGAAATGCCGCCCGATATCTGCTCGGGCTGGGCGCCAACCTGACGCCCGCCAATGCCGAAGAGCGCCTGGCCGAGCTGGAAAAATATTGCATGTCGGACTACGTGCCGGCCTTTCAGGCCGAGAAAATCCGGAGCCTCAAGGAGATCCAAAGCCAGACCCAGAGCCGGGCGCTGCAACCGGACCGGGGCGATTCCTTGACCGTCGACGAGAAGAAGATCTACACCTACGCCGCGTCGGGCACGTGGGAGATCAAGAGCGGCAGCCTCCTGATGTCGGCGCTGCGCCACCGCTTTACGCTACGCTTTTTCGTCGGCAACGCCGACCGGGGGAACCCCTATGGAATCCAGCTACTTTCCTTCGACGTCGCCCCTCTCGACGATCCCGGACGTCGTGACGCTGCTCACGCGGCCACGCTTCCAGCGCATCAAAATCAAAGCCCGTAGCGCGATGATCCGACGCGACGTCACCCGGCGCCTGAAAACCACCCTGCTGAACGAGCAGGAGGCCGGCTCCTCCAGCTACCGGACGCTGCTGTTCATGACCCTGTTCGGGTTCAGCACACTGACCAATGCGGCGAACTTCAACTGGGACGGCCGAACCTATATCCCGCTGGGTCTGCAGCCGCGCTCGGAGACCGTGCTCCGCATGCCGGAGGGCATCAGCGCCTACTGGCCGGAGGAAGCCGAGGCGCTCAATTTCAACAAGATCGACGACCGGACCCTGTCGGTCTCGCCGAAGCAGGCGACGGTCGAGCAACGGGTGTTCCTACGCGGCGAGAGCGGCAAGCTCTATCTCATCAAGGCCAGCACGGAGCTCAAGCACGTGCCAATCATCGAAGTCACCGATGTCACGGCAAAGACCAACGAGCCGTTCGCCAGTCCCGGCGGCGGCGACCTGACGCCGGCGACCATGATGTTCAAGATGATGCGCAACGAATTGCCGGTCGGCTTCGCCCGAGCGCACTCGACGCGCTCGATCCTGGTCACCGCGGACTACCGGATCGACGCCCTGGAAGTGTGGTCGTCCCCCCAGATGACCGGCATCGTCACGGCGATCGTGCGGACCGGTGCCCCGGGCAGTCATGTCGAGATCAACCCGGCAGCCATCGAGATCTACATCCCCGAGTTCGGCCCGCTCCGGATCATCGGCGCTGACAAGTGGTCGCTGGACGACGGCTCGCCCAGCACCCAGGGCTATCTGGTCTTCACCAAGAGCTGACCTGTGTACGACTTGCTCAAGAAGCGCGGCCTCTCGGGTCCGTGGATGGGCGTCACCGCCGGCTGCCTGATTGCAGGCTTCGTCGGGGTGGCGTACCTGCGCGCAGCCAGCGAATCCGGCGCCAGAAAGCACGACGCGGCCGACACCGCGAACCTGGGACAGGCGCCGGCCACGGACGCGTTTCACCAGAGCTACCAGCTCAAGCTCGAGGAGATGATCACGCAGCGTCTGCAGAAATTCCAGGAGGACGAAGCGAAGAAGCAGCAGGCGATCGCGGACCAGCAGAAGCTCGCGATGGACCGGATCGAGGCGATGGCGAGAGCGGTCGCGGCGCAGAAAGCGGCGACGGCCGGGTCGCCTTACGGCACCGCAACGGCAGGCCCGCCCGCGAGCACGCCATCCACGGCGTTTCAGGCGACGAAGGTGACCTTCACCAAGGATCCCGCCAGCGGTGCCGGCGCCGCGGCTGCCGAGACCTTCATCGGCACGCCGAGCGACATCACCGGTTCCGGGACGCACGATGGCGGACAGACCGCGCCGTCTTCAGGGATGGCCAAGCCCATGCGCGATGCCTACCTCATTCCGGAGGCAGGCTGGGTCAAGGGCCGTCTCATCAACGGCGTAATCGGCGCGCAGGACGGCGACTTCCGCTACACCGAGATCAAGCTGACCGGCGTCTATCACGGCCCGAACAACTACGTGCAGAGCCTCGACGGCTGCGTGGTCACCGGGGAGGCCCGCGCCGTCCTGTGGGAGCGCCGGCTACACATCAAGCCGATCGCGCTGTCCTGCACGCTGCCGAATCGGCGCCACCAGACCTGGAAGGTCTCGGGCTATGTGGTCGACTCTCTGGATGGTATTTATGGCGTCAACGCCACGCTGGTCAACAATGCCGACAAGAAGCTGCTCGCCTCGATGGCGGCCGGCGCCCTGGAGGGCGGCGGCGCCTATGTCAGCCAACGCCAGCTGACCCAGACGTACTCCGCCGGCACCGGTGTCTCGTCCGGGATCGTGACCGGGAGCCCCGGCGCGTACGTCGCCGGTGGTGCCGCCCAAGGCGCCGGCAAAGGCCTCCAAGGGCAGGTCCAGGAATACTACGACCTGTACCGCTCGACTCTGCAGATCGGCGGGGGCGGCGAAGTTACCGTCCACCTGACGACGACGCTCGCGCTCCCTGAGGGCGGCGAAGCGCTCTCTACCGTCCAGGCCGCTCGGTAGCCCCGGCCATGCATGCCCTGCCCCGCCGGCTCATATATTTGTTGCTCATCGGCCTAGGCGCCTGCACGGCGCCGGGCCCACAGGTCAAGGTGCCGACGATGAGCGTCGAGCAGGCATGGACAACACGCGAGCCGGCTGAATTTGGCATCGCCACCGCGCGCGTCGTCACCCCGTCGATGAAGGCCGCCCGCCCCTACCCGATCGTCAGTGCGCCGGACATCCGGCTGGCGTACATCAAGCCCTGGACGGACGAGGCCGGCAACCGCCACTACGGCAACTGGGTCGCGATTCAGGTCGACAACCCGAAATGGGTCCTGCCGGATGGCAGCCTGGAGCCGATCGACACGACCCAGTCCCAATCGAGGCCGGCGCCGCGCGCGCGATAGTGCCGCCATGCTCTCCCGCGGAAAGACCCCGGCCGAAACACCCCGACTCGCGGATTTCATCCCCACCCGGGCGATCGGCCCGTTCGGCGGACTGGATGACGTGCACCTCGTCGCCGACGCGAGCCTGGGCTTCGGCTGGCAGATGGGCGTGCCCGCGCTCGAGTCCGTCGATGACGGCGAAGCCCGGGTCAGCGATGCGTATGACCAGCTGCTACGCCAGTTGCCGGCCGGCTACTCGCTGGATCTGTACATCCATCGCGGTCGGACCGTCGCGCCTTACCTGCACAGCTATGTCGCGCGGCTCGCGCCCCACCCGTTCGCCCGGACCATGGTCGACCACCTCATGCGCCGATGGACCGACGCGCAGTCGGTCGGGTTCTTTCCGGATGAGCCCGCGCTCAATTTCTTCCCGCGCAATCAGTCGATCTTTCTGTTCCTGAAGACGCCGCCCTGCCCTCACCTGCTGACCAATTCGCCGCGGTCGCTCGCCGCCTGGCTCTGGCGCGGCGCGGATCGTCAGATCGAGCGGGAGATCGCCGACGCGGCCGCCGATCTGCGCCGGCGAGTCCAGCAGATCGAGCAGACCGCGTGCGACGTGTCGCTCCAGCTTCGGCGCCTCACAGCGGACGATTATATCGATTTCGTCGGCACGCTCCTGTTTCCCCAGCGCGCGGGCCCGGCGATCTGCCATCAGCCGGACGAGACCGTGGGCGACGCGATCGGGCAGATGGGCGACGTATCGGAAATCGGCCGCAGCGCCCTCGCCACCCAGGTCCGAAATTGCACCCTCTGGCATCAGGCTGTTTCGATGATGTGGCAGCCCAAAGCCGTTCTCCCCGGGATGTTCGCGCCTCTGGTCAATGCCGAGACCGACATCACCGTTTACCTCTCGTATCTCTCCCAGCCGCGCATGCAGACGCTGTTCGCCCTGAAGGGCGCCAAGCACATCAACAAGAAGATGGAGACGCCCTTCACCGAGGTCGAGACCGAGGAGAAGGAGGCCTCGCTGAAGCAGGCCGAGCAGCGCCTGTACGCCGGGGAGTGCTTTGGCGGCACCCGCTTCATGGTCTGGGTGCGAGGCACATGCCCCGAGGATGCCCTCGATCGGGCGACGCGCGTCACCGGTCAGCTCGATACGCAGATGCCCGCCGACATCGAGCCGGTGATCGGGTCGTCGGTGCTGCTGCGCTCGCTCCCCCTGGCGCGCCACCCGACCATCGACCGAGCGTTGTCGCGCTCACGGCGGATGCTCAGCAACGACGTCGCCACCCTCGCCCCGCTCGCAGGCCACTGGGAGGGGACTGATCCCGCGCGGTCGATGCTGCTCCACCCCACCCGCTGGGGCACGCCGCTGTTTCTGGATCCGCGCGAGTGCGACACGAACCCGCACTTTCTGGTGATCGGCGGGTCAGGCTCGGGCAAGACGTTCTTCGTCCACGACCTCTTGATCCAGCTGCTGCGCCTGGCCGAAGTCTGGATCTGCCTCATCTCGATCAAGGCCGACTACGAGCGCCTCGCGCGCCTGGTCGGCAAGTACGTCGAGATCGATCTGGACGGGGCCTATTCCATCAGCCCGTTCGGGGGCCCACCGACCAACGACAACTTGAGCGTCTGGCTGGCGGTAATCGTCAACATGCTCACCGAGAGCGATTCGCGCATCCTGATCGACAAGGAAGCGCAGGGACTGCTCGCCGAACAGATCCGGCTGGCCTCGCAGTTGAACTGGGACGCGCGCAATCACCAGCCGATCCGCGAGACGCTGCTGTCGCACATCGTCGAGCGCCTGATGCGCTACGAGCTCGGCCGCGTGCTCGCCGACCGGCTGCAGCCCTATCACTCCGGCCCGTATGCCGCCCTGTTCAATCGCCCCTGCAGCCTAGAAGCCAGCGACCGCTTCGTCTTCTTCAACCTGTCGAAGGCGGTGGACTATTCGTGCGCGAGCGTCGTCTCGCTGTGCGTATTCCATTTCGTGAACAGCATCATGTACAACCCGGCCACGCGCGGTATGCAGAAACTCCTCGGGCTCGACGAGGGGTGGGCGCTGATGAGGGACGAAGGATCTGCCGCCCTTGTGCAGAAGGCGTTCCGCGGCTATCGCAGCCTCGGCGGTCTGGCTTTCGCCATCTCCCAGCTGATGACCGACTTCGATACCCCGCTCGGTCGCGGCATTCTCGCGAACACCGCCACCAAGATCATTCTCCCGCAGCAGCAAAGCGCGATCGCCGACCTGCCCAAGTACGTATCTCTGACGAACAAGGAGATGGAGCTTGTGCGCTCTCTCGAGATCCGCAAGCGCCGCTTCAGCGAGTTCTTCGTCAAGATGGAGAAGGCGCCCTCGACCGTCGGGCGGCTGGTACCGGACCCCTTCAAGTATGCGGTCGCCACGACCGATGCCTCGGACACGGAGCAGTACAACCGACTGCTGCGCGAATGCGGCGGTGACGACCTGGCCGCGACGCAGCGGTTCGCGACCGAGCTCCCCTATGGCATACGGAGCGCGCCATGAAAGATCCGAATCCGTATCACCGACTGAAGGCTGCGGCCGCGCGCCAACAGCAGCTCAATCTGTCACTGGCCCCCGCGGGCGCCGCGCCTGAGCAGGCGCATCCGGTGACCACGCTGGTCAGAGCGCTGCCTCCGGCAGCCCCTCCGGCAACTGCGCTGCGTGTACTGACAGGTGCATCCCCTGTCGAGGCTGCGCCGGACAGCGAACCGGTCGCGGCGCGCGTCGATCACGTGCCTGCGGCTACCTTCGTTGTCGAGCGCATGCCGGACACGTACACCCCGCCCTGGTGGGTCGCCAAGCAGGGCCAGTTCGGACGCGCGTCTTTCTATCCCCCCGTCCCGATCACAATCGCCATGGATACGACTTCCGACGCACCCGCCAGACCACCACCTGACTTCGCCACTGCCACGCGCGCCAGGCGCGCGTGGCGCCCGTCCGACCTGCGGCGCCGACTGGCGGCCGCGTGCATGCGCCCTCGGGCACTGTTTGCGCTGATCGGTGCGGTCGCCATCATTCTGGTAGGCGCGCATGCCGTGGCCGACTATCGCGCCGCGGAAGCCTCGAGGGCGCAGCAGGCTGCTCGCAGCGAGGCCATCCGCCGCTCGCTGGCGCTGCTCGAGGCCGCGGCTGCGACGGCGGCCCCGGCACCATCGACCGCGGCAGCCTCGGGGACCTCCTCTGAAGCGGGGACCACCGCAGCTGGCGCGCGAACGCCGGACGCACCCACGACCGCCGGGGAGGCGCGCGATCTTTCCCCTGACAGCATGGATGCCTACGTCCAGAAGGCGCTACCGCAGCTCAGCGGCGAGCAACCTGCCCCCGGTGGGCAAGGCGCAGTTCCGAAGGAGATCCGGGATCACCCGCTGCCCGATGTGCCTGCCTCGCCCGGCGTGGCAGTGCGCAGCGTGCACAAGAAGGCTCCCATCGGTGATCGGATCGAGGGTTCCGAATCGACACCCCACGCAGCCAGCCCGTCGCGACTCCCCACGCGAAAGGTCGCCGTCATCGGTTCGCACTCATCGAGTGCGATTCCGGCCAAGGAAGGCGGCGATCCGCTGGCGCACGTGACCATTCGGGCGAGTGTCGTGAGCCTCGTGTTTCCGTTTCGCGTCCACCAGATTGCCGAGCAGCTGAGCGGACGCAGCGCCTACGTCCTGCCGGTCGGGACCCGCGATCTTGGCGAAGGCGTCTGGGTCGAGGCCGGTCATCTGTTCCCCAATCGCTGGGAGCTGCTCGAGGTCGACCGCGCGCACGTGATATTCCTGTCGCCAGACGGGCAGGTCGCCAAGATCTCGCCTGTGCCGGTGGAATAGGCCATGCGATTCGCGATCATCTCGCTGCTCGCGCTGAGTCTGCCGGTGTCGGCACAGCAGGACCCTACCCGAACGAAGCGGTCGGTCAGTGTGACCGGGGTCCTGATCGACGGGCCCTGCCCAGGCGCGGTCGTGTTGAGAGCCGATAGTGGCAACCGCTACGAGCTGGATCGGACGCGGGTCTCCGCGCGGGCCGGCCTGCGGATGACGGTTCAGGGTGATGTCTACCCCCGCGTCAGCGTGTGCAAGTCCGCACCTTGGCTTGACGTGCATTCTCCGTCATCTGTCAGTCCGACCATCCGCCCTGCAGGTGCCGAAACGCCGCAACCCGGGCAAGCGGATCTCTCGGGTGCGACGGTCATCCTGGTGAGTCGGCTCGCCGAACTGGACCAGGGACTCGCGCGGGCGCGGGCTCTCGCTGGCCGACTCCCGGCATCGCTGTCCGTCGCCGTCGGCGTACCGGGCAGCCCGAGTGCGCTGCTCACCCAGCTGGACGCGGTCACCAAGGGGAACCGGGATCTCATGAGCGACGTTCATGTGCTCGCGCTGCCCGACGATACGTCGAGTCCGATTCTGCTGCGACGGGACGAGCTCGATATGCCGTTCTCCAGTATCGACGCACTCCTGGCAACGCTCGACGCGCATGTGGCAAGCAACCGCTAACGCCAGCCTCTGCGCAATCC
>Ga0209698_10005508_pt1 | contig 13676 bp, 12 predicted proteins | sample LitLauG_LLR_2012_FD_187203 | JGI IMG/M metagenome (GOLD analysis project Ga0209698, IMG submission 187203) | Freshwater sediment microbial communities from Pennsylvania, USA - Little Laurel Run_MetaG_LLR_2012 (SPAdes) (version 2) | ecosystem: Environmental > Aquatic > Freshwater > Creek >... | reverse complement strand
GTCGGCAAGGGTTTACCGATTTCCCTCGTCAACAACATCAACGAACGACGGCGGCCAAACCGTCTTTCCAGACCGGGCGCTCCATCCTTCCGAGCGAAGCGCAGCGGAGTCGAAGAACCGGCTTTTTGGTCTGTTGCCGCAATGGTGGGATACCACGGATCCAGGCAGCGGGCTCTTCTGTCCACTGTTCTCTGTTTTGCAGATAATTACCGCCCGCCGGCGCACAATAACCATATGAACCTGCTCCACTCCCAAGCGGCAAACTCAGACAGACTCCGGGCCCGGTACGCCCGCTTTGAACTCAAAGAGCGGTGCCCCCACCCCCCCCCAGAAAAAAACATAGTTTTGGACTGTGAAGCTGTGAAGGCGTCTATAAATGATTCAAAACACTTCCTTTAAAGCCTCAGCGCCGGTGGGCTTCACAGAGCCTGTGGAATTGCGAAACTGTGAAGCCTTCCCGTACACAATTCAAACTAAATAGCTTATAGAGAACTCCGGCCCCGCTTCACAGAGCCTGTGAAACTGCGAGGGCCAAAGGCTACTGACGGGCGGGCAGATTGCCGGTGATCTCAGAGGCCGGTGGAACCGCGGCCAGCACTTCGGTCTCCGGGTTCGCGATCCCCGGCAGCGGGCTCTCAAGCGCCAGCGCCAGCACTTCGTCCATCGAGTCCACAAAGTGCAGCTTCATCGAGTTCTTGATGTTGTCCGGCAGTTCGGATACATCCTTCTCGTTGGCGCGCGGCAGGATGGTCTCAAATATCCCCGCGCGCAGCGCGGCCAGCAGCTTCTCCTTCAATCCGCCAATGGGAAGAACCTTGCCGCGCAGCGTGATCTCGCCGGTCATCGCAATGTCGCGCCGCACCGGGATCTTGGCCAGTGCGCTTGCCAGCGCCGTCGCCATGGTGATGCCCGCCGACGGCCCATCCTTGGGAATCGCGCCCTCCGGCACATGCAAGTGCAGGTCAACGTTGCGATAAAACTCGCGGCTCAATCCCAGCGCCTGCGCCTTGCCGCGAATGTAGCTCAGCGCCGCCTGTGCCGACTCCTGCATCACGTCGCCCAACTGCCCCGTGATGGTCAGCTTGCCCTTGCCGTCCAGCACCTGCACTTCCGTGGTCAGAATACTGCCCCCGACTTCGGTCCACGCGAGGCCCGTCACCAGCCCCACTTCGCTCTTCTCGTGCACCTCAGAGTCGCGGAACTTGGCCACGCCCAGGTACTCGTGAATATTCTCCCGCGTGATCTCTTCCTTGTGCTTGGCCCCCGCCTTCACCACCTTGCGGGCTACCTTGCGGCACACGTTGCCGATCTCGCGCTCCAGATTGCGGACCCCGGCCTCGCGCGTGTAGTACCGAATCACCTCAAGAATAGCGTCGTCCTTGAACACGATGTTCTTCTCGTTCAGGCCGGTCTGCTGCCGCTGCTTCTTCACCAGGTACTGACGCGCAATCTCCAGCTTCTCCTGCTCCGTGTACCCCTGCAGTCGCAGAACTTCCATGCGATCCTGCAACGCGGCGGGAATGGTGTGCATTACGTTGGCCGTGGCCACGAACAATACCTGCGAAAGGTCGTAGTCTACGTCGAGATAATGATCCTGGAAGGTGCTGTTCTGCTCCGGGTCCAACACTTCAAGCAAAGCCGACGAAGGGTCGCCGCGGAAATCCGATGAAATCTTGTCCACTTCGTCCAGCAGGAACACGGGGTTCTTGGTCCCCGCCCGCTTCATGTGCTGAATGATCTGGCCCGGCAGCGCACCGATGTAGGTACGGCGGTGGCCCCGAATCTCGGCCTCGTCGCGCACCCCGCCCAGCGAGAGCCGTACAAACTTGCGCCCCGTGGCTTTTGCGATCGACATGCCCAGCGAGGTCTTGCCCACGCCCGGAGGCCCGGCGAAGCAAAGAATCGAGCCCTTGGGATTCTTCACCAGTTGCCGCACCGCCAGAAACTCGAGAATGCGCTCCTTGATCTTTTCCAGGCCGTAGTGGTCCGTGTTCAATACTTTTTCGGCGTAGTCGATCGAACGCGTCTCCTTCGACTTCTTCTTCCACGGAACGGCCAGGAGCCAGTCGATGTAATTGCGGCTCACTGTTGATTCGGCCGACATCGGCGGCATGGCTTCCAGTTTCTTCAACTCCTGGATCGCCTTTTCCAGCACTTCCTTCGGCATCCCCGCGGCTTCAATCTTCTTGCGCAGCTCGTCGAACTCGCTCTTCTCCCCGCGCCCCAGTTCCTTCTGAATGGCCTTGATCTTCTCGTTGAGGTAATACTCTTTCTGCGCCCGTTCCATCTGCCGCTTCACCCGCGACTGGATGTTGCGGTCCAGGTCCAGCTTCTCGATTTCGACGTCGAGCACGTCGGCAATGCGCGCTAGCCGCATCGCCGGATCGAAGATGGCCAGCAACTCCTGTTTCTCGTCAATACCAAGCTGCAGATTTGCGGCGATGGTGTCGCTCAGCTTGGCCGGCTCATCCATCTTGACTGTGGCGATGATGGTCTCGTAGTTCAGCGACTGCTGCAGCTTCACATACTGCTCGAACAACCCGGTCACGCGCTGCATCAATTGCTCGGCGGCCGGCGTCATCTCGAACTGGCTCTTGCCGGTGCGCACCGTGGCCACAAAGAACCCGTCGCGGTCGTTCACCTCGAGCGACTTGGCCCGCTCCACGCCCTCCACCAGCACTTTGATATTTCCGTCAGGCATCTTCACGCTCTGCACGATATTGCAGATCGAACCCACCTGGAAGATGTCCTTGGCCTTGGGCTCGTCAATCGATGCATCGTGTTGCGTGGCCAGAAATATCTTCCGGTCCGCGCTGAGCGCCTCTTCCAGCGCGCGTACGCTCGACTCGCGGCCCACTACGAACGGCGTCATCATGTAAGGGAAGATGACCATGTCCCGAATGGGCATCATGGGCAACTTGCGCGTCTCGCTCTTTTCGCGTTGTTGAGTCATCGGGACACCTTACCTGTTAGACGCGCAGATTCAGCTCCGGCTTCACATATGTCTCCGGAACTCATGTTGGGATTGTACAGCGGATTCCAACCGAGGGCGAATGACGCAAAAGATGCAATTCTCCGCCTCTTCAGGCCCCCGAATTGCAAGCAGAATGTCTGCTCTTGAGGTTAGAAATCCGCCAAAACCAATGCACAGGAAAAAGTCCTGCTACAGGCAGACAAAAAGCCGTCAAAACGTCCGCCTATAGGCCGGCGAATCTGCCCACCGCCGAAATTCGCGCAAAACGTCCTGTTTTATCCGGACCTTTTTCAAAAAACGTCCTGGTATACCAGGACGAAATCACGAAAAAGTAGACATTTTTCCCCATTTCCAACCACCACCCAGACCTACTTTACACCGTCGGACAATTATGATCAGCACAATAGGAGATTCGCATCATGCCAGAACCGACGATCGCGCAAAAAGGTCCTTATCCCGTTGAAGTGGAGGCGGGCAAAAGCTATTTCTGGTGCGCCTGCGGCAAGAGCGCCAATCAGCCCTTCTGCGATGGCAGCCACAAGGGCGGCGAATTCACACCAGTGAAGTTTGAGGCCGGCGAGTCGAAGACCGTTTATCTTTGCGGGTGCAAGCACACGGCCGATCGCCCGTTCTGCGACGGGACTCATTCCGGCCTCTGAGGGAGCGCAATCCCAGGTCCCAAAATCGGGCCCCTTCGATAAGCTCAGGGGGCACCCAGACCTAGCTCCAATGGTCAGTTTTCTGAAGGGATCTCTGCTGCCTGGTCGACGAGCAGAAATGTCACATTCCCTTTTCGGTTTTCGAGTCTCAGTCCAAGTTGTTCTTGAAGGGTTCTCTGCCACATCGTGAACATGTCGGTACCCAACTCAGGCCGGATGTCCACGCTGAGATCATAAACACCGGCAAGTCCTGTTTCATCCAATACTGGAATCGGAGGCCCGCTTGTCCGGGCGGGTTCGCTTGGATTGTTCAGGGCTGGAATGGACAATTGCACGGCGAGCAGATCGGCAAACTGGCGCAAATCCCCGTGAAAATGAAGCCCGGCCCCAGCTCGGGCCGTTTCTCCCTCGTTCACCGGGTGGATTTTCGGACCGGTTTTGTCGATCAGCAACGCATACGCGCGCATTTCTCGAGCTTCGCTGTGCTCCTTCAGATTGAACCGTTCGGCAAGAAGGCTTTGCAGCATCAGCGCAATCTGTTCTTTGGTGCTTGCGCCGGCCGCTTTTGCCTCGACATCGTATTCGTTCCGGTCAAGCCAGCTCGGCCCCGAAATCTGATTGAGTTGCAGACGATAAGCCTCTGCCACGAGGCGCTTCAGAGTGACATTTCTGGCTCTGATCCCGCTAGGCGAGTAAGTGATTTGGTTGTTATAGTCCGGCCCGACCTGGCGTTGACTCGGCCTGACTGAGGCGACGTCAAATGCCGGCGAATTCGATGCAGTTTGGCCAAAGCATGCCGTGACCAGAAGTGGGAGAGAAATGAGGGAAGGCAGTGCGCGCATCGCCATCAGCATAATCTTCGCCGCAGGTATTGGCAACAGACACCATATGGTCTATAATGCCACCATGGGCGCCAATGAAGGCTGAGCTGCTCTTTAGCCAGCGCATCGATTACGACGAAGGCGCAATTGTTGAGATGGTGTTGTGGCGGGTTCCGTTGCCGGTTTCACCGTCAACCCACCGCCTGAAGTATTCGCTGTTTTATGGCCGACCCGGAGTTCGCGAAGTCGGTTACGACAATGAGCGCGGCAAAGGCGATCACAAGCATTTTCAGGGTGTTGAGACCACATATCGTTTCATCACCGTCGAGCAATTGATGGCCGACTTCTGGTCAGACGTGCGGAGATTGCGGGGAGAGCGATGAACAAGGTGAAATTCACTGTCGGCGGCGCGATGGAGGACGAAGCATCGCGCCGGTTCGTAGACGCATGGCATCGCGCTGAGCGTGGAAAGACATTCCACGAGCGCCATCTGGCATTCGAGAGTTGGGATGCGCTGGCCCGCGTGCTGACTGGCAAGCGAATGGAGTTGTTGCGTTACGTGCGTCGGAACAATGTCACGAGCATCCGGTCCTTGGCCAAGGCGCTCAACCGCGACTACAGCAACGTCCATGCGGATGTGCAGGCACTTGCGGGCGCAGGTCTACTCGATAACTCGCCCAAAGGCGTAAAGGCGGACTACGACGCTATTGAAACGAAGATTGAAATCTGAGCGCACGTCCCATGAAAAACCTCTATACATGCCTGTTCTGCGCAGCATCATTAACATCTCTGGCTCAACCGCCGAATTCTCAATCTGTTCCGCAAACTGCGAGGATAATGGTAGCTGCTGTGGCACGTAATGGTTCGATGCTGACAGGCGGCATCGGCTTGGGGCAGGAAACCGAATCAGGGAAAATCAATGTCGAGCCCTTGGCTTGGGTTTCGCCGTCTGGCGACTGGACCAGCACCGGTTGCGACGGGACCCACCAGCGGGGATGTCCCAGGTTCGAACGCGAGTATCTAAAACATCCACACAAATACACAGTCGTTAGCGCCAACGGAGAAGGCGCAATAATCAGCGCCGCACCTGTGAAATTGGACGAGTGCAACGACTACACAACGAAAGGAACATACTCCGGAGTTTCAATTGCGCGCTCGGCAATCGCGGCTGGGTCTGCTGAACTCTTTGCTGACAGCAAGGCCCCACAACTTCTCGTGGGTCCGGCAGCCATTCCGGTTCATAAGGCCCTCGGCAGGCTAGTTCCGCGAACCTTGGATTCCGTTCAACGTTTGAAGGTGTTCTCTCTGCAGTTGGAGGGTCGTAAACTCCTGACTGTGCAAAGAAGCTACTCGGATCGTGCCGATTTGCCTGAAGATCAGCAATTCGCGTACGTGTTTGCCATAGGAACCATTGACCAAGGTAATTTTCATATCCTCCACTGGAAGAAGAACACCGAAGATGAGGAGGAACGCATTTTGGGGACAATCCGTCTGAAGAGCGGGCGCGAGTTCCTCATCACCTCTGTCACCGATCCGGAATCCCAATCATTTCGTATCTATGGCATTCGGGACGGAAAACTGGCCTTAATCTACTCGGGAGGCGGCGCAAGCTGCTGAACGCTAACTATCCTTTCTCAGTCCCACCAAAATAGAAGCCTCTTCTTTTCGTCCGAAAAGAAGAGGCTTCGTGATCAATCGATAGAAGTGAAAAGGCTTCAGCCCGCTTTCTCCAGCAGGCACAGCGACAAATCGCGCCTCTCGACCATGTCACTCGTGATTTCCAGATCGCGGACCCGCTTGTTATTGGGCAGGTGATACATGAGGTCGAGCATCAGTTCTTCGAGGATCATGCGCAGACCGCGCGCGCCCACTTTGCGCGCCAATGCTTCGCGGGCAACGGCGCAGCAAGCCTCATGTGTAAAGTGCAGTCGCACATTCTCGAACTCGAAGAGGCGCTGATATTGCTTGAGGATGGCGTTCTTCGGCTTGGTGAGGATTTCAATCAGGGCCGCTTCGTCGAGTTCGTCGAGGATGCCCATGACGGGCAGCCGGCCAACGAACTCCGGAATCAGGCCATATTTGATTAGATCCTGTGGCTCGGTTCGACGCAGCAGTTCGGTGTCGCGATGCGAACGCGAGGTCGCGGCATCGGCATCGGCATCCACGGCCTTGAAGCCCAGGGCCTTTTTGCCGACGCGCCTGCCAACTACGCGCTCCAGGCCCACAAACGCACCGCCGCAGATGAAGAGAATGTTGGTGGTGTCGACGGCGGTGAACTCCTGGTGCGGGTGCTTGCGTCCGCCCTGCGGCGGAACGTTGGCCACAGTGCCCTCGAGAATCTTGAGCAGCGCCTGCTGCACGCCTTCGCCGGAAACATCGCGGGTGATGGAGGGGTTCTCGTCCTTGCGGCCGATCTTGTCGATCTCGTCGATGTAGATGATGCCTTGCTGTGCGCGGGTGACGTCGCCATCGGCGGCCTGCAGCAGCTTGAGAATGATGTTCTCGACATCCTCACCCACATAGCCGGCCTCGGTCAGCGTGGTCGCATCCACAATAGCAAAGGGAACGTCGAGCATCTTGGCCAGCGTGTGGGCCAGCAGTGTTTTGCCCGAACCGGTGGGGCCGATGAGCAGGATGTTGCTCTTGGTCAGTTCCACTTCGTTGTTGCGCAGGCGGTTCATCTGGATGCGTTTGTAGTGGTTGTAGACTGCAACAGCAAGCTTCTTCTTGGTCTGGTCCTGGCCGATCACAAAATCGTCGAGAAAGCTCTTCACTTCCTGCGGCTTGGGCAGGTGGCCGGCGGCTGTGGCAGGAGTGGCTTCGCCGCGGTCGTCCTCGAGAATCGAGTTGCAGACGGCAACGCACTCGTCGCAGATATAGGCGCGGGGGTAGTCGCTGGGCGACGAGATCAACTTGGCAACGGCATCCTGCGATTTATGGCAGAACGAGCAGCGTAATGCTTCTTCGGGTCCCGTGCGCGGTTTCATGTGTTGCTCCCTCTCTGTCTTGCTCGTCGATCCCTGGCCCCTACAGCTCCGGTCGTCTACACACGCGGCCGGTCAATGATCTCATCTACGATGCCGTATTCCTTTGATTGCTGCGCGTTCATGATAAAGTCCCGTTCCACGTCGCGCTCGATGCGGTCGAGCGGCTGGCCGGTGTGCTTTGCGATCAGCGTGTTCGTGATCTCGCGGATGCGCAGAATTTCGCGGGCATGAATATCGATGTCGGTAGCCTGTCCACTCAAGCCGCCCATCGAAGGTTGGTGAATCAGAATTCTCGAATTGGGCAGCGTAAACCGCTTGCCCTTGGTGCCGGCCAGGAGCAGAAACGCGCCCATGCTGGCAGCCTGCCCAATGCAGTAGGTAACCACGTTGTTCTTGATGAACTGCATGGTGTCGTAAATTGCCAGCCCCGCGGTGATGGAGCCACCCGGCGAATTGATGTAAAGCGAGACGTCCTTCTCCGGATCCTCGCCCTGCAGGAACAGCATCTGCGCAACGATGAGATTGGCCACCTGGTCGTCGATCGGGGTGCCGAGAAAAATGATGTTGTCGCGTAGCAGACGCGAATAGATGTCGTAGGCGCGCTCGCCCCGGCTCGTCTGCTCTACCACCATGGGAACCAATGCCATTGAGTCTTCTTCCCGCTTTCCCGGTTATGGGCTAATTGCGCCCGGTTCCTTTATACCTGAAAGCCCCAAAGCCGTCTTTGCTGGACCGCACTCCGCTTTCAGCATGCTTGCTACCTAGGCAGGCAACCTTTCATATAGCGCGGACGCGGTCTTTTCGCGCCTCAATTGCTCACGGATTCTAGCCATGCCGCCATCTTGCGTCAATCGCACCTTCAGGGTATCCAGAGGCTCGCGGGACTGCAGGGCAGCCAACTGGAGTTCGTGTTCGAGTTCCTCGTCGCTTACAGAGATGTTTTCCTCCTGGGCGATGCGGTCAAGCAATACCGACGTCTTAACCTCGGCAATGGCGTTTTCGCGCTGGGCGGTGCGCAGGCGGGCAAAGTCCAGCTTCCGCATCTGTTCCGGATCCATGCCCTGGGCTGCCAGAGCCCGCAATCCCCGCTCGAGCCGGGCGTCAATCTGCTCCTGCACAAGCGACTCGGGAACCGGGAACGGGTAGCGCTCAGTGAGCGCCGCGAAGAGCCGGTCCTTGGTTTCGCCTTCGACATTACGCCGCTTGCGGTTGGCCAGGTGCTCGCGGACCCGAGCTTCAAGATCGGCATAGCTCTGGTAGGCGCCGATCTCCCTGGCAAATTCGTCGTTCAGCTCCGGCAGGGTACGCTTCTTGATGGCCTTCACTTCAACATCATAGGCAACGGTCTTGCCGGCCAACTTGGGTTCGGAATAGTCGGCCGGGTAGATGACCTCGGCCTTCAGTTCCTGGCCGGCCAAGGCTCCGCGCAGGGCGCTCGAAAAGGCCTCCACCGTGTCCTTGCCGCCAATCTCCACCAGCGAGTCTTCCCCGGCAACTGGCGCCGCCTCAGCATCGCCTTCAATCTGGCCCTTGTAGGTGATCTGGGCCCAGTCGCCATCCACCAACGGGCGGACTTCCTCGACCGGTTCGATGGTGGCGCGCGACTCGCGTAGTTGCTCGATTTCCTGCTGGAACTCCTCTTCCGTAATCTCGACGGATGGCTTGTCCACGGTTACTTTCTGATAGCCGTCGATGGAGAATTCGGGAATGTACTCGAAGACCGCCTTCACGTGCAAAGGCGCACCGTCTTCCACATCAAGTTCCGCCACCTGAGGCTGCCCGACGGGCTTGACGCCCAGGTCGCGTACCGCCTGGTTGAATCGCCCTGGGAGAAGGGAGTCGATCACTTCCTTGCGAATCTCGGCTGCAAATCGGCGGCGGATCACCGACTCCGGCACCTTGCCGGCGCGGAACCCTGGAATCTTGGCGTATTTGCGATAGTTGGCTGCCACCCCGTGGTAGGCTCTGGTGACCTCTTCAGCAGGAACATCCAGTACCAATTCGCGGGTGCATTCAGGATTTAAAGCCGGGCCGTGCTGATGGCCTTGGTGATCGTGGCCTTCGTGGGCGTGGTCTTCGTGGCCTGGGCCTTCCGCAGCTTCAGCGGCTCCGGGTTCGAGGTTGCTTTCGAGGGTGTCAGTAGAACTCAACGTTTTGCCTTCCAGGCGCACCGGGCGCCGATCGCATTGCCAGCTTGGCGTTCATCCGGCTGCAAGCCTTTTTTCAGCGTGCCGGCCGTCAATCTTCACGAAGATAACTCCATTCACGCTCAAACCGCCGCGTTGGGCTGCCGCACTGGGCGGACGCAGCTCCACGAGGCCGGGGGAATGTCTCATCTCATGGTAAGAGGGTTTGCTGGCAGGGTCAAACCGGGCAGACAGGCCGGATCCGCAAAAGGACCGAATACGGCACGTTACTGCTCAGTGACATTGGGCTTACGAACGTAACGAAGAAATCGCGGGTGCGCCGCTCCGCACTCAATGTAGTGCCCCCGGGCTTCACTCAAGCTCAACTGGCCATTGACCGTCAGGCGGACTTCAGAGGCGTCATCATCCTCCTGGCCGTCATCTTCCCACCAGCATACCGGGCACAGCCCCAATGCATTCGGAGCTTCCAATGTCTTGTATCCGCAGCAGGGGCAGCGAAAACGCGTTGCGACAGTCTCCACGTTCAAGTGGACGATAAAAATGGAGCTGGGGTTACTTGAGAGCAGCTTTCAGCTTCCAGCTTCGAGCTCCTAGCTCCGGAATCCCTGCAACTTGTTGCTTTGGGTTAACTCCAGCGAACTCAACAAGGAAGCTCTCGCTGCATTGTGAATTAGCCTGAAACTGCCTGGTTCGAAGCTATGTTTCAAAACCTGAAAACCAGCCCGGTACTGAATCGAGCGGGGGTGCCAGCGTGGGCTGGAACGCCGGTGTAATCGCCGGCTATCCGCCAGGCGAAGAAGGGAATAATGGGAACATCCAGACCGCCTCCCAGCATGTAGGCGTAACCGTTGGCGGAGACGGGGGTGGGGCCGCCACTGTTTGCCGAGTGCTTGCCGCCAACCAAAGCGTGCGCGAAGACTCTGGTCCTCAGCAAGGCGAAGGTGACTCTGGGCCCAAACAAATACGTGGTGGTTCGGGGGATGGTCAAATTGGCACCGAGTCCATAATGGGAGACATCTCCTTCAATTCCGATAAAGGGTGCGTGCAGCTTCAGGTGCGCCGCGGCGTCCCAGCCGTTGAGGGCTCCCACATTCGTGGTAAACGTATCCGATCCGGTGCGGCTGTATCCGAAGAAGAGATCTCCCTTCGGCAGTGGACCTGGGGCTGCGGAGGCGGGAAGAATCAGAGCGGAGCAGCATAGAAAGAGAAGGAAAGCTTTGAGAAATGGGTTATTGGTCGTCACTGACTATGTTCCTCTCCATAGTGATTTTCGTCGGCCTTTCAATAACTGATGGCGGCGTGAGCGGAGCGGTTGCCCGCATCGTCGTGCACACAAAGAACCTTCAATGCCGGACAATTGTCCGAAGAGTAGAATCGGGCACCAGGAGGCAACTCAGGCGATGCGCGTTTCACTCATTGGTACCACCCACCGATCTTGCAAAGTATGGTCGCGCCTGTTCTCGATTGGGATGCTTCTTGCCTTGCCGAGCATGTTGGCGGCCGAGGCCCCGCTGCGGGTGGCAATCGTCGGCTTGGAGCACGGACACGTCGAAGGCTTTCTCAGCTCCCTGTCCGGCCACAGCAACGTGCAACTGGTTGGAATTGCCGATGCAGACCCTGCGCTCTTTGCAAAATACCGCGGCAAATTCCGGCTCTCAGAAACGCTCTTCTTCAAGAGCATGGCCAACATGATTGAGGTGCGCCGCCCGCAGGCAATCCTTGTGTATACATCCGTAGCCGAGCACCGCCATGCCATCGAGATTGCCGCCCAGTACGGCGTCTCGGTGATGGTCGAGAAGCCGCTCACCATCTCGCTGGATGATGCGCTGGCCATCCGCCGCACCGCGCTCCACTATCACATTCATGTGTTGGTCAACTACGAGACCACCTGGTACGCGAGCAACCGGGCGGCATATAACGAGCTCGAACATGGTGGACTGGGCGCAGTCCGGCGGGTCGTTGTTCACGACGGCCACCAGGGACCGAAAGAGATCGGGGTGCCGCCCGAGTTCCTGAGCTGGCTCACCGACCCGGCTCAGAATGGAGCCGGCGCGCTCTACGACTTCGGGTGCTATGGCGTCGACCTGATGACCTGGCTCATGCACGGCGAGACTCCGCTCACCGTGACCGCGATCCTGAATCACGACAAGCCAGAGGTCTACCGCAACGTCGATGACGATGCCACCATCATCGTCACCTACCCCCGTGCGCAAGCGGTGATTCAGGCTTCATGGAACTGGCCATTCGGCCGCAAAGACATGGAAGTCTACGGCGCGACCGGGTACGCCATTACCGTCGGGTCCGACAAGCTGCGTCTCCGCCACGAGCACGACAACGACGAGCGCCTCGTTTCAGCCGCACCGCTCAGCTCGCCTGAGAACGATTCGCTCACATACCTCGACGCGGTTCTGACTGGCCGCACCCTGTCGAATGGCGACCTTTCTGCCCTCGACACCAATATCGTGGTCATGCAGATTCTCGACGCCGCGCGCGAATCGGCACGCACGGGGCGGACCGTACGGCTGACGAAGTTGGGAGAATAGGGCGGAGTCCCTAGAAGTCCTCTGACTACCTCGCTACGGCACAAACACCCTAAGCCGCACATGCCACTTTGTGCTTTGTCCCGGCTTCAGGGTCACCATGCCGGTATCCATCTTGCCCCACTCCTTGCCGAACGGATCGGCGAAGTTGAACTGGTCCTCGATAGCCACAAACTTCGCCGTTGGCGGCGCATACATCTGGATGGTCTTGATCTGCGGAGAAAGTCCCTCGATTTCGACTCCATAGTGCGCCGCGGGGTCGATCACTTTCACGGTGACCACTCCGCCCTTCCAATCGAGATGGCTCCAGTTGTCGTCAAAGAACTCCTGCGCCAGCGGCTTTCCGTCGGCAGCGCGCAGGTCATAGCGGGTTCCCTCCACCGGGGAAAGCTTTCCCGTTGGGAAGACGTTGTCGTAGCCATCCACCTCGGCCAATTGAGAGCCCGGAATGAGGACACGGGCCTGGGTGCGGTCGCCCGAGGGCAGATTGAAGTAGGGGTGCCAGCCTATCGCGATCGGCTCGTCGGCGCTGCCCACGTTGTGCGCATTGATTGAGGCGTCCACGGCGCCTGCAGTCAAAGTGATCGTCACCACCAGCTCTGTCTTGGACAGCCAGTGCCCGCCGAAATCGCCCGCATGAATGACGCCCGTCACCTGCCCGCCGCCCGGAGTCTTGGTGACGCGAATATCGTCGGTCTTCGACTTCAGGATCAGCCCATGCATCGCGTGGCGCTCGGCCGTGGGCAGTTTGCCGCTATTGTTGGCGGGCAATGTAATTGAGTGGCCCTCCCACTCCGTGGTCAGAGTCTTGCCGTCCTCGGAGAGCTTGCCACGAATGCGGTTCGGGTAGGGAACCAGAAACGCCGCGCCGAGCCGGTAGCCCAAATCGCCAAACGCGTCATCGTCCACATCCAGCATCTTCTTTGCGCCGGCCAGATCGGGCGAGGCCAGCACGCTCACTTCTCCCTTGCCCGGGAAGTTCGCGGTGATCTCAAGAATCTCCATTCCGCGCCCCGGGGCAAGTGTCACGCTGGTGAACTCCGGCCTAGTCGTGCTCACGGCCGTGCGTTTGAGAGTGACAATCTTCTGCCCGCCAATCTCGGTTACGTCCTGGGCGGTAGCGAACCCAGCGGTTAAAGCCGGCAGGGCAACAGTCAGCAGTGCGAGTGCGCGAACTACATATTTCATTGCATTCATCCGTTCTTCGAAGAGTCAATGCTTCGAATTGCGATCGTTTCTCGGCAATCGACCCCATGGCGCATGGGCTTTCCCCGGCGCCGGGAATCGTTTTCCGGAAGCGGTGCCATTCTACGACAGGCAACCCTGTTCCCGTTCCGAGCTTGATGGAGTCGCCGCAACAGTAGACCAGATCGCAACCCCGATGCTGGCCGTCCAGCTCTGACGCGCTGATTTTGGTTGGCGCCGTGAGGGGGATCGAATTCGAGGAAAGCATTGATTATAAACACGATATCTAAAATGCTAGACGCTCGAAACTACCATAACGCAGGAAACGATTTTCTAATACGCTTCAAGTGCCTGAATTTGTGA
>Ga0209698_10005507_pt1 | contig 13676 bp, 11 predicted proteins | sample LitLauG_LLR_2012_FD_187203 | JGI IMG/M metagenome (GOLD analysis project Ga0209698, IMG submission 187203) | Freshwater sediment microbial communities from Pennsylvania, USA - Little Laurel Run_MetaG_LLR_2012 (SPAdes) (version 2) | ecosystem: Environmental > Aquatic > Freshwater > Creek >... | reverse complement strand
ACAACATGAGCCGGTCCCGAAAGGGACCGGCTCATGTTCTTGCCTGTATTATGAGGTTCCATGCCACAAATTCCCGATCTTGCGCAAGAGGCGCCAATGCACTACACTGTAGTGCATGAAGACTGAGGTCTACAGCTGGCGAATTTCCGCGCAAAGAAAGGCGGAACTGGAAAGCGAAGCCCGGCGCGAGGGTACTTCTCTGGCCGCCCTTCTCGAACAGATTACGGCGGACTGGTTGCAGGAACGCCGCAACTCTCGTAATGGCGACGAGGCCGAGCAGGCAGCGATCCGGAAGCGCGCTGCCTCTGCGATCGGCTCTATTCGGGGAGGCGATCCAACGCGATCTTCCAGGGCCTCGGAGTTGGTCCGCGAAATTCTAAGAAAGCGCTATGGCCGGTAGCGCGCTGATCGACACCGGCTTTTTTCTTGCCTTGCTCGACCGCAATGACCGTTGGCACAAACCGTGCATAGCGATCTACGACAGAATCCCACTTCCCATGCTCACGACGGAGGCCGTGCTAGCCGAAGTATTCCACCTTACCTATCGCAATCTCCGCGACGTACGCGGCGTTTGGACCCTCCTGCGCTCGGGCGCGATCCGCATGGCCTCCCTCGAGCACGAAGAACTTCCGGCCATCCGAACGCTCATGGACGAGTATGGCGATCATCCGATGGATTTTGCCGACGCAACACTGGTACACCTTGCAGCTCGCGAGGCGATCAGTCTGATCCTGACGATAGACTTCGACGACTTCGAAACGTATCGAATCGGCGGGCGAAAGAAGTTCACCATCTTGCCCGAACGATCGTTCCCGTAAAAAGGTCTGACCGCTCAACCACGGAACCTACTGCAACTCTGCCATGCACTTGGCGAGCGCTTCCCTGCCAGGGCGAGTTAACGATTCCGGCAGCGTTGCCAGCGGCTGATCGGTGACGTTGAGCATGTCGATGAAGCTTGGTGCCTTGGCATTGATGTAGAACACGCCCGTCAGCACCTCGCCCTTCGCATGCGATTCCATCAACCGTTGCACCGCCTGAATCTTGTCGGTCGGATCGTACTCCTGCTCGAGCTTTTTCAGGCGCAGACTCGAACCGTCGTGCATGGTTACTTCCAGAGTTGTTCCCGGATCGTACTCCACGTCGATTTCTTCGAATGCGGGCACGAAGCTGACCTCATGCAATGGCTCTTCATGCGTCTGCATGTACTTGTACGACTTGGTCGAGCCCTCGTGATCGTTAAAGGTCACGCAGGGCGAAACCACGTCGAGCATCACAGTGCCGTTGTGCGCAATGGCCGCTTTGAGCATCGTGTGAAGCTGCTTCTTGTCGCCCGAAAACGAACGGCCGACAAACGTGGCACCGAGCTGAATCGCCATCGCGCAGGTATCGACCGGAGGCAGATCGTTCGCGATGCCGCTCTTCAGCGTCGAGCCCAGATCGGCGGTCGCAGAGAATTGCCCCTTCGTGAGGCCATAGCAGCCGTTGTCCTCGATCACATAAATGATGGGGAGGTTGCGCCGCATCAGGTGCACAAACTGACCCGCGCCGATTGAGACGGTGTCGCCATCGCCAGTCACGCCGAGGGCAATGAGGTTCTTGTTCGCCAAAATCGCGCCCGTGGCCACCGAGGGCATGCGTCCATGCACGGAGTTGAAGGCATGCGAACGATTCATGAAATAAGCAGGGCTTTTTGATGAGCAGCCGATGCCGCTGAACTTGGCGACGCGTTCGGGCTGCACGCCCATTTCATACATGGCATCGATGATGCGTTCCGAAATCGCGTTGTGGCCGCATCCCGCGCAGAGCGTGGTCTTGCCGCCACGGTAGTCAATGACCTGCAGTCCAATGCGATTGGTCTTAGGAGCAGGAGTCGGCGTTGTCGTGGTGGTCCCCATTTACTTACCCTCCATCATCATGAGTTCGTCGGTTACGGACCGCGCATCGATCGGCAGCCCGTGAATGTGGCAGATAGAACGCAAGCGCGGCGACAGTTCTGGCTTGATATCGAGTTTCAGCAGGCTGGCCATCTGCCCGTCTCGGTTCTGCTCCACCACATAGACGCGGTCATGCTGCTCAATAAAATTGTGAACCTCGCGCGTAAAGGGATAGGAGCGGAGGCGCAGATAATCGGTTTGCAGATTGTGCTCGTGCGCCAGCTGATCGCGGGATTCGATGATCGCCCAGTGCGATGTGCCGTAGGCGATGATTCCGACCTTCGATTTCCCGGTTCCAGCAAGTTCTGGCCGCGGAACGAAGGAACGAGCCGTTTCAAACTTCTTGTTGATGCGCTCCATGTTGCGCTCGAAGTCGTCGGGACGCTCACTGTACTGCCCTTTCTCGTTGTGGCCGCTACCGCGCGCAAAATAGGCTGCCGCCGGATGATCGGTTCCCGGCAAGGTGCGATATCCGACGCCATCGCCATCGATGTCCCGGTAGCGAGAAAAACTGCCCAGCTTCTCAAGATCTTCCTTACTCAACACTTTTCCGCGGTCGATGGACTTCTCGGGATAGGGAAACGGGTCCGACATCCAGTTGTTCATGCCGAGATCGAGGTCCGACATCACGAATACCGGGGTCTGAAAGCGCTCCGCGAGATCGAACGCTTCCTGCGCCATGGTGAAGCATTCGCTCACCGAATCCGGGATCAGCATGATGTGCTTGGTGTCGCCGTGGCTGAGGAACGCGGTCGAGAGAACGTCGCCCTGCGCGGTGCGCGTGGGCAACCCTGTCGAAGGACCGACGCGTTGAATATTCCAGATCACCGCCGGAACTTCGACGTAATAGGCGAGGCCGGCGAATTCCGCCATCAGCGAAATGCCCGGTCCAGCGGTCGCGGTCATGGAACGCGCGCCCGCCCAGGCTGCGCCGATCACCATACCCACCGCAGCCAGTTCGTCCTCGGCCTGCACAATGGCGAAAGTGGCCTTGCCATCCGGACCGACACGATACTCCTTCATGTAGTCCATCATCGTCTCCACCAGCGACGACGAAGGCGTAATCGGATACCAGGTCACCACCGTGCACCCGGCAAACATGCATCCCATGGCAGCGGCGGAGTTGCCGTCGACGATGATCATGCCCTTCGTCTTGTCCATACGCTGGATGTAGAAGGGATCGCGCTTTTTCAGATTCGCAGCAGCATAATCGTGGCCGGCCTTGGCAGCGGCCAGGTTCAAGCTGGCAGCCTTTGCTTTGGTCGCAAACTGCTTGCGGATCGCCTTCTCGACTTCGGCGTAGTCAATCTCCAGCAACTGCGCCGCGACGCCGACGTAGATCATGTTCTTGATGAGTTTGCGGAGCTTGGCCTCGGCACCCACCGACGCGGCCAGCTTGTCGTAGGGAACGGCGTAGAAAATCAGGTCGTCGCGAAGCTTGTCGAGGGCGAGCGGCTCGTCATAGAGCACGCTGGCGCCGGGAGCGAGAGTCTTCACATCGTCCTGCGCGGTCTCAGCGTTCATCGCGATCAGGAGATCGATTTCCTTCTTGCGCGCGATGTAGCCATCTTTATTGGCGCGGATGGTATACCAGGTGGGCAAGCCCGCGATGTTGGAGGGAAAAAGGTTCTTGCCGGAAATCGGCACGCCCATCTGAAAAATACTGCGCAGTAAAACGGTATTAGAACTCTGCGACCCAGACCCGTTCACGGTCGCAACCTGGATGCTCATGTCGTTGACGACACGCTTATGCCCCAGTCCGCCGGACGATTCCCGGGGCACAATATCGGTAGTAGCCATTCCCATGCCTTCCTTATTTTTGACCGAGCAACCCCTGCCCGGAATTATTGCGAAGTGGAGAGTGTTAACTGTTTATTATACAGGCAACGAGCGGGTGAAATGTATTGATTCCTTAGCAGAGACATGAGTACTTAATCGATGCTTGCGACCGCGCGCAGCAATAAGTTGACAGCCTTTTGACGGAAGCGTGACACGCAACAATTCAGAACGTCCTACCTTCACTCTTGCGGTGGATCCCGATCCGGAACGAACGATCGCCGCGAATCATTTCTCGCAAAGAGACTGGAGTGTAGAACATGAAAACAGAAAACCTCATCCCTACTGCATCGTCCGAAACGACTGAGTCTTCATCGAAGAACGGCGTCCTGCGTCGTACCTTCCTCAAGGGCCTGGGTGTGACCGGGGCAGCCCTGTCCGCCGGCTCGTTGCTCACAACGATCGCCGAAGCCTCCGACAGCAAGAACATCATCACCGTCGGTGATGTGGCCATCCTGCGCTTCCTGGCCGCTGCCGAAATCCTCGAAAGCGATCTGTGGTTGCAGTACCAGGAACTCGCAGGAATCCAGGACAACGAAGTATCTACGCTGGCTAGCCAGCTGATCCCTGGGTATCCCGCCCAGCCCACCGGCGGAAGTGCGGCCTATACCGCTGCCTTCCTGCCGCTCGATGGCGACATGAGTCAGTACATCCACGACAACACCGAGGATGAGTTGACCCACGAAGTGTTCATCAACGCCTATCTGGTCTCCAAGGGAGCCGAACCGGTCAGTCTCGATCAGTTCCGCACTTTGCCGAGCAGCAAGGCGACGGGCGCAAACCAATTCGGACGTCTGACCAACCTGATGCAGCTCACGGTAGACACAACCTGGTGGACGCGCTACCGCAGCCGCACGGGCAACCCCGATCTGGGCGACACGTTTCAACCGGCGATCCAGACCCTGGCCGTGAACCAGCACACAGCCATTCCCAGAACCGACGATGACCTAAAGGATGTTAACGGCTTCCTCCAGGCGATCGCCAACACTGCCGGCTTTCACTTCGGCACGATCGAGCAGGGCGGCACCAGCCTCTACCCGAAACTGGCGCAGCGGGTCACCAGTCCTGAAGTCTTGCGAATCCTGCTCAGCATTGGCGGAACCGAGATCACGCACTTCCAGACGTGGCACGACAAAGCCGGCAATGCGCCGATGTTGAACGATATCGTCGACCCGGTGACAGGCGTGCACGTAACCTTCCCCGACCTGAACTCTCCGCCGTTTGGTGGCGAAGATTTCCAAACGAACCTGATCATGCCCGAGCCAACAGCTTTCCTCAGCCGAAAGCTTCCTGCATGTTCCATCATCCGCCCGACCGGAACCAAGGGCGCAGCTATGGGAGCAGTGAACGCGCTGACGGCGGACGGGCTCTTCATTGGCCAGAGCAAGGCGTTCTTCAAGTTCATGCACGACCTGGCGGTCGAGGCGGACCTGGCAGTGCGTGAATGAAATTCGTTGACGATGATTGACTGGCGAACAGATGTTCGGGACGCTAGTGGAGTCGTGCCGATCATTCGCTCAGGGGTTGCGACTGGTGAGCCTGGAATCGCCAGTCGCAGCGCCCTAATCCTGCAATCGACAAGCTTCTTGAAAGCGAAAGGGACACAAAATGTTCGAAGGCCTATTTCAACCCATGCATCTGCTGGTAATTTTTGGCATCGCGCTGCTTGTATTCGGACCAAAAAAACTTCCCGAACTCGGTAAAGGAATCGGAGACGGCATTCGCGGCTTCAAGTCCGCCATGAAAGAACCCGAAGATCTCCCCAAGAAGCCGGCCGACTCCGACGTGCCAACGCGGCACGCTACAATGAAGGGTAATGACGCGCCCTCCAACACTTGATTCGTCCGGCGAACGCCCTGCGCAAAACGCAGCGCAGGAGACCAAAATCTGGAAAGTCGCTCTGGTCGGCTTCGGAACGGTGGGCAGTTCGGTCGCCAAAATTCTGGTGGAGCGGGATGGCGCCCCGCTGCGTCTCACTCACGTCTGCAATCGCAACGTCGCCCGCAAGAAGGTGGACTGGCTCCCGCCCCAGGTTGTGTGGACCGAAAACATAGACGACGTCTTGTCCTCCGATGCCGACATTGTTGTCGAAGTGATGGGCGGACTTCAGCCCACCGAAGACTGGGTTCGCCGCGCCCTCTCTTCCCGCAAATCCGTAGTCACTGCCAACAAGCAACTGATCGCGCATTGCGGTCCCGAACTCATCGCTCTCGCCCACCGCATGCAGCAGCAGATCGAGTTTGGCGCTTCGGTGGCGGGCGGCGTCCCTGTTATTTCAGGCCTGCATGAAGGCCTGGCTGGCGATGAATTGTTCAAGATTTACGGCATTCTCAACGGAACGTGCAACTACATCCTTAGCCAGATCGAAACCAATGGAGTCCCTTTCGCCACGGCTCTGCGCGAAGCACAGAAACTCGGCTTTGCCGAAGCCGATCCCACCGAAGACATTGACGGCCTCGACGCCCGCGCCAAGCTCACGATTCTCGCCCGCGTCGCCCTGCACTGCAACGTCGCCGCTGGCAGCATCCTCGCTCGCTCGATCTCCCCGGTTGATGCCGTGGATTTTGAGTACGCCAACCAACTGGGCTGCACCATCCGTCAAATCTCGCGGGCGGAATTGAAAGACGGTCAGCTGTTCGCCGCCGTGCAGCCGGCGCTCGTGCAACTCAATTCTCCGCTGGCGCGCGTCGAAGGGAGCCAGAATCTGGTCATGGCAACGGGCGTGTACGGCGGCGAAACCGTCTTTGGTGGGCATGGCGCTGGAGGACATCCGACGGCCGTTGCGGTCGTCTCCGACATCCTCTCCATTGCGCGAGCCAAGCAGACCCGTGATCCGCACGCGGGACAACCTCGCGAAACATCGCCGACGGTGACGTCAAACTTCACAACCAAGCACTACCTGCGTTTCCTTGTGAAAGACCGGCCGGGGATCATTGCGAGCCTGGCTACGATTCTCGACCAGCACAAAATCAATATTGATTCCGTACTACAAAAGCCAGGCTGCCCGAAAACGCACCTGCCGTTCCTGATCACGATCGAGAACTACCCGGCCGCGCTCGTCGAGCAATCGCTCGAGCAGATCAATGCCCTCGACTTCATGGTGCAGCCCTGCCTGCACATGCCGATTCTGTAGAACGGGACATTCCAATGGGCTCGCTTACGCGGTCCAGGGATTAACAACAGTGGCGGGAATATCGCCAAAGTGGCTGACGTTTCGCGTGGCCAGCGCAGCGCGCTGCGCGACAACAATTCCGGCGATCATGGTATCGCGCAGGTCCACAGGGCGCCCCTTTTTCCGCCGCGTCGCCATGAGATTGGCAGCATGATCTGCGGCGCTCACATCGAAGGGGATAACTCGTTGACTCATCTGTTCGAGCAAAGCGTCGAAAGCCTCTACTAACAACGTCCTTCGCTTACCTGCCGGCAGAATCTGAAACCCAAAACGTATCTCTAATACCGTAATTGAAGTTATCCAGACTGAACTCGGTGGTTGCCGGTCCAGCCATGCTGCAACCTTTTGGTCCGGTGATGTATGCATCAGCGCGGAAAGGACGTTCGTGTCAAGGATGATCACTTCTCGAATTTCACCGCTTTGATGTCGTGCCCGCGTAGCTCTGGAACGTCGGACTCGAGCCCCGCCTTCGAGAACAATGCTGAAATTTCGGTCCCTAAACCGCGGCGCGGCGCTGACTCCTCTTTCACCGCATCGCGTAGAATGTCGCGGACTTCTTCTTCCATACTCTGGCCGTGGCGGCGTGCCCGCTGCTGCAAGCGCAGCTTGACCGAGTCTTCCACATTGCGAACCACCAACTGAGCCATGGTCCCTCCATATTGATATCATGATATCACACGCGAGCGCGGGAGCTAAAAAACCCCGCGCCCTCGGCAACAAACTATGGGGGATCAACAACTTAAAAGGAGGGGCTTACGCTTCTACCTGGAAGAATTGCGCCATTTTGCGGAACTTCTGGTAGCGGGTTTCGAGCAAGTCTCGCGCTGGCATCGATTTTATTTCTGACAGTTGCTTCTGGAGAACGCCATCCAGCAATTCCGCCGCTCGCGCATGATCGGTGTGCGCGCCACCGGGCGGCTCCGGGATGATGCCATCGACGCAGCCCAGCTCAGCCATGTCTTTGGCAGTGATCTTCATGGCTTCCGCGGCCAGCTCTTTCTTGCTGGCATCGCGCCACATGATGGACGCGCAGCCTTCGGGTGAGATCACCGAATACACGGAGTTCTCCATCATCAGCACGCGGTCGGCCACCGCAATCGCCAACGCTCCGCCGCTGCCGCCGACGCCAATCACCGTGGCAATGATGGGCACTTCCAGGCGCGACATCTCGAGCAGGTTGCGGGCGATCGCCTCGCCTTGCCCCCGTTCTTCGGCGTGCAGGCCGGGATAGGCCCCATCGGTATCCACAAAGGTAAAGATCGGCCTCGCGAATTTTTCGGCAATCTTCATGACGCGGAGTGCCTTCCGATACCCTTCGGGGTGGGGCATGCCAAAGTTCCGGTAAACGCGCTGCTTGGCGTCGCGCGCCTTCTGCTGGCCGACGACGATCACCTCCTCGCCGTGAAAGCGAGCCATTCCGCATACAATCGCCGGATCATCGCGGAACCCGCGGTCACCATGAATCTCGCTCCAATCGGTGAAAATGCGCTCAATGTAATCGAGCGTGTAGGGGCGCTGAGGATGGCGGGCGAGATTGGTACGCTCCCAGGCGTTGGGGTGCGAGGATAATTCGCGGCGAAGGTCGTTCAGCCGATCATGCAGTTGCTGGATCTGGCGGCGCGTTTCGTCGCCCTGTCCCTCAAGCGACTGCAGCCGCGCGATCTGCTCTTCGATCTTATCGAGTTCCTGCTGCGCTCTAATTCCAGAATCCATCTTGATGACGTTTCCATTTCCCGGAGCATGGTGCGCTTCCACAATGGAGAGTAAGAACTCCGCGCCGGCAACGGCGGGATGCGCCGCGCCAGCATTCGCCAGTTCTGCTGCCCGCTTTCGTTTGGCTCGACGCATGGGTCGATGCTAGGTTGCCTGGATCAACTGATCACGCGCACGCTGCCGCGCCCGCACAATTCCTCAACCCGCACCAGGAAATTGCGGTCCGGCATCACATTATAGCCTTCGGCTTCCATCACCACCATGAAATCGCCGTCCCGTTCGAGATCGAACAGAACTTTCGCCTCGCCCTTGCGCTCATGGAACAGGGTATGGAGCGCGTCGATGGTGCCACCGGTGGCGTTGCCGAGCGGAATGCGGATGCGGAGGGCCTTGGGTAACGGCACTTTTGCTTCGTCCAGCGGAATGATTTCGTTGGCGGTGACTTTTGGGTTCGCGCCTTCTTCGATGCGCACGCCACCACGAATCAGGACTGGAATTTCCAGCTTTACTCTCTCGGCAAGTTTGCGATAAGCCTCGGGAAAAACCAGCAGCTCGACCTTACCATGCATGTCTTCGAGCGCGGCCTGGGCCCAGAGTTCGCCTCTTCGCGACTTGGCCACGCGAAGTCCGGAAATCAAACCCGCGGTCGTAATGTTTTCATCCTTGGCAGTCGACTTCTTCATTGCGGATATGTCTTCGGTCGAGAGCGCGTTCAGATCGGTGAGTCTTTCTTTGTACTTTTCCAGCGGGTGTCCGGTGATAAAGAACCCGAGAACTTCTTTTTCGGCAGCCAAGCGGACCTGCTCGTCCCAGTCAGGGATGTTGGGGAGCGCGTCGTTGGCGTGTTCTTCCGCTTCGTCTGCGAACACACCGAACAGGCCGTGTTGCCCGGACTCGGCATCGCGCTGGGACTTCTGCGCGCGCTCGATTGCCTTATCCAGTGCCTGCATGACTTGCGCGCGGCGGCCAAAGCAGTCCATGGCGCCGCTCTTGATCAGCGATTCCAACACGCGCTTGTTCAGCAGGCGGAGGTCGACTTCTTCGCAGAATTCATAGAGAGAGCGAAAGGGGCGCCCCAGCTTCTTGCGCGCAGCCACAATCGTGTCGATCGCATTGCCGCCTACATTCTTCACCGCGGCGAGGCCGAACCGGATGGCCTGCTCGTGCGGGGTAAAGTTCGCGTCGCTGATGTTGATATCGGGCGGCTCAACCGCAATTCCCATCTCGCGGCACTCGTTGATGTACTTGACCACGCTATCCGTGTCGCCCGTGATGGAGGTGAGCAGCGCCGCCATGAATTCGATCGGATGGTGCGTCTTCAAATAGGCCGTGTGATAGGCCAGCAGCGCGTAAGCGGCCGAGTGCGACTTGTTGAATCCGTATCCTGCAAACTGCGCCATCAGGTCGAAAATCTTCTCGATTTTCTTCGGCGGGAAACCGCGTTGCGTCGCACCCTGCACAAAGCGCTCGCGCTGCGCCGCCATCTCCTCGGCCTTCTTCTTTCCCATCGCGCGTCGCAGCAAATCAGCATCGCCCAGCGAGTAGCCAGCCAGCTTGTTTGCTGTCTGCATCACCTGTTCCTGATACACAAAAACGCCCAGTGTCTCCTGCAGAATCTCTTTCAGTTCCGGCAGGTCATATTCGATCTTGCGGCGCCCATGTTTGCGCTCGATGAAATCGTCGATCATGCCGCCCTGGATTGGGCCGGGACGATACAGCGCGTTGAGAGCTGTGAGATCTTCGATTGAGTTTGGCTGGTAGCGGCGCAGCACGTCCCGCATGCCGCTCGATTCAAATTGGAACACGCCTGACGTCAGTCCTCGATGAAAAACTTCCTGGTAGGTCTCCGCATCTTCCAGCGGGATTTCATCCAGCACTATCCGCTTCCCTGTTTGCCCCAGAAGCTTGAGCGTGTCGTCGAGAATCGTCAGCGTCGTCAGGCCGAGAAAGTCCATCTTCAGCAGGCCCATCTTTTCGATGGCGACCATGTCGAAGGCGGTAACAATTTCGTCGTTCTTGGTTTTGTGCAGCGGCACCAGTTCAATCAGCGGTCGCGGCGAAATCACCACGCCGGCAGCGTGCACGCCCGAATTGCGCACCATGCCTTCCAGTTTGCGAGCCGTGTCGAGTAACTGCCGCACCTGCGGATCTTTCTCATAGGCTTCCTGCAGCGCCGCCGACTCTTTCAGAGCATCATCCAGCTTGATGTTCAGAGTCGTCGGGATCATCTTCGCAATGCGGTCCACGTCCGCATAGGGGATGTCCATGGCGCGTCCGACATCCTTGATCGCCGCCTTCGCGGCCATCGTGCCGAAGGTGATGATCTGGGCGACATTCTCGCGGCCGTACTTGTTGGTGACGTATTCAATTACTTCGCCGCGCCGGTTCATACAGAAATCGATGTCGATATCGGGCATCGAAATCCGCTCGGGGTTCAGGAAGCGTTCGAAGAGCAACTCGTGCTGCAGGGGGTCGATGTCCGTGATGCCGAGCGAGTAGGCGACCAGCGCTCCCGCCGCCGATCCGCGCCCCGGGCCCACCGGAATCCCGCGCTCGCGCGCATGGCGGATGAAGTCCCACACGATCAGAAAATATCCCGGGAATTTCATCTGCTGAATGATGGCGATTTCGCGCGACAATCGCTGGTTGTAGTCCGCCAGCGAATGCTTCAACCGTCCTTCCGCAGAAAGCCGCCGCAAGCTTTCCAGGCGGCGGGCAAATCCTTCCCGCGTGATGTGCTCGAAATAACTGTCCGGAGTAAATCCGTCGGGCACCTCAAAATGCGGGAACGGGCTGGGAACTTTCTCCAGGCGCAGGCTGCAGCGCTCGGCAATCGCCATGGTGCGCGACAATACGTCCGGCGAATCCTTGAACACGCGCAGCATCTCATCGGCGCTCTTGACGAAAAACTGGTTGCCCTCGAACTTCATCCGGTTGGTATCTTGAATCGACTTCCCGGTCTGAATGCAGAGCATCACGTCCTGCGCGTGCGCGTCGTCTTCGCAGAGGTAGTGGCTGTCGTTGGTCGCAACGAGCGGCAGTCCGAGGTCTTTTTCCAGTTGGAACAATCCCGCGTGGATCCGGTGTTCCATCTCCAATCCCTGGTCTTGAATCTCCAGAAAGAAATTTTCTTTGCCAAACAGATCGCGGTAGAAAGCCGCGGCCGACCGTGCTGCATCGTAGTTACCTTCCGTCAGACGCTCCGCGACTTCGCCCTTCAGGCAGCCGGAAAGCCCAATCAGTCCCTTGGCATGCTCAGCCAGAAAGTTCTTGCTGACGCGCGGCTTGTAGTAGAAGCCGTGAAGCGAGGCTTCCGACGTGATTTTCACGAGGTTGCGGTAACCTTCTTCGTTTTCGGCGAGCACCAGCAGGTGGTTATAGGTATCGCCTTCCGGCGGAGTGCGGCTAATAACGTGGTCATCTTTCTTGCAGATGTAAAGTTCGCAACCCACGATCGGCTTGACGCCGGCCTTGTTCGCCGCGTTGACAAAATGCACGGTGCCAAAAATATTGCCGTGATCCGTCATGGCCACGGCAGGCATGCCGAGCTCATGGACTCGATGGACCAGTTTCTCGACGTCGCAGGCGCCGTCGAGCATTGAGTAATCGCTATGCAGGTGCAGGTGTACGAATTCAGACATGGGGGCTCAGAGTGGTCTCGTATGTTGCCGTCATTTTACTGGCGAATGCAGCGGGCAGAAGTGCCAAGTTATCCACAGAGGTGGAAAAAACGTGCGCGGGGACCTCAGTCGTCTCTCCGAGTTTCGATCACTGATCCCACTGTTTCCGGCGCCGAAGCTCCGGGCCGGGCTGCTATTGTCCTTCGCTCGAGCGCGGCAGGCTGAACTCGACTCCACGGTCTTCATTGGCCTTGATCGTGGCTGGAATATCGAGTATGGCGAGGGGAAGCTTTTCGATGCGCTGCGGCGTAAAGTTCCACAGCAACCCGTCAACGATCGCATAGTTATGGATCTCACGCTGATGCTGATCGCGAAATACGAGCACCGTTGCGGGATCATTCTTAGCACGCTCGTCCGCGCCCGAACGCGACTCATCGGGACGTGATCTCGCGCGGGAATCCGCATCCTGATAGCGCAAACTCCGCTGCTCTTCGAGATTGTCCGTATTCATCTGGCTTGCCAGGGCGCGGTCACGGGCCAAGTCCTCGTCATACGACGAAGAGGAATCCCACCACCAGTACGGATCAATGCCGCCATAGGCGTAGAGCGGATACCCATTACCCCAGCAACCAAAGCAACGGCCTCCGAACCAGAAGTGATGCCCGCGGAAATGGTCATGGCCGTGGAAGTGATCCCCGTTCCGGAAGTGGTTCCCGCCACGGAAACGATCGCCACCACGGGAGTGATCTCCACGGGAGGGCCCTGCGGATCGTAAGTGCGAGCCTGAGTATGCCGCCAAGTGCGATCCACCCATTACCGGGCCTGGCGAAATGTGGCCGGAAAATCCGGTGTGTCCGCTGAACCCGCCGTGACCGCCACTAAAGCCTGCATGGCCTCCGCCGCTGAAACCACCATGGCTTCCGCCAGATGCGCCGTGCGCACCACCGCCGCGCTGCGCGCACACTGGGACCGAAATTATCAGGAGGCACGCCGCGAGGGTCAGAAAGCGACGCATAACGGCTATTATACGCCGTTTCGCCTGGGCCAAAATCGCTGAAATCCAGCCTATTTCTTCTTGGTCTTCTTAGCAGGGGCTTTCTTGAGCTTCGGTTTTTGGGCAGGTTTGGCGGCAGGCTTATGAGGCTTCGCCGGTTTTTTTAATTCGGTCTTACCGGGCTTCGTTTGAGCCGGAGGCCCCGGCTTTACTGGCGCTGTTGGCAAAACGGGCTTTCCTGCCTTCGCATCTGGCTTCGCCGCCGGTGCGGCCGGAACTGGCGCAGTCTGGTCCTTCTCCTTGCCTTTGCCCTTCCCTTTTCCTTTTACCGCAACTACGCCGGCGGGCGTTGCGGCCGCCGCCACGGCTTTCGCGCCGCGTCCGCGTTTGCTGGGCGGAGGCGGAGG
>Ga0209698_10005506_pt1 | contig 13677 bp, 16 predicted proteins | sample LitLauG_LLR_2012_FD_187203 | JGI IMG/M metagenome (GOLD analysis project Ga0209698, IMG submission 187203) | Freshwater sediment microbial communities from Pennsylvania, USA - Little Laurel Run_MetaG_LLR_2012 (SPAdes) (version 2) | ecosystem: Environmental > Aquatic > Freshwater > Creek >... | reverse complement strand
AATTAGGCCTGCGCTACCAGCTCAGCAACCTCGGACCCAGCAGCGCGCCCAGGGCAGTCGGGATGGCCATGCCCAGCACGTACCAGAGGGCAAGGAAGGGCGCGGCGTATTCCGGACAGTGCAGGGCATAGATCCACGCGCCGATGGCGCCTGCGGCAAGCCCCGCTGCCGCACCGGTCGAAGCAAGGCGGGTGGGCGCAAGTCCGTGCAAGAGCCAGAACAGGCCGATGAACGCCGGCACCGACACCAGCGCAATGAGCCAGGGACAGACCAGCGCAGTGTGACCCAGCAGGAGCGTGAGCCGCTCGGCCGCGGGAGCGCGCCACAGGACCACGGCCGCCAGGCCCCACATGGCGACCAGGGGCACGCCGATTCCGGTGAGCAGCGAGCCGGGGCGCCGACCGGGACGCCCCAGGCGAGCGGCCATGATGCACGCCGGCAGCGCCAGCGCGGCGCAGAAGACCTGCTTGACCCAGAACATCGGCAAGGCCGATTCCTGCGCCAGGTGCGGGTTGAATCCGAGCACGGCACCGGTCAGGGCGATGCCGGCCCCGCCGGCGATGCCCAGCGCGAAGATCATGCGCCGCGCCGCCGCACCGCGATCGACCGCGACCGTCTGGGCGGCGAGCAGATTGACCAGTTCCTCGGTTTTCATGATGCACTCCCTTCGGCGGTGCCGGCGCCCGCGCGGATTCTTGCCGCCAGGACTTTGAGGCCGCGGTGGATGCCGATCTTCACGGCCGACTCCGACATGCCGGTCATGCGGGCCGTTTCGGCCACCGACAGGCCGTCGATCTTGACGTGCTGGATGGGCAGGCGTTGCCGATCCGGTAGTCCCTGCAGCAGCTTGGCGACATCACGCCGCGCCTCGGCGGCCTCGGCGTCGCTGGTGCCGAGCAGTTCGCTTTCCTCGTCCAGCGGATCGTTGAGCAAATCGGTGCGCTCGCGGCGCCGCAGGTAGTCGATCAGCTTGTAACGCGCCAGCGCATACACCCAGGGCGTCAAGGGCTGGGCCGGGTCGAACGTGTGGCGCTGGTTATGCACCGCCAGCAGGGATTCCTGCACGAGATCCTCCACTTCGTCAGGCAGACGCGACAGGCGCTTGCGCAGGAAGGCGCGCAGGTGGCTGCCCAGGGACTGCAGGAAGGTGTGGTATGCAGCGGCGTCCCCGGCCAGGCCGCGGACGAACAGACCTTTCAGACGCTCTTCGCTCAATCGCCCTCCGTCCAATATGCTGTTCGCTGGATCGCGCGGATCGGTTACCCGATAACCACATTTTTTAACCGGTCGTCCGGCCAAGGCCGGCCCGCCGCCGCAGGACGCCCGGCGACCACCCGACCGGCCGCCTGGCGCCGGGGCAAGCCGCGCAAAGCCCCCGCGAAAATGTAACCAGGACGGCCGGCGCAGCGAACTATGCGCGACGACCGGCCCGCGGCTCGAATGCGGCCACGGCCGTCATCCCAAACCCAATTCCGGAGGAAGTGATGTCGAAGCGACTTGTTACGAGTGCATTCTGTCTGGCCGTGCTGATGTGCGGCGGCGCGGCGTACGCCGACGACATGGCCAAGGATGCCATGAGCAAAGACAGCATGTCCAAGGACGGCATGAAGAAGGACGCCATGGCCAAGGATGGCATGGCCAAGGACGCGATGGCGCATGACGGCATGAAGAAGGACGCCATGGCCAAGGACGGCATGGCCAAGGATGCGATGGCGCATGACGGGATGGCCAAGGACGGCATGAAGAAGGACGCCATGGCCAAGGACGGCATGGCGCACGACGACATGAAGAAGTGAACGGTCGTCGACCAAGACCGGCGCGCCCGTCGCGCCGGGTTTTGGCCGCCGCGTAACCGCCCTATTCGGGGTAGAACCGCGTATCGGCACCCAGCAGCGCGCCGATCGACCTGACCAGGGCGTGGCGACCCAGCACCGTCGCCGGCGGGGCCGGTCGATGACTGTCCTGGCTCGCGCTCATCATCCGCTGGTACTGCTGGACCTGGAGCCGGATTTCCGGCGGCAGGCCGGCCTGTGCCGCATCCACCGCGGCCGCGCTGCGGGTCAGCACGAACAGCGGCGGCGGTTCGGCACTTGCCGACCGCTCCTGCACTCGCTCGGCGAGGTTCCAGAGCTCCTGGAAACGGCCCACCGCGCTCACGTCGTATTGGACATGGCGCTGGCGCGGATCGAGTTGCATCAGCTTGAGCGTCGCGACCTCGTTGTCGACCGCCGTCACGTAGACGTGCTGGTTCAGCCCGGCCAGGTGTTTCCAGGCGTTGACATAGCGATCATCGAGCTGGGTGGCGGTGCGAAACTCGCCCAGCGCATCGGCGTAGCGGCCCTGCTCCTCGAGCAGGTAGCCGAGCAGGTAATGCACCCGCGGATTGCGCGGCTCCCGGCGCTCGAGCCCGCCGAAAACCTCGGTGGCGATCTGTTGCGGCCCGGGCCCGCGAAAGACGCTCTCGCATCCGAAGCAATGGCTTTCGATCCGGCCGAAACTCGATGGCATGAGCTCGTAGGCCCGCCGGAAATGCGCCGCGGCCTCGTCGCGGCGCCCTTGTTGTTCGAGCTGGACCGCAAGCCGGGACTGGATGCAGTAGGCATCGGCGAAATGGTCCAGGGCCGCGCCATATCCGGCGAACGCGCGCTGGTACAGGCCCAGGGCGTGCAATTCATCGGCCTTCTCGGACAGGCGGATGGCCGCGACCGCCTCGCGCGGCTCGCGCGCGCCGGCCCGGTCGCCGCGCGCCTCGAGGATGTCGGCCAGCACCGAATAGGCGCGCAGGCGGTCATTGGGCCCTTCCTCGCCGTCGGAAGGATCGATCGCGATGGCTTCCCGAACCGTCTTCTCCGCCTGCGCCAGATCCCCGGTGCGGGCCAGTAAGGCGGCCTTCCAGATGAGCGGCCTTTCCTCGAACGCGTCCTTCCTGAACTGGGCCTCGAGCCATGGCAAGGGATGGGGCTCGAGTTGCAGGAACAGCTCGTAACCGGGGTCGTATCCAGGAACCTCGACAATCAGCCGCTCGGCGATGCGCCGCGCCGACTCCGGGTCGCCCAGACCGGCCAGCGCGCGCGCCGCGCTAAGCGCAACGCGGACGTCGAGGGCATCGGTGTCGTCGAGCAGTTCGCGAACATCGCGTGCGCCCCAGCCTTCGACCTCGGTGAGCAGCAGGCGGACATCCTCGAACTGGCCGGCCTCGGCGTATAGCCCGACCAGTTCGCCCAGGAGATAGCGCCGCGTCGACGGGACCCCCGTCATGCCCATGCTGGCCATCTGCTTGGCCTGGACGTCGGCTTCGGCGAATCGCAGGAGCTCCCCGGCGAGGAAGGCCTGGGCCCGCGCACCCTGGCCCTGCTTGCGCAGCTCGGCGATCAGGCCGCGCAGCGCGACCGGCCGCGAGTAGGCGTCCGACGGCGAGCGCCGCGCGATTTTCAGTGCCGATTCGGCGAAGGCCAGTCCCGCCGTCGCCGCCGCCGGATCCTTCAGGACACGACCCAGGCCGGCGAGCTGGAGCGCCGCATTGGTCCGATCGGCAAGGCCGCGTTCGTCGGCCGACGGCGGCGCCTGCAACAAGGATTGCAGCCCGGCGAGCGCGGCATCGGTGCGGTCCAGGGCGAGCAGCGCCTGGATGCGGGCCCGACCCAGGTCGGCGCGCAGATAGTCCGGCAGATCGGTGCGGGCCAGGACCGCGTCGAGATTGCCGAGCGCATCGACGGCATGGCCGGTGTACGAGGCCCGCTCGATGTACACCGGCCAGGCGCGCGCTTCCGGATGGCGGACCAGGTAAGCCGCCAGGAACGAGACCAGGGCCTCGTTCTGGTGGGCCAGCTCGAGGGCCTGGAAGGCCTGCCGCGGGATCGACAATGACTGCTTTGCGGCGAGCGCGGCAAAAGCCTGTTCGGCCGCCGGCAAGCGCCCTTTGATCACCAGGAAAAGGAAGTAATACGTGTCGGCTTCCAGCCGGCCACTGCCGTCGTCGTCCGTGGTGGCCCCTTCCGCGGCGCGGTCCTTGGCGGGCGCCGGCACGCTGTCGGCAAAGCGCGCCCGCAGGGCTTCGTAGAGCTCGGCCGCGTCGACCGTATCGACCAGCAGCCACTGAGGGCGCTTGAGCTCGGCGACATGGCGCAGTGCCAGCTCGCGGGCCAGACGGCGGGTCGCGTCGCCGGACGCCACCCGCACGAGGGCAGGGCTGCTCAGGGCGACGAGCAGGATCTGTTCGGCGCGTGGCGCGCCGACGAGGGTGACCAGGTCTGGAATGTTCACCCGTGCGCCCCAGGCGCCACGGCCGGAGAGCCGGGCGGCATTCTCGATCTGGCGCAGCACGGCATCGGCGATATCGGCCGGTACGCCATTGAGGCGGGTGTCGATGGACTTTACCTTGACCAGGTTGCCGGCCGGCTCGCCGCGCGCATCCGGCGGCAGGCGCTGGATCGCCGAATCGACCGCTGACAGCGCGGCCTTCACGCCCGAGCGGTTCTCCAGCAATTCCTCGGTGAGCAGTTCGAGTGCCTGGTCGGTGTACCGTTCGGGGTGCGCGCGCGCCCGTCGCTGTGCCGCGTCGCGCAAGGCGCTCCAGGCGGCCGGCGGCGGCAAGGCCGACAGCATCGATGAGACGCCAGCCGGGCCGCCGGAGTCGACGTCGAATTCCGTGGTATCCGCGGCGCTGCCGCCGCCGAGGGCGACCGCCCGGTCGTACAGCGCGAACCAGGATTGCGCCGCGCCGGCGGGCGGCATGCCGGCCGCTTCGCGCCGGTAGCGCTCGATATCGGCCAGCAGGCGTGCGGCAGGGCTGGCGGCGGACGCCGAACCCTGGTCGTCCTTTTGCAGCGCGCGGATGACCGCCTGGATGCCCGGCAGGCGTTCGGCTGCCGCAGCGCTGGAGAGCGGTGCAAGGGCCGACTGCAGCAGGAGCAAGGCGGCGCCGAAGTGGAAAAAACGGCGGCACAGGTTCGTGCGCTGCGACGCAGCCGCGGTGAGGTAATCGCTAATCTTGTTCTTTCCGGTTTCAACCAAAGGGTGTTTCGAGGGCTTCGAGAACCGCGGAACACAAGTAAATTCGACCCCATTGTCGCCCGCTGGTTTCCTTGAGAATTTCGGCTTTTTCTAATAGTACGATTGCTGCTCTTGCCGTTGGATACGTCTTGCCAAGGACTTTCTGTGCTCGCCCAATTGTCATGTACGGATTTGTGAACAATTCGTCGATCAGCATGAGGGCGTTCGATTTACCTCGCAGTTGTGCCCGATATTGCTCCCTTAGACGATGCAGTTCTCTGGCCTGCCTTCCTGCAGCGGTCGCGATCTCGACGATGCCTTGCAAGAAGAATCTAATCCACGATTCCCAGTCTCCGTGGGTGCGCACGCGTTGTAGAAGGTCGTAATAGTCGCTTTTGTGAGCGTCAATAAAGGCAGAGAAATATAGCAACGGTTGCGTTAGGCGTTCTCGTTCGACAAGAAAGAGCGTGATCAGCAAGCGACCTAGCCGCCCGTTTCCGTCGATGAATGGGTGAATCGTTTCAAATTGAACATGCATGATCGCGCACTGAATGAGGTCCGGCATCACTTCGCGCGCGTGAAGAAATTTTTCCCAATCCCCGAGACATTGGTTCATTACGACTTCGGGAGGCGGGACAAACGCAGCAGTCATCGGTGTACTGCCTGTTGGGCCAATCCAGTTTTGTGACCGCCGGAAATCACCGGGCGTCGCCTTTTCCCCGCGCACGCCCTCCATCAATTTGGCGTGAATTTCTCGAATCAAACGCAACGAGAGAGGAAGTTCATTCAGACGGTCGAGGCCGTGCTGAAGGGCTCGAACATAGTTTCGTACTTCCCTAATATCGTCGCTGCGCGTTCGATTGACATGGACGTCGTCGATTTCATCCATCAACAGGTCGGAAAGACTGGCCTTCGTGCCTTCGATCCTCGACGATAAGACCGCCTCCCGCCGGATGTATGGCGATATCAATATGTGTGGGTTCGGTAGTTGACCTCCGAGGCCAGACAGCTCCGATAGCGCAGCGTCGGCGCGCGAAAGCGCCATTGCCAGCTGCATGTCGAATTCAATTATTGGCGGTAGGGGATTGGGTACGAACGCAAGGTATCCCTGTGCCGTATGCACAAGTGCCCCGCTACTTTTTTCGGAGAATTCCTCTTTGTTCATTTGTTTGCACGCGTGTGCATGAGAGAATTTTCAATTTATTTTGCGCTTTCAAAGAAATATGGTCAATTTGTTAAAAGCCCACGAAGGATGGAAAATTCTCTTGCGCGTGACCATGCCGCACGAATAAGTTTTCGTGCAAGTACGAATAACCATTATGGATTGATGGCGGGGGAGTTGCCGCTTGCTACCCTGGTGCTACCCGCCCAATTAAAAGTTAGCGATCGCTAACCCATATACGAAATAAATAATGGTGCCGGCAGAGGGGCTCGAACCCCCGACCTTCGGTTTACAAAACCGCTGCTCTGCCAACTGAGCTATGCCGGCATCGATGTGTCGCCCGGCGCCTGCATTCTCGCACCGGCCTATGCAGCCTACTTGACCCGCGTCAGGCGCGGGCGTTCGCCCGGGCCGCCCGGGCCGGACGGGGGTTCGGGCGGCGGTTCGCCCGGTTCGGGCGCCTGCAGCACGCGCAGAAGAGGGCCGGCGCCGGGCGTCGCGGCAGGTGTCGCGGCGGGCGCCGCGCCGGGAGCCGGATCGGCCGGGGCGCCGGGGTGCGGTGCGTCATCGGCCGCGCCCGGGACGCGAGCCGGGGTAGCGGCCTCGAAGGCCATGCCCTGACCGGTCTCGCGCGCATAGATGGCCCGGATCGATTCGACCGGGACGCGCACCTCGCGCGGCACGCCGCCGAAGCGCGCCTGGAATTCGAGGAACTCGTTGCCGATCGACAGCCGGTTGGTGGCCAGCGGCGAGACGTTGAGGACGATCTCGCCGTCCTTCACGTATTCCTGCGGCACGACGACGTTGCTGCCGACCGCCACCGCCACGTAGGGCGTATAGCCGCTGTCGTTGCACCAGTCGAACAGGGCCCGGACAAGGTAGGGCTTGGTCGAAATCTCCGCCATGTCGCCGTTCGCTACGCCGCCGCACCGAGCCGATCCGGCGCGCCTCAGCGCCGCATGACCTTTTCGCTCGGCGTCAGGGCTTCGATGTAGGCCGGCCGGCTGAAGATCCGCTCGGCGTATTTCATCAGCGGCGCCGCGCTCTTGGGCAGCTCGATCTCGTAGTGGTCGAGGCGCCAGAGCAGCGGAGCGATGGCCACGTCGAGCATAGAGAAGTCGTCGCCCAGCATGTACTTGCTCTTGAGCAGGATCGGGGCCAGCTGGGTCAGGCGGTCGCGGATCTGCAGGCGCGCCTTCTCGACCGCCTTGGGGTTGGTGCTGTTCTCCAGGGTCTGCACGTGGACGAACAGTTCGCGCTCGAAATTGAACAGGAACAGGCGGGCGCGGGCCCGCATCACCGGGTCGGCCGGCATCAGCTGCGGATGCGGGAAGCGCTCGTCGATGTACTCGTTGATGATGTTCGATTCGTAGAGCGTGAGCTCGCGCTCGACCAGGATCGGCACCTGGGCGTAGGGATTCATCACCGCGATCTCGTCGGGCTTGTTGAACAGGTCGACGTCCTTGATCTCGAAGTCCATGCCCTTCTCGAACAGCACGAGCCGGCAGCGTTGCGAGAAGGGGCAGGTGGTTCCGGAATACAGCACCATGAGTGTGATCGCCTATTTTGCTGGGCGCCCGGCGCGCGGATGCCGGACGGGCGGGCCGGCGGCGCGGATCGGATCCGCCGCCGGCCGGACGCCGCGCCCCGCCGGGCGCGCCTCGGGCAGCCTGCTATTCTACTTCAGCCGCGCGTCGGCCTGCAGGTGCCACCCTTGCGACGGCGGGCGCGCGGCGGGCCGGATCGCGGCGCGCCCACCCGATCCGCGGTGGCGCCCGGTGGAATCGGGCTTTCGGGGCGGGGGATGCAGGGGTGATGTTGCGCCGTATCTGGATGGTTTTCGCCCAGGCGACGACGGTCGGCCTGGCCTTGCTGTTCGTCGTGGCGACGCTCAAGCCGCAGTGGCTGGCGCGCGAGAACGGTGCGCAACCCAGCGCGCCGACGCGCACGGCGGCCAGCGGTACGGCGATCCGCCAGGTCGCCGCCGAGGAACCGGTCAACCGCGCCAATGCCATCGGCTCGTATGCCGACGCCGTCGCGCGCGCCATGCCGGCCGTGGTCAACGTCTACACCGCCAAGCAGATCGCGCGCGGCCCCGCCGAAGATCCCCTGGCGCGCCAGTTCTTCGGCGAATCGACCAGTGCCGAGCCGCAGAGCGTCGCCCGGCTCGGTTCCGGGGTCATCGTGACCGCCGACGGCTACGTGCTGACCAACAACCACGTGGTGCAGGCGGCGGACGAGATCGCGGTGGCCCTGGGCGACGGGCGGCGGGTCAACGCGCACCTGGTCGGGGCCGACCCGGACACCGACCTCGCGGTGCTGAAGATCGACCTGCCGGACCTGCCGGTGATGACCTTCGGCCGCTCCGAAACCCTCAAGGTCGGCGACGTGGTGCTGGCCATCGGCAACCCGTTCGATGTCGGACAGACCGTCACCATGGGCATCGTTTCGGCTCTGGGCCGCAGCAACCTCGGGATCAACACGTTCGAGAACTTCATCCAGACCGACGCCGCGATCAACGAGGGCAATTCGGGCGGCGCCCTGGTCGACAGCAACGGCCACCTGGTCGGCATCAACACCGCGATCTTCTCGCGCAGCGGCGGCTCGATCGGCATCGGTTTCGCCATCCCGACCTCGATCGTCACGCAGGTGATGAACCAGATCGTGCAGACCGGGCGGGTGCGGCGCGGCTACTTCGGCATCGAGCTCTACGACATCACGCCCGAGCTGGTCGAGGCCTTGCGCCTGCAGCGCAAGGACGGCGTGGTCGTCAAGGGCGTGCTGCGCAACGGGCCGGCGAACAGCGCCGGGATGGAGCCGGCCGACGTGGTCGAGGCGATCAACGGCGCGCCGGTGCTCGACCGGCGGGCCATGCTCAGCCAGATCGCCCAGCTCGATCCGGGCGCGACCGCCGAGGTGCGGGTGCTGCGCGGCGCGCGCGAGATGAACCTGAAGATCCGCGTCGGCGAGCGGCCGCCGCCGCCCGAGACGCAGCGCTAGCCCGTTGCGGCGCGGCCGCCGAGGCCGCCGGGCGGCTACTTGGCCGCCTGTGCGTCCTCGTCGGGCGCCGGGCTGCGGCCGACCAGGTTGCCCAGCAGCACGCCCAGCTCGAACAGCAGCCACAGAGGCACCGCGAGCAGGAACTGCGAGGTCACGTCCGGCGGGGTCAGGACCGCCGCGATGACGAAGGCGCCGACGATCGCATAGGGCCGGATCTGGCGCAGCTTGGCGACCGAGGCGATGCCGAAGCGCACCAGCATCATGACCACGATGGGCGTCTCGAAGGCGACGCCGAAGGCCAGGAACAGGCGCATCGCGAAGCTCAGGTAGAGCTCGATGTCCGGCGCCACGGTCACGTTGTCCGGCGCCGAGCCGACCAGCACCGGAAAGACGACCGGGAAGACCGCGAAGTAGCAGTAGGTCATGCCGACGAAGAACATGCCGACGCTCGACACCAGCACCGGCAGCGCCAGGCGCTTCTCGTGGCGGTACAGGCCCGGCGCGATGAAGGCCCAGGCCTGGTAGAGCACGAAGGGCAACGCCAGCAGGAAGCCGGCGAAGGCGGTGGTCTTCAGCGGGATGAGAAAGGGTGCCGTGACGCCGGTGGCGAGCAGCTTGGCGCCCTGCGGCAGGGCGGCGATCATGGGATGCGACAGCTCGTCGAAGATGCGGCGCTGGAACGGCAGCAGCGCCAGGAACGCGACGACCACCGCGATCATGGCGCGCATGAGGCGGGACCGCAGCTCGATGAGGTGCGACAGGAAGCCCTGGTCGGCGTCGTCCGGCGTCATGCGCGTTGCACCCGGCTGCGCATCAGCGCCGCACGCGCGGCCGATTGATGCGCGCGCGCGGCGCGTACTTGCGCCGCGCGCCGGCCATGGCGCCTTGCGGCACGGCGAGCTGGCGCTTGAGCCGCTCGATCTCGAGCGACAGGTCGTCGATGTTGGGCCGCGGCCGATAGCGCCGGGGAAAGTTGCGCGGCGCCTCGACGGCGCCGCTCGACCAGCTGCTGGCGGTGAGCGACTGGACCATGTCGGCGCGCGCCTTCGCCAGGTCGGTCTGCACGCCGGACACCGCGCCGTGGATCGCCGCCTCGACCGAACGGGCGCCGGCACGCGCCTCCTCGCCGAGCCGGCGCAGGTCGGCCAGATGGAATTCGCGGTCGATCTCGACGCGCATCTGGGCCACGTAGTTCTGCATGCGGCCGATCCATTGCCCGACCGTGCGCGCGACCTCGGGCAGCCGCTGCGGCGGAATCACGATCAGCGCGACGATCGCGATGAGGAGCAGTTCGCCGAAATCGGGCATGCGCGGCCTTCCGACCCGTCTGCGGCGGCAAGGGGCGCCGGCGCCGCAGCCGGACGATCAATGTCCGGGCTTCTCGCGCGCCGCCACGTCGATCGCCTGGCCGGTACCCGGGCTCGCATCCTCGACCTTCGGCGCCGCGGCCGGCGCGGCCTCCGTGCCTTCGCGGATGCCATCCTTGAAGCCCTTCACCGCACCGCCGAGGTCCTTGCCCAGATTGCGCAGCTTGCCCGTGCCGAACACCAGGATGACAACGACCAGAACGATCAGCCAGTGCCAGATTGAAAGCGATCCCATACTTACCTCCCGGTGGACATCGAACGCCAAGGCCTTGGGCCGCCCAGCACGTGGAGGTGCAGGTGGAAGACTTCCTGGCCGCCGCCGTGGCCGTTGTTGACCACCAGCCGGAATCCGTCCGTCGCGCCCTGCTCCCGGGCCAGTCGCGGCGCCAAGACGAGCATTTTACCCAATAGTGCCTGGTCGCCGTCCTGGGCATCGATCAGCGAGTCGATATGCCGCTTCGGGACGATCAGCAGGTGCACCGGGGCCGCCGGATGGATGTCATGGAAGACGATCACCTCGTCGTCCTCGTAGGCCTTGCGGCTGGGGATCTCGCCGCGCGCGATGCGGCAGAAGAGGCAGGCGCCGGGCTGGGTTTGGCTCATGATGGCTCCTCGGTTGCGGCACCGCCGGGCGCGCCGCCGGGCAAGGTGCCGGCGGCGCGGGCGAGCGCCTTGCGCAGCGCCTTCTCCTCGATCCCCGAGGTGCCGGCGCGCCGCTCGAGTTCCGCCAGCACCTGCTCCGGACGCAGGCCGAAATGCGACAGCATCACCAGGCAATGGAACCACAGGTCGGCGGTCTCGGCGACGATGCGCAGCGGATCGCCGTCCTTGGCCGCCATCACGGTCTCGGTGGCCTCCTCGCCGATCTTCTTTAGCACCGCATCGGGCGCGTGGGCCAGCAGGCGGGCGACGTACGAGGTGGCCGGATCGCCGCCGTGGCGGCTGTCGATGAGGTCGGCCAGGCGCGCCAGGGCGTCGGCGGACGCCGCCTTGCCGTCCGCTGCAGCGCTCACCGCGGGCCTCTCATCGGCCGATCCTCATGGCGGACCCTTGCGGTACATGAGCCGCGGATCGACCCGCACCGCGTCGGTCGCGATCCAGGCCTGGTCGCCGAGCCGGCGGTAGAAGCAGCTCTCGCGCCCCGTGTGGCAGGCCGCGCCGCCCGCCTGGTCGACCAGGTAGAGCACGGCGTCGCCGTCGCAATCGAGGCGGATCTCGTGCACGTGCTGCAGGTGGCCCGATTCCTCGCCCTTGCGCCAGATGCGGCCGCGCGAGCGCGAAAAGTAGGTGGCGCGGCCGGTGCGGCGCGTCTCGTCGAGCGCCGCGCGATCGGCCCAGGCAAGCATGAGGACGCGCCCGGACGGTGCCTGCTGGGCGATCACCGGCACCAGGCCGGCCGCATCGAAGGCGACCTGCTCGAGCCAGGCGTCGGCGGCCGGCGGCAACGCGCTCACGACAGGCGCATGGCGATGCCGCGCTCGGCCAGGTAGCGCTTGGCCTCGTGCACGGTGAACTCGCCGAAGTGGAAGATGGACGCGGCCAGCACGCCGTCGGCATGGCCGCGCTCGATGCCGTCGGCCAGGTGGCTCAGGGTGCCGACGCCGCCCGAGGCGATGACCGGCACCGGCACGGCATCGGCCACCGCCGCGGTGAGCTCGAGGTCGAAGCCCATGCGCGTGCCGTCGCGATCCATGCTGGTGAGGAGGATCTCGCCGGCACCCAGCGCCACGACCTCGCCGGCCCAGGCCACCGCGTCGCGCCCGGTGGCCTGGCGCCCGCCGTGGGTGACGACCTCCCAGCCCTGCGCCGGGTCGTCGGGCTGGCGCCGCCGCGCGTCGATCGCCGCGACGATGCATTGCGCCCCGAAACGGCCGCTGGCCTGGGCGAACAGCGCCGGTTCGAGCACCCCGGCCGTGTTGATCGACACCTTGTCGGCGCCGGCATTGAGCAGGCGCCGCACGTCCTCGACCTTGCGCACGCCGCCGCCCACGGTGAGCGGAATGAAGACGCGGCGTGCCACCGCTTCGATGACCTCGATGATGGTCTCGCGCCGGTCGGAACTGGCGGTGATGTCGAGGAAGGTGATTTCGTCGGCGCCCTCGGCGTCGTAGCGGGCAGCGACCTCGACCGGATCGCCGGCGTCGCGCAGCCCGATGAAATTGACCCCTTTGACCACGCGACCGGCGGTCACGTCGAGGCAGGGAATGATGCGCTTGGCAAGCATGGTGCAACCGGGAACCGGCCTATTCCTGCTCCAGCGCGGCGGCGCGCGCCAGGGCGGCCTGGAAATCGAGCTTGCCCTCGTAGAGCGCCCGGCCGAGGATGGCCCCGGCGATGCCCTCGCCGGCGACGGCACACAGGCGCTCGATGTCGCCGATGTCGGCGATGCCGCCGCTGGCCAGGATCGGGATGCCGACCGCGCGCGCCAGGGCCACCGTGGCCTCGATGTTGACGCCGGAGAGCATGCCGTCGCGGCCGATGTCGGTATAGAGGATGGCGTCGACGCCGTAATCCTCGAACTTGGTCGCCAGATCGATGACATCATGCCCGGTGAGCTTGCTCCAGCCGTCGGTTGCCACCTTGCCGTCGCGCGCGTCGAGCGCGACGATGACGTGACCGCCGAAGGCGCTGCAGGCGTCGTGCAGGAAACCGGGGTTCTTCACTGCGGCGGTGCCGATCACCACGAAAGCGACGCCGCCGTCGATGTAGCGCTCGATCGTGTCGAGGTCGCGCAGCCCGCCGCCCAGCTGCACCGCGATATCGGGGCCGACCGCCTGGATGATCCGGCGGATGGCGCTCTCGTTGACCGGCTTGCCGGAGCGCGCGCCGTTCAGATCGACGATGTGCAGCCGCCGCGCGCCCAGCTCGACCCACTTGCTCGCCATCTCGGCCGGGTCCTCGGAGAAGACCGTGACGTCGCTCATGTCGCCCTGGCGCAGCCGCACGCAGCGCCCGTCCTTCAGGTCTATCGCGGGAATCAGCAGCATGGGCGGCGGCGCCTGGTCGCTTCAGGGGAATGGAGGGCGGGAACCGGTGGGCCGACGGCGCGCGGGCGCCCCGTCAGGGATTCCAGCATACGAAGTTTTCGTAGATTCTGAGGCCCGCGGCGGCGCTCTTCTCGGGATGGAACTGCACGGCAAAAATATTATCTTGCGC
>Ga0209698_10005502_pt1 | contig 13681 bp, 12 predicted proteins | sample LitLauG_LLR_2012_FD_187203 | JGI IMG/M metagenome (GOLD analysis project Ga0209698, IMG submission 187203) | Freshwater sediment microbial communities from Pennsylvania, USA - Little Laurel Run_MetaG_LLR_2012 (SPAdes) (version 2) | ecosystem: Environmental > Aquatic > Freshwater > Creek >... | reverse complement strand
CAATGGCGCCAACATGGACGATCTGGAAATCCACGACGAGCGGCAGATTCTTCCCAACTCCTGCTTCTCGATCGAGCCCGGCATCTACCTGCCGGAGTTTGGCGTACGCAGCGAAGTGAATGTGCTGGTGCGTGCGAAGTCGGCGGAAGTGACGGGGAAAATCCAAAGCGAGATTGTGACCATCTGAATGGCAGATTCCACTACAGAGAAAACGAAAGCAGCTCCTGCGGAAACGGTAAGCCTGATGGCCGTGGTCGCTCCGGCCGTGGGCTGGTTGATTCCGGGCGCGGGCCACTTGATTCAGAAGCGCTGGATTCGCGGCGCGCTGCTGTTTGTGTCGATCGTAACGTTGTTCCTGCTTGGACTGGCGATGCAGGGACGCATCTACAAAGCCAATGGCGGGGATATTCTTGACATTCTCGGTTTCGTCGGGAACGTGGGCGCGGGCGGGCTTTACATCTTGACGCTGGCCATGGACTGGGGCCAGGGCGCGATTGCTTTCGCTACCGCGGACTATGGAACGAAATTCATGATCGTGGCGGGATTGCTGAATTTTATTTCTATCGCTGACGCCTATCACATCGCTATCGGGAAGAAACAATGAAACCGCTATCAGCTGTCAGCTTCCAGCTCTCCGCCAAACTCTGCATTCGCGGGTGGGCACAATGACTATCACGCTCAACCACTTCAGTGCGGCGGCGGTGTTTGCTTTGTTCGCGTCCGTTGTCTTCGGCATCACGCACCGCGAAACCACGCGCGAGATGGTGCGCTACGGCCTCTATTGCTTCGCCATGTTTCTGGGCGGGGCGTTGGTCGCGGGCTGGGCGATGTGGATCGTGCGCAGGTAATCAGAAATCACTCGTAGAGACATAGCTTGCTACGTCTCTGCCGGCGCCACCTCGAACGATGGTGAGAGAGACGTTGCAAGCAACGTCTCTACGATCACCCTTCCCACACGAACGCATCGAAAATCCTCTTCGTATCAAAATTCAGACGGCGGTAGAGAGCCACCGCCCGCGCATTCGCTTCGGTTACCGTGAGCGACAACAAAGAGAAATTTCTCTTGCGCAGATTTCCGGCCGTAGCGGCCAGCAACGACTCACCGATCCTCCGCGAGCGGTGCTCTGGCAGCACGCACACCTGCGTAACGTGGCCCACATCAGCGCGGACGCGCGAACACAGGATCAGTCCGATCATGCTCTTGGTCCGGCGATCGTGCGCCACGAACGAGGAGTCCGCGTCGAAGACACCGCAGCCGGGGAAGCGCACGATGTTGTTGAGGAAGCGCAGCGATCCGCTCAGCGTGTGGTATTGGTCATTGATTTGAGCGTCCACGTGGCTGCGATACGCCGCGGTGATGACGGCGGCGGCGGGACGGTAGTCGGCCTCGGTCCAGGAGCGAATTTCTACATCGGGATGCGTCGGGGCTTTCTCTGTCGCCGCGCTCGCCAGGGTCAACACCATGAAAAGGCGCGGATGCCGCTGGAATCCCGTATCGAGAAACGGGTGCGACACTGCATTGGCGTCATGCGCCAGCAATTGCGCTTCGACCCGATGAATTCCCGGAGACTGCTGCAGCGTCTCGATCACATGGGTCAGGAGTTTCAATTCGACCTCGCGCGCGTTTGGAAGGCGGCTGCCGTTGGCCACATAGAGATCGCCAATCACGCCCTTGCTCCCCTCGTACACGAAGAACGAATAGCCGAAGACGCGCCCGCGATCGACGGCAGCATAACCGGGTAGGATTTTTGCGTCGACATAACGCAGGATCATTTCTGCCGAACCGGAGTAGTCCCAGGAGAGCAGGCGCGACCAAAGTTGCGTCTCGTCGTCGAGCAGAGGACGCAAGTCCACCGAGGAAAAGTGCCTGAGGTCGAGAATCTCCAAAGGGCTCCAGGAGCGACAGCCGGCGGCCGAGCAGAGGCCGGTATCGCGGCAAAAATCCGAGTGTAGTGGGTTCGCCGGACAGAGGCAAACGAAGTGAACAACGGGCGGCAACAGGCGAGGCGCATCGCCATCTGACCATTAGTGTGAAGTGTTTTCTTTGCGACTTGGCGATTTCTTGGCGAACTTTGCAATCAAAGGCTTTTGACCGCAAAGTTCGCTGAGAACTGCCGCGAAGGACGCAAGAACAGGGCAACCCGACAGCGAACTGGCCTGGAGAAAAGTCGGAAACGTGGACGCGACGGCCCTGTATCTGGCCTCACTCTTCTTTGTGATGCTCGTCACTCGAAGGGCGCAGGGAGCCAGTAATCGGCGACACACAACCTCGTTCCAATTCGCATAACTCTCACGCCCACAGGCTTTTAGCTCCCGACTGCCTCCCAAATGGCCGGTGCTTGGCCTCACCGCGTTCTGTGACGACGATCACACCGCCCCGTCACCGTTTCAACGCATAATCGCATCCTGCTCGAACAACCGGAGTGAACGTTACTCCTCAACTGGGGGTCTCGTGGCAAAAGGACGTGTATCAATCGTCGTGGAGCGCTGTAAGGCCTGCGGCTTCTGCGTGGAGTTTTGTCCCACCCACGTGCTGGCGCTGTCTTCCGCTTTCAATTCCAAAGGCTACCATCCGCCGCACGTCGTGCATCCGGAAAAATGCAGCGGTTGTGACCTGTGCGGCATGTACTGCCCCGACTTTGCGATCTATGGGACGAAAGTGCCGGGCGCGAAGGGTCCGGCAGTTAGCGGACAGAAGAACGGCGAAGGTGAACAATGAAAGCCGATCCGCATGGAGTGCTGACGGGCACTCACTTTATCGACGGCGACCACGCCTGCTGTGAAGGCGCGCTGGCCGCGGGTGCAAGGTTCGCCGCGGGGTATCCAATTACGCCCTCGACCGAAGTGGTTGAGCGATTCGCCGGGCGCGTGCCGACCGTGGGCGGCTGCTTCATTCAGATGGAAGATGAACTTGCGGCGTCGATTGCACTGCAAGGCGGAGTGTGGGGCGGAGCCAAGGCCTTCACGGTGACATCGGGACCCGGGTTCTCGCTCATGATGGAGCACATCGGCTACGCGGCCATGACCGAGACGCCCTGTGTGTTCGTCGACGTGCAGCGCGGCGGACCCTCGACTGGGCTGCCCACTCTACCAGCGCAGGCCGACATGATGCAGGCGCGCTGGGGATCGCACGGTGACTACGAGATTATCGCGCTGTGCCCGAATTCTCCCCAGGAATGTTTTGACCTGACAATCAAGGCGTTTAATCTGGCAGAAGAGTATCGGGTGCCGGTCATGTTCATGATGGACGAAGTGGTCGGGCACATGACCGAGAAAGTCGTGATCCCGCCCGCCGACCAGATCGAGGTCGTTCCCCGAAAGCATACGCACAAGTCGGCTGAGGATTACCTGCCCTACGGCACCAACGGCGACATGGTGCCGGAGATGGCGCATGCGGGCGAAGGCTACAAGTTCCACGTCACCGGTCTGACGCACGACGAGCGCGGCTATCCCAACATGACGCCGCAGACACAGGACAAACTGGTGCGGCGCCTGCAGAACAAGATTCGTTCCGCCGAGGAGCGCATCTGCATGTTCGAGGAAGACTGGCTCGACCAAGCCGAGGTGGTCGTGGTCTCTTACGGCATCACGTCGCGGGTGGCGCAGCGGGCGATCGATGCAGCGCGCGGGCGCGGACTGAAAGTTGGCAAGTTGCGCCTCATCACTGCCTGGCCGTTCCCAGACAAGAAGATCGCTGGCCTGGCCGAGCGCGTCAAAGCTTTCGTCGTGCCCGAACTCAATCTCGGGCAGATGGTGCGCGAAGTTGAGCGCGCTGCTGGTGGCAAGGCGAAGACTCTCGCCGTGTCGCATGCCGGCGGCGGAGTCCACAATCCTGACGAAATCCTGAACGCCATCGTGGAGGCAAGCCGATGCTGAACGTTTTAGACGACACAGTGAATCCCGTAGAACCGTTCCTGCGCAGCGACCGCATGCCGCACATCTGGTGTCCCGGATGCGGCATCGGCACCACGGTGAACTCGTTTGCCCATGCCCTCATTGACTCGAAAATCGATCTTCAATCGCTGGCGCTGGTGTCGGGCATCGGCTGCACCGGGCGTGTGGCGGGATACGTGAAGCTCGATTCCTTCCACACCACGCACGGACGCGCGATCCCGTTTGCTACCGGCCTGAAGCTGGCGAATCCCAAGCTCAACGTGGTGGTCTACTCGGGAGATGGCGATTTGTCGGCGATCGGCGGCAATCACCTGATTCACGCTGCACGGCGCAACATCGATCTGAAAGTCATCTGCGTGAACAACCTGATCTACGCGATGACCGGCGGCCAGACCGCTCCGACCACTCCGGGTCACGCCACTACGTCGACCAACCCTTACGGCACTTTCGAACCCTCGTTCAATCTGCCGCATCTGGTCGAGGCCGCGGGCGCAGTCTATGTGGCGCGCTGGACGACCTTCCACGTGCGGCAACTGGCGCGCTCGATGGCTGAGGCGTTCCAAAAGAAGGGATTCTCGTTCATCGAGGTCATCTCGCCCTGCCCCACGCTCTACCAGCGGCGCAACAAGATGGGGGACGGTCTCGACACCATGAAGTATTACAAGGACAAGAGCAAAGTGAAGAACGGAGCGCCCACCAGCGAAGTGGGACTCACGCTGAACGGCGAGATCGTAGTCGGCAAATTCGTGGACCGCGACCGGCCGGATTATCAAACCATGATGCGCGCGCAGTACGTGGAAACGCTGGGCGAACGCTACATTGAAGAATCAGAAATGGAGTGCGTATGCGGCTAACCGAGATTCGCATTGCAGGTTTCGGAGGCCAGGGGGTCATCCTCTCGGCTGTGGTGCTGGGCAAGGCGGCGTCGATCTACGAAAACGGCTTCGCCACCATGACGCAGAACTTTGGTCCGGAGGCGCGCGGCGGAGCGTGCAGCGCCCAGCTCGTTCTTTCCGACTCGCCGGTGTTGTATCCGTATGTGACCCGGCCCGACATCATGGTAATCATGTCGCAAGAGGCCTATAACCGTTTCGCGCCGGAGTTGAAACCGGAAGGGCTGTTGATCATCGAAGAAGATCTGGTGCGCGTCTCCGATCTGAAGGGCGATCCCAAAATCTACGCGGTCCCGGCCACGCGTTTCGCCGAGGAATTGGGCAAGCGCATGGTGCTGAACTCGGTGATGGTGGGATTCTTCACGGCCGTCACCAAACTCCTCAGCCCCGATGCTGTGCGCAAGTCTGTTGCCGATTCCGTACCGCCGAACTTCCGCGAGCTGAACATCAAGGCCTTCGACAAGGGGTTCGAATACGGCAGCACAGCGCAGGCCGGGGCTCCGCCCAAGCCGGAGTTGGAAGAACTGGCGTATTCGAAGGAATAGACGACTTACGATGCGTCGAGGATTTAAGGATGTAGGTCAGACTACCGCGGAGCGAGAGTGCGATCTGCTACGGCTTTGTGCCCGCGGCGGATACCCAATAATAGTCCACGCTCTGCGAAGCGTCGTGCCCGAGCAGTAAGACTCGCCGTCCGGCAGTCTGCCCGGCAACGTTATCCTTCCATGTGGCCGGAGCTACCAGTAGATGCTCCTCCGCCGGGACGATCCCTGACTCGTAGTGCAAGAGAATCTGGTTTCGATAGAAAACCAATCCGTATTCTAGTTCGCGGGATACTCCATACAGCGCAACCGGCATCGGGTGCGTCTCCACACTCGCCAGTTCTACGGCCAGCGGACGAGCCGAAAGGGTTTGATCGATCGCTGTCGTCCCCAGCTTCATCACCGCAGCTACCGCCACCACTACCGGAACAAGCGTGACGAACCGCAGCATGCGCAGGCCCAGGCGGCTGACCAGGGTCAGCGCGATCGCAGCGCAGAGCACAAACGCAATCGCGAGCGCAACAAACATGGGTCGGCCCGCGGGCAGGCGATGCTGCCAGACCGCATACGCAATGAGCAGCGCGGGAACAATTGGCGCGGCAGCTACAACCGCGTGCAGCACAGCCTGCCACTTCGAGACCGCAGTGTCTCGTTCGAGATGTTGATACAGATAGTCAGCCAGCAGCGCGGCTCCGGCAGGGACTGCGGGAAGAATGTAGCCGGGAAGCTTCGACTGCGAGATGGAAAAGAACACGACTGGGGCGACGAGCCAGCAACAGGCGAATAGTCTGAACTGCAATTCGAGATCCAGCGCGACGGAACCCGATTTCCGCTCAGCCCACCACGCGCGTACGGGTTCGACGAACGCAGTGACCACAAAGACTGTCCAAGGCATGAGCGCCACCGCCGTGACCGGCAGGTAATACCAAAAGGGCTGGCGGTGGTGGTAGAGATCGGTCGAGAAACGGGCAAGGTTGTGTTCAAGGATGAATTCGCGGAAGAATTGTGGGTTGCGCATCTCGACTGCGATGTACCAAGGCAGAGCAAACGCGCAGAAAAGCAGGATACCCGGCAGCCACAAGGTTCTGGAGATCAGGCGAAATTCGCGCGTCATAGCTGCCAAAATCACGATGATGGCCGCCGCGAGAAATGGTGCCACTGGCCCCTTGGCCAGCATGCCCAGCGCCATGAACGCGTAGAACACCCCCAGATAGATGCGCTTGTCGCTCTCGCGCCAAGCCCACCACGCTAGCATCCCAATGGAAAATGTCGCTGCCAGCGCCATATCCATCGAAGCAGCGCGGGCATAGCCGATGACACCGGCGCAAGAAGCAGTGATCAGCGCCGCGTCCACCTCCACGCCGCGTCGAAAACGGCGGAAGAAAAGATACACGGCAACCACCAGCAGCGTGGCGTCAATCGCCGACGGGACACGCGCGGTTGCATCGCTGACACCGCGCACGGAGTAGACCAGCATCGCCTGCCAGTAGTAGAGCGGCGGCTTCTCCAGCCACGGACGCCCGCCGAGGGCCGGCGTGATCCAGTCGTGGCGCTCCGCCATTTCGCGCGCGACCTGCGCATAGCGCGGTTCGTCGGCGCCGATCAGACCAAACTGCCCCATGCCGTAGAAAAACAAGAACGCACAGAAGCCGACGATCAGCAGGGCGTCCGTGCGAGTGCGCATGGTCATGAGGAGTGCTGATTTCAGATTGATGATTTCAGATTGCTTGCTGGGAGGCAGTTCGAAAATCAAACGTCCAGCGCGAAGCTGTTCAATCTGCAATCAAGAATCTGAAATCTACAATCGCTTTTCTATTGTACGGAAGGTCCGCCGCGAAGCTGGAGAAGAACCAGGCGGACGGCGTCGGCGAGCGGGCCTTCGACCGAACATCCGCTGGCGCACTCGTGTCCGCCACCGCCGAAAGTCTCGGCCACGCGGGCGACATCGAGTTTGCCCTTGCTGCGCAGGCTCACGCGGTAGCGCCCGTCGGGCAACTCGCGGAAGAACGCCGCCACCTCGACGCCGCCGATCGAGAGAACGTAGTTCACCAACCCTTCGCAGTCTTCTTCGATGGCGCCGCAGCGCTCCATCTGCTTCTGCGTCACCCAGGCGCTGCCGATATGGCCTTCCACATTCAGATTGCGCAGGGCTTCGCCGAGCAACCGAATCTTGGCGACGGAGTGCGCGAAATAAATGCCGCGGGCGCAATGTGCCGGATCGGCGCCGGCCAGCACAAGCTCGCGAGCGAGGGCGAACGTATTTTCATTTGTTCCCTGAAACATGAACGAACCGGTATCGGTCATCAGCGCGGTGTAGAGGCAGGTCGCCATTTCCGGAGAAAATTTTACCCCCGCTTCGCGCGCCAGGCGGAACACCATTTCCGCCGTCGCCACCGCATGCGGATCGATCCAGTTGACATGGGCGAAAGGGCGTCCGCTGACATGATGATCAATGCTAATGAGGAAGTGATCTTCCAGGCCTTCGAGGCGCGTCCGGTGAATGCTGTCGCATTCCAGGATGATTGCCGCGTCGCAGTCTTCCGTCACGCGACTCGACTTCACCACTTGATCGGCGAACGGGAGAGAACGATAGATGCGGGGCACACCATCGTGCAGAACGACATCGGCCTGCTTGCCCATGGCGCGCAGAACCTGGCAGCACGCAAGAGCCGAACCGACGGCATCGCCATCGGGCCGGGCGTGCGAAGTCAGCACGAATCTCTCCCGCTGTCCGATCTGCCGGAGCACGTCTTCGAGCATATCGCTATGCTTTCTCTGCACCAGGTTCCTTTGCGCCAGGTTCCTTGCGGGCTTTGCTTCTGCGTTTCGCCCGCTCTAACAATTCCTCGACTCGCGCCTTCTCGAGCTCGGATCGGTCGAGTCGAAAAAACAGTTCCGGCGCGCGCCGTAGACGCAACCGGTCGGCCAGTTCGTGCCGGATATAAGCCTTCGCAGCGTCAAGACCTTCGAGACTGCGCTCAGCCTCGTCGTCATCGTCACTTTCGACATCGACCAGAACCTGCGCCGAGCGGCCATCATCGGCCACTAGCACTCCGGTCACGCTAACCAGGCCGATGCGCGGGTCGCCCAGTTCGCCTTCGACGAGCGTTTCGATCTCCTCGCGCAAGGCTTCGCCCAAACGTCCGCGATGATGCTTGACCCCACGCTTTTCCACGGCCCTCACCCCAAAGTAAAACGCATGAGAATATCAGAAAATTGGGCGCGCGTGTTGGCCCGTTAGAGCCATTGTCGCGCCGCTTGGTGGCATAGGGATAAGTACGGAGGTAACAATGTGTTAGAGGCTGTTAATAGGGCGCGGGTGGTTAGCCCGTTGAAATAGGCAGTTGAGCGCCTGCCACATGCCGCCGGGCTTCGCCCCTTCGACTTCGCTCAGGGCAGACTCTGGCGGGACAGCCGAGGCGGCTGTCGCTACGTGAGCACTGTTAGAAGTAATCGACGATCGAATCCGCGACATCTGCACCGTGATTGTTGGCGATGCGAGTGGCCGCACGCTCGACTTTTTTCATCAGACCATCGAGATAATCGCGCGAATCGGAGATGCTGACCACGCCGATGGTGGCTCGGTTCCACAGGCCGCTGGCATCGAGTTCGGCGACCGACACGTTGAAGCTAGCGCGCAGCCGATCTTTCAGGCTCCGCACGACCTGGCGCCGGTCCTTGAGCGATTGCGCGGCTTCGATGTGGAGTTCGAGGGTGAGGAAAGCGATGGGCATTCGGTTCCCAGTTCCGGTTTTCACCTCTCAGCAAAGCGATGCCCGTGAAGGGCTGAGAACTGAGAACCGGGAACTGAGAACTCTAAGCGATTACTTCCGCCGCAATCCGTTCGGTAGCAAACGCCTCGATTACGTCGCGAGCTTTGATGTCGCCGTAGTTCGCGATCGAGATGCCGCACTCCATGCCGTTGGTAACTTCCTTGGCATCGTCTTTGAAGCGGCGCAGCGATCCGACCTTGCCTTTGAACACGACCACATTGTCGCGCAGCAGGCGGACTTCGGAATCGCGCTTGATCAGGCCGTCGGTGACACGACAACCTGCAACCGTCCCCACTTTCGGGATGCGGAAGGTTTCGAGCACTTCGGCGCGGCCCTGGTAAGTTTCCTTGATCGTCGGCTCAAGCAAGCCGCTCATGGCGCGCTTGATCTCGTCCTGTAGTTCGTAAATGATCGAGTGCAGGCGGATGTCGACTTCTTCCTGCTCAGCCAATTCCTGTGCTTTGCGCTCCGGCCGCACGTTGAAGCCGATGATGATGGCATTCGACGCCGAGGCCAGCAGCACGTCGGTTTCGGTGATGGCTCCCACGCCCGAGCGCAGTAGCTTCAGCCGGACCTTGTCGTTGGAAAGCTTCGCCAGCAGGTCGCTCAACACTTCCACCGAGCCACCCACGTCGCCCTTCAGGATGATGTTCAGTTCCTTGGTGCCCGCCGTCTTGATCTGCTCGGCCAAGCCTTCCAACGAGACGCGCGAGCTCTTGGCCAGCGCGGCTTCGCGGGCCTTCTGCTCGCGGTATTCCGAGATGCCGCGGGCCTTGTCGCGATCGGCCACAACCACAAATTGATCGCCCGCCTGCGGCAAGCCCTCCATACCCAGAATTTCGACCGGGGTAGACGGTGGCGCCGATTCGAGCCCAGCGCCGCGATCGTCGAACATGGCGCGCACCTTGCCGTAAACATTGCCCACAACAAAGTTGTCGCTGGCGTTGAGCGTTCCATTTTGCACCAGCACCGTGGCCACGGGACCGCGGCCGCGATCGAGTTTGGCTTCGAGCACCACGCCGGTTGCAGCGCGCTCCGGTGTCGCCTTCAACTCGGCCAGATCGGCGACTAGGCAGATCATTTCCATTAGCAGGTTCAGATTCGTTTTCTTCTTGGCTGAGACGTCGACGAAAACCGTCTTGCCGCCCCAGTCTTCCGGCATCAGGCCGCGATCGGCGAGCTGCTTCTTCACGCGGTCAGGCATCGCCTCAGGCTTATCGATCTTGTTCACCGCGACGATGATGGGAACTTCCGCGGCGTGCGCGTGATCAATGGCTTCGATCGTCTGCGGCATGACGCCGTCATCGGCGGCTACGACCAGCACGACAATGTCGGTCGCCTTGGCGCCGCGAGCACGCATGCGCGTAAACGCTTCGTGACCCGGCGTATCGAGAAACACGATCTCGCGACCGTAGGCTGGAGATTCGGTGTCGGTGATACGAACTTTGTACGCGCCAATGTGCTGCGTGATGCCGCCGGCTTCTCCCTCTGCAACATTGGTCAGACGAATCGCGTCGAGCAAAGTGGTTTTGCCGTGATCGACGTGGCCCATGATCGTGACCACTGGCGGACGCGGCGTGACTTCGACGGCGGAATCCTCCCCGGCCGCTGCGGCGGCGTCAATATCCTTTGCCGCCTGCTCTTCGAACGTGATCACGTTCGTGTCGGCACCGAAGAAGCGAGCCATCTCGCTGGCGAGTTCGGCGTCGAGCGTCTGATTGATCGTCGCGAAAACGCCGCGGCCAAGCAGGCGCGAAATCAAATCCTTTGCGCGGATATCGAGCTTCTCCGCGAGATCTTTTACGCTGATGCCTTCTGTGATCGTGATATTGCGAGTGATCGGCATCGGCTCGTTCGACACCACCATGCGCGGCGGCGGAACGTAGCCCTTCATCGGGCCTTCTTTTACACCGCGCGGGACGTAGCGCTGGCCGGGCCGGCGTGCGGGCGCCCCCGGACGGCTGCCGGGACGGACAGGTCCCGGAGGCGGCAGCCCTGGACCAACGCCAATGGGGCGTGTACCGGTCGGAGCCGTGCGCGTGGGGTGCATCGGACGACGCTCACCCGGACGCAGGGGAGGACGCGGGCCGCCCATACCGGGCGCTTGCGGACGCGGGCGCTGGAAAATCGGCTGACCGGGCACGGGACGGCCGGGCGCCGGACGCGCGATTCCGGCCGAAGGACTCGTCAACTGCGATACGGGCGGGGCGAGCCGCGGCGGCGGAGCCTTGTAGACCGGGCGGGGCCCAGTCTGCGGAACGATCATGCGCGGCGCCGGAGGCTGCGGCACAGCCGCGACTGCAGGTGCGGCTGGACGGGGCGCAACCGGAGGTGCAGGCGGAACGGCAGGAGGAGCAGCGGATGCAATAACCGCAGGAGCCGCAGCTGCGGGCGGCGGCGCGATCACTGCAGGCGGTGGTGGTGCTGCTGGCCGGGGCAGCACGATCGTCGGCGGAGCTGCCGGAGCCACAGGTGCAGCAGGCTTCTCTAGCACGGGAGCTACAACCGCGGGCCTCGCGGGTGGCGCGACTGGAGCCACAACGGGCGGTGGAACTGGCGCTGCCGGAGGTGGCGTTGGTCTCGCTACGGGTGGCGCGATCGCCGGCTTCGCTACCACCGGCGGAGGCGCTGCGGGTCGCGGCGGAGCTGCCACCGTTTCTTTCTGCTGGGTAATGGCTTTGAGCACGTCCCCGGGACGGGAGATGTGCGATAGATCGATCTTGGTCTTTATTTCTTCTTCGCCGCGCAGCGGGCGCGCAGAGCGAGCCGCCGGCGCCGGCGCATCCGACGAACCGCGGATGTGCACCCGCACTTTTTCCGCTTCGAAGTCCTCGAGGGAACTGGAATGGGTCTTCTTCTCCGTCACCCCGACGAGAGGTAGCACGTCGAGGATGGCTTTACTCTTAACTTCCAGCTCCCTGGCGAGATCGTTGATTCGAACCTTACTCATCCGGCCTTTCTTGTACCCCGCATTGTGCTTAGGTCTTCATCGCAACCTCACGGAGTCAGCGTCCTGCACTCGCACGTCATCGATGGAATTCGCGCGTGCCATGACTATTCAGTTGTTTCGGGAGCAGAGCCGTCTTCCGGCCCGTGCCCTTCGTGTTCGCTTGATGCGGCTTGGGCTTCCGCCGCCTCAGGGGCCGCGGCCTGTTCTTCTGCCGCGGAAACCCCGCCGGTCGCTGGTTCAGCAGCGGCTTCCGGCGCGGCGCCTTCAGCTAGCGGTTCACCCTCTGCGGTTAGACCTTCCGCCGGGGCTTCGTCCTCGGCGGCCACCGCCTCGCCCGCCTCAAGGCTGGCGAAGTAATTATTCACCGCCAGGCTGATTTTTTCTACCGTCTTGGGGCCTATACCTTCGATAGCCTCAAGCTGTTCCGGCGTCATGTCGGCCAGGGCTTCGACCGTGGTCACACCCGCGGCCGTAAGCTTCTCGACTACGCCTTCGCCCAATCCGGGCACGCTCTCCAGCGGAGTCGTGGGCGGCGGCGCCATTGCGGCCATCTGTTGCTCGACTTCCTGCCGCTTCTCTTCTTCGCTCTTGATGTCGATCTTCCATCCCAGCAGCTTGGCCGCCAAGCGGACGTTCTGGCCCTTCTTGCCGATAGCAAGCGAGAGCTGGCTGTCATCGACCACCACTTCGAGATGCTTCTCCCCGCTATCGACGACAGTGACGCGGCTGACCTTCGCCGGCTGGAGCGCCTTCTCGGCGAAGGTTACTGCATCTTCGTGATACTCGATGATGTCGATCTTCTCTCCGCGCAGTTCGCGGATGATCGACTGCACCCGCATACCCTTCATGCCGACGCAGGCGCCGACGGCGTCCACGTCTTTGTCCTTGGACATGACGGCGATCTTGGTGCGTTCGCCGGCCTCGCGGGCAATGGCGCGGATCACGACCGTGCCGTCATAGATTTCCGGAACTTCGGTCTGGAACAAATGCTGCACCAGCTCCGGCGCGGCGCGCGAAACCACCACGCCTGGGCCCTTGGCCGCTCGCTCGACGCGGGCAATCACCACACGTACCCGCTCGCCGATGGCAAACGATTCCAGCCGCGATTGTTCCTTGCGCGGCATGCGGCTCTCGGCTTTGCCGATGTCGAGAATCACGTCTGGCCCTTCGACGCGCTTCACCGTCGCGTTTACGATTTCGCCCACGCGCCCGATGTATTCGTTGTAAACCGTGTCGCGTTCGGCCTCGCGTACCTTCTGGAAGATGACCTGCTTCGCCAGTTGCGCCGCGATTCGCCCCAGGATTCCTTCGGTCACCTTCGGAATCTGCAACTCACCGCCGACTTCGAGCGAAGGATCGACCTTACGGGCATCGTCCAGCGTGATCTGCAGGTTGGGATCTTCCACCTGCGCCGGGCTCTCCACCACGGTCTTCACCGCAAAGGCGTTGATCTTGCCGGTTTCCTTGTCCAGCTTGGCGCGGAGATTTTCCTGCGACTTGTAGTACTTGCGCGTGGCCATGACGATGGCGTCTTCCACCGCGCTGACTACAATCTGCGGATCAATCCCTTTTTCCCGGCTCAGTGCGTCGATCGTGTTGTAAAGCTCGCTTGGCATAATGCAGGTTTCA
>Ga0209698_10005501_pt1 | contig 13681 bp, 13 predicted proteins | sample LitLauG_LLR_2012_FD_187203 | JGI IMG/M metagenome (GOLD analysis project Ga0209698, IMG submission 187203) | Freshwater sediment microbial communities from Pennsylvania, USA - Little Laurel Run_MetaG_LLR_2012 (SPAdes) (version 2) | ecosystem: Environmental > Aquatic > Freshwater > Creek >... | reverse complement strand
GCTTTGCCGGCAACGTGGCACTGACCTTCGGCGCCACCGGCGGTCTTTACATCGGCGGCGGGGTGGTCGGCAAGCTCGGGCGGCACTTCGATGTCGAGGCGTTTCGCGCCCGTTTCCTGGCCAAAGGGCGCTTTGCCGCCTACCTGGAAGCCGTGCCCAACTACCTGATCGTGGCCGACCAGCCGGCCTTCGTCGGCGCCGCGCACCAGCTCGATCAGCATCTGGCGGCCTGAACGCCGCACCGGATATTGCGCAGGATCAAAGCAGCGCGCTTGCGACGGTCGCAGCGCTGCCGGCAGGCCGTGCGCGTCGCTACCATGCGGCGTTCCCCTGTCCGGAGCGCCCCATGCCCAAGTTCCCATCCGCTGTCGCCATCGCGGCCGCTGCGCCACCGCGGCGCCGCGCGCGGCGCCTGGCCGCTGCCGCCTTGCTGGCCGCCGCGATCGCGGCGGTGCTGCCGCGCGTCCACGCCGCCCCGTCAACCCCGGCGGCCGCCGCAACGCCCCCGATAACCGGCAGCCACGCGGCCCCGGTGCCCTCGTGGGGCACGCCGCTGCCCTATCCGGTCGTGATCGCCGACCGGCGCAACAATCGCCTGATCGAAGTTTCGCCCGACAAGCAGATCCTGTGGCAGTTCGGCTCGCCCGATCTCAAGATCTACCACGACAACGACGACGTGTATTTCTCGCCCGATGGCCGGCTGCTGGCCATCAGCGAGGAGGACAACCAGGACATCCACCTGATCGACTATGAAAAGCGCGAACTCGTCTGGAGCTACGGCATGCCCGATATTGCCGGTACGGCACCGGGCTACCTGAACTTTCCGGATGACACGCACGTGATGGCCGATGGGACCATCCTGGTGGCCGACATCCGCAACTGCCGCGTCCTGTTCATCGATCGCAGTTCCGGCACGGTCAAGACCCAGTGGGGCCAACCCGATCGCAAGGACAACAACTGGCGCAAGGATCCGAACTGCCGCCACGATCCGCCGCGCACCCTGGGGCTGCCCAACGGCGTGGTGGAACTCGAGGGCGGCGACATCCTGCTCACGGAAATCGCCGGGTCCTGGATCACGCGCCTCAAGCGCGACGGCACGGTGGTGTGGTCGATGCACGCCTTCGGCCTGCACTATCCGTCCGACGCGATGCCCACCCGCGACGGCCAGGTGATCGTTGCCGACTACAGCAAGCCGGGGCGCGTCATCATCTTCGATCCGGCAACGCGCAAGCTCACCTGGGACTACGCCGCCAAAAGCGGCGAGGCCATGCTCGATCACCCCTCGCTGGCCATGGAACTGCCCAATGGCAACGTGATACTCAACGACGACTATCGCCACCGCGTCATCGTCCTGGATCGCGCAAGCCAGAAGATCGTCTGGCAATACGGCGTCACCGACCACAAGGGCAGCGGCCCGGGGGAACTCAACAATCCCGACGGCATCGACATCGACGTGTTTCGCGACTGGCGCACCGTGCATCCCTAGAGACCCCATCCCGTGGTTTTCGCGCATTTCCCGCGGGAGCGCTTGACCGGCGTCAAAGCCGGCGCAGCGCGCGGCACTAGATTAGCCGGCTGGCGTCCCGCAGGGACGCGCCCGTGGACCCCGCCGAGATGACGCCGGAAAATCCCCTGGAACTGGTTTGCCCCGCCGGCAGCCTGCCGGCACTCAAGGCCGCGGTGGACAACGGTGCCGACTGCGTCTATGCCGGCTTTCGCGACCAGACGAATGCGCGCAATTTCACCGGCCTGAACTTCGACGACGCCAGCCTGGGCGAGGGCATCGCCTATGCGCAGCGGCGCGGCGTCAAGGTGTTCCTGGCGCTCAACACCTACCCCGATGAGCGCCGCTGGCAGGACTGGACCGGTGCGGTCGATCGCGCCGCGCACCTGGGCGTCGATGCCGTCATCGCGGCCGATCCGGGCCTGATGGCCTACGCGCGCCGCGTCCATCCGCAGCTGCGCCTGCACCTGTCGGTACAGGCTTCGGCAACCAATCACGCGGCCATCAATTTCTACCACGAGCAATTCGGCATTCGCCGCGCCGTGCTGCCGCGCGTGCTCGCCCTGGCCCAGGTGGGCCACGTGATCGCCAACACGCCGGTCGAGATCGAGGTCTTCGGCTTCGGCGGCCTGTGCGTGATGGTCGAAGGCCGCTGCGCGCTGTCGGGCTACGCCACCGGCGTTTCGCCCAACCGCGACGGCGCCTGCTCGCCGGCCAAGGCGGTGCGCTGGGAGGCCGGGCCGCTGGGCCTGGAGACGCGTCTCAACGGCATCCTGATCGACCGCTTCGCCCCCGCAGAGCGCACCGGCTATCCGACGCTGTGCAAGGGCCGCTTCGAGGTGGCCGGCGCGACCTACTATGCCCTGGAGGAGCCCACCAGCCTGAACACGCTCGAACTGCTGCCCGAGTTCCTGCGCCTGGGCGTGCGCGCCGTCAAGATCGAGGGGCGCCAGCGCAGTCCGGCCTACGTCGCACAGGTAACGCGGGTCTGGCGCGCGGCCATCGATGCCTGCCGCCGCGATCCGGCTGCCTTCGCCGTGGCGCCGGCCTGGGCGGCCGAATTGGGCAAGGTCTCCGAGGGGCACAGCGCGACACTGGGCGCCTATCACCGGCCATGGAAATGAAGACCGTAGGCCTGAGCCTGGGGCCGCTGCAATACTACTGGCCGCGCGCGACGGTGCTGGCGTTCTACGAACGCATGGCGCAGGCGCCGCTGGACGTCATCTATTTGGGCGAGACCGTCTGCGCGCGGCGCAATGAACTGCGCCTGCCGGACTGGCTGGCTCTGGCCAGGGAGCTGCGCGCCGCCGGCCGCCAGGTCGTGCTGTCGACGCAGGTCCTGCTCGAAGGCCAGGCCGACGTCCGGGCGCTCGAGCGCCTGATCGACAGCGGCTTCCCGGTCGAGGCCAACGACTTCGGGGCCGTGTACATGCTGCACGGGCGCGACGGCTTCACCGCCGGGGCCAGCCTCAACGTGTTCAATGCCGCGACCTTGGCGCTGCTGGCCGACCTGGGGGCGCAGCGCTGGGTCGCGGCGCCCGAGATCGACGCCGATGCGCTGCAGCAGCTGCAGCTGGCGCGGCCGGCCGGCATGCAGACGGAAATCCTGGCCTATGGTCGCGTGCCGCTGGCCCACTCGGCGCGCTGTTTCACCGCACGCCATTTCAATCTGCAGAAGGACCTGTGCGGCTTTCGTTGCCTGGATCATCCCGATGGCCTGCCCCTGGCAACCCAGGAGGGCCGGCGCTTTCTCACGATCAACGGCGTGCAGACCCAGTCGGCGCGGGTACTGAACCTCGCGGGCGAACTGGACCGGGTGGCGGCGATAGGCGTGGACCTGCTGCGCATCAGTCCGCAGGCGGCCCACACCGGCGAGGTGGTGCAGTGCTTTCGCGACCTGCTCGACGGCCGCTGCAGTGCCGCCGCGGCGGACCATGCGTTGCAGGCCTGGATGCCCGATGCGCCGTGCAACGGCTTCTGGCATGCGCTGCCGGGCGCCGAACAGCGCGGCGCGCTGGTCAACTGAGCGCGGCCGTGCAACTGCCCGCGTTCACGATACCGGCGCCTCTTGGGCGCCTTGTCGGCCGCCTGCCGCGCACGCCGCCGGCACTGGTGGTGGCGTGCGCGCTCAACCTGGCCCGCGGCCGCCTGTTCCCCGTCGATGCGCTGGCGCCGTTGCTGGGCCGTTGCCTGCGGCTCGAGGTCGTCGACGCCGGGCTGCGCATCGACCTTACGCTCACGCCGCGCGGCTTTGCTGCCGCGCCACCCGGATCCGCCGCACACGTCACCATCAGTGCCAGCGCACACGACTTCCTGGCCTTGGCCGCGCGCACCGAGGACCCGGACAGCCTGTTCTTCAACCGCCGCCTGCGCATCGAGGGCGACACCGAACTCGGCTTGCTGGTCAAGAACACCCTGGACGCGATCGACCTCTCGGTGCTGGCGCCGCAGCGCCTGCTGCGCCGCCTGCGTCCCGGGCACTAGCCCGCAGAGTCGCCGCACGCGCGGCGGGCCGGCTCAATCGTCCTCTCGCACCTGGGCCAGGCGCCGGCCGGCGCGGGAACTCCAGTGCGGCTCCGGCCCCTTGCGCCGGGTGCCGCGGATGTGCAGCCTGGCGCCCGAGACCTGCCGCGAGCCGCGCCACTGCGCCACGATCTGGTAGTTCCCCCCGTCGCCGGGCGCGGTATGCAGCGGCGCCGCAGGTGCCACGGCCCCGGGCAGCCGCGCCGAACTCATGTAATCGAAAGGGCCCGCGGCGCGGGGAACAAACCAGGCGCGCAGGAGCCAGTTGGAAACGTGCACCTCGGTGCCATCGCGGCAGGCTTTGCGATAGGTCTGCAAGCCGGCGCACGGGGTGCCGCGCTGCCAGGGATCAGCGGCGCTCGTACATGAGCAGCCGCCCCTTGTAGGCCGCGGCCTGCGCCGTCGCGGTGGTGGCACATTTTTGCTCGATGCGCGCAAAGCCGTGCCCGGCCATGGCGCGGTGGAAGGCGGCGCGGTTGCCACGGTCCGGATCCATGATCCAGACCTGCCCGGCGGGCATGGCATGTGCATCGATGAACCCGGCCAGTGCGCCGCGCCCATCGGGCTCGTACAACAGGTCGCTGCCGACGATCAGGTCATAGCGTCCCGTGACGACACAGATAGCGGCACTGGCATCGTCCCAGCGGGCCAGCGCCGAGGCCGCGCCGCCCCAATGTCCGTGGCGATAGGGCAGCGGCAGCAGCCCGTTCAAGTGCAGGTTCTGCCGCAGGAAGCGTTCGGCCAACGGATGGCAGTCGCTGGCCGTGACGTCGGCGCCGCGGCGGTGGGCGACCAGGCTGGCCAGCGCGAGGCCACAACCGATTTCCAGGATGCGCTCGCCCGGGCGTAGTGCCCGCGCGGCCAGGCGCGCCGCGAGCTGGCGGCTCGAAGGCCACAGCATGCCAAAGAGCGGCCAGGCGGCCGACGATATGCCCAGGCGAGCAGCCTCCCCGATGGGGTCGGCGTATTGGTTGCGATCGAGCAGCGAGCGGATGACCAGGTCGGCGGACCCGAGCACGGCCACGTTTTGCTGCTGCGTGCGGTAGCCCGGCATGGCGGATCGGTCCTGGCGGCCGAGTGACCGCCCTGATGAGCCTGCACAGTATGCGCCGTGTGCGCGCAGGCGTTCAGGAGGGCAAGGCGAGGATTTCCCGCAGGCGGCGCATGGCGCGATCCTGCTCGCGGCGCACCTGCTCGACCAGTGCCCGCGACTGTGCCAGCGGTTGCGTCGTGCTGGCGGCCTCGAGGCGCCGGCACAGCTCGGACAAGGGCGCGGCACCCACATAGGCGGCCCCGGATTTGAGGGCGTGGGCGTTCAGGCACACTGCCTTGGCGTCGTCATGATCGAGCGCCTCCTGCATCTTTTCGATATTTTCCGGCGCCGACTCGAGGAACACCTGGATCAGTTCCTTCGCGCCATCCAAGCCACCGTCCGGATCGAGTTCGCGCAGCCGTTCGATCGCACTATCCAGGATCGGGGCGCCCAGTTCGTCGGCGGGTGCAAGCGGCGCACCCGTCCCCTTGGCTGGCGCCGGACTCGATGGCGCGACCAGGTTGCCGGCGGGCAGCCAGCGCTCGAGCACCGCGCGCAGGCGTGCCATGGCGAAGGGTTTGGCCAGAAAATCGTTCATGCCGGCATCGCGGCAACGCTGCTCGTCGCCCGGCAGGGCATTGGCGGTGAGCGCAATGATCGGCAGCCGCTGTCCGCGGCCGTCGGGCAGGCGGCGGATCGCGGCCGTCGCCTCGTAGCCATCCATCACCGGCATCTGGCAGTCCATCAACACCAGGTCGAGGTCCTGGTCCCAGACCAAGGCCACGGCCTCCTGGCCATTGTTGGCAATGCGCGGTTGCAGTCCCAGCTTGTCGAGCATCGCACAGGCGACGCGCTGGTTGACCGGGTTGTCCTCGACCAGCAGCACCCGGCCCTGCAGCGCTATCCCACGGGCACTCGGGGCCGAGGCCGCGGCGTGCGCCGGCGTCGCGGGTCTGGCCACGATGGGCCGCGCGGTCTCGAGCGCGCTGAGCAGCACGCGCAGCAGGTCGGACCGGCGCACCGGCTTGTTGAGGAAGTGCCGGATGCCACTTTCCCGGCGCTCCAGTTGGTCGACGTCGGCCGCTGCCGACGCGAGCATGAGCAATTGCGGCTCGCCCAACTCGGGTCGCTGGGTCACGCAGCGCGCCAGGGTCAAACCGTCCATTTCCGGCATGTGCATGTCCAGGACCGCCAAGGCAAAGGGCGCCTTGGCATCGGCGGCCTGGCGCAACAGGCGCAGCGCCTCGGCGCCGCTGGCCGCAAACGCGACCTCCATCTGCCAGGCCTGCAGATCGTGGCCCAGGATCTGGCGATTCGCCGCGTTGTCGTCGACAACCAGGACCCGGATGCCGACCAAGGCTTCCGCGGGGTCAACCAGCAGTTCGTCGGCGCTCGCCTCCGGCAGCTTGAGCTCGACGACGAAGCGCGATCCTTGGCCCGGCGTGCTCTTGACCGCGATCGCTCCGCCCATCGCCACCACCAGGCGCTTGCAGATCGCCAGGCCCAGGCCGGTTCCGCCAAAGCGCCGGGTCGTGGTGCCGTCGGCCTGCGAAAAATGCTCGAAGATGCGCTGCTGGGCCGCGGGCGCGATGCCGATGCCCGTGTCCTCGACGCTGATGCGCACGCTGCGGCTGCCGGCTGCGGCGGGCCCGACCTCGGCGCGCACGATGATCTCGCCGCGTTCGGTGAACTTGATGGCGTTGCCCACCAGGTTGGCGATGACCTGGCGCAGGCGGAAGGCGTCCCCGCGCAGGCCCAGGCGCTGTGCGCGCGGCGTGAAATCCGCCGCCAGTTCCAGGCCTTTGCTCTGCGCCGCGTGGGCGAACATGGCCAGGGCTTCCTCGACGAGCTGCACCAGGTCGAAGTCCAGCGCCTCGAGTTCCAGGTGGCCCGATTCGATCTTGGAAAAATCCAGGATGTCGTTGATGACCCCCAGCAGGTGCTGCCCGGAGCTTTGCACGGTCTCGGCCCACTGGCGCTGCTGCGGCTGCAGGTCGGAGCCCAACAGCAGTTCGTTCATGCCCAACACGCCGTTCATGGGCGTGCGGATCTCGTGGCTCATGGTGGCGAGGAATTCGCTCTTGGCGCGGCTGGCGGCCTCGGCCGCCTCCTTGGCGCCGCGCAACTCGGCGGTACGCGCCTGCACCTCGTCCTCCAGCTGTTCGCGGTGCGCCGCCAGGCGCACGTCGCGCTGCTGGATCTGGTCGAGCATGCCGTTGAAGCCGCGGGCCAGCGCGTCCAGTTCGAGGATGTCGCTGGCCGAACCGCGCAGGGAGTAATCGTCGTGGCGCGATACTCGCTCCATCAGCCCCGTCAGCCCCGACAGCGGCTGCAGCACCGACGCCATGAGACGCCCCAGCAGGACACGGCTGGGGATCAACGCCGCCAGCGCCGCGATGGCCGTCACCAGCACCTGCCAGCCGGTCTGGCGGTACAGTCCGGCGAGTTCCACCTGCAGGTACAAGGTGCCGGCGACCTGATCCTGGTAGGACACCGGCTGCTGCAGGTCCAGCGCCCAGGCACCCAGGGTGATCTCGGCCGTGCCGGGCGCCAGCGTGGTCGGCGCCGGGTGCAAGGCGTCGCGCCGGTACTGGGCGAACGGGGCCCCGCTCTTTTCATACAGCACGGCCAGCGGGATATCGGGCAGGTTGTGCACCGACTGCAGCAGATCCTGCGCCGCCCGGGCATCCTCGAACATGAGCGGCGCGGCGGCGCCCTCGGCCAGCAGCCGCGCCTGCAGACGGCTCTGATCCATCAAGGCCAGCAGGCCGGCGACGAAACTCACGACGATGAGGATCGCGGCAACCGTGGCCATCGCCATGGCCAGCGCGGTCTGGTTGATCTGGCGCAGGCGATCGCCCAGCGCGACGCGATCTGCCGGCACAGCGGGCTGCGCCGCGTCGGACATGCCGGGGCGCTGCCGGCCGGTGGCGCTCATTGCCGCACCTCGTGGGCCAGGCGCAGCAACTTGGAGCTGAGCTTGAGACCGCCACCGCGCGGCCCCGCCAGATTGGCATCGAAGGTGATCTTGTCACGTTCCACCGAAAGGTTCAGGGCCACGCCCAGGTCCAGGGCGCCCGGGCTGTCGGCCACGGTCAGCACCGGCGCGCCCCGCGTCTGCTCGAGCACCTGCCAAGCGCTGCCCAAAGCCGCCGCCGAAAAGAAGATGACCTGGCAATCGCGCACCCCGTCCAGACCCTGCAGCCGGTGCACGGCGAAGCTGCGCTCACCCACGTGCTTGCCTTGCAGCGGGTCCAGGTCGGCGCCGAACGGGTCCTTGCCCAGCACGCACAGATTCAGCACGGGGCCCACGCCAACGGGCCACTCGGTGAACAGCGCGAAGTTGTACAGGAAGGCGGCCTTGAGCCGGTATTCCGGCAGCTCTTCGGCACTGCCCGGCCGGCACGCGCTCAGCCCGGCCAGGACCGCGAGCAGCAGGACGCGCCAGCGCTGGGGAGTGGACCGAGGCCGGCAGCGGCGGCTGCCAGCGCGTGGCGGGCGCGTTGCCATCATCGGTCAGAACCGGTAGCTCGCATCGAGGCGCACGCTGCGGCCGTCCTGCGCGAAGGAATCCTGCCAGTTGTTGGAAGCACCGGGTTGCGCGTACGGCTGGCCGAAAAGATTGTTGACGACGATGGATACCTCCAGGCCCGGGGCCCAGCGCTCGGCAGTCAGGTCCAGGCTCGAGAGGCAATAGGCGCCCAGCGTGGCCCCGGCCAGCGTGCGCCGCCGCCCGTTGTAGATGCCGCCGTAGCCGACCCGCGAGAACCACGAGGCCACGGCATCGGGCAAGGGTGCGGAGTAGTTGAGCTTGCCCAGCAGGCGCGGCGAATTGGGCAGTTCGCCGCCTTGTTCGTAGCCGGCATACTGGTACGACAGGCTGTCGCGCAGGCGTCCGCCGTAACTCCAGGTTTGATCGGCGGAAAGCTCTATGCCCTGCGCCCGTACCGCGGGTCCCGACTGGAATTGCGCCAGTCCCGACAGCGGATCCGTTCCCAGGGTGATCAGGCGGTGCATGTTCCAGCGGTAGACCGATGCCCGAACGGCCAGATCGCTGGCGATGCGCCGGTCGCCGACCAGCTCAAAGGTGTCGATGGTTTCGCCCTTGAGCCGCGGATTGGCGGCTTGCGAGAGGCCATCGCCGTAACAGCAATCGGCAATGTTGGGGGCGCGGTAGGCTCGGCCGTACAACCATTTCACGGTTTCGTCGGGGTCCGCGCGCCAGATCAGTCCGGCACGCGGGCTTGCGCTGAAGCCGTCCGAATTGTGATCGCCACGTACGCCCAGGGTGCTCGTGAACGCATCGTTGATTCGCCATTCATCCTGGACGTAGACGCCGCTGCGATGGCCGGACGCCGGCAGCGCGACATTGGCGGCCGGATTGCCACTGACCCAGGCGTATTGATCCTGGTGATAGTTGTCCTGGAATTCGAAACCCACCATCGGCCGGTGCCCGGCGACGTGGTTCGCGACCAAGCGCAGCTCGGCGCCAGCCCAGGCACCGAGCGCAGGCACACGGGTCGCCGCGCCGTTGTAGTAGTACTGGCTGGCATAGCGATACTGTCCCGTGAAGAGCCGTGCCGCCAGGTTAAGGGCGTCACCGTCGATATCACCGGAGTAGCGCAATTGTCCGAGGTCGAAACGGTCGCCCTGGTAGGAGCCGGGAACCAGCGGGTCGCTCAGCTGGGCTGCAACCGGATCGTCTTTGCGGTGCTTGCCGTGTTCGATTTCGAACGACCAGGGACCTTGCGCCAGCTGGACCAGGAATTGCTTGGCCTGTTCGCCGTCCATGCCCTGGGCAACACCCGCTACTCCGGCGGCGCCAAAGTCGTAGTAGGGATCCTGTCCGCGGACCCGCAGGTCGGTCACCGAAAGCAGTACGTCGGGGCCGCCGTCGTAGGACTTGCCCCAACTGGCCCGGCCCTCGCGCAACAGTTGCGGACCCTGCAACGAGGCCTTGAGCTCCGCTCCGGCCAGGTCGCGGCCATGCAGGGTGACCACGTTGATGACGCCGAACATCGCGTTCTGCCCGTACACGGCGCCGCCCGGACCCGGAATGTATTCGATGCGCTCGACCAGATCCAGGTCCAGCGGGAACTCCGGTCCCACGGTGCCGCTGTCGTACACCGGGTCGTTGACGCGATTGCCATTGATCGTCACAAGCGTGCGCGAACCGAAGTCGCCGGCCACGGCGAAGCCGCGCGCCCCCAAGGTGAGGTACTGCCGGTCGTAGGTGGTATAGGTGCCCGGAAGGCTGGCGAGCGCCTCGGCCAGCGTGCGCCAGCCGTGCGCCTTGATCTCGGCCCGCGTGATGATGTTCACCGCCGCGGCGACGTCGCTCTGGCGCTGCTCGTACTTCGATGCCGTTACCACCCTCACGTCGAGCAGCTGCTCGAGGCTCATGTCGGTGGCGTCGTCGGCGAGTGCAGGCGGCGTCAGGGACATGCTGCAGAACACCGGCAGCAGGAAGGCCACGACGGCGCTCGGCCCGCGGCGGGCAGGCCGTCTGCGGCACGGTCGGACGTCGTTGTACATGGTCATGACACGCACCTGCGATGCGCGCCCCGTTTCGGGAAATCGGGCCAAAGGGCGATGCGGGGGCGGCCCTGCGGCGGCGCCCCGCTTTTCAGGGTTCCGCCTGACAGGCTAGTGCGCCACTGCAGGCCGCGATTCGGGGATATGCCGGGGAAAACCTCGCTTGGGGCAGGTTTATCTCGATCCGCGCGGGGCGGGCCCGTCCAGGGTTTGCGCGACCGCTGGGTGTCCGTCACGAAACTCACGAACCGTATTTGCCTTTGAGGAACCCTGATCCCGCGCACGCTCGCGCGGCCCCTGCACGGAACGCACCCCGGAGGACCCCATGCAATCGAAACCCCGCAGAATCCCCCACGCAGGGACCGACGGCGCCGAGGACCAGTACGGCCCCTGGCGCGCCCATGGGCCTTTTCTGGCGGTCGTGGCGGCGCAGATGATTGCCATCGTGGCCATGGCCCTTTACTACAACGCCCAGGTGGCGGCGACAGGCCCTGCCCAGATTTCGATGGGGACGCCGAGCGCCAATGCGAAGCACTAGTACTGGGGTGGCCCCGCCCTGCGCGCGTCGGCGCGCGCAGGGCGGGGCGCGCGGTTGCGGCCGCGGCCCGCAAAATTAGGGCAGGTGCGCTGGCGCTAAGATTCGGGCCCTGGCTTGCCTGCCCCGGGTGAGCGACCCTTGGGCGTATTGATCACCGCATGCTTATCCGCCTGCGCCACGGCGCCGCCGCATGAACCTGGCACCACTGCGCGACGCCAGTCCGGTGATCCAGTTCCACGCCGCAGCGGCGCTGGCGGCCTTCGCTTCGGGCGCCCTGCAGTTCCTTCTGCCCAAGGGAACGCGCCGGCACCGCGTGCTCGGTGCCGTTTGGGTGGCGCTGATGCTCGGCGTTGCCGGCAGCTCCCTGTTCATCCATGAACTGCGCCTCTGGGGCCGCTGGAGCCCGATCCACCTGCTGTCGCTCTACACGCTGGCCATGGTGCCCTTGGCCGTCTGGCAGGCGCATGCGCATCGGGTCGAGGAACATCGCCGCGCCATGCGCGGCCTGTTCCTGGGCGCGCTAGTGATTGCCGGCCTGTTCACGCTGGCGCCGGGGCGTATCCTGCACGCGGTGTTGGTCGGCGCTTGACGACGAGGATCCCATCAGCAATCCGCCTGGAACCAAGATGACAGAACCCCTTATTCGCTTCGACGACGGCGCCGCCTATGAAGACTACATGGCGCCCTGGAGCCGCTTGGTGGGCACCGACTTCCTGCAATGGCTGGCGCAGCCCCCCGGTTTGCGCTGGCTCGACGTTGGTTGCGGTACCGGAGCCTTTACCCAGTTGCTGCTGGCGCACGCAGCGCCGGCGCAGGTCCACGGCATCGATCCGTCGGCCGCGCAGATCGGCTTCGCACGCGACCGGGTTGGCGCCCCCATCGCGCACTTCGCACAGGGCGATGCGATGGCGCTGGCCTTTGACAACGGGACCTTCGACGCCGCGGTCATGGCATTGGTCATCTTCTTCGTGCCCGATCCGGGGCGCAGTGTCGCCGAAATGGCCCGCGTCGTGCGCCCCGGAGGCACTGTGGCGGCCTACGCCTGGGACATGGCCGGAGGCGGATTCCCCTATATGGCGCTGGGGCAGCAAATGCGCGAACTGGGGCTGGCAACGCCTATGCCGCCCAGCGTCGAAGCCTCGGAACCGGACATGATGCGGCAGCTGTGGACCGCCGCCGGCCTTCAGGCGGTGACCACCGCTTCCTTCACCGTGCAGCGCCGGTTTGCCGATTTCGAAAACTACTGGAACATCGCCAGCAAGTGGACCAGCGTACGCCAGATTCTGGCTGGCCTGGCGGCGCCGGATCTGGCCGTACTTAAACAAGGCGTGCGCGACCGGCTGGTGCCCGACACCGACGGGCAGATCGCGATCTCGGCGCGGGCCCACGCCTGCAGGGGCCGCGTAGCCGGGTCGGGCTAGGGTGCGAAAGCCAAGGACTACGGCCGTCGGCGGCGCGACATGACGCAGGCGGCCGAGAGACTTGGCCGCGCGCTGGCCATCAGTGCGGTTTGCAATGGCTGATCGACAATCCGCCAGAGTGCGGGTCATACAAGCTGCCACCCCCAGACCGCGACTGCGCTCTGGCGCGGAAGGTGGTAGATACCTACCATGACACTGCTGCAATTCCTGCGCGATCGCCTGCGCCTGCTCAAGGGCCAGCGGTCCTCGCGCCGCATTCCCCGGCACAGTTCCAAGCCGCGCGTCGGGGCGCGCATGGTCCACGTCGAAAACAGCTTGCGCTTGACCGCACAGGCGGGCTTGATCGATGCGTTATGGCAGTGGCTGCCCGATAGTGACTGGCGCGGCGTGCAGCATCGTCCCGACACTCGTCACTACGCGGACCTGCGCGCCTCCTTCGTGACCCGTCATTTCGATTGCACGCCGGCCTCGCACGGCCGCTAGCTGGCTCAAGCAATAAGCAGCGTCGACGGCGCTGATTTCGCGGCCCACGTACAGACAAGCAAAAACCGCGTGCTGCTCGCGCCTTCAGGCTCGGCCAAATGGCCGATTAATTCTCGTTTTGCCGTATAATTTTTTTGAGGGCAACGTAAGCCACCGGACTGCAAAAAAAGAAATTTTTTACCGGAATATGACTTGCGATGCGAGGGAAATCCGCGAAACGCACCAAAGAGGTGCTCCATGGCGACCGGGGCGCAGTTTCGTGCTGCGGCGCGGTAACCGAGGGCACGGGAAGTGACGCGCGTTTGACCCAAGCTCCAGGGCGTTGATTGTCCGCGGGTAACGAGATACATCAGGAAGCCGGGGAATCTATGCGCGAATTTCGTCGCGTTCGTATGGCGGTCGCTATCCTGGGCATCGTCATTTCGGCCTGCGGATCGGCCCCCCCTGCGACGACTGCGCGGGATGACTCGCGCCTGAAGGACCAGACGCAGGATTACATCGAACAGGTCGGCGGCGATGCCAAGGGCATCCGGACCAATTTCGATGACGCGGTCCATTGCATGAACCGCTCCTTTGGCATCTTCGGCTGGCGCAACGTCACCGTGATGATCGCCAAGCTCGAGGACAAGACCGGCGAGAACATC
>Ga0209698_10005500_pt1 | contig 13684 bp, 8 predicted proteins | sample LitLauG_LLR_2012_FD_187203 | JGI IMG/M metagenome (GOLD analysis project Ga0209698, IMG submission 187203) | Freshwater sediment microbial communities from Pennsylvania, USA - Little Laurel Run_MetaG_LLR_2012 (SPAdes) (version 2) | ecosystem: Environmental > Aquatic > Freshwater > Creek >... | reverse complement strand
CGGGGAGAACCAGTGACGCAGATCTCCGGTCATGGCTTCTCGACCGCCGGGTCCCTTCGCTCCCGTATATGGACGGGAACGCCCGGCTAAGGTCCTCCCCCTGTTTCGTCCCCTCACGCAGGATGAAGGCGCTCAGAAGGGCCGCCGTCGCCGCGTGCCGCGCTTACGACGAACTGTGCGATATACTGGCGCGCGATTCGTCGCACCTCACGGAGTTTTTTTCGCTGACACCGATCCAGAAGATGCTCTGGTACGCCTCGGGGAGCCAATGGCACGGAATCGCCCGGGCGGACATATTCTGCACGACAGACGGCCGGCTTGCGGTCGCCGAAATCAACTCCGACACGCCGAGCGGAGTCGACGAAGCGTTTCTCCTGGGTGAGTTCGCCGCGCCGAAATTCCCGGGGTTCCTGAATCCCAACAGCCGGCTCCGCGAAGCGTTTCTCCTGGTCGTCAACGAGGCGTACAGGGGACTCCGCTCCCCGTTGCGTGTCCCCACAATCGCGATCGCATACCCGACGGACATCCCGGAAGACCAGGGGATGCTCATGCTCTACCAGGAATGGCTTGAGAACGCGGGGTTCACGGTTATCACAGGCTCTCCGTCAAACCTGGAACGCTCCGGCAATGGACGGACAACGATGTTCGGAACGGAGATCGACGTCCTGTTCCGACATTACAAAACGGACTGGTGGTGCGAGCGTGCCAACGTCTGGAAGGACGCCCGCCGGATACCGGATCCCTCCCCGCTTGCCGGCGAGCTGACGAGCGTCATCGGACCGATGGTGGAAGGCCGTCTCGCGGTCGTGAATCCTTTCGGAGCGGTAGTAACGCAGAACAAGCTCTCGCTCGCATTCTTCCATGAGAATATGGACCTCTTCAGCCCTCGTTCGCAGGAAGCGATCCGGGAGTACATTCCTGTGACGAAGAGGCTTTCTTTGTGCGAGGGGAAAACACTCGAGCGGGAAAAGGACGACTGGGTTTTGAAGAGCGATTACGGCTGCGAGGGATCTGAGGTGATCGTCGGACGACTGACCGGCGAGGAAGCCTGGAGGGAAGCCCTCCGGCTCGCCGAACCAGCCCACTGGGTGGTCCAGCGCTATTTTCAGGCGGAGAGACAGGACTCAGGGCTCACGGAGAATTACGGCGTGTACATCGCCGCCGGGGAGCCCGCCGGACTGTACGTGCGCCTTGCGGGGGGAGTGACGGGAAATACGGCCGTCGTTGTCCCCGCGCTCGAACGTCCGATTCTCGCACGCGGAGGCGCCAAAAGTGGAAGCGCGACCCGCGACGAGTCCCCCTGCGAGGCGTCCCCTTGCGAGGAGCGGGTTCGCAACCTGATACGGGCATACACCCCCTCAGACCGCTGGCTCCCGTTCAGAATGAGCCTTGTACTGCACTCCGCTGCGGATCCCAGGATTCCGATCCCGTTTGAGCTGACTCCCTCCGTGTCTACCGCAATAGAGACCGGAAAGAGGCTTGCGAAGCTCATCGAACGCATACCGGCGGAGACAGAAAAATCGATGCTTATCATCGCCGATCTGGACGGCGCTGAATCGGTCGCACTCGGGGGTCACATCGCGTCGCAGGCCGACGTGGTCCTCCAGATCGAAAACGTGGCACACGCAGGCGAGTGTGTACCACTCCGCTCGACGCTCGGCGCGCTGATCCACTTTGCCTCGCTCGTCCCGGCCGGGGCTTCCCGGAATGGCAACGGACGGACAGCGGCGATCATACTCGACCGGAGGAGGTTGCGCCCCCTGAAGCCCGGCGGAGGACAGTTCAATAACCGCCACTGGGCGTATATGCCTTCGGTGCGCGCCCTGGAGGAGCTTGGAATCACGACCGTGCTCTATATACACCCCGACGAAGAGAGTACCGAGAGCGACGACCTGAATGAAGACTTTGTCCAGTACACTGGATCGGGGATCCGGATCTGCTACCTTACCCCGCGTATCCTCGGAACGCTCAGCACCGGCGGGATGACAAGGCTCATTCAGGCGACGGAACGGAAGCCGGCACGACGAGAAACCGTATTTTCCTACATGCTCCCCCGGGGTGACGAGGGGAGAATTTACTTGTTCAACCAGGAGACGACCGACAGGTGAACGACTCCGGCACACAGAATCCACAGCGCGCAATTGTCCAGATCAGACCAGGCGTGGTCCATACGGCACTGGGCACGATCGGAGGCTGGAGAGGGACGGTTCTCCGCTCGTTCACCGCCGGGGGAATCGAGTATACCGACATCGAGGTCTCGCCCAAAACGATCGGAGGACTGAGCAAAGAGGACCGTGAGCGGTTTTATACACACAAGCTCGTATTCACGCGCGTACGGGTCGCCGCCCGGGATACGGAGACTCTCCCGGTCCCGTTTATACAGGTGGAACGCGCGGACATCGCGACGCTCTCGCAGCACGAGTGGTTCCAAGAGGCAGGCATCCATCAGCAGGATCCCACGAAGGCCGAGGCGGAGAGCATCGCGGGCCCCAGGGTCGATATCGGGAGACGGGAGGCAATCCGGTCGCTCGTGGGGGTGGGGGCGATTCTCATGATAACGCTCGCCCTCATGCAGCGGGACTGCAGCAACGGAAACAGGGGATACGGAAGCTGGGGACGCTCGGGGGGATTCTCCTCATGAACAGGGACTGAGCCCACAATGAAACGATACGGCCTCTTTAACGACACGAGGGTGACCCCTTCGGACGCCTCCTTCTTCGCGATACAGGCGGCGGTGTCGACGTACCCCGGGGATCCGCTACGCGCACAGCTTGACGAGATCGTCGCGGGGATCTCTTCGAACACGGACCAGGGGGCGCAGAGCGCCCTCGCGGCGAAGGGGGCGGGTCTGCTCTCCCGCGCGCTGCCGTTTATCGAATACTGCGTGTGGGACTACACGCTTGTTCCGTCCGTCGCACTGAAGGAATTCGCTTCCTGGGTCGATGACCTGCAGAAGACCGCCGACGCCCCCCCGGACGCCGGGGACGTGACGCGCTTCCTCACGGACGACACCTCGTATTTCGCCGCCACGCTCGTCGTCCTTTCGTGTCATCCCGCGCTCGCGAGCTGGCTTGAGTATTATCCCGAACACCTTGCCGAGGAGCAGTACTTCGAGCGAAAAACGATCGACACCATCCTGAAGCGGTTTGCCAACATCACCCCCGGCCCCCTGAACCAGTGCACGAACGCGATGTTCACGACGATGCCGCTCGCCCCGGACGATTTCTATTCGGGAAAACAGCTCAGATCCAGTGACTGGGATTATTTGCGCCCTGTGTACTGACCGGTCACGGGCCGGGAATTCAGATCCAGGCGCGGCGGAGGAGGACGACCTTGACGATCTGCGTGAGCACGACGTAGCAGAGAAGCGTTGCGCAGAGGAGCGGCCAGTAGAGACCGGGGAGCCCGACGAACCCGAGCGATTCCGCAAGGGGCGAGTAGGGGAGGTACATACCGAATATCATGATCAGCGTCGATGTGATGACGAGCGGGAGACTCGCCCGGCTCTGGAGAAACGGGATCTTGTTTGTGCGGATGATGTGGATGATGAGCGTCTGCGTCATCAGGGACTCCACGAACCACCCGGTCTGAAAGAGCGATGCACGGGCCGGGTCCCAGCAGTTGAATACGAAGAGCATGATGAAGTACGTGGTGTAGTCGAATATCGAGCTGATCGGCCCGATATAGAGGATGAATTTCTTCAGCTCGTCCATCGACCAGGGGCGCGGCCTCGTAATCTGCTCCGGGTCGACGTTGTCCGTCGGGATCGGTACCTGCGAGAAATCGTACAGCAGGTTGTTCGTGAGCACCTGGATCGGGGCCATCGGGACGAAGGGGAGGAACGCGCTCGCCCCGAGGACGCTGAACATGTTGCCGAAGTTCGAGCTGGCCCCCATCCGGACGTATTTGATGATGTTCGCAAAGACCTTCCGCCCTTCGAGAACCCCTTCCTCCAGTATCATCAGGCTCTTTTCCAGCAGAATGATGTCCGCGGATTCCTTGGCGATGTCGACGGCGGAATCGACGGAGATGCCGACGTCCGCCGCCTTGAGAGCAGGCGCATCGTTGATGCCGTCCCCCATGAAGCCGACGACGTGGCCCCGTTCCCTGAGCACGTGGATGATCCGCTGCTTGTGCGCAGGTGAAAGCCGGGCAAACACGGTCGCCTTCTCGACCGTATCGGCAAGCTCCGCATCCGAGAGCTTGTCGATCCCCGTGCCGAGGACCACCTTTTCCGTCGGGAGCCCGACGTCGTGGCAGACTTTCTTGCTGACAAGGTCATTGTCCCCCGTAAGGATCTTCACGACGACGCCGTGCTTCTGGAGCGCCGCAATCGCGGGGGCCGCGCTGTCTTTCGGGGGGTCGAGGAACGCGACGTAGCCGATCAGAACGAGCTCGCACTCGTCCTCCTTGGAATATGCGGCCTTTACCTCCGGTTCCTTGTACGCCACCGCAAGGACCCTGAACCCGTTCGTGCTCAGCCGTTCATACTCCTCTTTCAGATCCTCTATCAGAATCGGATCCATCGGGAGGACTTCGTCTTCGAGCTCGAACCTGGTGCAGCGGGGAAAGACCTCTTCCGGAGCGCCTTTCGTCAGGAGCCGGTGACTCTTTTCGGGAGTCTCAACGATCACCGACATCAGGCGTCTCTTGAAGTCGAACGGGATCTCGTCCACCTTTTTGTACGCGCCGAGCGTGGCCGCGTCCAGCACCTCCCGGTGATCGAGTATCGCGCGGTCGAGAACGTTCCTCAGACCGGTCTGGAAATGGCTTATCAGGTATGCGTCGACAAGGACCGCGTCGCTTTCCTTCTGGATGACGTCGCAGTGATGCTCGAGGATGACGCGGTCCATCGTGAGCGTCCCGGTCTTGTCCGTGCAGAGGATGTCCATCGCGCCGAGATTCTGTATCGAATTGAGGCGCTTGACGATCACCTTCTTGCGCGACATCAGGAGCGCCCCCTTGGAGAGGCACACCGAGACGATCATCGGGAGCATCTCGGGGGTGAGACCCACCGCGACGGCAAGGGCGAAGAAGAACGCCTCGCCCCAGTTCCCCTTCGTGAACCCGTTGATGAGAAAGACCAGGGGGACCATCACACCCATGAACTGAATCATCAGCCATGTGAACCGCTTGATCCCCTTGTCAAAGCTCGTTTCCACCTGCGCGGCCGCGATCGAGCCGGCCATGCTGCCGAAGTAGGTCGATTTGCCCGTGGCAACGACGACCGCCGTCGCGGATCCGCTCTCGACACTGGTGCCGAGGAAGCAGACGTTCGAGAGCTCGAGCGGGCCGAGATTGTCCCGCGTTTCCGTCGCGTCGAATTTTTCGACGGGCATCGATTCGCCGGTGAGGCTCGCCTGGACGATGAAGAGATCCTTCGACGTCGCCACGCGGATGTCGGCGGGGATCATGTCCCCCGCGGCGAGCGAGACCATGTCGCCCGGTACGAGGTGCGACAGCGGCATTTCGGCCTGCTGCCCGTCCCTGATCACCGTCGCCGTCACCTTGATCATCGCCTTCAATTTCGCGGCGGCGGTGTCCGCGCGGCTTTCCTGGACGAACCGGAGCATGACGCCGAGGACGACCATCAACCCCATCACCGTCCCCGCGCGCACGTCACCGGTGACGAACGAGATCGTGGCAAGAGCCGACAGCAGGATCACGAGCGGATTACGGAGCGTGACGAGAAAGCGGTAGATCCAGCTGTGGTGAACCTCCTGCGCGACGACGTTCGGGCCGTGTTCTGCGAGGCGCGATTCGGCCTCGGCCTGAGAGAGCCCGGAGGGGGATGTCTTGAGGGATTCAAGGACCTGCGGCGCGTCTTTCCGCGCTGCAGCGATCAGAAGCGGGGAGACCTGTATCGCGCCCCCCTGCTTCTTCAGCGGAGATGCGACAGGGGGGGCGATATTTTCCGTCGATACAGGCGGCACTGAGTGACGTGATCAGTCTCGTGAATGATTTTCTGATTGCACGTCAAGATACCACGTGAGGTGGAAAGGTACAACAGGTTGAACGAAATTTGTCAGAAAGATAATACGAACTCAACGAAGGGCTGCCAGACAGGACCCGGCGCCGGCGCGTTGATGTCGAGGATCTGCGCGCCGCGGACGCCGATGAGCGCCCTGTCCCCTTTCCCCAGCTCGATCGCGAGCCCTCCGCCGAAGGAGAGGACCGCGGTGGTGCTTTTGAGACTGCCGACCGCCGAATGGCTGTCGCCCGGTCCCGTGACCGTGTCGAGGTTGGTGGGGTAGTAATCGATCAGCGGCTGCCACGCCACCCCTACGTGAAGGAATGCGTTCACAAACGATTCGCTGTAAGCGCTATTGAGCGTAAGCCCGAGCGCCACCCCGAGCGATTGTTCGGTTCCGGTATCATCGAAATTTGTCACGTATGTGCGGGGACTCTGGAACCCGACGTCAACGACGTCCGTCACCGTCGCACGCGACCTGTAATGGACGCCGTTGAACTGCACACCGGCGTCCAGCCTGATCGCGAGGTTGTTTTCCACGTTGAAAAAGCTCACCCCTCCCCGGAAATTCGTGAACTGGTTTCCTCCTACAGATGCGTACACCCCCCCCGCCGTCAACCCGAAATGTTGCGTCACAGTGAACTGGAGGTCAAGGCTGTATTCGCTTGAAGGAACGTTCCATGTGAGATTTTCCGATGATGAGGAGGCGGGAGTCTTCACGGACTGCGTTCCGGGGGATGGATCTATCGAGCCCTTGATAACCGGTCCGTTGTCCAGAGCAAAACCGGGGATAACCTGGATTGTCCCCGGAACCGGGTCAATTGTCACGTTAATGGGGGTCCGCGCAATCGGACCGCTTAGCGAAACTTCATTGAGCTTGTACGTTTCATAAGTTGAACAGCCCGCGGCAGTCATTGAAATACAGACCGGAACTAACCGCCAGATCCCAGAACTGTTGATTTTCATCCGATTTGCCCCTTTCTGGCTATTTCGGGGTGTTTTTCTCTCCTCTCAGTATTTTCCTCTCCTTTCGAATGTACGACTCTTCCCTGAAAATTCCTCCTTCTCCGCGGGGGGGGGGATTATCAGTACTTCCCCCTTAGAGGGGCTCGTCGGCGTTATGAGGACCCGGCCCGGGACTAAACCTTTTGGCACAGTTTTCGGTCAAAAGCCTGTGATTCAGGTCAATTCCTATTTGCGATTCAGGATTTATTTTGTGCGAGTCGGATTTGAGGGTCTATCCGGGGGGGAGAAATGGGCGGGCGCCGGCTGGATAAACGATCTCTGTTCTTTACTCTTTATCTTTGCTTCGGGGGATTTGCCGCGGCGCTTGCCGCAGGCCGGCAGACACTCACGGTCAGATACCTCTCCCCCGTTCCCGATTCAAAGAACATCCTCCCCGCCACGAATATCATCGTCCGTACGGACGGCCCGATTCCCACAGATGCGTTACACTCCCTGGTCCGCAGCATTTCCGGGACGCTGAGCGGCGTGCACAACTTTAGCGTCCGCGTTTCCGATGACGGGAGGACGGTCGTCTGCCAGCCGGCGACTCCTTTCTCGCTATCGGAGACTGCGACAGTTCAGTTCGACACCTCCGTTGCCCGGCACATGGGTCGCGCTCAATCGGGGACGCTCTCATTCCGGATCGCGTCCCGCGTCGCCGATCCCACCTCCTTTGGCGCAAAACTCCGAGCGGGCGATTTTCCCGAATCGCTTTCAGCCCGCAGGCACGCACATGGCTCACGCCCCGCGGGAGTAAAGGACGGTATCGTCCTTCCGGTCATCGACGTGACGGTCTCTGAAGCAACCGCTCCCGGGTACCTCTTTCTCGCGAATCTCAACTGGAACGAGACGTCGGTTTCCGCCCTGCTCATACTGCGGAACGACGGGACGCAGGTGTTCGCGAGGGATCTCGTGAACAACGGGTACGATTTCAAACCGCAGCCGAACGGGATGCTGACCTATTACGACGACGGACCGGATCAATTCTACGAAATGGATCAGACATACACCGTCATCGACAGCTTTCAGGCCGGGAACGGATACGGGACGGATCCGCATGAATTCCGCATGCTGCCGAACGGACACGTGCTCCTTTTCGCTCTGGATGACGAGACCATCGACATGTCGCAGGTCGTCCCCGGCGGGTCCCCCGAAGCGGAAGTCGTGGGGTACGCCATCCAGGAGCTGGACCAGAACAAGAACGTCGTGTTCCAGTGGCGGACCATGGATCACTTCAATATCACGGACGCCATGAATATCGATTTCACGGCGACATGGATCGACTACGCGCACTGCAACGCGATTGACGTCGACACGGACGGGAACCTGCTCCTTTCCACGCGCCATTTCGACGAGATCACAAAAATCAACAGGGAAACCGGCGACATCATCTGGAGACTGGGAGGGAGAAACAACCAGTTCCGCTTCGTAAACGATTCCGTCGGCTTCTCGTATCAGCACGCCGTACGCAGGATTGACAACGGCAACATCACGCTGTTCGACAACGGCGATTTTCACGTCCCCCCCTACTCCCGCGCCGTGGAGTACGCGGTCGACACCGCCCAGAAGACCGCCACGCTCGTCTGGCAATACAGGAACACGCCCGATGCGTTCGGGTTTGCGATGGGGTACGTCCAGCGGCTCCAAAACGGGAACACGCTGATAGGGTGGGGAGCCGGGAATCCCACGGCCACGGAGGTATCCCCCTCCGGGAACAAGGTGTTCGAGATGACGTTCGACAGCGGGGTGTACAGCTACCGGGCGTTCCGATACGACTGGCAGCCGCTGGTCGCCGCCGCCCCCCGGGCGGGACCGCCTGCGTCGTATGCGCTCTCCCAAAATTATCCGAATCCTTTCAATCCTTCGACAACGATACAGTTTTCTCTTGCACAGGAGTCCCACGTCGATCTCGTGGTATTCAACGCGCTCGGGGAGCGTGTGGCAACGCTCGAGAACGGGGAACTCCCTCCCGGGAGCTACTCAAGGCGGTTCGACGGAACCCGCTTTGCCAGCGGGGTGTACATATACCGATTGCGAGCAGGTGATTTTAGTGCCACGCAAAAAATGCTGCTGTTGCGCTAGGGACCTTCGTCCGCACCAGTGTCAATCGGCCCTGTAGACGCCGATCAAAAGACCCCAACGTACGACAGGACTTTCCCGGAAAGGGGACACGAATGAAGCCGGTCACCGCTTTGCTCCTGCTCGCATCGATATCCACCCCGGTGATGCTCGCCGGAAAAAGGTCGTCCGAGTTCCTCTTTGTCTCCCCGGTGCCGGGATCGGAAATGGTCTCCGGCGCTACGAACATCATCGTCCGCCGGGCGGACCCGATAAACCGGGAGAGCCTGCGCGACCTGGAGAGGACCGTGATCACCGGTTCGACAAGCGGTCCCCATGCCGCCCGGTGCGTGATCGGCGATGACGGGAAGACGGCCGTCTGGACGCTCACTGCCCCATTCAATCCCGGCGAGACAGTCACCGTCCTCCTTCCGGAGGAGTTCCACGGACGGGCCTCCGCCACCGGACCCTCCTTCTCCTGGTCGTTCACAATATCCGCGATGACCGGCATGGTTCCCCCGACCTTCTCTGCAGAGGGGTGGAACAGGGCGCCCGCGGCCGCTGTTAACGGTGCTTCGCTCCGGCCGTTCACACGGCCCGATTCTGTCCCTTCTGATTTTCCCGTTATGAAGATCGACACCGTCAACAACCCCGCCCCCGGATCGCTCTTCATGACCACCACGAATACGATTGCGGGAATCGGGTTCTATGACATGGTGCTCGATAACACGGGGAGCCCGGTATCGTACAGGAAGACGAATCCGCTCTCGTGCGACGACTTCAGGGTCCAGCCGAACGGGCTTCTCTCCTACGCGAGCGTGACGGGGGTCGCCGGAGCCGGGATCTCCCCGACCGTCGAGATGGTCATGGACAGCTCGCTCGCCGTCGTCGACTCGTTCAAGTGCGGGAACGGGTACATCACCGATGTTCACGAGTTCCTCCTCCTCCCCAACGGCCACGCGATCCTCATGGCGTACGACCAGGAGCGCGTGGACATGAGCCAGATCGTCCCGGGCGGGAACCCCAATGCCCTGGTCTACGGGTCGATCATCCAGGAAGAGGACGCCGCGAAAAACGTCGTGTTCCAGTGGCGGAGCTGGGATTACATCCCCATCACCGACTGCTACGACAACCTGACCGCTTCCGTCTTCGACTGCATACACGTCAACTCGATCGATGTGGACGCGGACGGGAATCTCCTCGTGTCGTGCCGTGAAACCGCCGCGATACTCAAGATCGATCACCTGACCGGGGACGTGATCTGGATACTGGGGGGAAAGCGCAACCAGTTCACGTTCCTCGGCGATAACGCATCGAACGCCCCGAACTATTTTTCGTACCAGCACGACGTGCGGCGCATCGCGAACGGCAACATCACGCTGATGGACAACGGGAACCAGCACGTCCCCCCTTACTCGCGTGCGGCGGAGTACGCACTTGACGAGAACGCGAAGACCGCGACGCTCGTATGGGAGTACCGGCACACGCCGGACGTCTACACCCCCGCCACCGGGTCCGTCCAGCGGCTCCCGAACGGGAACACGCTCATCGGATGGGGATCAGACAACTTTCTCGGGGTAGGGAGCGTCTCCGTCTCCGAAGTGCGGCCCGACAAGAGCACTGCATTCGAGATGTCAATGCCCAAGGGCCTCTTCAGCTACAGGGCGCGCCGGTTCCCGTGGAAGAGCGAGCTTCCCTCGGCATTGGTCAGCCTGCTCGACCTTCACCCCGGCGTCGATTACCTCTTTAACGCCGCGGGGCAAAACACAGGCGTCACGATCAATCTCTCGGCGGGAAACGCGATGTACAGCCGCGTTACGGTGACGCGGTATCCTTACGCGCCTCTTTCACCGTCGCTCGGCTCGAATCCTCCCGCGCTGGCTCCGCTCCGCGTCGTGATCGCTCAGCTGGGGTTCACTTCGTACACCGGAACGGTCACGTTCGACAGCACGTTCACGTCGCTCTTCCCCTCGCCCGCCGGGACTACAGTGTATTTCAGGCCGACGGAGGGGAGCGGCGCGTTTACGCCGGTGGCGACGACGTACGACGCCGGAAACCGGACACTGGCGGTCACCACGTCGCAATTCGGGGAATATGCTTTCGGATGGACAGCGGGAAGCGCGGCCACGACATCCCCAGCGCTTATCGCCCCGCCGGACGGAGGATTCGTCAACGAGAATACCACGGTCAATCTCTCCTGGAGTGCCCGGGGGAGAGCACTCCGGTACGTCATTCAGATCGCGACGGATTCCGCGTTCGCCCATCTTGCGCTTGTCGATTCGACAGGCACAACCTCCGCCGCGCTCGCCAGCCCACTGCATGACACGGTATACTACTGGAGGGCCCAGTCGATCGGCGACTCCGGCGTGAGCGGATGGTCCCCGCGGTGGAGGTTCATCAGCCGCGCCCCGTTTATCGGTTTCACATACCCGGCGGGGGGAGAATCGTTCACAAGGGATACCACATACGTGATCCGCTGGCAGACAAACGAGAGCGGAGCGGTGCGACTCCTTCTTATGAACGGCGTGACGACGGTCCTGACGATTTCCGATTCCACGCAGAACTCCGGAGCCTTCCCCTGGAAGGTCCCGGCGACGGTCGCGATATCCGGGGGCTACACGCTTTCGCTCCGGAGCCGGGTCGACACCACGATAACCGCTCTGAGCGCGGGCGCATTTTCCATCATTGGAACGACCGTCTCCATTACCTCCCAGCCGGGGACGCCGCAGACGTTCGCACTCGATCAGAACTACCCGAACCCGTTCAATCCCTCGACCGTGATCCGCTACGCGCTTCCCGGGAGGGCATCGGTGGTGCTTGAAGTGTTCAACACGCTCGGCCAGCAGGTGGCAACGCTTGTGAGCGAAACGGAGGAGCCGGGATTCCATGAAGTGCGCTTTGACGGCTCCGGACTTGCATCGGGATTGTATTTCTACAGGCTGGCCGCGCACAGCGCATCCGCCCTGCCCGGTACCGGCGCGCCTGCGGGCGGATCGGGGGATTTTGTGCAGACGAAGCGGCTCCTTCTCCTGAGATAGATCTCCTTATCCCCGGGAGGCAACATACTCCGGCAGCCTCACAGGTTACATTCTCTTTCGCGGGACCCGCAGGACGGCCTCATGAACGGGCCATTCATTTTGTTCGATGAATGGCCTTTTTGTCGGGGAAATCGGGCGCGGAACCTTTCGACTGTTCCGGTGATTTTAGTGATAGGCCGGCAGGAGACACGAATAGCCGGATCCATTGACGAGGGGGGATCCATCATGAATCGGGTGGTGCATTTTGAGATACACGCGGAGAACCTGAAACGGGCGGCGCGGTTCTATGAAGAGCTCTTCGCGTGGAAGTTCGACAGGTGGATGCCGGAGGAGTACTGGCTTATCACGACGGGACCCCTGTCGGAGCCGGGAATCAACGGCGGGCTGTTCAAGCGGAAGGGGCCGGTCGAGGGGTCTTCCGTCATCGCGTACGTCTGCACGATCCAGGTGGCGTCCGTCGACGACTCCGTCGAGAGAGCGGCGGCGCTCGGAGGAGCGAACGTGGTGCCCAAGAGAGCCATCCCCGGCGTGGGATGGCTCGCGTACTCCAAAGACACCGAGGGGAATATATTCGGGATGATGCAGAACGATCCCGAGGCGAAATGACCGGGAATGACAAACGTTGACTCCGAAACAGAACAGACACGGCTGGCGTTCGACGCAGCTGCGCCTGTGTATGACGAAGCCTACGAGTGGCTCCCGGGGATACGCCGGATACGGTCGATCACCGCTCAACTCTATCTGCGCTATTTCGCGCCCGGCTCCCGGCTCCTGGAGATCAACTGCGGCACCGGCAATGACGCCGTGTTCCTCGCCCGTGAGGGGATGCACGTCACCGCCACGGATATTTCTCCGGCCATGCTGAACGAGGTTCAGAAGAAGACCGCACAGATCCCCGGGGTGCCCGGATCGGTGCGTACGCGCCTCCTGCCTTTCGACAGGATCGGTGAGCTGCGCGGGGAACAATTCGACGGCGCCTATTCCAATCTCGGGGGGCTGAACTGTACGGACGGCCTCTCCTCCGTCGCCCGTGATCTCGCCGGACTCCTGAAGCCGGGGGGAATATTCATCGCGACGGTCATGCCGTCATTCTGTCTCTGGGAGACCGCGGCATTCCTGGCGAAGTTTCGATGGCGGAAGGCGATCAGGAGGTTCTCGACCCGGGGGACCGTCGCGGACTTGCACGGAGGTCACGTCCGGACGTACTACCATTCTCCTGGGAAATTCCGGAGGGCGTTCTCAGAGGATTTTGTGCACGTGAAGACGCTGGGGCTCGCAATACTGGTTCCCCCGCCGAACTTCACGCGCGCGGCTTCGCTGACGGGTGCGCTGGGAGGCATTGACGACATCGTTGCGGAACTCCCTGTATTCCGCTCGATGGGCGATCACTACAGCATCGTGTTGAGACGCAGGCAGTAAATCCCCCCTCACTTCCTCTTATTATCCGGGGCCCTGTCAGGCTGCTTCCTCTCGGGCGGTTTCTCCGGAACACTCACTCTTTGCGGGGCCGGCGCGGGAGTGGCACGTACCGGAGCCGGTGCAGGGACAGGCCTGTTTTGCGCCGGGGGGGGTGTGACACGGACGGGGGCGGGCTCAACGGCCTCCCGAACCG
>Ga0209698_10005499_pt1 | contig 13687 bp, 9 predicted proteins | sample LitLauG_LLR_2012_FD_187203 | JGI IMG/M metagenome (GOLD analysis project Ga0209698, IMG submission 187203) | Freshwater sediment microbial communities from Pennsylvania, USA - Little Laurel Run_MetaG_LLR_2012 (SPAdes) (version 2) | ecosystem: Environmental > Aquatic > Freshwater > Creek >... | reverse complement strand
GCGGGCCGAAGTTCTTGAGCAGAGAAGGAGGCTCAAAAAGGTTGACGACCACAATCTCTTCGGATCCATCGTTATCGAGGTCCCCCACGGCAACTCCGCGCGAGGAGTGCCTGGCCGAGATGCCGTGTCCGGCGGTGGTAGACATGTCGTAGAACTGTCCGTCTCCGCGATTCCAGAACAACTGCCGCGGCTGACGAAATTCTTCGCCCAAACTGTACTTTTCAACAAAGGGATACACGTGTCCGGCCGCAACGAACAAATCCTTCCAGCCGTCGTTGTCGATGTCGACAAAGGCCGTGCCCCATTTTACGTACCGGGTTTGAACGGCCAGACCGGCCTGCGCGGTGACATCGCTGAAGGTGCCATTCCCCAGGTTGCGGTATAGGGTGTTGGTGTCACTCGAAAAATTGGTCTTGAAGATATCGAGATAACCATCGCCGTCGTAGTCGGCTGCGGTCGCTCCCATTCCAGCCTGCTCCCTACCGTCCTCATTTACGGCGAGTCCGGTAGCGAGGCCGATCTCTTCGAACGTTCCGTTTCGCTTGTTGTGGAAGTAGAGACTTGCGGTTGAATCGCAGGCCACAAAAAAGTCGGGCCATCCGTCGTTATCGAAGTCGCCGGTCAAGACCGTGAAGCCAAAATACTGGGGCGGTGTTTCGATGCCGGCTGGTTTCGTGACGTCGGTGAAGTGGCCATGTCGATCGTTGTGGTACAGGGTCATGCTTTCGCCCTTGAGACCCCGAGGTCCGCAGGGCACCGGAATGCCTCTCCACTTGCAGCCGCTGCGGTCGCGTGGCCGGGGCGACTGCTGGGCGTCGAAGTCAATGTAATTGGCCACTACGAGATCGAGCCATCCGTCCCGGTCATAGTCGATAAAGGCGCAGCCCGTGCTCCAACGGGAGCCGGGACGATCCAGGCCGCGCTCGCGGGTCTCGTCGCGGAAGGTGCCGTTCCCCATGTTGTGGAGAAATACGTTGTGACCCCACTGCGTCAGGAACAGGTCGACGTTCCCGTCATTATCCGCGTCGCCGGCACACACACCCTGCCCCCACCCGGTGTGACCGATGCCGGCCTTCTCGGTGACGTCCTCAAAGTGAAGCCCGCCGAGATTGTGATAGAGATGTGGTGTGAGGGGTGCAGAACCCGGCTTCAAGCGGTCACCCTGAACAAGAAAGATGTCGGGCAAGCCATCGTTGTCGTAGTCAAAGATGGCCACGCCCGTTCCCGTATTCTCGACAACCGAGGTCTGGTCGAGTTCGCCGGAGACGACCACTGCGCTGAGCCCGGCCTGAGCGGCAACATCCCGGAAAACGACGGCCGGGGCCTTCATACCTCGAGGGAGTGGGCGCGCCGGCTGATCCTTGGCGCCGGTTGAGGCCATTTGCGACCAGCCTTGCCGCTCGAATGACAGCATGAAAGCCAAGACGAGGGCGGCGGCAATTGCAACAGAGATGCACAACGAACGCCGCAAAGGGCGGGGCATCAATGCGCCTTCCCGGAATCGGGACGGGATGAGAGGGCCTTGGTGCGGGCTACAGCGATGCGCCCCAGTGCCCGTTCAATGTCCGGATCCGCGGGTTTCAAGGACTGGGCCAGGCGAAGCTCCTTTTCTCCATTGTCGATGTCGCCCATCTGGCAATCCGTCAGGCCGAGTTTCTTATGCAAATCGGCTTTGATGGCGCAATCAGCGCAGACTTCGATGGCCTTTTGGAACTGGCGTATCGCTTCCGGCCAGTCATGCGCCGCGCCGGCCGCCAGTGCGTCGTTGCCGAGGGTGCCGGCCTGGTCGACGATGTCGCGTTTCTTTTGTACCTCGGTGTAGCGGGCAGTGAGGCGTGCGCCCTCGTCCGGGTCCGTTGGCTGGAGGGCTCGCGCCAGGCTCCAAAGCGCCTGGCTGTAGTCGGGCTCAATAGCGATCGCTTGCCTCCAGGCAGCGATGGCCGCTTCCGTCTGCGAATCGTGTTGCAGACTCTGCCCCAGCAAATGCCAGGCGGTGGCATTGCGTGGCTGCAGCTTCACGACCTTCTGCAACAGAGTGATGGCCCGCTTGTACTGGCCGGCTTGCTTCTCGATCACCGCAAGAAAGTAGAACGGCTCTGGCATCTGGGGAGCGATGCGGCTGGCGGTTTCGAGATCGGGCCTTGCCTGCGCGTTGCGACCCAGATCGAGGAGCACGCGGCCACGGTCGAGGTGGGCCAAAGCGGAACCAGGCGCCAGCCGAACCGCCTCGTCGTTTTCGGTCAAGGCTTCTGCCAGATTGTAGTTGTCGGCAAGAACCATGCCCAGATCGAGGTGAGAATCGGGGGATTGCGGCGCGAGGGCGACGACCTTGCGCAGCAGTGCGATGGCTTCATCGCTCTTTCCCAGGAGGGACTTGATCCCGCCAGCCGCGGCAAGGGCCGCAACGTCGTGGGGAGCCAGTTTCAAGGCTTGGTCGGCTGCGGCTTCGGCTTCGGTGAGCCGCTGCTGTCTCGCAAGAATCAGCGCGAGATGGGTATGTCCCTGTGCGTAGTTCGGGTCTTCTGCCAGGGCCTGCCGAAACAGCTTTTCGGCCCCGGCGCTATCGCCCTTATTGGCGCGGATCATGCCCAGACCGCCGAGCGCCGAGGCCAGTTGAGGGTCCAGTTTCAGGGCTTCGCGAAACTCGGTTTCCGCCTCGGCCGGCTTCCCCATATCCAGCAACACCGATCCAAGGGAGTTATGGGCCTTCGTCATACCGGGTTTGTACTGCAGGGCGAGACGGAATTCCACGCTCGCGGCTGTCAGTTGCTGTGCATGAACGCGGGCCGCGCCCAGGTCGTAATGGGCCTGGGCCGAGTGAGGATTCATTCGCACCGCCATTTCGAACGCGGCCAGCGCGCACCTCAGGTTGCCTTGCTTCGAGAACCAGGCACCGGTTTCGGCGTACGATTCGGCGGAGAGGTTGTCCCGGGACAGTTGCCCGCGGGGCGCCAGGGACTGGCACTCCTGCGGCAGTTGCGCCCAAAAAGCGGCGCAGGCGCTGGTGAGGAAAATTACGAGGCCTAACGCTGCCTTCATGGCGGACTGGCGTCAGTATAGCCAATCTTTCTGCTGGCCCACAACACACCACCGTGACGCCTGCGAAAGATGCGGGCAAGCGCAGACGTGAGGGTGCTGAACCGGCCCGAATGGCGTCTCCAGTAAGGGGTTTGGCTGGGTTGCCGGCATGCAGCCACATTGACTTCCGGGGCGGGACGGCGATATTGTTTCCATCCCAAGAGGTGGGGCCGTGTCTCGGGCCGAGTCGAACCAGGTTACCGAATTGCTGGTCAAGTGGAAGGATGGCGACCAGGAAGCCCTGAGGGTATTGATGCCGCTGGTCTACGAAGAACTGCGGCGCCTGGCGCATCATTACCTGCGGGCGGAACGTTCCGACCACATCCTGCAGAGCACCGCGCTGGTGCACGAAGCGTTTCTCCGCCTGGTCGACCAGGAGCCGAGCCGGGTGGAAAATCGCGCCCACTTCCTGGCCATTGCCGCGCAGTTGATGCGGCAGATCCTGGTGGATTTCGCGCGCAGCCGCCGCGCCGCCAAACGCGATCACCTGCAGCTGACATTGGACGACGCCATGCGCCTCCCCCAGGCCAAGAGCCTCGACCTCATTGCGCTCGATGAAGCCCTGAAGGGACTGGCTCGTCTGAATCCGCGGCAGAGCCGGATCGTGGAGTTGCGCTTCTTCGGTGGACTCTCCATCGAGGAGACCTCGCAGGTGGTGGGAGCGTCGTCGGCGACAGTGGAGCGCGACTGGACCATCGCCCGGGCCTGGCTCCATCGTGAAGTCGGCGGAACGGCGCGACCATGACCCCGGAACGCTGGCAGGAAGTGTCGGAGGCTCTGGACCAGGCCTTGCGGCTTGCGCCCTCGGATCGTCCAACTTTTCTCGCCGAACTCGCCGCGAAAGACCCCGACCTGAACCAGGAAGTCGAATCACTGCTCGCTTCTCATCACGACGCGGACGTTGATTTTCTGAAGACTCCGGTCCCGCGGCTGTTGCTTGTCGCCGAAACGGTCGAGCCTCCGGGAACTCTTCTGGGGCGCCGTCTGGGCGTCTACCAGATCGGGGAGCGCATTGGAGAGGGCGGCATGGGCGAGGTCTATCGCGCTTTCCGCGCCGACGATCAATACCGGAAGCAGGTTGCGGTAAAAGTCGTGCGCCGGGGTCACGATTCTGGCTTCGTCATCAACCGGTTCCGCAATGAGCGCCAGATTCTGGCCAGCCTGGATCACCCCAACATCGCGCGCCTGCTCGACGGCGGCACCACCGACGACGGCGTTCCGTACTTCGTAATGGAACTGATTGAGGGCGAGCCCATCGATCAATATTGCGAGCGTCATGAGCTGGCTACGGCGGAACGACTGAAGCTATTCGTGAGCGTGTGTGCGGCGGTGCAGTATGCCCACCAGCGGCTGATTGTGCATCGCGACCTTAAACCCGGCAACATCCTGGTGACCGCCGACGGCACGCCCAAGCTGCTGGATTTCGGAATTGCGAAGATCCTGGACGCCGACCAGGCGCTCGGACAATTGCAGCCCACGCTCACGGTTTTTCGCGTCCTCACCCCGGGATACGCCAGCCCCGAGCAAATCAAAGGGGAGGCCATCACCACAGCCGCGGATGTGTACTCGCTCGGTGTCATCCTGTACGAGTTACTGACCGGACGCAGTCCGTATCGTGGAACCACACGGACCTCGCAGGATCTGGCCCGGGCGGTTTGCGAGCTGGAGCCGGAACGACCGAGCACGGCCGTGCGCAAGACGGGTGGCGAGTCGAGCGCGGCGCGATCGCAGGAGGCCTCCGTCGCAGGATTGCCGCACATCCCGGACGCGAAGCTGGCGAAGCGCCTGACCGGGGACCTGGACAATATTGTTCTCATGGCGCTGCGGAAAGAACCGCTGCGGCGATACGCCTCAGTGGAGCAGTTTGCCGAGGACGTCCGGCGGCATCTGCAAAATCAGCCGGTCATCGCGCGCAAGGATACGGCGCACTATCGCGCCTCGAAGTTTGTCGCGCGCCACAAGGCCGGGGTTGTGGCCGCGGGCGCGATCGCCATTGTTCTGTTGGTAGCCCTCGTCGTAACCTTCCGCGAAGCCCGCATCGCTCAACGGCAAGCGGAGTTGGCGCGGCAGGAGCGCGCCCGCGCCGAGCGCCGTTTCAACGACGTCCGCAAACTGGCCAACTCCCTGATGTTCGAGGTGCATGACTCGATCCAGGACCTGCCGGGAGCCACCAAAGCAAGAAAACTTCTGGTCAGCCGGGCGCTGGAATATCTCGACAGCCTCTCGCAGGAAGCGGGCGGCGATCCCTCTCTCCAACGCGAGTTGGCTGCCGCTTACGACAAGGTGGGTGACGTGCTCGGATACAGCGGCCAGGCGAACCTGGGTGATTTCACCGGGGCGGCGCAAAGCTACGTGAAGGCGCTGGCAATTCGAGAAGCGCTGGCTGCGGCCAACCCCGACGATCAGAAGATTCAGGGAGAACTGGTGGACGAATATTTCCGCGCCGCGGGTGTGCTGCAGAACAATGGCAACTTCGATGAAGCCCTGCGCACCCTGCGGCGAGCGCAACCATTCCTGCAAAGAATCGCAGCCGTTCACCCCGATTTCCGAATGCAGGATCGCATGGCTGGGATCTACTACTTCATCGGCACGGTGCTCGAGAAAAAAGCGGATTTTGCCGGTGCCCTCGCCAGCTACCGGCAGGGTTCGGCGATCCGCGAGCCGATGGCAGCCGCTCCGGCCGCCAGCGTCATCGCCCGCGCTCACCTGGTGGCGGATTACAACGGCATCGCGAAAATGCTGGGGGAGACTGGCCAGATCGATGGGGCAATCTCGATGGCCGTCAAAGCCACCACCCAGATGAAACAGCTCTCGGATGCAGATCCAACCAACGCGACGTTCAAGGAATGGCTGGCGGAATCCTACGATATTTGGGCCGACCAGCTGGTCAGTAAAGGAGACCTCGACCAGGCCCTTCCGATTGAGCGCAACGCGCACGAGATTTTTGCCGCGTTGAACCGCGCGGATCCGAGCAACCGTCTCGCCGCGGACAATCTGGCCTTCAGCGACCTTTCCATCGAGCGGATTCTGGTGCGCCAGGGGAAACATCAGGAGAGCCTGAAACTGGTCCGCGCCGCCCTTGCGCTGTTCCAGTCGGCCGGCAAGAAGGACCTGTGGAACATGACGGGCTTGAGCAGTTCCTTTTACGATCTGGGCGAGGCCTACGCCGCGCGGGCCGAGCGGTCGGGGTCTCCGTCGCAGAAAATGTCGGATTGGCGCGATGCCCGTTCCTGGTACCGGAAAGCCGAGGAGGTCTGGGCCCGAAATCCGGATCAGGCGCGCTCCGACGCTCTAGGGCACGATCAACGCCGGCTGATCGATCAGGGGATCACCAACTGCGAGGCGAAGCTGCGGGATCTGACCGCTCACGCCCGGCTGCAAAGCCAGTAAACGCCGACGGTCTGTGTCAGGTGCCGTGGCCTTGCACCGAAGGCCGGAGGCGAAAGTCCCCCCACGGTTCCCGCTGTCCGGCCTTCCGTGCATATGGCACACTGAGCAGTTTGAAGCGCCGCTGCTCGATTGTCCCGTCGGCTCGACGCCCACCAGCGCGTCCACCCGAAGTGAACAACCCGCGAGACAGATCGATAAATCTGCCTCTACTAGCTAATGCGGAAAAAGGCGCTGGTTTCCCTCACTCCAATAAATTTATTTTCAGGTCTGTGCCCCGGAAGCCGGCTCTGGCCAGGGCCGGCGGCCACAGACGCTGAAGTGCGGACACCTTTTCAACGAGTTAGCAGTGTGCCTAAAAGCGAACCGGTCCCTATGACTTCTGGAGGAATGCTCTGAAACCGGGGGAATTCCTGACTACGCCAGCTTCCGGACCCGGGTCCGAACCTGCTCGAACCGGTAGGTCCCCAGCCCGCGCTTGGCCGCCAGCTTCAGGTAAGGCAGCGCGTCGACTTCCATATTCCAGTAGGCCTTGGCAACGTAGGCATCCAGCGCGACCGGATCGGTTCCTGCGACCAGCGTCTTTTTGAGCAGAACATCTTCCAAATTGCCTCCGGTCGGGCCGTTGCGGATCAGGATGCGATAACAGTCGATCAGGGTCAGGGTCGGTTTCACAAAGTCTGCCAGGTCGACCAGGCTCTCGTGGATTCTCTGGTGCAGCTGGTTGCGCTGCCCGCCCAGCATTCCATACCAGTTCTTCATGCCCAGGGTGACGCCTGTGAGGCCGTGGTGCTTGGCGATGGGAATATTGATGACCTTGTCGACGTTGAGGAACACCTCGAACACGGGCCAGGTCTGGAGCACCTCGCCCTGCAAATCGACGTTCTTGAACCGAGAAGGATCGGGCAGAACCAGTTCCGCACCAGCCTTCTGCGCCGACTCGGAAATGCCTGACCTCTGGTAGCAACGGCGCGCATCGTTGCAGCTCACGTCCGCAACGATAACTTTCTTCGCGCCTGCGTCCTGGCACTGCCGGATCATTTCAGCGATCACGTCGGGATTGGTATTGGCAGCCTGCTCCGGCGTGCGGTCCCAACCGATGTTGGGTTTGATCAGGACCACGTCTCCACGCGCGATAAAGCGGCGCATCCCGCCCAGTTCTTCGACCGCGGCGCGGGCCAGCAGGGCCGGATCGTCTCCTTGAACGACTGCCATCTCCGGCAACTTAGGGTCGGCGGCGACGGTGTGGCCGTGTTTCACGGTCACGGCCATTGCGGTTTCGGGACGCCAACTGCTCTCGCTCAGCCAAAGCCCAACCCCCGCCGCTCCCGCGCTGGCTCCGGCGACACGGAGCAGCTTGATCAAAGCTTCACGGCGACTCAATACGTTATCGGTTGGCATAAGCGGCACCCCGCAACGGAATTCGAACCTGAATTAGTACCGCCGGACAATTGGAATTGCAGTGATTCGAGACACAGCCGTACCATTACCTCAAGCGTCGCTCGATTTCCCGTCCGAGTTCCTGCAATGCCGGTTGCGTTTCCGGCGAAGTTCTGTAGGCGACCATCCGCACCAGATGCTGGCCTTTGCAGAAGACCAGGCTGGCGGAATGCATGCGTGCACTGTCGCCGATGGCCACGGTCTTCGTCTCGGCCGCAGGCTCCGAATCGAGTATGGTGCGGGCCCCGGCCGTGCTGCTCATGGTGTAGATATCGATGGCGGCGTCGAACTGGTCTTTAAACTTGTAGTCGGCCGTCGAGGTCGATTGCACGCCCGCCTTGACGTAGCGCTCGGCATCGCCGTCGACGTAGCTCCATAATTCCGCGGCGGAAAACGTCCGCGTCTCGCCGATCTTCGCCCATCCCGCAACCTCGTTTGAAGCGGGGAACGGCTCTGCCGGTACGCGTCGGCTGCAAGCCAGCGACAGCGCGAGAGCGAGTGCGGCGACAAGCAGGAAACTGATCTTTCCAGGCACGGTCATCGTCATCCTTTCTTGGGGTTCAGCAGAATCTGGTTGGTGCGGGAGCGGCTCTCGCCCACGCTGGTGATATAAACGGCCGGACGATCCTGCACCGGGCAGGCGTGTTCGCACGCACCACAGCCGACGCAGCGCGAGGGGTCGAGATACGGCTGTTTCACCGGCTTGAGATTTCCGGCGGCGTCAATCACCTCGGCCGGCCGCAAGTAGATCGCCTTGGGCGAGGTTGGACACCATTCTTCGCAGACAATGCAATCGGTGGCCATGGCCCAGGGCAGGCAGCGGCCCCGATCGTAAAACGCCGTGCCGATCCGGATCGGCTTGGCGTTGGTTACATCGACCGACCAGCCTTTTTCTTTTCCCGTGATTCCCCAGATCGCTCCGGTCGGGCACACCTGCGAGCACAAGGTGCAACTGGTCTCGCAGTAGCCGAGACGCGGCACCAGAATCGGTGTCCATAGCCCTTCGATTCCGGCCTCGGTCATCGCCGGATGCAGCGCGTTATTGGGACAGACTTTCATGCACTCGCCGCAACGAATGCAGCGCGCCAGAAAATATTCTTCATCGAGCGCGCCCGGAGGCCGCACCAGGCGCTCGTGGCGTTCGGCCGCAAATCCCGGGGTGCTGCGCGCTACCGGAACCAGCGCTGCTCCTGCTGCCATGCCGGTAAGAACTTTGCGCCGCTGCAGATTCGCGCCCACCGATTTCTGCGCTGGGAAGAACTGGAACTGCAAGCCCTGTTCCGGACACGCATCGACGCAGTTCAGACACAAATGGCATTCCGCCTGGTGCCAGGGGACGCCGCCGATGGGATCGTCGCCGCCCTGGCAGCGCAGCAGACAGCGATTGCAATCATGGCAATGTTCGGGATGCTTGATCAGGCCGAGCACCGACCATCGGGAGACGATGCCGAGCAGCGCGCCCAGCGGGCAGAGAGCGCGGCACCAGAAGCGAGCGATGCGGAAATTCAGCGCGACAAGAAAAACAAATATCACACCCAGCCACACTCCCTGCCGGAAGTACGGCTGTTTGAAGCTCAGCAGCAGCACGCCCAGGATGAAGTGCAGCATCGCTCCCACGGTTTGCACAAAACCGAAGTGGCTGTGTTCCAAAGCGCTCAGCGAGGCGCGCAGAGCGTAGTTTGTCGCCGGCAGAATCGACAGCCCCACCGCCCGCACCAGAAAAGAGAATGGGTCCAGCCATCCCACGATGCCGGTTCCCAACAGCGCTGCGAGCAGCGACCCGATCAGCAGGTAGTACTTGCCGGTCTGCCAGCGCCGGTAGCGGTTCGACTCCAGCAGTTGTTTGCCGCGCTTCCGTTCCGATTTGAGACTGCTGAAAAAATGGTGAATGGACCCAAGCGGGCAGATCCATCCGCAGAAAAAGCGTCCCAGGAACATGGTGGGAATGAGAACCACCAGGCTCCATAGCAGGCCGTGGTACAGAGCGTGGGTGGAAAGAGCATTTGAAATCGCGACTAGCGGGTCTAGCTGGAAGAAAAGGGAAACGGGGTAGGACAGCCGGATTTCGCTTCCCGAAGCCCCGAACGAGCCGCGAAACTCCGTGCGCACCAGCAGGAATACAAAAAGAAAAACGAAGATGATCTGGGAAAACAAACGCAGGCGGGTCGGTTTCGGCAGGCGCACGGATGCTCCGGGGCGGGCTACCGTCGTCCTTCTAAAGGTGAGGTAAGGCGGAAGCGCCGCAACCTCTCATGTTGGTTCGGAGCAAAGCGGTCTTTCCGTGACCGAGATCACGGGTTCGAGTGTTTGGAAGGAGGGTGGGTGGCAGCCGCGCCCCGATCCTACGTTTTTTGGCGAGCTTCCGCTTTCGCGATCCAGCCGCGCCTGAGTTGCTCGGCGGCAATGCTCGACAGGTAGGGTTTGAGATCAAGGATGGGAGTCCCGTCGAGCATATCGACACCGCGGACGTGCAGGAACCGCCCGTCACGACGGAGGAGCTCGACGACGGTTAATCCAATGGGATTGGGCCGCCGCGGAGAGCGGGTCGCGAAGACGCCGTGCGGTTGGTCGTCGATCGGCGGTCTGCCGACCAGTTCGAATCCTTCCGCGCGGTCGAACACCCATAACACGAAGAGATGAGAGAAGCCTTCAATGTCGAAAAGGCCGCCCTCGAATTCGGGATGTATTTCGAGCACACCGTCAGCTTCATGCTTCGCGCCCAGGCCTTTCGGGATTTCCTTGGTCTCTTTGTAAGGGCTCCGGATAAAGCCGATGATTCGCGGTGTGAACATTAAATCTTCGTTGGCTGTACTGCGTCCATGAGCGAGCGCCGCCGGTGTTCGTAACTAATCGTTCTTCTCCGGTTCCTTCGGCAACGGCTTCTCGATTGGCTTGCGGGGCAGCATCTGGTCGCGCATCGCCGCATCGTAAACGAAGCCGGCCACGATCACCGCGATCTGCTTCAAATCGTCGGGCTGCAGCCGGTCGTACACATCCATATTGGAGTGGTGGGTGCGGGTTTCGTATTCGATGGGATCCTGAATAAACTGGAAGCCCGGAATGCCTACGGCATCGAAGGAGAGATGGTCGGTGCCGCCGGTGTTGCGCATCGACAGCGTGGTCATGCCCAGATCCTTGAACGGCTTCATCCAGGCTTCAAAGATTGGCGCCACTGCTTCATTCTCCTGCAGGTACACGCCGCGAATCTTGCCCGTACCGTTATCCACGTTGAAATATGCAGTAACCTTTGCCTGTTCCGGCTTCACGGTGACCGGGCCTGCTTCCCGGCGCAGCAGGGTGGGCATGCCCTTCATGTTGGGGTCGTCCATGGGCGGGCGCGATCCGAAGTGCTGCTGCACATATCCCTGGGAGCCGAGCAGGCCTTCTTCTTCGCCGCTCCACAGGCCAATGCGAATGGTGCGCCGCGGCCTGATCTCGAGCGCCTGCAGGATGCGTACTGCCTCCATCATGACCACCGAACCGGCGCCGTTGTCGGTCGCGCCCGTGCCGGCGTGCCAGGAGTCGAGGTGCGCGCCCAGCATCACCAGTTCATCTTTCTTGTCTGTCCCGGGAATTTCGGCGATGGTGTCGTACTGCATGGGATCGTCGTCGTAGAAGTTGTTGATCACGTTCAGTTCGAGCGTGACGTCTTTCTTCTGCTTTAGCAGGCGCGCGATGCGCGTCCAGTGCTCCGCCGCCAGGGTGAGTTGCGGAATTGTGGTGGTCTCGCCCGTCTTATACGATCCGCCGGACTGGACAAACACAGTCCCGCCGCCCGCGGTGCCACGGCTGTGATCAATGACCGCCAGAACCTTCTCGTCGGCGTAGAACTGGTTCAGGTCCTTGACGAACTGCTGGCGCCGCAGGAATTCTGCCATCCGGAACGGAGGCCGTTCACCGGGAATCTGATACTCGGCGGTCTTGGCCAATTCTTCGTCGCTGTAACGCTGGTAGGGCGCCTCGGTAATCGGCTTCACCTCGGCATCCGGACCGGTGATTGCGATCATTCCCGCCAGCTTGCCGCGGTATTTTTCGAAATCTTTCTTGTCTTCAATCATCACCCGCACGCACTTGCCGGTCACGACGCCGTTGGTGCCGGGCGTCCACGCCTTGGCGTAGACAATCAGTGGAACGATATCCGGATCGGTCATGCGGGCGTTCACATACTGATTTGCCCAGCCGCGTCCGAACGGGCCCCACGCTTCCAGATGCGCGTTGCTCAGGCCCATGGCGGTGAATTGATCGCGAGTCCACTCGTTGGCGCGCTTCATGTTGGGCGATCCCGTGAGGCGTTCGCCGATGGAGTCCATCAGGCCGGAAGCCAGATCCATCACTTTCGAATTGTGGAAGCCTTCATAGCGAATGCGCGAGATGGCTTCCAGATCAATTTTTTCCTGCGACCAGGCCGCGGGGAGAAGAAACAGCGTCCCTGCCACCGAGCATATCAACGGCGCAAACCGCTTCATGAGGAGCGCTCCTGCGTGGGAATCAAAGGGGCGATTATACAACCGCAGGACCGGCGGAATGAGACTGCGATTGCAAAAATTAAGACAAGACCAGGGGAGGCGACTGGCCTCATTCGCCGGAGCCTGCGGGCGTGGCTACAGGCGTGGCCTTCGCGTCGTCATCGTCACTGTTCTTCGCGACGTGTTGCACGATGAGCGAAATGCAGCGATTGGAAGCAACCGCGCCGGCGCAAACCGCGATCTCATGGCGGGCCTTGTGGTGGATAAAACCGATGGCCCTACGGGCTGGGCAGTTTTCATCGCCTTCGCGCCGGGCCGTCCTCCCGGCACCATGCGCAATCCTGATGGTCGCAGTGCAGCACGGCTTCGCCCACGCAGGAGGGGCTAACCACTCCATGGCGGCACCGTCCCGGTAAGGCGATCCGCCCCCTCACTCCACAGCTGGATGCGCTTTTCCCAGATCGACGAGGCAGAGCCGGTCGGCAGGCTTTCCGGAATGCCGCGACAATTTCGGGATCGAGCGCGGAACCGTACTGAGTGATCGCCGGATCGACCCGGCAGCGTGGTCCCCCTGCAGAATCTCCCAACCCTTCAGGTTGGGCCAGGCTGCCCGCGATTTCAGGGCCCATGTCCCTTTTTGTCAGTCGGATGCAGATTGGCACCACCGGGCATCGATAGCCCAGCCGTGCCATAGGCAGAAGCGCAGGGCGGGATTATTTTCTGTCTTGAGCAGTTCTGGGGGAGGGCTGCCCGGGCGTCCTGGACTCAATGAGTCTCAGGACGCCCGTTATTTTTCAGCTGTGCTTTCCCTGAAGTTTTCGAATGGGTTGCTTCCGCGCCATTGCCCTGGCAAAGTGCACGCCTTCCGTCGCGGCAGTTTCTAGCCTTCCAAGTGCGCCTGACTTAATTGGTGGAAATCGTGAAGTTAACGGTGATGTTGGCCTGGGTTTCGACGGCCTCAGATCCCTGGTAGTGGGGCTTGAAGTGCCACTGCCGGACCGCTTCCCGGGCCGCCGAGGCCAGAATGGGTGGTCCGCTGACGACCTGAAGATTCTGGATGGCGCCATCGCGGCCGATCAGGGCCTGCAGGATGACCGAGCCTTGCACTCGCATTTCCCGCGCCAGCATCGGGTAGCCCGGTTTGACGGGCTGGCCGACGACCTCGGCCGCGCCGCTCGACATCTGCACCCGCTCGGCGGCATTGCTGGTCACGCTGGCCGCCGGGGGAGCTTCGGCGATGGGTGCGCTGGCCGCCGGCCGCGCCAGCTTTCCCGGCTGCAGTTCCACGTGCACCGAGTTTGCGCCGGGGTTTACCA
>Ga0209698_10005496_pt1 | contig 13690 bp, 11 predicted proteins | sample LitLauG_LLR_2012_FD_187203 | JGI IMG/M metagenome (GOLD analysis project Ga0209698, IMG submission 187203) | Freshwater sediment microbial communities from Pennsylvania, USA - Little Laurel Run_MetaG_LLR_2012 (SPAdes) (version 2) | ecosystem: Environmental > Aquatic > Freshwater > Creek >... | reverse complement strand
CTGCAGGAGGTCCGAGAGCCGCACGAAAACAACTTCCTCTCGACGCCGAATCGTCAGCACCAGGCTGGAATAGGGATAAAACTCCACGCGGAACCGCGGCGGCCGGCCATCGCAACCCAGCCGTGTAAACATGCGCTGAAAAAGTGCCCCGCCTCCCGGAACCATCGATGTTCTGCGGCGGCTTGATTTCATCGTGCTTCCAGTCTCCCCAAAATTAATTCTTCCGGCGCACCGGCGGCGGCGCCACTTTCTTTTTTGCCTTTTCCGCGTCATTCATCGCATCACGCGTGCCCTCGATCGCATCATCGAGATTGTCCTTGTAGATCTCGCGCTCGGCACCATCATTGGACAATTTTTCCAGCACCACAAGAAACTCTTTCGTCCGCGCCGCCATCAGGTCAACTCCCAGCCGGATATTGTCCTGTTTCTCCAGCCCCAGTTGGATCAGGTCCGCCGCGTCGTCCACGCAGCCCACATAACCATTCAGCAGTGAATTCAGCATGTCCCCGTGGCGGTTCGAGGACGGATGGTCCAGCTCATACTGAAACTTTTTCAAGCGATCGTCGGCAAATGTCAGAAACAGTTTTATCCGTTCGTTGACGGTCTCCGCGTCGCGAATCTTGTCTGCCTCCACCGACGAGAGGTAGTCCTTCTGCGGCGGTGTTGCGGCACGAATGGCTGGCGAAGCGGCGAGCATCAAGAAACCGAGCAGAAAGACTTGCAATTTTGGGCTCATGGTTGTTTCTCCGCGGGAGGCACAGCTGGCCGCTGCTCCAAAGGCCGGCGCGGAAATAGCATCTTCAGCAGCTCTTCATCCATCCCGATCAGGTCCTGTCGGACGATTTGCAGCGGCGGTTTGTAGCCTTCCGGGGAAACCAGCAACGTATCGTCAACCTCGCGGATTCCCTTCCGAACGTACATCTCCAGCTGCCGGTAGCCATTGGATTGTTTTTCCGCGTCCGGGTGTTGCTTCTTCAAGGCATCAATCGCGGCACGAACATTGTCCCGGTATTTTTCAAGCGTCAAGCCCACTGCGTTATAGTCGCCGGCTTTTCCGGCGCGCCGCGCTTCTTCAAACTGCGCGTCGCCCAACCTTCCAATCTGTTTGGCCTTTTGAACTCCGCTCGTTTCCCGATCGAACCGCCCCTGAAGGTCCGCCAGGCTCTGCGCGGCAAGCGGAGTGAGCATCGCAAGAAATACAAGCAGGCCGCACACTGCACTCCGGGACGTACCGCTGGCCCTCATCCGCCTACCTTTTCCCATCCAACATGCGTTTCAGCACCTTGCTCCGCTCCGTTGCCTGCCAGACTTGATCTGGATTCTTGTCCTGATCAAGCTGGAGAAATTTTTGATAGGCTTCCAGAGCGGGCTTCGGCTGCTTCAGTTTATCGTAGCAAAGCGCACGGATAAACCAGGTCCCCGGGCCAGGCTGTTCCACTTTGGCTATCTCGTCCATCGCTGCAAGGGCCGCTGGATAATTCCCCCCCAGGTAAAACGTCGAACTAAGGTCCTTAAAATAAGTGAGATTTTTCCCGTCGAAATGGAGGGCGATTCGCAGTTCCTTCTCTGCCGCAGTAAAATTTCTTTTCTGAAGGAAGATTCGCCCCAGCCCGCCGTGCAGTTGCGCATCGTTCGGCGCTAGTGTAATAGCTTTTTGCAACGTCACGATGGAATCGTCCCATTTCTTTCCAGCTATTTGCACATCCGCGCGCAGTTTAAGCGACTCGACCGTGGGCTGCCTGCCGGCGTCCAGCCGATCCAGTTCCGCTAGCGCTGCGTCACTCTCTTTCTGTTCGACGAGAAGATGGACCAGCCGGGCACGGACTTCGGAATCATTGGGCGTGAGTTCGAGATACTCGCGGTACGCGCCCGCCGCTTCGGGTTTCTTCTGCGCGTCCAGGCTGAGTGCGAGTCCTCTGCGCGCTTCTGTGTTATTTGGCTGCACTTCAAGGGCGTGCCGAAATTTTGTTTCCGCTTCTGAGGGCTTGCCTTGTCGCAGCGCCGCCGTCCCTAGGTAGTCGATGGCTGTGATGTCGTTGGGATCCAGACGGCTCAGCGCTCCAAAGGATTCAGCAGCTCCGGCTTGATCCCCGGAGCGATCCTGAGCCACTGCCAGCAGATATCTCGGCCGGCTCTGCGCCGGAAGTAGTTCAACTGCTTTGCGAAGCGGGGCTACTGCGGCGGCATTGTCCTGCTTGTCCAGCAGCAGCATTCCAAGATTGAGATACGCTTCGGACATTTTCGGGTCGATAGCAATCGTGCGAGCGTATTCCGCGCGCGCCTCGTCTGTTTTCTTCAACGCGGTGTACACGTACGCCAGTTGGAAATGAGCGTAGGCAAATTCCGGCTGGTCCGCGATCACCTTCTGCAGCGGAGCAATTGCCGCCCCAAAATCGCTCTTATCGATATCGCCCTGAGCCTCCGCCAGCAGGTCGTTCAAAGGATTCGCCACCTTCTGCGACTTCGACGTGATATCCGTTTTCTGCTTGGGCCCGGACTGACTTCCTTGTGGAGGCGCAGCAATTGCGGTGAGCGCAGCCGAACCAAGTTGCGCGCCACTGGCGCACAAGCCGCAAGTTAGAATCCCCATCGCAATCGAGCGGAATTGAACGAGCATCATGGTTCAGCCGGAGGAATCTTGGCTCCATTGGAAATTGTAGCCGAAGGCCCTGCCGGTTTGGATGCGCCGTTCGTGGCACGCTTTGCCTGCCCGTCCGCCAGGCGGGCCTGACCATTTCCGTTCAACACCCGCGCAAGAAAGCGCCCCGTATGCGACTGCGTATTGCGCGCCACCTGCTCGGGAGTTCCCGTGGCGATAATCTTGCCGCCCTGATCGCCTCCTTCGGGTCCCAGATCAATCAGCCAGTCCGCCGACTTGATGACATCCAGATTGTGTTCGATGACGAGCAGTGAAGCGCCGCCTTCCAGCAGTTTGCGGAACGCGCTGAGCAGCTTCGCGATGTCGTCGAAATGCAATCCCGTTGTCGGTTCGTCGAGAATGTAGAGAATGCCCTCATTGTCGGTGCGGCTCAAATGCGCGGCCAATTTCAAGCGTTGCGCTTCGCCACCCGAAAGCGTTGTCGCGGATTGCCCCAGGCGCAAGTAGCCCAGCCCGATTTCATTCAGCACCCTGAGTTTGGAAACAATCTTGGGAACGTTCACGAAGAACGCCAGCGCTTCGCGAACCGTCAACTGCAATACTTCATGAACGTTTTTCCCGTGATACTTCACTTCCAGAACTCCGCTCTTGAAACGCGTACCGCGGCACTCTTCGCAGATCAACTCAACATCTGCCAAAAACTGCATTTCTATCGTGACCGTGCCGTCGCCCTGGCACGTCTCGCAACGACCTCCCGGCACGTTGAACGAAAAATGACCAGCAGCGTAACCGCGCCGTTTCGCATCCGGCGTTTCCGCAAACACATCACGAATCGCATCAAACGCCTTGAGATAAGTCGCTGGATTCGAACGCGGCGTCCGCCCGATCGGCGACTGATCCACGATTACCACTTCTCGAATCTCTGAATCGCCTTCAATCCGATCGCAGAATTCCTTGATGCTGCCGCCAACTCGTTGTGCCGCCAGCGCTTTGTAAAGCACATCGTGAACTAGCGTCGATTTGCCGGAGCCGCTGACGCCGGTCACCACCGTCAGCGTTCCGAGCGGAATCATCAAATCCAGATTCTGCAAGTTGTGCATACTCGCGCCGTAGAGACGCATGAACTTGCCCCCAGGCTTGTGGCGCACGTTCGGAACGGGAATCCGTAGTTCGCCGCTGAGGTATCGGCCCGTCAACGATTTATGCTCTTCGAGCATCGCCGTGTAATTTCCTGCAAACAACAACCTCCCGCCAAGTTCTCCAGCGCCCGGACCAAGATCGATGACACAGTCCGCCGCCTGGATCGTGTCGGGGTCGTGTTCGACGACCAGCACCGTGTTTCCCAGATCGCGCAGCGACTTCAGAATATCGATCAGCCTCTGCGTGTCGCGCGGATGCAGGCCGATGGAAGGTTCATCAAGCACGTAGAGGGCGCCAACGAGATGCGAGCCTAGCGAGGTTGCAAGTTGAATTCGTTGTGATTCGCCACCAGAAAGCGTGGAGGTCAAACGATCCAAAGTTAGGTAGTCGAGGCCAACTTCATCCAGAAACTGCAAACGCGTCCGGATCTCCTCAAGAATCCTGTCCGCGATCTTCAGATGCCCTTCAGAAAGTTGCAGCGTGGCGAAGAAGGTACGCGCCTCTTTCACCGTAAGCTTGCAAACTTCCGTGATCGCTTTCCCCGCCACGCGTACGGCACGCGCTTCGGCACGCAAACGAGTTCCCCCGCAATCCGGGCAAGTTGCATAACCGCGGAACCGGCTCAGAAAAACGCGCACGTGTAGCTTGTATTTCTTGCGTTCCAGCCAGCTGAAGAATCCTTTGACGCCTTTGTAATCGCTCTCGGGATCGCCTTCAAGAATTAGCCGGCGTTGTTCCGCAGCGAGTTGGCGCCACGGCAGGTTCGTCGGAATTCCGCGCCCTCGCGCCCATTTTTTGGCGTCCTGGAAGAGCACTTTATATCGAGGTTTCGTCCACGGCTCGATTGCGCCGTCGTCCAGAGACTTGCTCGGATCGGGCACCACCAGATTCAGATCGAAATCGATCGTATTTCCAAAACCCTGGCACCGCGGACACGCTCCGTACGGATTGTTGAACGAGAAAAGCCGCGGCTCCGGTTCCTGGTAGAGTGTGCCGTCATTCTTGCATTCGAAGCGCTCGTTGAACGTAAGCCGCTCGGGCACATTCCCCGCCCCATCTGCGACAAACTCAAGAATGGCTTCTCCCTGTCCTTCCCGATAGCAAATTTCGATGGAGTCCACGAGCCGCGCCCGCGACTCCGGACTGACTGCAAGCCGATCGACGAGAACGTAGACCGGTTTCGAAAAATCCACATCGAGAAGCGTCTCCGGCGACGAGAATTCGTGGATTTTTCCCGCCTGGTAAAGCCGGTTGAAACCGCGTTTCTGCAAATCGAGCAGCGCCTGCCGAAGCAGGTCCGGCGGAGGAGCGCTCGGGGTTTTCTTGGTTACTCGCTTTGTAAGCGACGCGCCTGCAGGCGTGACGATTCGGAACTGATGCAATACGTAAAATCGCCGCCCAGGAGCAAGCGACAAAATACGCGTCGCGATTTCGTCCGGACTATCCCGCCGCACTTCCGTCCCGCATTTAATGCAAAAAGTCTGCCCGCAGCGCGCAAAGAGCAGCCGCAGGTAATCGTAAATTTCCGTCGCCGTCCCCACGTTCGAACGGGGGTTGCGCGTGGAATTCTTCTGCCGGATCGCCACCGCCGGCGCAATCCCGGAGATCTCGTCCACGTCCGGTTTTTCCATGCGCTCCAGAAACTGCCGCGCGTACGCGGACAGGGACTCCACGTAGCGGCGCTGCCCTTCGGCATAAATGGTGTCGAACGCGAGCGAAGATTTTCCAGAGCCGCTGACTCCTGTCACCACGGTAATGGCATTATGCGGAATATCGACGCTGATGTTTTTGAGATTGTGGACACGGGCGCCCCGGACGCGGATCGACTCCTGCTCCGGCCGGATTTCCGTGTTTGCGTGAGTAATCTCTTTCGTCGCCAAGGGGAAGCCCAGACAGCGCGTTTCGAGCGCACTGCCTAAACTTCAAATTATACGTCCGCTGTCAAAGCGGAGCAAACGGCGGGTTTGCGCGAGCGAATTCGCCTGCGAATCTACGGTTCCACGTTCAGTGTGATCTGGCCGATTCCACCCTCCACTTTCAGGTGAATCGTCGCGGGCGATTTTCCATAAGCGTCGTTGGTATAGGAGTCCCCATCGTGCTTCAGTCCATGCACATCGATGGAACCAATGCCGCCGGACGCATGCGCGATAACGCCAACATTCTTGGGGAGGCGAATGTTGGCTTGTCCTACGCCCCCCTCAATATCGGCGGTCAGATCCGTTTTGCGGTCGCCGGTGAAATCGACATCCATCTGGCCCGCCCCGAGATTCAGATCCAGGCGCGTGAGAGGAACGTCGTGAAAATGCAGGTCGCCTTGCCCCGCCCCCATATCCACCTTCAACTCCAGTGGAATGTCCTTGCTGAAGTGCAGGTTCCAGTCGTTCTGCGAACGGCCAAAATGCGGGCCATGGGACTCCTGCGAAATCTTCAGTTCACCAATACCATTGGACACGTTGTAGTCGACGCGCGGCTCATCGAACGAATCGCTATAGGTGAAGTCCGCCTCCAGGAGATTCTTCCCGCCGCCGTTGATGGTGAGCTGTCCCGCTCCCATCTCCAGCCGGGCCTGTGCAGACTTCGCGCGCTGCGGTTCTACCATCCTCGTGCTGTGTTTTGTCGCTGAATCGAAGCCGTGGCGGCGGAAGGAATTGCGTCCATGCCAGAGAAGCACGACCAGCACAAGGATGAAGGCAATTGTTCCGACAGTAGCTCCGATAGAAACTCCTGGAGGCGCGTTGGGATTGCGGCTTCTTTGAATGCCGTCCCAGATCTTGCCAACGCCAATGAAGATGAGAATGAGCGGCCAGTAGGTCCAAAGAATGGGCAAAGGATCGAAAGCCGGGCGCCAATTGTGCATCAGAAAAAGAGCACCGACGGTAATGAGGATGATCGGAAAAACAAGGGACACCCGTCTGGGTTGGCCGTCCTGGGGCATGGCACACCTCCGCTACCTTGTACTACGCACGCGGAAGGAAAATAGTTCAGCGAGCTTGGCAACACTGTACAACAACGGTGATGCGGGCAAAACCCAAAGAGCCGGCTGGAAGCCGTCGCCACAGATTACCAGTGTCCCTTGGCTCCGCTTGGGGAGAAGTAGAGGCCGGCCAATACAGGCGACGAAGATCATAGAGCAGCATTGCCGCGTAGCGGTGTGTGGTAGAGTTCCGCTGAAAGAGGTTCGAGGCCCGGGAATATGAAGCAATTTGAGAGAATTTTCTGGATCGTGCTGGATAGCGTGGGAATCGGGGAGCTCCCCGATGCGGCGGAGTATGGCGACGTCGGGAGAAACACGCTTGGGCACATCGCTGAATCGCGACCGCTGAAGATTCCGACTCTGGTGAAGCTGGGGCTGGCCAATATCGCGCCGCTGAAACATCAGCCGCCGGCCGCAACTCCGCTCGGCGCGTACGGAAAAGGCGCTACGCGATCTCCGGGAAAAGACACCACGACCGGACACTGGGAAATGGCGGGAGTGTGGTTGGACCAGGCGTTTCCGGTTTACAAAAATGGATTTCCGAAAGAGTTGATCGAAGAGTTTGAGAAGCAGATCGGTCGGAAGACGATTGGTAACAAGCCGGCGTCAGGTACTGAGATCATCAAGGAACTTGGCGAAGAGCACGTGCGAACCGGCAAGCCGATCGTGTACACATCGGGCGACAGTGTGTTTCAGATCGCCACGCATGAAGACGTGATCCCGATTGCTGAGCTTTACCGCATGTGCGAAATTGCACGGAAATTGCTGGATGGGCCGCATCGCGTGGGGCGCGTGATCGCGCGGCCATTCACGGAGACGCAGGGGCACTTTGAGCGAACCACGCGCCGGCACGATTATGCCGTCGATCCGCCGAAGCCCATGCTGATGGATGTGCTCGCGGAACGCAAAGTTCGCGTTTTCGGAGTCGGGAAAATTCATGACATCTACAATGGCCGGGGTGTCGAGGAATTCGTCACCACAAAAGGCAACGCTGATGGCATGGAGAAAATGACGGCGGCCGTCCGTGAGCGCAAGAGCGGAATCATTTTTTGCAACCTGGTGGATTTCGACATGCTGTATGGCCACCGGAAAGACGTCGAAGGCTTCGCGAAATCGCTGGAAGAGTTTGACCGCATGCTGGCGGGCTTCCTGCCGCTGCTGAGTCTCTCTGACATGCTTATGATTACCGCGGACCATGGTTGCGACCCCGATCCGCGCTGGCCGACGACGGACCACTCGAGGGAGTACGTGCCCATCCTCGCGTATTCGCCGGGAGGCGGGGCGGGCGTGGACCTGGGCGTGCGGGACACGCTGGCGGATATGGGGCAGACGATTGCCGAAAATTTCGGTGGAACGATTCCGCATGGGAAGAGTTTCTTGAGTGAGATGCTGAAGCAACGAAGGCATGAAGTAGCGTCTTAACGCGAAATGAGAAGCGTGACTGGTGACTGGCGACTAGTGACTCGTGACTGTGACTGGCGGAGGCGCGAATCTCTCCCTTACGGTCAGGGCTTCGGTCGCGTGGTCCGGCGCGGTGGACCGAGCTAGAAATGTGGTTGAGATTTCCAGTTAACCATAACTGGCCACCCCCTCCCCTTTTTCTAAAACGCGTTCATTGTAAAGGGAGTTAAAATCCTTTGTTTTGACACACTTTTGGAAGTGTTCATTCTAAAGGTAGTTAGGAATGTTTCTGGAAGCGCTGCCACACCTATTGATTCTAAAGCTGTTAGTCCGATGAGTTCCGCTTCATTCGGAGGCGTATGGAGACCTGAGGCTTGGGCGAAAGGCGTGAACTCGCAACGAGCAGAGCACCGGGCTACGGAAAGAAGCATCTGGACTCTACGATGAATCACAGCAGGCGAGGCGCACTTCTGAACGCTCATAATATACCTGAACAGTACCCTGCCTGTCAATAGGAGATCCCGGCAGATTTGGGACCTCGGCAGGATTTGAGCATCGGGCCGGAACGGAATTCCCCGCGTCAGAACCAGTCGCTGCGGTAGGCCAGCCACCAACTGAAGACGCCGATGGGAATGGTAGCCAGGAGCGACCAGACGATGGGCAACGTGAAGTCAGCTATGAGGCCGAGCGAAACAAATGTGGCCCAGAAGACCTTGCGTTCCATGATTTCATTCTACTGCCGGGGAACGCAGAGTCGCCGGCCAGTCGGCAGATGATTTCCAAGACGAACACAAGTCGTGGCTGGATTTTTGAAGGGATAGAAGAGAGACTGGCCGGCGAAATAGGAAATCAACGACCTCGCAGATCAGATTGCCAGCGGCGGAGGAAGCGCAGGGAAAGATCACGTTGGGCCTGGTTCGGGAGGGTAAGGATCGCTTTCTCGACTTCATCGAGCTTGCTTAGGGCGCCCTGGTTGTCGCCTTGCGCTTCGAGAATCGCGGCCTGGACCCGCGCATGCAACCCGGGGCGCTGAGTGGTTTGCGGAATGGAGGCCAACCATTGTTCAGCCAGATCGATGCGCTTGCGCTTGCGAGCCTGAAAAACGCCCGCGTCGCACATCAGCGCTTCGCGGATGGCCGGAGCAGCGCTGCCTGAAAACTGCAAGCAGACTTCAAGTGATTGCGCTGCTTCTGTGTCGCTGTGGCGGTGGAATGCGGCCGCATATGCAAGCGCATAGGCAGTCACGGTGTCCGGCGAAAGGTCGCGAACGGCGACAGCTTTGGCGAGAAAACCCTCCGATAACGATTCCGGCATTTTCCCCTCATTGAGCTCGGTACCAAGTTTCAATATGGCCAGCCAACGTTCTCCGTGCGGCCGTTTGCGCAACAGCATCCAGATCCGCCCGGCATCTGAAATGAGGAACGGAGTCCGAAATGGAATGACAAGTTCAACCACGCCGCCGAAGATCGAACAGAAAATGAAGACCCAGGAGAGATAGCCCTTTGAATAGGGCGCAAGTAGCAGAGCACAACCCGTCAAGATATTTGCGGCGGGGCCAGCCGCGATCATTATCACCGCGGAAAGGGCCAGGTCATCGGTATTCACAGGAAGTAGGCTTGCCCCTCCGCCAGTCCATGCTCCCGGGCCGCGATAACGTGAAATCCGTAATGGGCGATTGAACTGCAGAGGTCCGATTCTCATCGTGTTGAAGCGAAATCCAACGGCCAAACCAGCAAAAATATGTCCAAGCTCATGAATAGCAACTGCTACAAACGCGAGTAGTAGGGTTGAAGCGACAAACAAAGAGATGTTTGAGGCCGAACCTGGAGATGGAAACTGCCGCGCGATGCTCGCCGCAATGCGGGACCAAAGACCGCTCAAGAATTGCGGGTGCCACAATCTCAAGAATATGCCCCCAGCAAAACCCAGAGTGATCCAAACTCCGAACGGTAACCCAAAGCCGGAACCGGACGCGGCCGGTTTTGGAATCGCCACTTGGCGGTCCAGAATCGGTGTAGGACTTGTGGGAGTGTCTGTGGCAACCTGATTCACGGCGAGAGCCTAACACGGAATTAGCGGCGTTCTCGACCCGGAGTTTCGGGAGCACGAGATTGCATTCCATCCGGCTGCCCAACTCTTGTAGACTCCTGTACGCGGTAACTTTAGCGGGGGCGTAACAACGACTTCTTACATGGCAGACTTGTTCAAGACCCTCGGGCGAATGTTCGTTGTTATTTCCCTGGTGGTATTCGGGGTGCAGCATTTCATTTATGGCGGGTTTGTGGCCACGCTGGTGCCGGCGTTTATGCCGGGGCGGCTGTTTTGGGCGTACTTTGTGGGCGTGGCATTTGTAGCGGCGGCTGCCGGGATCTTCACAAGAATGCTGGCGCGGCCGGCGGCAACGATGCTGGGAGTGATGTTTTTTCTTTTTGTGGTGCTGCTGCACATTCCCAGGATCGTTGGCCTTGCCAGAGACGGAAATGAGTGGACCAGCGGGTTTGTGGCGCTGGCCTCGTGTGGGGGCGCTTGGATCCTTGCCAGCGCCGCTCCGTTGGAAGAACGCGAAAAGGCCGATCCGTTCTTGAGGCTGGGGCGATATTTCTTTGCGCTAGCTTTCGTGGCTTTCGGGATTCAGCATTTGGTTTTTGGGCGCTACGCGGCAGGACTGGGGCCGCCGTGGATTCCGGGGCGGCCACTTCTGGCGTATCTTTTCGGCGTCATCTTCGTTGCAGCAGGGGCGGCGATTTTTATTGGTAAGAAGACGCAAATGGCGGCAACCCTCTTGGCATCGATCACCCTTCTGTACTTCCTTCTGCTTTACGTTCCGCCCATTTTGAAGCAACTGCACAATCCGGGGCCGTGGACCAGCGGATTTGAGATCCTGACGCTGTGTGGGAGCGCTTTGGTCCTGGCTAGCAATTTGCCAAGCGAAGAGAAGGAACGGGTCTAAAGACCCGCCACCCCAGCTGGCCGGGCTAAAGCCCGGGCCCTACAAAACAAGGCGGTTCATCACGACTTCCTTACGCGTGGTGCTGTAAGCTGAAAGCTCAGACTAAAGATGGTCTCAAGTCGAGGAGGATGTATATGTTCAATAAGGGTGGGGGCCGCGACGACGCGGCATTTGAAATGAGAAGGGATGGCCCGCTTTTGAAATTTGGGGCTATCGCTATCGGGGTGATTGTTCTCTTATTGGTGCTTAGCGTTTTCCTGCTGCGCGTGACACGCATCGAGGCGGGTCATGTAGGCGTGGAAATCAATCTGGCGGGGAAGCAGCGCGGAGCATCGGAGATTCCGGTGCGCACGGGGTGGGTCGTGTATTCGCCGCTGACCACGCAGATCATCGAATTTCCGACTTACGTGCAGACGGTGAAGTGGACCAAGGACACAAACGAAGGACATCCGATCAATGAAGAGATGGGCTTCAATTCCAAGGAAGGCATGGAAATCTTCGTGGATGTTTCGCTGTCCTATGCCATCGAATCGGCAAAGGCGCCGGACTTCTACGTGAAGTATCGCCTTGCGGACATGGAGTCGTTCACGCACGGGATTCTGCGCGACGTGGTGCGCAACTCGCTGAACGAAGTGGCTTCGACGTACGTGGTGGAAGATATCTACGGAGAGAAAAAGGCGGAGTTTCTGAGCAAGGTGCAGACGAAGATCGAGCAGAAATTGGCGCCGGTGGGAGTGAGCGTGCAGCAGTTTGGCTTCATCGGTGCGCCGCGCGTGCCGGCGGTAATCGCCACGGCTATCACGGCAAAGGCGCAGGCTATCCAGCAGGCGGAACGCGCCCGGAACGAATTGGCGACAACGCAAGCCGAAGCCGCGAAGAAAATTGCGGAGGCCGAGGGCGACGCCAAGTCCCTGGTGACGCGTGCGCAGGGCGAAGCGGATGCCAACCGTATCCGGCAGAATTCGTTGACCCCGCAGTTGCTGGAGTTGCGGCGGATCGAAAACATTCGCGCGCAGATCGACAAGTGGAACGGGCAGTTGCCGACGGTGCAGACGGGGCAAGGCGGTGGGATGATTTTGCAGTTGCCGAAACCGCAGTAGCCTGAACGGTTGAAACCTGGCTTGATTAGGGCGCAGCGGTGCTGCGCCCCTACAAAGGCAAAAGAACAATGAGAAGCGTCAGTTGCCTGCGGCGGCGGAGGATTTGTCCAGGGGGGCGTAGTAGCCGTTGCGGGTGCGGGCGACTAGCTTGCCGCGGCCGCGCGGGGGGACTACCGTCACGGAGACGGCGCGGAAAGTTCCGTCGCGCTGGGAGTTCGTGGGATAGTAGGCCAGAATGTACTGGTTGCGAATGTCGTGCGCAACCTGTTCGCAGATGCTGTGCACGTCATCCACGTTTTCAGGGAAGTACGCCAGTCCGCCTGAGGCAGCGGCAATTTGTTCGAGCACTTTGCGCGCGCGCTTGGACTCCTTCTTGTTTTCCTGACCGAGGAGCCCGATGGTATAAATCACCGTATCGGTCTTCTGGACTTCGCGAATCATTTTTTCCAGAGAATTGCGGCTGGCGTTGTCTTCGCCGTCGGTGACGACGAGGAGGACTTTCTTATCCTTGGAAGCTTTTTTGAGATGGTCAAGTGAGCCGAGAATCGCGTCGCGCATGGCGGTGCTGCCGCGGGAATCGATGCGCTCGAGGGCTTCCTTTAACTCGGGAACGCTATTGGTGAAATCCTTGTCGAGATCGAGATAGAAGTCGTCGTTGAAGTTGACGACGAAGGCTTCGTCCTGAGGATTGCTGGCCTGCACGAGAGTGATGGCGGCTTCGTTGACGCGCGGGCGCTTGTCGCGCATGCTGCCGCTATTGTCAATGACCAGACCCATGCTGACGGGAACGTCTTCGCGGCGGAAGACGGAGAGTTTTTGTTCGACCTTGTCCTCGTACACACGAAAATTTTCTGGCTTGAGGCCATCGGCGAAGCGCTGGCGGTCATCGATAACCGTGGTGTGCAGGACCACCAGGCTGACGTCCACCTTGAGGACGGAACCTTGTTTGCTGGCGTTGGAATCCTGACCAGGAGGTGGCGGCGCGGAATTGGGAATCGGAATTTGAGCAAAGGCCGGGGAAGCGAAGACTGCAGTTGCACAGACCAGCAAAGCGAGATTGCGCAGACAAAGAAAGAGACGCCGGGAGAACTCAGTGGCTGGGAGCGTAATATCCGGTTTTGGAATAGACGCTGAGCGGCGGAAGTCCCTTGGGCGCACGCAATTTGATTTTGAGCTTGCGCCAGCGGGCGTCGTGAGCCTTATTGCTTGGTCGATAGCCGAGGACATATTGGTTTCGGAGCTCCATGCCGATTTTTGAGGCGATATCCGGAAGATCATCCATCTTCTCCACGGCAAACACGCGGCCGCCGGTCATTTCCGTGACTTCGCTGAGCAGCGACGGGCCGCCCAACTCTTCCGGAGTCCGGTTGCGGTAGCCAAGCGGATCAAAGAGACCGACGGCATAGAGCTGGGTGTCGGCTTCCTTCACCAGACGCTTGATATCGCTTTCGTTGTATCGACTATGATTATCTCCCCCATCGGATAGGATGAGCAAGGCACGTTTGGCGTTGTGTGCACCCCTCATC
>Ga0209698_10005495_pt1 | contig 13691 bp, 8 predicted proteins | sample LitLauG_LLR_2012_FD_187203 | JGI IMG/M metagenome (GOLD analysis project Ga0209698, IMG submission 187203) | Freshwater sediment microbial communities from Pennsylvania, USA - Little Laurel Run_MetaG_LLR_2012 (SPAdes) (version 2) | ecosystem: Environmental > Aquatic > Freshwater > Creek >... | reverse complement strand
TTGGCTGGGGGGAGCACGAGGGGGCCAGCCCAGCCCCCTCGTTCTCCTCCTCCGGTTTTTCGGGTCCAAGGCAGACTCCAGCCGCACCAGATGCCGATCTCCGAAGCCGGGTTCATGGAAAGGGGCGTTATCCGTCATGCCGGATTCAAACGGACTGCGCCAGCAGCCGCGCCGTCTCGGTCGGCGGCATGGCGGCCTGGTCTTCGCGGGTCTTCAGCAGGCACACGAGCGTGTCGGCGATGAAATCCGGATTCGTATCCAGCGAAGAGATGTTCAACCTGACCAGCGCCGCGGCCCAATCCAGGGTCTCGGCGGTGCCGGGTCGTTTCTGCAGGTCCTGGCCGCGCAGCTTCTGGACGAAGGCGACGATCTGGCCGGCCAGTCGTGCTTCGATGCCCGGCACGCGCTTGAGCACGATGCGCAGTTCCTTGTCGTAGCTGGGATAGTCGATGTGGTAATAAAGGCATCGGCGTCGCAATGCGTCGCTCAGTTCACGGGTTCCGTTGGAGGTCAGCACCACCAGGGGAATGCTGGTCGCTTTGATGGTCCCCAGCTCCGGGATGCTGATCTGATAATCGGACAGCACCTCCAGCAGGTAGGCCTCGAACTCCTCGTCGGCGCGGTCCACCTCGTCGATCAGAAGCACCGGCGCGAGCGGCCTGCTGATCGCCTGCAGCAGCGGGCGCTTGAGCAGGTACGTTTCGCTGAAGACGTGGCGCTCCTTCTCGGCGACCGAGGTGTCCTCGGTTTCCTGCATCTTGATGGCCAGCAGCTGGCGCTGGTAGTTCCATTCGTACACCGCCGCGTTGACGTCCAGCCCCTCGTAGCACTGCAGGCGTATCAGCTCGCAGCCGCAACCCGTCGCCAGCGCCTTGGCGATCTCGGTCTTGCCGACGCCCGCATCGCCCTCGACCAGCAACGGGCGGTTCAGCTGGGACATCAACAACAGGCTGACGGCCAGAGCCCTGTCCGCGATGTAGCCGGCCTGCTCGAGCTTGCGCAGCAGGTCCTCGGTGTCCGCGAACGGCCTCATGCCGGGCTCTTGCCGAACAGCGCGCGCAGCCAGTCCTTGAATACGGCCCACATCAGCGCCAGGCCGTTCAGTTCGCGCGACGCCGCCCGCTGGGACGCCGGCGCGGGCGCTGCGGCCGATGCGCCTGCCGCCGGCTCGCCGGAGCCGACCGCCGCGGACGCGCCGGACGGCGGCTTGCCTCCGAGAGCCGCCACGCGAGCCGCGAAGTTGGCCGCGAACTGCTTCAGGATCTGGTCGGCCACCGAGCTGACCACCCGGGCGCCGAAAGCGGCCGCCTTGCCGCTCATGGACACCTGGCTCGTGCCCACCAGGTTGCTGGCATCGCCGGCGTCCTCGATGCGGGCGGTCAGGTCCATCGATGCGCCGGAGGTCCCGGTGGTGTCGGTTCCCTTGCCCAGCAGGCGAAGCGTGCGGGCGCCGGAGTCGATCTGCGTGACTTCGACGTCGCCGCGGAACGACATGCTCGCCGGGCCGATGCGCATGGTCACCGTGCCCTTGAAATGCCGCTCGTCGATGCGCTCGGTGATGGTCGCTCCCGGCATGCACTGCGCGACGGCCTCGACATCCTGCAAAAATCCCCAGGTCGCCTCGGCGCCGGCCGGCATCGGAAACGTCTTTTCGAGCTGCACTTTCACCGGTTCAACCCGCTGCGGCCGGGGCTAGCGCTCGTGGATGCCAAGGGCCTTGCACTGCTGCCATACGCGGAACGACGTGTGCGGCATGTCCATGTGGGTGACGCCCAGGTGCGCGAACGCATCCACCACGGCGTTGGAGAAGCAGGGGATGCCGCCCACATGGGGTGATTCGGCGACGCCTTTGGCCCCGATCGGATGATGCGGCGAGGGCGTGACCGTGAAGTCGGTCTCCCACTTCGGCGTTTCCACGGCGGTGGGCAGGAAGTAATCCATCAGGCTGTTGCCCAGGTGGTTGCCGTTCTCGTCGAACGGCACCGCCTGGCCCATGGCCACGGCGAACGCTTCGGTCAGGCCGCCGTGGATCTGGCCTTCGATGATCATCGGATTGATGCGGGTGCCGCAGTCGTCCAGGGCATAGAAGCGCCGCACCTTGATCTCGCCCGTGAAGCGATCGACGTCGACCACGCAGACATAGGCTCCGAAAGGAAACGTCAGATTGGGCGGATCGTAGTACTCCACCGAGTTCAGTCCCTGCTCCATGCCGGCCGGAATGTTGCCGGTGTGCGAGACCATGCAGATCTCCTTCATGGTCTTGGCCTCGCTCGGGTTGCCCTTGACCTTGAACCGATCGACCTCCCATTCCAGGTCGCCTTCGCCGACCTCCAGCAGGTGAGCGGCGATCTTGCGCGCCTTGTCCTTGATCTTGCGCGCCGCGCGGGCCGCGGCGGCGCCCGCCACGGGCGTGGAGCGCGAGCCCCAGGTGCCGGCGCCGTAGGGCGCCTTGTCGGTGTCGCCCTCTTCGATCTGGATGTCCTCCGACGGCAGCCCGAGTTCGGTGGCGATGATCTGCGCATAGGTGGTGGCGTGCCCCTGGCCCTGGCTCATGGTGCCCAGGCGGGCGATCACGCTGCCGGTCGGATGCACCCGGATCTCGCAGCTGTCGAACAGCCCGATGCCCAGGATGTCGCACACCTTGGTGGGCCCGGCGCCGACGATTTCGGTGAAGGTCGAAATGCCGATCCCCATCAGCTCGCCCTTGGCGCGCTTGGCGGCCTGCTCCCGGCGCAGGCCCTCGTAGTCCACTGCCTTCAGCGTCCTTTCCAGCGCGGGATGGTAGTTGCCGCTGTCGAGCGTCCAGCCGAACGCCGTGGTGTAGGGGAATTGTTCCGCCTTGACGAAGTTGCGGCGCCGGATTTCCGCCTTGTCGATGCCGGTCTTCTGTGCCAGCACGTCGATCATGCGTTCGATCAGGTACACCGCCTCGGTGACCCGCAGCGAACAGCGATAGGCCACGCCGCCGGGCGCCTTGTTGGTATACACGGCGTCGACGCGGCAATAGGCGGTCGGAATGTCGTAGGAGCCGGTGCAGATGCTGAACAGGCCTGCCGGCAGCTTGGTGGCCGAAACATGGGAATTGAATGCGCCGTGATCGGCCAGTGCCGTGAAGCGCAGGGCCTTGATGCGGCCGTCCTTGTCCGCCGCCAGCTCGCCGACCCCGTGGTAGTCGCGCGCGAATCCCGTGGTGGAAATGTTGTCGATGCGCGACTCGATCCACTTGATCGGCACGCCGGTCACGATGGAAGCCACGATGGAGACCACGTAGCCCGGATAAACCGGCACCTTGTTGCCGAATCCGCCTCCGATATCGCCGCCCACGATGCGGATCTTGCTTTCCGCGATGCCGGACAGCATGGACACCACCGTGCGCACCAGGTGGGGTGCCTGGGAGGTCATGTAAACCGTCAGCTGGCCGGTGGGCTTGCTGAACGAGGCGACGCAACCGCACGTCTCGAGCGGGCAGGGGTGAACGCGCGGATTCAGGATCTCCTCGCGCACCGTCACCGGCGCCTTGGCGAAGACGGCGTCGGTTGCGGCCTTGTCCCCCGCTTCCCAGGTGAAGATGTGGTTGGGGTGTGTGCGCGGTCCATGGCCAACCTCGGTCTTGTCGGCGATGTCCTCGCGGATGATCGGCGCGTCCTTGTCCATCGCCTTGTGCGGGTCGACGATGACGGGCAATTCCTCGTAGTCCACCTCGACCGCTTCGGCGCCGTCCGCCGCCGCATAGCGGTCGCTCGCGATGACGAAGGCGACTTCCTGGTACTGGAAGCAGACCTTCTGGTCCGCCAGCACCGCCTGCACGTCGCCGCCCAGGGTCGGCATCCAGGCGAGGTTCACCGGTTTCAGGTCGTCCGCAACCAGCACCGCGACCACGCCCGGCACCGCCAGCGCCTTCTGCTTGTTGATCGACTTGATGCGCGCGTGCGCGTAAGGGCTGCGCACCATCGCCCCGAACAGCATGCCGGGCAGCTTGATGTCGTCCACGTAGCTGCCCTGGCCGCGAATGAAGCGCGCGTCCTCCTTGCGCTTGCGGGAGCACCCCATCCCTTGCAGCTTTGCTTCGCGTTCACGAATCTCGACGGAATCAGGCATGTCGCAATCTCCAGGGTATCGGTCAGGCCGCCTTGGCGGCCAGCTTGCCTGCGGCGGACTGCACCGCCTTGACGATATTCTGATAACCCGTGCAGCGGCACAGGTTGCCTGCCATCCAGTAGCGGATCTCCTCTTCGGTCGGGTTCGGGATCTCCTGCAGCAGCCGGTAGGCGCGGGTGATCATGCCGGGCGTGCAGTAGCCGCATTGCAGCGCATGCTCCTGGGTAAAGGCCTCCTGCAGCGCATGCATGTGGCCGCCCTGCTCGAAGCCCTCGATGGTGAGCACCTCGCTGCCCTCGCACTGCACGGTCAGCTGGGTGCAGGACTTCACCGACATGTTGTCGATGTCGACCGTGCAGGCGCCGCAGTGCGACGTCTCGCAGCCGATGTGCGGGCCGGTATGTTGCAGCTTCTCGCGCAAGGTGTGGATCAGCAGCTCGCGCGCCTCGACCACCACCTCCACCGGCTTGCCGTTCAACTTGAACGCGACTTTGTGCGTGTTCGCCATGTCGGGCTCCTGGGTTGCCTAGCTGGCGCGCGAAAGCGCCGTGCGCAAGGCGCGCCGGGTCATTTCACCGGCCATCGCCGTCTTGTATTCCACATCGCCGCGCTGGTCCCCGCTCGGCTCGCAAATCGACATCGCCAGGCGCGCCGCTTCCGCGACGGCCGCATCGTCGAGGGTTTTTCCGCGCAAGTAGTCTTCGGCGGCACGCGCCTTCAGCGGGGTCGGCCCCAGGTTGGTCAGCGCGATCCTGGCGTCCTCCACGGTGCCGCCGCCCTTGATCCGCAGCATCACCGCGGCGGCGGCGGCCGCGAAATCGCCGGTCTTGCGCTTGAGCTTGGCATAGCACCAGCCGGTGCCGGCGGCGGGGATCGGAATGCGGATCTGCGTCATGATCTCGCCCGGCTCGATGCCGGTGGCGTACAGGCCCATGAAATAGCCGTTTGCCGGCGCCACGCGTTCGCCCTTGGCGCCTCTCAGCACGAAGGCCGCGTCCAGCGCAAGCATCAACGCCGGATGATCGTTGCCCGGGTCTGCATGGGAAATGTCGCCGCCGATCGTGCCCTTGTAGCGCACCTGCGGATCGGAAATCAGGCGGGCGCCCTCGACCAGCAAGGGCACCTTCTCGGCCAGCAGCTTGGACCAGATCAGCTCGTTCTCAGTGGTCATGGAGCCGATGCGAATCTCATTGCCCACCTGCTTGATGCCCTTCAACTCGCCGATCTTGCCGAGGTCGATCAAGTGGCCGGGCGCCGCGAACCGCAGCTTCATCATCGGCAGCAGGCTGTGCCCGCCGGCCAGCAGTTTCGCCTCGTCGCCGTAACGATTCAGCAGCGACAGCGCATCGGGCAGGTTGGCCGGCGCGTGGTATTCGAATGGTCGCGGAATCACGGATCCTCCAGTCGCTGGGAGCGTGTCACAGTATGTCCTACCGCGTCGATGCTGCCGCGCACAATTTCACGTGCGCACGTTCTGGCGGCAAGATAGGTTATTGACGTGCCCGGACTGTGAGAAAGTAGACTGAAATAACCCGCAAGGCCATCCGGCCTTGACGGTGTTTCTTTGACCGATGCCGCAGCTGAGGTCGGGCGATGCGGTGACCCCGCCGGTGAAACGCCGCGGGGCCGGGGCGCCGGCGGTGGCCCGGTCGCCAGCAACTCCTCGATCGCCGGCTTGCCGGCATTGCGCCGGATGCGGGGCTGGCCTAGGCGAACAGCGGCACGACCTTCGCGTCGCCCGCCCGCTCGAGCAGGTCGCGCACCGCGCTGTTCGCGCCAGGCAGAGCCTGCATCTGCGGGCCGCTCAGCGGCTCGGACAGATGGAAACCCTGGCCCAGCTCGCACCCCAGGTCGCGCAGCACTTTCAGCTGGGCCGGCGTCTCGATTCCCTCGGCGATCACGGCCTTCTTCAGGGAGCGGCCGAGCATCACGATCGCTCGCACCACCTCGGTTTCGCTGGCATGGGTCTCCAGCTTCCGCACGAACGACGCGTCGATCTTCAGGCTCGTGATCGGCAGGCTGGACAGGTAGCTGAGCGACGAATAGCCGGTGCCGAAATCGTCGACGGAAATCGCGATCCCCTGGTTGCGCAGACAGCCCATCGCCTCGCGCGCGCTCTCGAGGCGGTCCATCAGGATGCTCTCGGTGATTTCCAGCGCGAGCTGGTGCGGCGGCACGCCGGATCGAAGCAGCGCCCGGGTCACCTGCTCGACGAAGGCCTTCTGGCACAGGTCGTTGCCCGAGATGTTGACGTGCATCGTCAGGTCGGCCAGTGCGGGGTTGAGCCCGCGCCATTGGCGCAGCTGCTGGCAGCTGCGCTCGACCGCCCAGGCGCTCAGCTGGGTGATCAGTCCGGACTCCTCGGCGATCGGGATGAAGATCTTGGGCTGGATCGGGCCATTGGTCGGGTGGTTCCAGCGCATCAGCGCCTCGCAGGCGACCAGCTTGCCGTCGGCCAGCCGGAAGATCGGCTGGTACTGCAGCGAAAGCTGGCCGGTCTCGATGGCCCGACGAAGGTCGTTTTCCAGATGAAGCTGGCGGGCCACCTGCGCATGCAGGCTGGAGTCGAACACGGCGTAGCGCGCCTTGCCCTGCGTCTTGGCCTTGTACATCGCGATGTCGGCGTCCCTGAGCACGTCGTCCGGAGTGCGATAGCCGAAGCCGCTGAAGGTGATGCCGATGCTCGCGCTGATCGAGATCTCGGAGCCGCTGATCAGGAACGGCGCGCGCAGCACCCGCAACAGGCGCTCGGCCAGCGAGGTCGCCTTCTGCTGATCCTCGATGTCGTTCATCAGGATCGCGAATTCGTCGCCGCCCAGGCGCGCCACCAGGTCCTGCCCGCGCACGCTGTTCAGGATGCGGCGCGAGACCATCACCAGGAACTCGTCGCCCGCCCGGTGGCCGAGGCTGTCGTTGATGATCTTGAAGCGGTCGAAGTCGAGGAACATCACCGCGAACTGGTGCGACGTCCCCGTGTGGCTGCGCTCGATGGCCAGCTGCAGGCGCTCGTTGAAGCGGCTGCGATTGGGCAGATTGGTCAGGCTGTCGTGGTAGGCGATGTGCTGCAGCCGGCCTTCCGCGTGGCGCCGGGCCGTGACATCCTGCGCCTGCACGATCAGGCAAGGTGCGCCGGACTTCAGGTCCGAGACCAGCGCGCAATGCAGCAGCGCCCATACCTCGCTGCCGTCGTGATGGCGCCAGCGAAGCTCGACCGAGTTGGCGCCGTAGCCTTGAACCACCGAGGCCAGGCAATAGTCGAACAGCGCCGCTTCTTCCGGGACCGTGAAATCGTGCAGGCGGCGCCCGACGATCTCGGAGCTGGCGCAGCCGACCAGCCTGCCCAGCGCCTCGTTCACCTGCAGAACCTCGCCATCCTCCGAGACCAGCGCCATGCCGATCGACGCATGCGTGAAGGCGCTGTGAAAACGGCGCTCGCTGTCCTGCATCTCGCACGCGTGCCGGGCGGACTGGGCCGATTCGCGCTCAGCGGCTTCCAGCCGGCTCCTGCGGCTTTGCTCGATGGCCTCCTGCTGGCGGAAGTAGTAGTGCAGCGTGGTCAGCAGCATGGCGATGATCGGCGTGGCCGCGAGCAGCACGCCGGTGCCGAAGCGCTGGAACACCAGGTACAGCAGCGTCGCCACCGAGGCGGCGCCGGCGTAGGCGATGCCGACCCAGCCGAAGCTGCCGACCCATTCGGCCCACACGATCATCTGGCTGCGCTTCAGGAACACGACCAGCGTGACCAGCAGGGTGTTCAGAAGGAAGTACAGGACCGCGAACAGCACCGAGGAGCACAGCAGCACGCCCTCGTTGTACAGCCCGAGCGACTTGAGCGTCGAGGTCAGCGCGGCGAACAGGGTGCCGGCGAACAGCATCGACAGTGCGGCCATCATCGGGCTGGCGATGCGGCTGGTCCAGCGGGTCGACGTGCGCAGCGCGCCCACCGCGGCCTCGCCGGCCGATGCGAGCGCAGCCGCCGCCGGCCCATGCATCAGCAGCAGCAGAAAGATGAAGATCTCGCCCGCCGCGAAAGAGCTCTTCGAGCGCGGGATCTTCACCGGGAATATGCCGGCGACCATGGCGGCCGTCATGCCCACCGCGAATTGCAGCATCGCGTCGGCCGGCAAGGTCGCGATGCGCGCGACGGAGCCGATGACGCTGGCTGCGCCCAGCGAAACCACGACCCACCAGTACACGGCCGCCTTGCGGTTGTAATCCGGCATCAAGGCCCGGTGCACCCGCAGGTACAGCGGATCCTTGACGGGTTCCGCGGTTGTTTCAGTGGCGCTCATCGGCTCTTCCCCACGGACCGGTTCGAGGCGCGAATCAGGGCTCGCCGAACAGGGAGCCGCTGGTATTGAAGTAGACGTTCGAACCGCCGCCGGTTTCGCTCAGGATCACGCCTTCGCTCAGGATCAGCCCTTCGCTCAGGATCAGCCCTTCGCTCAGGATCAACCCCTCGCTCAGGATCAGGCCCTCGCTCAGGATCAGCCCCTCGCTCAGGATGATGCCGTTGCTGACGGCGTCGCCCTGGGTGAGTTGCACACCGATGCCGCCGCTCAGCCACGACGACAGCGCGGCGGTCGGAACGAAGGCGCCGGTCTGGGCCGCCAGGTCGCTTGCGCCGGCCAGCGCGTCGGCGCTCACCACCCCGGCGCCGAGCAGCGTCATCCTGGAAACGGCCGTGTCGGTGAAGTTTTGCACGTAGGTGTTGGCCGGTATGCCGGCGCCGGACCAGTACGTCGGCTGGCGCAGGCGCACGATGCCGCCGGCCCACGTGATGCGCGGGTCGTAGATCGGCTGGAAGTTGGTGAAAAGCGCGGGGCCGCTCAGCACGTGGCTGCCGCCGGCGAAGACGATGCGCGACCAGCCGAAGGCGTTGCCGTTGATTCTCGAGTACTGGAACGGCATCGACGCGCCGGCGGCCAGCATCGGACTGCCGGCCCCGATCGTGCCGTTGCTGATCGCCGTGGCCAGATCGGTGCGCAGCGCCCTGGACAGCACGACCGCGCCGTCCACGTTCAGCAGGCCCGCGCCCTGTTCGAGCAGGTTGAAGCCGGCCAGCGGCTGCGCGGTGTACTGCAGGATGGCCTTGATCAGCGGCGGGGTCAGGCCCGGGTTGGCTTGCAGCATCAGCGCCGTGGTGCCGGCCACCGCCGGCGCGGCGATCGAAGTGCCCGACAGCAGCATCTGCGTCTCGGGATAGAGCGCCGGGATGTTCAACGGCGCGACCAGGCTGCCGTAATAGTTGGCTGCCAGGTAATTCCAGACCGGGCTCCATCTTTGCTCCCTGGTGGCGGCGGCGGCAACGATCGCGTTGCCGGGTGCGACCAGGTCGGGCTTGAGCAGGTTGTCGTGGTGCGTCGCGCCGTTCGCATCGACCAGCGCGCCGCGCGTCGGCCCGCGCGAACTGAACAGGTCGACGGTGTCGTCGCCGCGCGTGGTGGAGTTGTGGTAGTTCACGGCGCCCACCGTGATCACCGATGGATCGTCGCCGGGTGAACTGATCGCCCCGTACACCTCCTGGCCGACCAGCGACTCGCCGAAATTTCCCGCGGCCACCACGACGGTGATGCCGGCCGCGGTCGCGCTGCGCACGGCGGCGCACAGCGGATCGGTCTGCCAGCTCTGCGTGGACGCGGCGGCCAGGCTGACGTTCATCACGCGGATGTTGTAGTCCCTGGCGTGGTAAATGGCCCACTCGATGCCTTCGATCGCATCGCTGATCGTGCCTGCGCCCGTGCCGTCCAGCACCTGGACGTCGTAGACGTTCGCATTCGGGGCGATGCCGGTGGTATCGGGCGTGCTGTTCGAGAAGTACCGGGCGAATCCCGCCGCCACCGCCGCCACGTGGGTGCCATGGCCGTACGGATCCTGGTTGGTGCTCGAGTCGTTCGCGATCGAGTTCTCGTAGGCGCTGAGCGCAGAGCTGCCCGGCGGCAACGACGCCGTGCTGTCGACGGCAGCCGCCCAGTTCGCGAGCGTCTGGTTCAACATGCTGACGTTGCGCTGCACCCGCGTGACCCCGCTGCCGTTGAGGAACGCGTCGTGCGCTTCCATCACGCCGGAGTCGAGCACCGCGATACCGATGCCGCTGCCGTCCAGGCCGCTGTAGCTGGACTTGGTGCTGTTGCTGCGCACGTTGTTCGTCAGGGCGCCGGTGATGCTTTCGAGCGTGCTGGCGGTGCGCAGCGTGCTTCGATTGGGGGCCACGCTGATCACATCGGCGCGCTGCGCCAGGGCATTGACGACGGCCGCGGGCACCGTCGCAGTCAACGCCCGCGTGGCGCTGTGGCGCCGCAGGACCGAGCCGCCCCGCTTGAGCACGAAAGCGCGCAGATCCGCCAGGTCGGGATCGGCCGAGCTGCTCAGGATCAGGACCTGGACGAAACGCACCCCGTCGACGTCGCGCGCCCAGCGCACGGACGGCGTGGCCGGCGCGTCCAGGGCTTCCCGCAGTTCGCGCGCTACCTCGTGGGCCTGCGCCGGCGTGGCGGCCAGCGCCGCGGCTGCGGCCAGCGCCGCGGCGGCAAGGCGGACCACGCGCCGGCGGATGCGGCTGCGCTCGATCAGGACGGTGAATCGGGACAGGAGGCTCATCGATAGGCTCTTAAGACAGGTCGCTCGGTGCGGGGGATGAGGGCATGGCATGAATGCGCGATCGAGTTGCGGGATCAACATGCCGAAACAACAGACGTCGCGACCAGCGAGTGCTTCGAATCAGCCGAAGGGATGAACATATCCAGGCCACGCTCATTTCTAGCTCCCGCCTCGACGCTTAATTCGACGAATAGGAAGGGAACTTCGGCCAAATCCGGCGCGGATTAAGCTTCCGGCTGCACGGGCACAAGCCGGCCCTTCCTGGCACCTGCAACGGCAGCCCACGGATAATCTTTAGGGCTTACCCGACACGCGCGTCAAAAAATCCGGTCGGTCGACCGAACCTTAAGATCCCTGGGTCCCTGAGCTAGAACAAGTCCGGCGCACGGGCGGCCGTTAGCATTTCGGCATGAGCACGCGCTATCACGGCAAGCGAAGGGCGACGCAGGTCCTGGCGCTGATCCTGCTCGTCGCGATTCCGGCGGTCGGGATCTTTCGCATCGATCTGGCCAGCGCCAGCCTGCTGATCCTGGGCCGCCCGGTTCACCTGTCGGACTTCCCGGTGATCGCGGGCCTGGCGATCGTGGCGGCGACCGCCCCCCTGTTTACGTACTCGACCATCGGCACTGTCTGGTGCGGCTGGGCCTGTCCTCAGAACACGGCGTCCGAATGGGCCAACGATCTGACGCACCGCCTGCTGGGCGCGCGCGCCAACGTGAACGTCGAAAGTGCGGGCCTGCAGGTGGCGCCTTCCAAGAACCGGCTGCGCAACTGGCTGTCGCTGGGAGTCAGCCTGCTGCTGGTTTCGCTGGTCCTGGGAATCGTTCCGCTCTTCTACTTCTTTCCCCCGGACGTGGTCTGGTCGCTGGTGACCTTCGGGGAGGACTCCCAGTTCTCCCGCTTCATACGCAGGCTGTACCTGGTCGCCGCGGGCGCCGCGTTCATCGACATCGCGGTGGTGCGGTACTTCTGGTGCAACTACGCGTGCCTGTATCGGTTCGGCCAGCTGCTGTTCAAGACTCAGAACGCGCTGCACGTCGTGTACGACACGGCGCGCGCGGGCGAATGCGCCAGGTGCAACTACTGCCGCACCGAGTGCGTGACCGGGATCGACCCGACCCGCTTCAAGTTCTTCGACCGCTGCATCAACTGCGCCGAATGCATCGACGCCTGCAATCGGCTGCATGAAAGGCGCTCGGGCGAGGAGCCCGCCGCCGGCCCGGGCCTGCTCAGCTTCCGCTACGGGCAGGCGAGTGCCGCGCGCGGCTGGCGCCAGCCGTTTCGCCAACGCGTCGGTCGCCTCTCCGGCCGGGCCGGTTTTGACGCAGAGTGTCCCCAGGGCTTGTTCGATGGCCTCCAGGTCCTCCGTTGCCCGCGTCCGGCTCAGCAGATCGAGCATTGCCGGCAAATCGGACGGTCCCGCAAGCTCGCCGGTCCGCTCCTCGCCCGCTTCGTATGCGAGCACTTCCGCGGCGCGGCCGAGCAGCCCGCCGCGAAGCTGCGACTTGGCCGCCGCCGAGGCGCGCGCTGCGGCGAGCTCGGCCGCCCACGCGAGCGCTGCGCGCCCAAGGACCACGGCCAGCAGCACGATCACGCTCGCGCGAAGGTGCGCCAGGCTGCGGCCCTCGAGGAACGCGTCGCACACGATCGTGGTGAGCAGCCACGCCTGCGCGACGAGCAGCAGCGCGTCGGCGCTGCCGAGCGCGACCGAGGTGCCAATGAACGCGCGCGTCGCGCGCGCGTGTTCGAGCAGGCGCGGGTCGAGCGCTCTCGTGCGCTTGCGCGCGGGCGCCGCAGGGCGGGGAGACTCCCGCCCGGGCTCGCCTTCCATCAGGCGCGGGCGCCAGGCGGCGCCGCCGCAACGCTCTCAAGCTCGCCGTCGATGACCTGGTCCTGAGGGCTCCCGGTGCGCGCGCTGATCCAGTCGATCAGCACCTTCAGGCGGTGACCGGGGCCGCCGCCCGAGAGGTAGTACATGTGGACCGACAGGTACGTGAAGAACGCGGGGCGACCCGTGATGTTGTGGCCGCGGATCGCGCACACCGCCTTGCCGCGCCCGACGACCGCGAGGGCGCCCTTGTCGAGATAGCGAAACGGGCCCTGCGCGCCGCTCGCGCCGGCGCGGATGCCGCGTGCGACGTGACGGGCCTGCTGGATCGCGACCGTCGCAAGCCCCGGCAGCGGGCGGCCGTCGGCGCCCTTCAGCTGTGACGCGTCTCCGATCACCGATATCTCCGGATGTCCCGCGATCGCGAGGTCCTCCCCGACCGCGAGTCGTCCTGCCCGGTCGTGCTCGGCGCCGGTCGCCGCCGCGACCGCGCCGGTGAATCCAGCGGCCTGCACGCCGGCGGCCCACACCACCGTGCGCGCCACGATCCTCTCCTCGCTGCCCTGAGCCTCGAAGGACACGCCGCCGCCGTCGATCGCGCTCACCTTCGCTCCCTGGCGGACTTTCACGCCGAGCTCGTCGAGGTATTCCGCGACCTTGGCCGAGAGCTTCTCCTCGAACGCGCTGACGAGGCGAGGGCCGGCGTCGAGCAGGACGACCGTGGCCGTGCTCGGCTGTGCACGCCGAAAGTAGCCCTTCATCGAATGCCGCGCGATGATCCCAAGCTGGCCAGCGAGCTCCACGCCGGTGGGCCCCCCGCCGACCACGACAAACGTGAGCCAGCTGCTGCGCTCCTGCGGATCGTCGCTTCGCTCGGCCTCCTCGAAGGCGGCGTAGATACGGTTGCGCAGTCCGACGGCGTCGGTGAGGGTCTTCAAGCCGAAGGAGTGCTCGCCCCACGCGTCGTTACCGAAATAGGACGTTTCCGCGCCGCACGCGAGGATCAGCGAGTCATACGGCAGGTGCTCGCCGCGGTCGAGCACGAGCTCGCGACGCTCGGCGTCGATCGCGCTCGCCCGCGCCATCAGCACGGTGACGTTGGGCGCCTTGCGCAGCGCAGCGCGGATCGGCGTCGCGCACTCGCCGGGCGATAGCCCCCCGCAAG
>Ga0209698_10005493_pt1 | contig 13692 bp, 12 predicted proteins | sample LitLauG_LLR_2012_FD_187203 | JGI IMG/M metagenome (GOLD analysis project Ga0209698, IMG submission 187203) | Freshwater sediment microbial communities from Pennsylvania, USA - Little Laurel Run_MetaG_LLR_2012 (SPAdes) (version 2) | ecosystem: Environmental > Aquatic > Freshwater > Creek >... | reverse complement strand
GGCCAAGGGCGCGGGCATGATTCATCCGGACATGGCCACCATGCTCTGCTGCATCACCACCGATGCCGCCCTCGATCTCCCCACCCTGCGCCGGGCCACCTCCGACGCCGTGGAACAATCCTTCAACCGCATTTCCGTGGACGGCGACACCAGCACCAACGACACGGTCTTTGTCCTGAGCAACGGCATGGCCATGTCCGGCACCCTCACCCGCTCACATGCCGACTTCGCGAAATTCCAGGCCGCCCTCAACCGCGTCATGTCCCACCTCGCCCGCCTCATCATTGAGGACGGCGAGGGCATCACCAAGGTGGTGGAATTGACTGTGAAGGGCGCGGCCAGCAACGCCGACGCCAAGCGCGTGGCCGAGGCCATCGCCCGCTCACCCCTCGTCAAAACCTCCTGGTGCGGCAACGATCCGAACTGGGGCCGCCTGATGGATGTCATCGGATACAGCGGCAGCAAGGTCCGGGAGGATATGGTGGACATTTATTACAACGGCATCGCCGCCGCCAAGGGCGGACTGGCCAGCAACACTCCCATGTCCCGCTTGAGAAAGGAAGTGCGCCGCTCCAGTTTCGCCATCACCATCGACCTGCATCTGGGCCTGGGCTCCTATTGGCTGCTGATCAATGATCTGACCGAGCTCTATGTGACGTTAAACAAGGGCGAATGAACATGGAACCCGACCCCGCATTTACCGCCGAAATTCAGCGCGCCGATATTCTGGTCGAAGCCCTGCCCTACCTGCAAAAATTTCGCGGCCAGACCGTCGTGATCAAATACGGCGGCAGCGCCATGGAAGACGCCGCCCTCGTCACATCGGTGCTGCGCGACATTGTTTTTTTGGAGGCCGTCGGCATCAACCCCGTCATCGTGCACGGCGGCGGCAAGGCCATCACCCAACGCATGCAGGAGGCCGGACTCAAGGCCCGCTTCGTGGCCGGCCTGCGCGTCACCGACCTCGAATCAGTCAAAATCGTCGCCGAGGTGCTCGATACCGGCATCAACCCCGGCATTGTAGGTAAATTAAAATCGCTGGGTGGCCGCGCCAAATCACTCTCCGGCTCCGACGTTTTCCGCGTGCGCAAAACCGCCCCGTTTGAACACAAGGGCGAAACGGTGGACCTGGGCTACGTCGGCGAGGTGCTGGGCTGCCATGTACTGCGGGTGCTCGACTGCATCCAGCAGGAGGTGGTTCCAGTCATTTCCCCCATCGGTCAGGACGACACCCAGAAAATCTACAACATCAATGCCGACATCGCAGCGGCGGAAATCGCCGTGGCTCTGGAAGCGCGAAAGGTTATTTATCTTTCCGATGTGAACGGCGTGCTGCGCAATCCCGCCGATCCCTCCACCCGCATCCCCACCATCACGGAGGCCGATGTGGAGGCTTTGAAAAAAGACGGCACCATCGACGGCGGCATGCTGCCCAAGGTGAATTCCTGCCTCAAAGCCCTGAGCCTGGGCGTGGAAAAAGTACATTTGATCGACGGTCGCATCCCCCACGCCCTGTTGCTGGAACTCTTCACCGACCGTGGCATCGGCACCGAAATCGTCCTCAAATAATCCCGGAGTTTCCCCATGTCCAATCTCCAGCATCTTCTCGGTACGGAACGGCAGGAAATTTCCCGCCACGCCGATGCCGTCCGGCAATTGTACAACGACCACGTGGTGCCGAACTACAAGCGCTCGCTGGTACTCTCCCACGGCCTGGGAGCCTATGTCTGGGACACGGACGGCAAACGCTATCTCGATCTCGGCGGTGGCATCGCTGTGAATTCGCTCGGCCACGCCCATCCGCGCATCGCCGAAACCCTGGCCCGGCAGGCCTCCCGACTCATCCACACCTCGAATCTTTATTACAACGAACAGCAGGGCGTGCTCGCCGCCCGCCTCTGCCAGCACACCGGCCCGGGCCGGATTTTTTTCTGCAACAGCGGTGCCGAAGCCAATGAATGCCAGTTCAAACTCGCCCGCAAGGTGGGAAACCCCCGGGGCCGTTATGAAATCATCACCGCGCTGAATTCCTTCCACGGCCGCACCCTGGCCGGCATCGCCGCCACCGGCCAGGACAAGGTCAAGGTCGGCTTCGAACCCCTGATGCCCGGCTTCAAGCACGTGCCCTTCAACGATCTGGCCGCCGTGGAACAGGCCATCACCCCGCAAACCGCCGCCGTGCTCATCGAAGGCATTCAAGGCGAGGGCGGAGTCACGTCTGCCACTCCGGAATATCTGGCCGGCCTGCGCCGGTTGACCCGCCACCACGGCCTCCTCCTGCTTTGGGACGGCGTGCAATGCGGCTATTTCCGCACCGGCCGCTTCCAGAGCTATCAGCGCATCCTGGAAGATTCCGGAATCGACTTCCTGCCCGATGCCATTGCCATGGCCAAATCGCTCGGCGGCGGCTTTCCCATCGGAGCCACCTGGATCCGGGACGAATATGCCGACGTCCTGCAGCCCGGCACCCACGGCACCACCTACGGCGGCACACCCCTGGCCTGTGCCGTGGCCAATGCGGTGCTGGACGAGGTCGAGGAAAAAAAACTGGATCAGAATATCCGCCGCCAAGGTGCTTTTTTAATGGAGCACCTGCAATCCCTGAAGGGCAGCCACGGAATCAGGGAAGTGCGCGGCATGGGTGGGATCATCGGCCTGGCTCTCGAAAACGACGCGCCGGAAGCGGCGGCAAAATTGGCGGAAAAAGGCTTGTTACTCGTGCCCGCCACCGGCAATGTGTTGCGCTTCCTGCCGCCCCTGAATGTGGAACAGGCCCATCTGGAAGAGGCACTGGAAATCATCGTCCGGACATTGTAGGTTCCAAATCTATGAGAAGTTTTTTGCGCATACGCGATTTCAGCCGTGCCGAGGCCGGGGAGATTTTTCGTCTGGCGCGCGAGTTCAAAACCAAGCGGGGCGAATTCTGCCGCGATCTGCTCCGGGGCCGCACCTTCGCCCTGATCTTTTCCAAAAGCTCCACCCGCACACGCGTTTCCTTTGAGGTCGGCATCCGCGAGCTGGGAGGCCACGCCCTCTTTCTCAACGCCGCCGATGTCCAACTGGGCCGGGGCGAACCCATCATTGATACCGCCCGCGTGCTGGCCAAAATGGTGCACGGTACCGTCATCCGCACCTTTGCCCAGAGTGATGTGGACGACTTTGCCCGCGCCTCCGGCCTGGTCACCATCAACGCCCTGACCGATGAGGAGCATCCCTGCCAGATTCTCACCGATATTTTCACCTACGAGGAAAAGTACGGTTCGATCAAGGGCCGCAAGGTCGTGTTTGTGGGCGATGCCGATTGCAATGTGGCCCGCTCGTTCGTGCACGCGGCCGAATTGTTTGATTTTCAATTGGTCTGCGCGGCGCCGGAGGGTTATCAGTCGCAGGTCAGCAATTCCCACACTGTCCTGACCCATGACGTGGCCGCTGCGGCCCGCGATGCGGATTTGTTGTACACCGATGTCTGGATTTCCATGGGCAAGGAAAGTGAAGCCCAGGCGCGCCTGCAGGCCTTCCGCGGTTACCAGATCAACCGTGAACTGCTCTCCACGGCCGGACCCAAATGCATGGTCCTGCATTGCCTGCCAGCCTATCGCGGCAAGGAAATCACCGAGGACATTCTCGAAGCCCGCGCCGGAGACATTTTCGAGCAGGCCGGCAACCGCCTGCCCGTGCAACAAGCCATCATCGCCTTTTTGATGGGCACGACAACGGCACCGTAACAAACGCTGCAAAAAAGATTCGCCCCCATCGCCATCAAAACCTCCTAGACCCCGACCTGGCCCGGACTCATGCGGTCGTTACTTGGGCTAGACGAAGCTCAAAAACCCTCTACTTTTAAAACCTATGGGTGATGCAGAAGCAAAATTGAAAAAAGTAAATCTCCGCACTCCGGAGGTCATGTCCATAGTCCAGGCCCAGGTCGAGAGCCATTACCGCAGCCGGGTGGTCGATTACATCCGCCAGTCCGGACTCGCTCTGGAAGCCAATGGACTGACCGTGAAACTGGCCAAAGCCTTCGGCTTTTGTTACGGCGTGGAACGCGCCATCGATCTCGCCTACGCCGCCGCCAAATATTTTCACGATCGCAAAATTTTTCTGCTCGGCGAAATCATCCACAACCCCGAGGTCAACGATCAGTTGAAGGAAATGGGCATTCAATCCCTCAAGGAAGGTCCCGGCGGCTATGATCTGTCGCACATCACCGAGGATGACGTGGTCATCGTCCCCGCCTTCGGCGCCCCGGTCGAAACCATGCACCGGCTCAAGGAATTGAATTGCATGACCGTGGACACCACCTGCGGCGACGTGATGAGCGTCTGGAAACGGGTCCGCCAGTACAACCGGGAAAAAGTCACCTCCATCATCCACGGCAAGGCCTGGCACGAGGAAACCAAGGCCACCAGTTCCCGCGCCCTCGGCGAGGGCGGCAGCGGCCATTATCTGGTCGTCTTCACGCTCGATGAGACCGATTACGTCTGCAATTACATCCGCCACGGCGGTAACAAGCAGGAGTTTTTGGAGAAATTCGAGGGCGCCTACTCACCGGGTTTTGATCCGGAACAACATTTGCGCTTCGTCGGGGTGGCCAACCAGACCACCATGATGCGCAATGAAACCGAAGAGGTGCAACGCCGCATCCGCTGCGCCATTGAGGATCGCCACGGCAAGGAAAATCTCAACACTCACTTCCGCTTCTTCGACACCATCTGCGGCGCCACCCAGGAACGCCAGGACGCCCTCAGCCTCATGCTGGCCGAGTCCATGAATCTCCTCATTGTGGTGGGCGGTTACAACAGTTCCAACACCTCGCACCTGGCCGAAATGGGCGAAGGCAAGCTCCCCACCTACTTCATCAAAAACGCCTCCAAAATGGAGTCGCCCAAACTCATCCGCCACTGGAACCAGCACAAAAACATCGAGGAATCGACCGAAAACTGGCTGCCCGAAGGACCGGCCGTGGTGGGCGTCACTGCCGGAGCCTCCTGCCCGAACAACCTCATCGAGGATATCCTGCACAAGCTTTACGAATTCCGCGGTGTTAAAGTCATCAGTCTGCTGCCCGACTGGGCCAAATAAAAATTCCCTGCACCGTCCCCGGGCCGGAAATTTTCAAAAAACGCACTTCGCATCCAGGCCCACTCGGGCTAGATTAAAGCATCGTGCTCGCCGCCGCCATCCGCCGACTTCTGCGCTTCCGCCTTTGGCTGGCCGGATTGCTGCGGGCCGGGGAGCTGCCTTCCATACTCTTCTGGGCGGGCCTGATCGGTTTTCTCGGCGCGCTGATTTCCGTGGCGTTTCGGGATTGCATTACCTTATTGCAAAATCCACTGGCCGGTGAGGACAACGATCTTTATCTGGCCGCCTCCCGTCTCTCTCCCTGGATCAAACTCCTGCTGCCCGTCGCCGGCGGCGCCTGCGCCGGTCTGATTTTGCAGTGGGGCATACACCTTGGAAAAAACCGTCCTTCCGGCGACTACATGGAAGCCGTGGTGGTGGGGGACGGTGTCATCCCCTTCCGCACCACGCTGGTTAAAAGCATTTCCTCCCTCTGCTCCATCGCTTCGGGGGGGTCGATCGGACGCGAAGGTCCGATGGTACAACTCTCGGCCATGCTGGCCTCGGTGTTGGGGCGGAAACAAAAAGTCTCCGCCCCCCGCCTGCGCCTCTACGTGGCCTGCGGTGCCGCTGCCGGCATCGCCTCCGCCTACAACGCCCCCATTGCCGGCGCCTTGTTTGTTTCGGAAATCGTTCTCGGCAGCATCGCCGTGGAAAGTTTCGGCCCGCTGGCCTTCAGCTCCGTGATGGCTACCGTGACGGTGCACCAGCTCATGGGCGCCAAGCCGACCTATACCGTGCCTCACTTCCAGGTGGTCTCCAACTGGGAGTTTGTCTTTTATGTGTTGCTGGGAGTACTGACCGGCCTCGTCGCTCCGATTTTTATCCGGCTGCTGCGCGAAGGTGAGGAAATTTTCCGCAGACTGAATTTGCCGCTCGCCCTCAAACTGGCCCTGGGCGGGTTGGTGGTGGGCGTGCTGGCTCTGCAACGCCCGGAGGTTTACGGCAATGGCTACACGGTTGTGAATTCGATCCTCTGGCAGGATTGGCCCTGGGCCGTGCTCCTGGCGGTACTCTGCAGCAAACTGCTGGCCACCTCGGCCACCGCCGGTTCCGGAGCCGTGGGCGGCTTGTTCACCCCCACACTCTTTGTCGGAGCCGTGTCCGGCTGTTTGTTGGGAAAAATCCTTCACGTCTTCCAGCCCGACTTCACGGCCGGACCGGGAGCCTACGCCCTCATCGGCATGGGCGGCTTCCTCGCCGCCACGACGCAGGCGCCGCTCATGGCCATCCTCATGATTTTCGAAATGACTTTGGAATACTCCGTGGTGCTGCCTCTCATGCTGACCTGCGTCACCGCCCACATGGTGGCCAAAAGCCTCGGTCAGGAATCCATCTACGCCCACCACCTCCGTCAGCGCGATTTCACGCGCATTCTTCTTCCGGTTCTCAACAGCAAGGTGGGCGACCTGATCAAACCCAACGAGGCCAGCATCAGCCCCATCACTCCCTTCGGACAAATCGCGGAAATCTTCGCCCAGCACCGCATCAATTATCTCTATGTCACCGACGAAGCAAACCGCTTCCTCGGCGTGGTGTCCCTGCACGACCTCAAACCTCACCTGAACAGCCCGGAACTGTCGGATGCCATCATTGCCCTCGATATCCTGAAGGAGGATTTCCCCTTTCTCACGCCGGATCAGCATGTCACCGAGGCACTGCGTCTGTTTTCGCTGCACGACGGCGAACGCATTCCGGTGCTCAACTCCAAAACCGATCGCAAACTGCTGGGCACCGTATCCAAGCTCGACTTGTTGCTGCGCATCTCCGAAATCAAAGCCGGGGCCGATCCGGTTCCGGCCTGAAAGCGTCATTCCATTCGCGGACATACGCCCGCAGAGGCCTCTGAATAATTCCGGCTAATATCCATAGCCAGGCCCTTTCTCTAGTTGCCAAAATCCCTCCTTAAGCCCACTTTAGTACTGTGAAACGCGCTGATTTCCTTCGACTCATGGCCGGTGGCCTCGTCGGCTCTGCCGCGCTCGCCCGTCATCTCCAGGCCCAGCCGACTGCCGAGCCGCCCCTGCCCGGCCAACCCAAACTGCACGCCGTCAGCCAGGGCCCCGGCTTCGGCAACCGCATCGCCATCACCTTCGACGACGGCCCCAATCCCGGCGTCACTGAAATCGTCCTGAAGGAATTGGAAGCCCGCAAACTGCACGCCACCTTTTTCATGATCGGCCGCAATGCCGAGCATTTCCCCAGCCTGGCCAAGGAAGTTGCCGACGCCGGCCACGAAATCGCCAACCACAGCTACACCCATCCCGCCCTCGGCCTCATGTCCGAGGAGAAAGTGGAGTACGAAATTCAAAAGGCACAGGACTGCATCGTGCAGGCCACCGGCAAGATCCCCGTCTGGTTCCGTCCACCCTACGGTTCTTTCCACCCGAACCAATATCACATTCCCTACTCCAAAAATCTCGGCATTGCCCTCTGGTCCATCGACCCGCGTGACTGGTCACAACCGGGCACGGAAGCCATCACCAGCCGCGTGGTGGGCGGCACCACCCCCGGCAGCATCATTCTGCTGCACGATCTGCATCATCAGACCGCCCTGGCCCTGCCCGCCATTCTCGATGGCCTGCAGGAAAAAGATTTCAACTTCAGCCCCATGAGTGGTTTCCTCGGCCTGCCCTACAGCAACAACCACCTCGTAGCCAAAGCCACCTGATCCGGCCTCCCGACAAAACCGTCGCCAGATAGTAGGCGCCACAACACGCGCCCCGTTTGTGTCGGAACAATGACAGGCTTGCATCCTGCCTGCCGGATTAATAACCAATGCCACATCGGACCTGCTATTTATAAAATATCATCCATAACCACTTCAATTGGTTAAAGACATTGAGGTTAAAGTGCACTTCAAAAACCTTCACTTTCCCTATAGATTATTGAATACAAGCATCTTAGGACCTGCAGCCTGTACGCCATAAAAATACTGTAAAAACACCCTTACTTTTCCTTCTCCAAGGTGTAAAAAGTCTTGCAATAGAGCGCCTACTCCTTAATTGTACACCTCAGCTCTCGTTTTCTGGTCATGAAAGGTAAATTTCTGAAAAAAGTTTCTAAAAATCCGAAACTGTCAATCCTGACGGAAATCAAGCGCAGTCAGGGACTTTCCGTTTCCGAACTCTGTGATCGCGTGGGCCTTTCCTACATGGGCGTCAAGCAGCATTGCATTGCCCTGGAACGCGATGGCTATCTCGATACCTGGCGTCGCCCCAAGGGTATGGGTCGTCCTGAAAAAGCCTACCGGCTCACTTCCGTGGCCCAGGAATTCTTCCCCACCGAATACAGCAACTTTACCACCGAAATCCTCGAATCCGTGCAGGAGGTTTACGGTCCTAATTCCGCCGATAAGATCCTCTTCAACATCTATAAAAACGAAACTTTGAAGTTCCGCCAGAAAGTCAACGGCTCCACGGTGGAGGAGAAAATGCGTTCCCTGGCCGCCCTGCGTGAAGAACGCGGTTACATGAGTGAGTATTACTTCGACCGCGACAACAACCGTCATCAGATCATCGAGTACAATTCTCCCATTCTAAACTGCCTTGATCAATTCCCGGTTTTGCGCGATTTTGAAAAGCAGCTTTTTGAAGATGTCTTGGGCAGTGCCGTCCAGCGTGAGGAAGAGCGCATTTCCGGCCTGTACAAATGCATTTTTCAAACCGCCTGAGTTCCGTGCATATTGTTTTAAAGGGCTTGTCTTTCATCCACAAGCCGACATGGTTTTTTTAGGAGCTTGTGAAAAACAGCGTCGCCGAGTACGTGCTTTGGAACCAGACCGCCGCCAAGACGGGGCGCATCTACATCTCCAACGGAAAAACCGACGGAGACATCTTTATCATGAACGGCTCCGCTGTTCATGCCCAGACCTCCGACCGTTACGGGCTGGACGCTTATCTGAGTATTTTACTGGATTGGGAGGAGCCCAAACTGCTCGCCTGGGAGGGACAAACCCTTCCGCAATTCCAGACCCTCTGGCTCGACCACTATTCCACCATGACCCTGCTCTCGCGCTTTGCCCACCTGCAGGGTGACGATTTTCACGAGCAGCTCAAGCATACCAACAGCCACATTCTCGCCCCGCACAATCGCCAGATTGTCTCCTTCCAGATTGACAGTCCGCACTTGGGCCACTTTACCTACGACATCAACCGCGAGTTCTTCACCGTGGGCCGTTCCGAAAGCAACGAGCTGTGCATCGACGATCCTTCCATCTCCCGGTACCACTGTTATATCACCAGTCAGGAAAAACACCTCTTCGTGCACGACCTGAACTCGGCCAACGGAACCTACATCGAGAACGATCCCTCCTATTTCGGCATGGCGGAGGAAGGCCAGCAGATCCGCTTCGGCAATGTCACCTGTAAATTCAAAATCCTGCCCATGCGCTCAGCCGAGGAAAAACGCCAGGCCTCGCTCGATGCCCAGACCACCCTGATTCCCAAGGAGGTGCTGCAAAACATCCGCAATGGGCAGACCACCATGAAGGCCACGGCCACCCTGCAAATCCCCCCCGCGCATCTCATCGACAACCCGAGTGTCATCAAGCAGAAAAAAACCCGGCCCATGACGGGAAAGATTCCCGAAGAAGTCCTGGCGTCGATCGCTACTTCCTGATTTTTGGGACAAATTTTCCCGGAACCTTCTTCCCGAACAACCCGCCAAGACCCTTGGCCTTGTCCTGCTTCAGATTGCAGGCCTTGATCGTTTCCGGCATTTCCGAACAACGCACGCTGAGATGCTTGGGCAGCAAACGGCTTTCCACCACCACATGGTTGGCATGGCGCAGGCGGCGACTGAGAAGTTGGGCGATGCCCAGCAGCAACTGTCCTCCCGCCACCGGCAATTGCTCAAAAAAACCTTGCAACGCCTCAATGTCCAAACTCCACAGAACTGCCGTCTGCAACACCCGCACCGAGGCCGAGGCCACATCAGGATCAAACACGGCCACCTCTCCAATGCAGTCGCCCGCCGCGATCTCCCCCAGCTTCACCTCCGTGCCACCGCTGCAGATAAAAACCTCCAGCAGGCCCGACACAATCACGTAGAGATTTTTCTGGTCCTCGCCCGCACGGACAATGAGTTCCCCCGCCCCGTATTCCCCGAATATGCCGTAATACTTGAGCGTCTCCAGGTCTTCCGGTGTGATGTAACTGAGAATGCCCATGGGCATGAGGTCAGCGATGATTTCCTCTTCCGCCATGGCCTCATTTAAAAAGTCCGCGCCACACAAGTCAACATCGATCAAACATGACCCTTTTGCTGCAGGGCCTGCATCATCGCCCGATCCATCAGCACTTCGGCCAGCTCCGCCGTGGCCTCGTCGAGGGCTCGCATGCGTTCCTTGATCACCGGGACTTTTTTATCCGGCAGTGCCGATTCCAACTCCGCCATGCGCCGCCGGATCAACTCCTGTTTTTCGGCGGTCAGTTCCCCTCCCCCGATCTGCAGAGCCTTGCGCGCAGCTTCCAGCAACCTCCCGGCCTTGCCCGAGGCCTCAATCCACTGGCGTTCCGCCATGTCCTCAAAGGCGTGCTCCACCGATTCCGACACCATGCGTTCCACCTGCGCATCCGCCACATCCACGGCGGCTGATTCAATTTTAAGGATTTTTTCCCGGCCTGACTTCACATCCCGCGCCAGCACACTCAAAATCCCGTCCGCATCGATTTCAAACTGCACACCCAGGCGGGGAATCCCCCGCGCCGCCTTGGGGAACTCCAGGGTGAACTCGCCCAGCGGCCAGTTGTCCCTGGCGAGTTCCCGTTCCCCCTGCAGGATGCGGATACGCATCGACTCCTGATGGTCCACGGCCGTGGTAAACAATTCCCCGGCTTTGGTGGGGATGGTGCTGTTCCGCGGGATCAACACATTCATCAACCCCCCGAAAGTTTCAATCCCCAGGGAAAGCGGTGTCACGTCCAGCAGTACCATGTTTTTCAACGCGCCGCTGAGAATACCGGCCTGGATGACGGCACCACGGGCCACGGCCTCGTCCGGATCGGTGGAGGTATTGGGCTCGCGTTGAAATATTTTCCGGGCCAGATCACGCACCAAGGGCATGCGTGTCTGACCGCCCACCAACAGGACTTCAGCCAGGTCAGAACTCTGTAGCCCTGCATCTTTCAAGGCTCTCAGGCAGTGCTGCCGGGTTTTTTCCAATATCGGAAGGGCCAGTTGTTCGAGTTCGGTACGGCTGATTTCATAATGAAAATGGAGATCCCCCTCCACAAAGGGAATATCAACCACCGCCTGCTCCTCGCTGGAAAGCCGGACCTTGGCTTTCTCCGCCGCCTCGCGCAGGGAGGCCTTCAGGGACGGATGCATCCTGACCCCGTGCGCATCCGCCAGCACAGTCTCCAGACGGTCGGCCAGCGCCGCATCAATATTGTCCCCACCCAGACGGGTGTTGCCGCTGGTGGATAAAACCCGGAAGACTCCGTCGTTGAGCTCCAGTATCGACACATCAAAGGTGCCGCCTCCCAGGTCGTACACCGCAATGCGGCCCGACTTCAAGTCACGGTCCACCCCGTACGCCAGCGCCGCCGCCGTCGGCTCATTGAGTATGCGCTCCACTTGCAACCCGGCCTGCTCTCCCGCCGCCTTGGTGGCCTGGCGCTGTGCGTCGTTAAAATAAGCCGGCACCGTGATGACGGCTTTGCTCACCGGATGCTCCAGATAATTTTCCGCAGCCACTTTCAGGGTCCGGAGTATTTCCGCTGAAACATCGACCGGCCCCAGCACGCGACCGGAGTCCGTACGCACCTGCACCATGCCATCCGGCGCCTCGCTGACGACATAATCAATTTCCAACTCATCAGCCGACAACTCCGCATAGCGCCGTCCCATAAAGCGCTTGGCCGAATAAACCGTGTCGCGGGGAAAGACGGCCCGGCTGCGTTTGGCTTCAATGCCCGTCAACGGGATTTCCTGCCGATACTGCACCACCGAGGGCAACAGCCGCTTGTTCTCCTGCACGGGCAGCAACACAACAAAGCCCCCATCCACCAGACCGGCCAGGGAATTGGTGGTGCCCAGATCAATGCCCAGAATCACTTCACTCATGCGTGCCATTCCGCCAGCCGGAAGAGATGTTCCGATACCTGCTGTTCCCAGCGTTCCAAAAAAGAAAACCGCGCGTAAAAATCCGCCAGCACCGCAGGCTCCGGCGCCTTCCCCTGTGGACCCGTTGCTGCCAGACGCTGCCGCAGATCCACCAGCCAGCCGGCGATCCACCCGTTGATTTGCTGCATTCGCCCGATCAATTCCACCCTTTCCACGGCCAACTCCGCCCGCGCCAAGGCATGTTCGGCCCGGTCAAGTTTTTGCAGGAGACTTTGCGATTGCTTCAAAACCGTCGCGCCAACCGACAATAACTCACCGTACTCTGCAGGAAAAACACCGGCCCGGTTCAAATCGGTGACTCCACCAAGCTGCAGCAAATGTCCGAGCCGCAAACGGTCGGACGACAAGATCCGGTAGGCTTCGTTCAAGGCACCCGCGTCCCCGACTCCTGCCGCAGTCAGTTCAAGATAACGCTGTTTCAAGTCGTCCTCCGCCAAGACGGCCCGCGGTGGCAGGGAAAACACGGCAAAAGCATCCATGGGAATCAGGCGCTGAAACTTTCACCACAGGAGCAATGAGCCGTGGCGTTGGGATTCGTCACCTTGAAGCCGCCTTTTTGCAGGTCATCGCTGTAATCAATCTCTGAACCGCTGACAAAAAGCGCACTTTTGGGGTCCACCACCACATTGACTTCGCGGGAACGCACCAGGATGTCGCGATGCGCCGGTCCGTCCACCAGATCCATTTTATACTGCAATCCGGAACAGCCCCCACCCATCACGGCCACGCGCAGGGCGCCATCGGTACGACCCTGCTTGGCCAGCAGTCCGTACAGCCGCCGCGCAGCGGCCTCGCTCAAACGGACCAGCTTTTCATTGCCCGTCTTGTATTCAATGGCAGGTGTTTCCATGGGAGATAAACCGTGGCTTCAACCACAGGGTGCAAGATAGCATCATGAGCGCCGAATACAACCGCCCGCGGGATCAAAAATCACCCATGACCCGGCGCACCACGGCGCCCAGGGGCATTTGATAGAAGCCCAGCACGATCAGGGACAGGGCCAGAATCCAAATCAGCAGCGAGGCACTGCAGCTCAGCTTCACTTTGACGCCATCCTGGGCCGGCTCGTTCCAGTACATGGCGCGCACCACTCCCAGATAATAATAAAGCCCCGCGGCCGCAGAAAGGATTCCCAACACCAGCAACAGATATTTTTTACCCTCCCAGACCGCCGCAAACACCGCCAGCTTGCCGACAAAACCGGCCAGCGGCGGAATACCCGCCATGGAAATCAAGGCAATCATCAGCCCGAATGCAGCCAGCGGCGAACGCCGGGCCAGTCCCGTGTAGTGAGGCAATTCCTCACCGCCCACCTGACGGGACACCACCGTGATGACAAAAAAAGCCAGCAACGCGGCCAGCATGTAAAGAATGAGATACATCAGCACCGCATCCACCCCGCGCACGCTCTGACAGCTCAACGCCATCAAAATAAAACCGGCA
>Ga0209698_10005492_pt1 | contig 13692 bp, 13 predicted proteins | sample LitLauG_LLR_2012_FD_187203 | JGI IMG/M metagenome (GOLD analysis project Ga0209698, IMG submission 187203) | Freshwater sediment microbial communities from Pennsylvania, USA - Little Laurel Run_MetaG_LLR_2012 (SPAdes) (version 2) | ecosystem: Environmental > Aquatic > Freshwater > Creek >... | reverse complement strand
TAACCTTGTATTGTCCGATCCAACGAAGCCGACGACCAGATTACTAGCCCGGTCCGAAACGTCACCTGCTGGATCGTTCAGAACGAGCCAATTCCAATTGGCGGGCTCATTCCCAAAGAAGGTGACGCCAAGATACTGGTACTGAGATACGCTGCTGCCGAGAACGGTTCCACTAACTGTTTTCGTTGAGGGATTGATGGTCAAATTGACATCGCCCCAATCGCATTTATAGGAACCCGGCACGTTCGGCACGCAGGAATTGAGATTGGCCGTATAAGTGAAGTAGCTCGACACCTGCGCCATGGCGGTTTGGGTGGAGCTGATGGTCGTGGCAATCAAAAGCGCCAAGTAAATCAAGCTCTCCGCGCCAATTCGTTTTGTTAGAAATTGCTTTTTCACCGGTTGTCTCCGTCCCGGCTTGCCGGGATAGAGCTATTATGCCGTTATTTCTTTGGTCAAAAGCGAAGGAGGCGATGCCGTTTTGCGCATGAATGCATGTTTCGGCATTTTCAAACCTTCGTCGCTATTCGATGAGTCCAGCACGCCAAGAAAATTCGGCTCGACACGAATCAGAGAAAGATTCAAACTCCGCCGTTATGCGACGCGGCTTGCCGCGTCCTGTCAATCAATTCGGAGTTATTGAGGCCCAGAAACAGCAAAGCCCGCCATTGGCGGGCCGTACAGTCCGGTGTGAACCGGGGAATTTCGTCTCATTTGCAAGAACGACTTTCCCCGAAAATCCGATCCAATGCAAGCGAAAAATCATGCTTTCGCTAACGGGTTGTTTTGCGCCGATTTTCGGCCCTCCAGCGGTTGGTAATCAACCCCAAGGAGCCATTACCCATGATCGAGAAGCAATTCGGGACCGACTACGGCCCTGCCCTCCAACGTGGCGACAAGATCGCCTGTATAGTCAACCTTCAGGCCGAGATCGACCGCTTGGGCGGTGTGCCCTATGGCTGGATCAAGATTTACGAAACCCTTCTATTCGGCTTCTACAACCCTCGCACTGGTCAATGCTTCCCGTCTCACAAGGCGATTGCGATCAAGGCCAGATGCGGCGTAAGAACCGTCCAACGCGCACTGAAATGGGCAAGGGAAAACAACCTCATTCAGTGGTCGCATGGCTTGGTACGTGATGGTTGGCGCGTCTTGCGAACCAGCAACCGCTATGCCTTCTCCGCGTTTTTAACGATCCGCCGCATCCTCGTTTCGATTACGGCCTCTAACGGCCAAATACGCAGAGGAGTACCCACCTCATATAAAACTCTTGCCTATGTTGCCGCTGAAGCGAGATCATTTTCCTTCCCTTCTGCCCCTTCTCAACTAAAAAACAATTAGGCAGTAGGAAAAAGAAGACCTCGGCGCGATTTCATGCAGACGGGGTTTGCAACGAATCCGTCTCGCTTCAAGCAAGCAGCTAGATAGAGGCTAGAAATATACAACCTTGCGGCTAGGTAGCTGCTACTAGTGGACTGTTGCATGTCTTCGATCTAGCTGCTACCTTCCGGCAACCTTTGTTCTATCTAGCAGCCAGATTCATGACCACGATCATTGCTTTCGTTTCCCAGAAAGGCGGCGTCGGTAAATCCACGTTGTCCCGTGGTTTGGCGCGTGAGGCTGCACACAACGGCCTCACAGTAAAAATTGCGGACTTGGATACTCAACAGGGAACCTCGGTCGAGTGGAACCGAACCCGGCTTAACGCTGCAATTCAGCCCACCGTTGCGGCTGAGGTATTTGCAACAGCGGCACAAGCACTAAAGATTGCGAACCAATACGATCTTCTTATCATTGACGGTCCGGCGCGATTCAGTGCTGGAACTCTCGAAATCGCCAAACTTGCCCACCTTGTCGTGCAGCCAACCGGCGCATCCCTTGATGACTTGCGGCCTGCTGTGCGGGAATTTCACGGACTGGTGAATGAGGGGATATCCAAAGAAAAGCTGGTTTTTTCAATGTGCCGCATAGGAACACCAACCGAGGAAACCGAGACACGGGCTTATCTCGTGGAGGCCGGATATACGGTGCTGCAAGGATGCATGATGGAGCGCCCAGCTTATAGAAAAGCTCAGAATCAAGGCCATTCGGTCACGGAAACGCGGTTTAGCAGTCTCAACGCCCAAGCCGACAGGCTGATACAAGGGTTGATTGACATCATAGGAGAGAACCATGGCCGATCTGTCGAAACTGAAACGTCCGAACAGTTTAGGCGCACCGCCGCCTCTTGAAGAAGCGAGCCGCAACGTCAAGGCCCCTGAGATCGCGCCGATAGTTCCAGCATTCCAAGCCGCATTATCGAGCAGTGAGGCACTACCCTTGCAAACGCCGGAGACGGCCAACCTCGTGTATAGCCGTCTTGACGGACGAAGCCTCAGAAAGTCAGGCCGCACACTGCAACTGGCAACAAGAGTGAGCGCCGAATTCGATAACAAACTCCGTCACATCGCCCAACGTGACGGTCTAAAATTGGTGGAAGTCTTGGAGCTTGGCCTTAATGCCTATGAAGCAATACGAGAACGTAGGGCAGGGGAGTTGTCAGGGCAATCTAGGGCAATGGATGGCGGTATTCCCGGCAATTCCGGCATTTCCGGCAATGTATAATCTGTAACTTAGAGAGGTTGTTGGTGCATCAACGGACCGAATCCCCCCCTCTCCGCCAGACTCTTCATCGTCCGGACCCAGAAAAATAGGGAATCCGCATTGCGCGAATCCCCCTCTGCGTAGCCTAGACAGAAACGAAAACGAAAGTCGTCAGGTGATCTGGGCAATTAAGATTTCTTGGTAAATACGAGCGTCTCATCGTCTGCGATTGGCTCGTAGTGCGCAATCCTCATCGTCATAGTCTGTTTGTCGGCTGAGAGCTCGAACTTCCACAAAGAGCTAACGTCGCCGGGGGGTCCGTTTTCTTTGCAGGCATTCAGAGTCGGGCCGTCGTACCAGACAGTGAGTTTAGAGGTGTGGCCTTGCTCTGACATCTCACAAGCTTTGCCGTTGAGCTGGCTGGTGAATTCGGTGGTGGTATCCGTTCCATCGCTCTTATGCGTTTTAACGTTGATCTTAATGCCGTCGTTTACGGTGGAGATGGTAATTGTTAAGACGCGACCATCGCTAACGTGGCTCTTGTCGGGATTCATCTGCCAGGTGCCGTCGAACTTGGGTTGTTGCTGAGCCGACAGGATCGCCGCGCTCGACAACAAGAGGAGGGATGCGAGGGCCCCTTTCCATGCTTTCCTTACCATGTTTGGTGCTCCTTTTCAGTTAGAGTCAATCATCTGTGTGCATTTCTGCCTCCACTGCAAAGGGTCAAATAAATAGCAAGATAGAAGCGCCTGACTGCCGGGCGAGTGCGCCAATTGGCGCAGATTCTTGTGATATGGCCTATCTTGGGGAGGAATGTCGGTTTTCGAAAACCCGGTGTGGCATGCTCTGCAGACCAAACATGCACATCTTGCGATTCATAGTGCTGGCGGCGCGGCGTGCCGCTATCCGGCAGACGTGGCTCCCTTTGTCTCAGTGGCTGAGCCCCGCGAAGAGGCACTTCGTCAACTAGCCACGCTTTTGGTGCCGGTGGAGACGGTCTGGCTGATTGGCGACTCATTTCCGGCATTGGGAGAGCTCGGTTTCGAGGGAACCCTTGAATGCCTCCAGATGGTTTTACCTGACGAGGTCGTGCCGCCTGCACTCGCAGTTGGCTGTGTTCCACTTTCCGGGGTGAATGCAGCCGAGATGGTTGCATTAACAGACGTCGCCTTTCCCGGTTTCTTTCGCCAACGGACCCATGCCATGGGCGACTATTTTGGGGTTCGGGACGAGGCGGGGACACTGGTCGCGATGGGCGGCCAGCGCTTAATGCTCGAAGGCTATGCTGAGATCAGCGGCGTGTGCACACATCTAGCGCACCGTAGCAAGGGACTTGCGACCAACCTGATTTGGCATTTGGTGGAGAATCATCGGAGGAACGGCCTCAGGTCGTTCCTCCATGTGGTTTCCACAAACCGGAATGCGATCAAGTTGTACTTGGACCTCGGTTTTCGGGAATCCGGACGGGTGACTCTTCACCAGGTGCGTTTGCGGGTTAGCTAACTAGCAAGGTGACCGCTCAAATATTTATAGCTGGCGCGCAGGCTTTCGATGGGATCGCCGGGTGTTTGATCTTGCTCAACGAAGTAGTTTTTGACGCCGGATTTCTTAGCGGCCGCGAGAACAACGGGAAAATCGACCGTGCCATTGCCAACCTCTTTGAACGTTTCTTTGGGTACGCGCTCGTTGAATTGAACAGGGGCTCCACGCGCTTTGTCTTTCAAGTGCAAAAGTGCCACACGGTTTGCATACTTCTTAAGCAATGCAACCGGATCATGCCCGGCAACGCTTACCCAGAAAACGTCCATTTCTAACGAGACCAGGCCTTTGTGCGTTTCCTTCATCAGCAGTTCAAAGCCGGTGGTTCCTTCCATGGGTTCGAACTCGAAGGCATGATTGTGATAACACAGGCTCATACCCGCGGCTTTGACCTTTTCGCCGGATTTGTTGAGCGTTTCGGCCAGCTTCTTGAAAACGTCAAGACCGCCGCGCTGCTCTGGCGGTATGTAGGGCAGCACGACAAACTGGAATCCGCGTTCTTTCACGTCGGCAATGGCGGCGTCGAGCTTGGCGCCCCCTTCGAAGAACAAGGCGGTATCGAGGTGAATGCTCACCGGCTTCAATTGCGTCTCTTTCAAGGCAGGCCAAATCTGCTTCAGGTTGCCGTAGGTCGCCTCCACTTCGCGATAGCCAATATCCTGAATCGCCTTTAAGATGGCGGCGGGATTGGCGCCAATGGTTTCGCGCACCGTATACAGTTGAACGCCAAGATTGGCAGCGGTTAGGGCGTCGTGGCCTAACAAAACTTTGGCGGCAGGCAGCAGGGCGGCCGATCGAACGACAAAGTTCCGACGTGAAATGGAAGACATGCGTCTATACTACCGAAAACGCCGAATCTATTCGGGAATGCCGATTTCCACTTCATGCTTTTGAAACAGGCGCATGGCGATTGTGAAAACCGCGGCCAGAAACACGGCGAAGAAAACAACTTGCCAAACGTGCGTTTTCACAAATTGCAAAGTAGCGGCGCCGTAATGAATGGCGAGGTACGCCAGGCCGAAATAGCGAATAGTACGCGCCGAAAGAATCACCGTCACGAAATAAAGCAAGCGGACCTGCAGCGCTCCGGCAGAGAAGACCGGGATTTTCATAGGCAGCGGAATGAACGGGACCACAGCGGGAATAAAAACTGTGGCTAAACCCCAACGCTGGAACCAAAGGTGCATACGAGCGCCGGTTTTTGAGTTTACATGGCGCATCAAGAGTACTTCGCCGCCTTTACGCGCGATGAAGAATAGAACCAAACTGCCCACAAGTGAGCCCAAGACGGCTAAAAAGGCGGCTAAGTAAGCTTCATTCGGCTTTGTGCTGGCGACGGCTATCAGAAGTGCGTCAACTCCACCAACGATGGGTACGCCCGCCGAATCAAGGATTGCTAGAAGAAGAAGGCCTAACGGACCCAAGCCAATTAAGAAACCTGCAAAATGCTGCCAGTGAATAGCAAAGTTATGAAGGAAAGATTTCAGGATGTACTCCGACTGTCCAGGATAGCGAACAGCCCGGGTTCATCAATGACCGGTACGTTCAGCTCGCGCGCCTTGTCGAGCTTCGAGCCGGCATCTTCGCCCGCAAGCAGATAGCTTGTCTTGCTGCTCACCGATCCTGCCACCTTGCCGCCCGCTTCTTCTATGCGAGCCTTAGCTTCTTCACGTTTGAGTGTGGGCAGCGTACCGGTCACTACGAAGGTCAAGCCCGCCAGTGGCCCGCTCTTTTTCTTAGGCTGCTTCTCGCTGGTAAACTGTAGCCCAGCCTTGCGTAGCTTTTCCAGCAAATCGCGGTTACGTTTTTCGGCGAAGAATTGCAAGATAGATTCCGCAACCTTCGGTCCGACTTCCTCCACTTCCTGCAGAGTTTCTAGAGACGCGTTCGCGATTTGGTCTAGATCACCGAAATGCCCGGCCAGTAGTTGGGCCGTGCGCTCGCCGACGAACGGAATGCCGAGGCCGTTCAGCACACGCGCAAGCGGCTGCGCTCGGCTCTTTTCGATATTCCTGACGATCTTCGTGGCTGATTTTTCGCCCATTCGTTCCAGTTCGAGCAATTGTGCCGCCGAGAGATGGTAGAGATCCGCCACACTATGAACCAAGCCTCGCGCGAGCAATTGGTCGACTAGCGCATCGCCCAAACCATCGATGTCCATGACGCCACGGGCCGAAAAGTGCAGCAGTGTTTCGCGCAGGCGGGCGGGACAACTGGAGTTTACGCAGCGGCTGGCCGCTTCGCCTTCCTCGCGGACAATGTGTCCTTTACAAACCGGACAGTGTTTGGGGATTTGAAATGCCGCCCGGTCTTTACCTTGTTCTACGACTCGCACGATCTTCGGAATCACATCGCCGCTGCGCTCCACCAGAACGGTATCGCCGATTTGTACACCCAAACGTTCAATTTCGTCTTCGTTGTGCAAGGTCGCTCGCGAGACCGTTACGCCGCCCACAGTTACCGGCTTCAAATGAGCAACGGGGGTCAGTGCCCCGGTACGTCCAACCTGCACTTCGATATTCTCCAAGACGGTGGCTGCCTGCCTGGCTGGATATTTGAAAGCGATGGCCCAGCGAGGCGCTTTCGATGTCCAGCCGAGCTTTTCCTGCTGTGCGATGGAATCGATTTTTGCCACCACGCCGTCGGTTTCGTAGGGAAGGCCGTCGCGTTTTGCTTCCGTTTCGCGAATGAACTGCAGCAGTTGTTCCAAGTCTTTGCACTTGCGGCGGTGAGGGTTCACTTTGAAACCGGCCGCGGCTAATTGCTCCAGGCTCTGCCAGTGGCTAGGCAGCAAGGGCTTGCCGTTTTCAAGAAGAAAATACGCGAAGTAATCCAAGCGGCGCGCGGCCGTTACGGCGGGATCAAGTGCGCGCAACGCGCCCGCTGCCGCGTTGCGCGGATTTGCAAAACGCTTCAAGCCAAGCTTTTCCTGTTCGTCGTTTAATCGCTCAAACGAAGTGCGCTGCATAACAACCTCGCCACGTACTTCGAACTTGTCCGCAAAAGCTTTGTGACGTAGACGCAAAGGCAATGAGCGAATGGTGCGGGCGTTGTTGGTCACTTCTTCGCCCACGCGTCCATCGCCCCGGGTCAAGGCTTGGATCAGTTGCCCGTACTCGTACTGAGCCGCCATCGATAACCCATCGAGCTTTAATTCGGCCACAAACTCATACGGTTCGCCCTTGAGCAAAGATTGCACGCGCGTGTCGAATTCCCGCAGTTCCTGCTCGTTTAGAGCGTTATCCAAGCTGAGCATTGGCGAACTGTGCGCCACTTTGGTGAATCCCTCGCGAGGCTGTCCGCCTACGCGTTGGGTTGGTGAATCTGGAGTGCGAATTTCGGGGTGCGCCTCTTCCAGGGCGGAGAGTTCGCGCATGAGCCCATCGTATTCGGCGTCGCTGATTTCGGGCGAGTCCACAACATAGTAGAGGTATTCGTGATGCTCTAGTTGTTTGCGCAATTCCTCTGCGCGCTGAGCCGGTGAGTGTTTCATGGGCTGAATCTAAGCGGGCTAAACCTATAATGTGATTTGGAATCTTTTAGCGCGAAACGCGCCGCCATTCTTTATAATCCGGTCGCGAGAAAGCTCTCGCGGAGCCAGCATCTGCTCCAACGTACCATCGAGGCCCTTAAGCGGCAAGGGGTGGAAGCAAGCCTCGTAGGAACAACCGGGCCAGGTAGCGCGTCGGCGCAGGCGAGGAAACAGATCGAGGCCGGTTGCGACTTGATTATCGCTGCCGGTGGCGATGGCACGATCAACGAGGTGGCGGCTGGAATGCTGCATAGCCGCGTGCCGCTTGCCCTGCTTCCTGGTGGGACAGCCAACGTGCTGGCGCGTGAGACTCACGTGCCCATCGACATGCTGGCGGCTGTCCGGGATCTATCTAAAATGGTTCCCACTCGCGTGGCGACCGGATTGCTTCGCATGGGCAAGGAGCAGCGCTCTTTCCTGTGCATGGCCGGCGCCGGCTTGGACGCCGAAATTGTCACCCACGTCAATCTGGATCTGAAGGCCGCTGTTGGTAAGCTTGCGTACTATGTGGGCGGATTCTCACAAGTGTTTCGCGCGCTGCCTGAATTTGAGGTCACAATTGACGGCAAGGCCTACGAAGCCAGCTTCGCCCTCATCAGCCGGGTGCGGAACTATGGCGGCGATTTGGAAATCGCGCGTGGTGCGTCTTTACTCCGGAACGAATTCCAAGTGGTCTTGTTTCGCGGTAAACACTGCTTGCGCTACCTGCCCTACTTAGCGGCGGTTAGCCTTCGCGTTGCTGAAAGAATGAACGGCTGCACTTTTGTTTACGGTCGATCGGTGACTTGCAAATCGACAAACGGACAGGGCATTTTTGCGCAAGTGGATGGTGAATTGGTTGGTAATCTGCCGATTTCTGCCGAGATCGTACCTGATTCGCTCACGTTGCTGCTGCCTCCTACCTTTGTGGCGAAGGAGCAATCTGCCATGGATATTCGGGCTTGCGCCTGACGCATGGATAACGTTAGCCACTCCCTCATGGGCCTGGCGCTTTCCCGTGCCGGGCTGAATCGAATCACGCCGCGCGCGGCAATTCTACTTTTGCTTTCGGCCAATGTTCCCGACTGCGACATCGCGGCTTTAGCGAAAAGCCAGCTAGCCTATTTGGAAGTTCATCGCGGGGCCACCCATGCGCTGCTCTTTGTTCCGATTCTCGCGTTAGGGTGCGTCCTGTTAGTAGCCCTGCTTTTCCGCCAGAAACTGCCGTGGTTCCAGGCTTGGTTAGTCTGCTGCATCGGCGTGTTGAGCCATTTGCTGCTCGATTGGACGAACAACTACGGTATCCGGCTGATGATTCCGTTTTCGATGCAGTGGTTCCACCTTGATCTCAATTCTCTGACAGATGGTCCGATTCTAGCCGCTCTTGCGCTCGCTGCCATCTGGCCGTGGCTTTCCGGCTTGGTCGGCGGTGAAATTGGCGAAGCTAAGAAATCGACAGGGCAGGGAATTGCAATTGCAGTCTTGCTCTTTTGCGTGGTCTACGAGATAGGGCGCTACAACTTGCACGACCGGGCGGTGACTCAAATGGAATCGCGCATTTATTCAGGCGCGGCGCCGATAGAGGTTGCCGCGCTGCCAACGCTCATGAACCCTTTTCGCTGGCGCGGAATCGTGACGACCAAATCAGCTTTCTTGCAATACGATTTGAATACCTTGGGCCAACTGAATACGGAAAGCGCCGATCGCTTTTTCAAAATCCCCACTTCTGAAGCGATAGCAAACGTGAGCCAGACTCCGGAATTTAGCTGTTTTCGCTATTTTGCGCGGTTTCCAGTTTGGTCTATTCAGCCTGTGGCGCTGAACGACGGTGTGGGGAAGCGAATTGAATTGACCGACCTTCGTTTTGGCGCGCCAGGAAAAGGCGATTTCCATTGCGTCGCAGTTGAGGATGCAAATGGCCGTGTGCTGCGTTCATGGTTTACCTACGGAAGCGGGACAGATCTCGGATTTACCGATCCACGCTCCCACCACTAGGGCCAACTCGTTACCGTGAAGCTAGGCTTTCGCCAACAATGCTGCGGCTCACTTGCATTGAGTCCACTTCATATGTACCGCTCCGGACGGATGTCATGACCTGCGCGACTTGGTTACGCATCACGGAGGCGCCCTTCTTTAAACTGTTCAAGACGCCACTTAACTTGGTCAATTGCAAATCGTCTTGTGGCGCAATTGCCTCCGCTGTTTGCGCAGAGCCACTTGTTTCGCTATTCGTCTTTGATTTTGTTGCCGTGAGCCGTGCGTCTGACACGTATTGCGGCGGGTTTGCTGTATTGATTTGGGCCATAAGCCTATGTCCTTGCTATTTTCGATTGCTGTTTATGCAACCTCCATGAGCACCTTATCGGTTCAAGATTTGAGAAGCTGTGCGAAAAGTATTGGCGTGTGCGGTTACCGTGAGTTCCAAAGGTTCAGAATACCCGCCTCCCAAGGTAATGGCCAGCGGTATGCCAAGGCTTTTGGCGCCGTTCATAACCATCTCATCGCGCCGCCTTAGTCCATGGGCCGTGAGAGCTAAGCGGCCTAACTTATCGCTTTTTAGTCCGTCAACGCCAGATTGGTAGAGGATCATCTCGGGTCCAAACTGCCAAATTTGAGGGAGTGCCGTTTCCACCTGGCTCAGATATTCTTCATCTTCGGTACCATCTTCTAGCCCAACATCCAATGTGCTTTGCTGCTTTCTGAATGGGAAATTCTTTCGTCCGTGAACCGAGAGCGTGAACACATTGTGGTCGCTTGAAAAGATGGTTGCTGTGCCGTCGCCTTGATGAACGTCCAGATCGATCACGGCGAACCGCCGAAGGCGGTGATGCTCGCGCAAATACTCAATGGCAATGGCCAAATCATTAAACACACAAAACCCCGAACCATCACCGCGAAAGGCGTGGTGCGTGCCTCCGGCCAAAGTCCCGCTCAGGCCCATAGCCAAGGCCGCTTCCACCGCCCCGAGCGTGCTTCCTGCGCTCGCCAGTGTGCGCCTAACCAGTTCTGGTGACCACGGGAATCCGATCCGCCGCATGGTACCGGGCGTCAGCGTTCCTTCCAAAAAACCGTCTGTGTAGTCTGGAGTGTGGACGCGCAAGACGTCGTCCCGAGTTGCTAGGGGCGCTTCCTCCAGGGCGAAGGCCCCGTCAGCCTCGAGCATTTCGCGCAATAATCTATATTTAGCCAAAGGGAACTTGTGTCCCGGCGGCAGCGGAAAGTGGTGCTGGTCGCAATAGAAGAGTTTGAGCTTGAAAGATTGCTGTGGATGGTGCGGTTCGGCCAACTCTAAGGATTTCATGTTCAAATTCTTCGTGGAACCTTTATGCGGTTAATTGTGTCTCAAGAAGATACGGAGAGAACCCCAAATGAGTCGAGTGGAGCAAATTGAACAGGCCCGCGCAGGAGTAGCAGAACTGGCCACAAAGTTTGGACTCGTCATGAAAGACAGTGCCGGTGGCCCTTTGATTGAAAAGGCTAAGGAATTGAAGCTGGCGCGCACTATGCTTTCACCCCCCAAGACTGTCTTCCCATGCGCGGCCGAATTGAAAGATATGGGTTATCTTGACCCGTGCCTGATTGTCCCCGTGAGCCTGCCTGTGGAACTGATGCCGAAGCACAAGTCGATCGCAGTGGGTGGGCAAGTGCAATCTATTTCACGTTCGATGTACGCTATGTCGCCCTACATGATTGATGAGGCGGCACGCGCGCAAGGGTATTGGAACGGACAGCCATTGCCTATGCTGGTTTCGGTCCGTGGGAACTACAAGTATTTGGTCCCGCAAAAGGCTTTCTTCTTCAAATACGAAAACTGGGTCGGGTCTGATATCGACCAACTTTCACCAATGGAACCCGATCTGATGAGCCTAAAGCTCAAAAGATACTACTGGAGCGACGATTTGTCGGGTGAACTGACGTTGATTGTGGCCGAATATTAGCCGTCAGTCCACCTTGGGTACGCAAGTAATGGCGAAGTAGCGGGGCCGCAGCACGGCAGCTTTGGAAGGATCAATGGTGAAGCGAATTGCTACCTCATCCCCACGATTCGTCTTTACCTTATCGGGGCCTTGCTTGAGCGCCCATTCAAACTCATTTGGTTTCACTTCGATTCCCGAATCCATGAAACGCCAAACGCCCCAAAGGCCGGGGTGATTGACAATCCTGAACTCACTGCCACCCGCAAATTTTACCTGCAGATTTTCTCCCTCGCCGTTTCCTGGCCATTCAAACTCCTTTGTCGGCGTTCCGCGCGAGTCGGTGCTCTGGATTGATCCATTGATATCCAAAACCACATGCTCCACCACATTGGGCACTGGCACGGGATTTATCGCGAACTTAAAACCAGCCGCTTGTCCTGTCGGCCCATACAACAGGTGTGACAACGCAGCGGCCCTGTTCAGGTAGTTCAAGAACGACCCATTGACTCGCGTTCCGCTTGATGCCTTGGCGGAGAAAGTCTCGCCGTATTGCGAAACCACTTCCATAACTGCTGGATTGTTCACTAACTTCCAAAAGCTGCCGTCCGGCTTCTTCAGAAACCCATCTACCTCAGCCATGCTCGCGTCCTCGCGTGACGCCGGATTAAATGGATACTTTCTCAATGTGTCTCGAATTGCGTTACAAGTTCCGGCAGCTGCTTCGTTGGCTGCTGTAGCCGGAGCGTGGTCCGGAGACCATACGGGATCTTTCAAGATTTTGGTCACAACCTCGTCGGTCGGAGGAGTGAAGTTCAGGGCTATCGTGCCAACCGTAGCGTACACGTCCTTGGCGGCGTGCTGTGCTCCGTCGTATGTATCAGCCTTTTTGTTGTCGAGGTTCTTCAGCGATTCGGATAAGGCTAGCAGTTTCTGGACATAGTCGCGCCCTGCCCCACTAACAGGCGCGTGCAGGCACCCAGGGGGTGTCGCCACATGTACCGATCTAAATACATCGCTGATCTCCTTATCGGGAACGTCCGTGTTCTCGCTTGCCAAACATAGTACTTCAACAATCGCTGAGCGGTCGCTCGCTAGCTTGTCAAGCTTGGCAACTGCATCCGAAACGCTAACGGGCTTGTGTACGATCGTTGCTTTGAGATAAGCAATCCACGCTTTGATGAAATTATCCTTATACATTTGCCGCATCGCCACCGACAGTTTGGTCTGATCCAAAGTGTCGGTCGACGGCGGCTCCAAAACCCATGTCTCTCCTTTGGCGTATTCTTTTATGTTCTTCAGCAATCCCTGAAAGCGGTCAAAGCCTGTTTTCTTGTATCCAGGGTCTACCGGATAATGGTTGCTAACGTACGGCTCCGTGCCTGCAAACTCATCGTTAAAGATCAGCGGCGCTTCATGATTGCCCGCATCCGCAAGCATCCTGCGGTATACCGGATCTGTCTGGCCGAGTCTGTTTAAGTAGTCCCGGCAATTCCTAACCGCGTCTCCATCCGGAGTCGAAGGCGGCCAGTACTCATTTTTGTTCGGCAGTTCGCGCGAGTAGAAATCGAAATTCAGCCTGGCGAGTCGCTCTTCTTCGGCACTGACGGTATGGCCAGCCTTCCAGTGCAACAAGAGAGCTGGCGTTAGAAATTCCGGAACGCTCTTATCGTGGTACTGGGTGGTGACTAGATAAGATTTGAGATCGTCGTAAAGATAATCTTGCTTTTGCGAATCGCTAGGTTGTTTGCAAACTTGCATCAAATTTTCCTGCGTTGGCGTCAGCAGCAAGCGGCGGAACATGCCGTAGTAGGTCTCGCTGACAGACTTCATCGCGTCGTCGCCACTGTAAAGAAAACCGCCATAGCTCAATGGCCGCCCGTTTTCCTTGAACTCATTGATGGTCGCCAGTGTGTCCTTTACGTGAGTGAGCCGCTGTAGGGCATCGAGCGATGCCACCGAGGGAACTCCTTTTGCCGCATCGAGTGCGCCGTGGATCAGGGCGCGGTTGTTGCTGTAGGAAATGGCCCACCAGGCGCCCATGAGCACAGCGGCCACCGTTGCGGCGGCCAAAACGGCCCGCCGAGCGACGTTCAGCTTCACGTTGCTTCCACCAACGCTGATAGCGGTGTTGTCTGCTAAGAC
>Ga0209698_10005491_pt1 | contig 13692 bp, 13 predicted proteins | sample LitLauG_LLR_2012_FD_187203 | JGI IMG/M metagenome (GOLD analysis project Ga0209698, IMG submission 187203) | Freshwater sediment microbial communities from Pennsylvania, USA - Little Laurel Run_MetaG_LLR_2012 (SPAdes) (version 2) | ecosystem: Environmental > Aquatic > Freshwater > Creek >... | reverse complement strand
ACCGCGCCCGCCGCCAGGGCGAGCGCCGAGGCTGCCACGAGCCCTCGCCACCGCGATCGCCGGACGGACATCGCGGTCGAGCGTAGCGCAGCCAGCGCGCGACGACGGAGCGCAAAAGTCGGCGCGTTCGGCATAGGATGGCGCCCAGGCTCCGATGTCGGCTTCCGTCTGCGTCACGTGCGGTCAGCCCCTCGCCGAGGGCGCGCGCTTCTGCGGCCACTGCGGCGCCACGCACCACATCGTCGCCCCGGCGGCGAAGCGCCGGGCCAGAGCCAGCGATGCCGCGGCCAGATCCGCGGCAGGACCGTCCTCGAGCCCGACCCCTCGTGACGCCTCCACGACGGCCATCATGCCCCGGTCTGCCCAGGTGGGCGATAGCCGGCGACGGCGGCCTGGCCCAACGCGAGCCCACCGTCGTTCGGAGGGACCAGGTGGTGCGTCAGGACCCGGAACCCATGCGCACCCAGCGCACTGCGGGCGAGGGCGACGAGCAGCACGTTTTGGAACACCCCCCCGGTCAGGACGACATCGGTGAGTCCTGTTTCGTGGCGCAGGCCTTCGGCAACAGAGACGATCAGGTCGGCGACGGCGCCGTGGAACCCGGCGGCGATCGCGGCAGCGGGGAGTCCCGCCTGGAGGTCGTCGACGATGTCGGCAAGCACCGTTCCGGGGTCGATCTCACCGTCGGAGAGGTCGAAGCGGTACCGGCGCGCTGTGCCGACGTGGGTCTCGGCGCACCATTCGAGCTCCATGGCGGCTTGGGCCTCGTAGGTGGCGACGTGGCGGAGGCCGACCATGGAGCTGACGGCATCGAAGAGCCTGCCCATGCTGGAGGTCGGGTTGCAGCTGACACTGCGCTCGAGCTGGCGACGCAGCACGGAACGCTCCACTTCGGAGGCTGCCGCGACCGGGGGGAGGGACTCGGCCCAGTCGATCCCCGCCGCCCACAGGTGGGCCAGGGCGGCGCGGTAGGGCTTGCGGATTACGGCGTCACCGCCGGGCAGGGGGACCGGGCGCAGGTGCGCGGCACGCACGAAGGAGTCGTAGCCGGCGACGAGAACTTCGCCGCCCCAGATGGTCCCGTCCTCACCGTATCCCGTGCCGTCGAAGGCGAAGCCGAGGACGCGACCGCCGGCCGGGATGCCGTGCTCGACCATGGCGGCGGCCACGTGGGCGTGGTGATGGTGCACCAGCCGGACGGGGAGTGCCGAGTCGTCTGCCCAGCGACGGGTCTGGTAGCCGGGGTGAGCGTCGGCCGCCACTTGCGTGGCGTCGATGCGGTACAGGTCGGCGAGCTGCCGGGCAGAGCGGTCGAAGGCGGTCAGCGTCTCGAGGCTGCCCATGTCGCCGATGTGCTGGCTCATGAAGGCGTCGTGACCCGAGGCGAGGCAGAACGCGGTCTTGAGCTCTCCGCCGACGGCCAAAGTCGGCACCGCGGGGAAGGGAAGTCGGACCGGAAGCGGGGCGTAGCCACGCGATCGGCGCAGGGGCAGCTCGAGTCCATCGTCGAGCCGGATGACCGAGTCGTCGCAGGGGACGTGGATGGGCCGGTCATGCAGCAGCCACGCGTCGGCGATGGCGGCAAGGCGACGCCGGGCGTCGTCGTCCTCGAAGCAGATGGGCTCGTCGGTCAGGTTGCCGCTGGTCATCACCAATATGCGGGGCGGCATCGCCGCCGCACCGGGCACGGGTTGAAAGAGGAGGTGGTGCAGCGGCGTGTAGGGGAGGAGCACACCGATCCTGGGGTTGCCTGGGGCCACCCCTGTCGAGATACACGTTCCGGTGCGCTTGACGAGGAGCACGATCGGGCGCTGGGAGCTGGTCAGCTGGGACGACTCCTCGGCATCGATACTGGCCACGTCGTGGGCATCGTCCAGGCCCGCGACCATGACCGCGAACGGCTTGTCCTCGCGGTGCTTGCGCCGACGCAATCGTTCCACCGCCATGTCGGACGTGGCGTCGCAGGCCAGGTGATAACCCCCGAGCCCTTTGACGGCGACGATGGCGCCGCGCGCCAGTGCGTCGTGGACCGCCCCGAGCACAGCATCGGAACCCTCGATGACGCGATCCGACTCCTCGAACCGGATCCGAGGACCGCAGTCGGCGCACGCGATGGGCTGAGCATGGAATCGGCGGTCGGACGGATCGTGGTATTCCCCCGAGCAGGCGTCGCAGAGCGCAAACGTGCGCATGGTGGTGTTCGGACGGTCATAGGGGAGCCGCATCGTGATCGTGAACCGGGGCCCGCAGTTGGTGCAATTGATAAACGGGTAGCGGGCGCGGCGGTTCGCCGGATCGGACATCTCGGCCACGCAGTCGTCACAGACGGCGATATCGGGAGACACGAAGGTGCGCACGGCGCCGCCCGCGGTGCTCTCGACGATGCGGAACCCGATCTGCTGCGATGCCGGGCATCGCACGGAGTCGACACCGAAGATCCTGGCCAGCGGCGGCGCGTCGGTGACCAGGCGCGACGTGAATCCCTCGATCACCGTGGGAGGACCTTCGACCTCGATGAACACGCCCTCCGTGTCGTTGCCGACGTGCCCGGCGAGACCAAGCTCGCAGGCCAGTCGGTGCACGAAGGGTCGGAAGCCCACCCCTTGGACGACACCCACAACCCTGATGCGGCAGCGCACCGGGGAGTCCGGTGTGGCCAACGAGGTCATACGGCGAGCTGGCTTCGCCGCCCCAGAGTCACCGCGGCCTCGCGGTGCATCCGTCCAAAGTTGTAGTACGCGGCGCAGGCGCCCTCCGAGGAGACCATGCAGGTACCGATCGGCGTTTCCGGAGTGCAGGCCGTGCCGAACACCTTGCACTCCCAGGGCTTGATGACCCCCTTGAGCACCTCACCGCACTGACAGGCCTTCGGATCGGCGACCCGTACTCCAGGGATCCGGTACTTCAATTCGGCGTCGAAGGCGGCGAATTCGGGGCGGAGCCTCAGCCCGCTCTGGGAGATGAACCCGAGGCCGCGCCACTCGAAGTGCGGTCGCAATTCGAAGACCTCGGAGAGAATGGCCAGTGCGCTTGGGTTGCCCTCCTCACGCACCACCCGCGTGTACTGGTTCTCGACCTCGCAACGACCCTCACGGATCTGGGTCAACAACATGGAGATGGCGTGCAGGATGTCGAGCGGTTCGAATCCTGCGGTGACGAGCGGCAACCCGTACTCGGAGGGCACGAACCGGTAGGGCCGCTGACCGACGACCGTCGAGACGTGGCCGGGCCCGAGGAAGCCGTTCAACCTCAGGTCGGGTGACTCCAGAATGGCCCGGAGCGGCGGCACGATCGTGACGTGGTTGGAGAACACGGTGAAATTCGGGATGGCCCTGGCCTTCGCCTGCAGCAAGGTCAGCGCGGTCGACGGGGCTGTGGTCTCGAAGCCCACGGCGAAGAAGACGACCTGGCGCTCGGGGGTTTCCATGGCGATCTTGAGTGCGTCGAGGGGTGAGTAGACAAAGCGGACATCTGCCCCCTCTGCCTTTGCGGTGAGGAGGTTCCCCTCGCTGCCCGGGACGCGCATCATGTCGCCGAAAGAGGTGAAGATGACGCCGGGCTCCCTGGCCACGGCGATGGCATCGTCCACCCGCCCCATGGGGATGACGCATACCGGGCAGCCGGGGCCGTGCACCAGCTCGACATTGGCCGGCAGGACGTGTTCGATCCCGTGCCGGTAGATCGTGTGGGTATGGCCCCCGCACACCTCCATGAACTTGAAATGATCATCGCCGGACAGAGCGGTGATCTGGGCCACCAGGGCCTTGGCCGCCGTCGGGTCCCTGTACTCGTCGACGAATTTCATGTGGTTCAGGCCGCCCGACCCAGCTTGGCCAAGCAGTCGGACGGCCCGAGGATCCCGGCGATGACCTCCGTTCCGACCGCCATCTCAACGAACTCCTTCACCAGAAGTCGAGGATGTCCCGAATGCTGCGAGCTCCTCTTCGTACGCCTGGCCCATCGATTGCAAGGCAGCCAGCGCCGAGGCCGCCTCCTCCTCGTCGATCTTGGCCATGGCGAAGCCGACATGTATCAGCACCCAGTCGCCCGTCTTCAGCCTCTCTTCCTCGAGCAGTCCCACATTGATGATCCTCGTCACACCCGCCACGTCGACCCGCGCCAGGTGCTCGTGCACGTCGGAGAACTCCTTGAGCTGTCCCGGTATGCCGAGGCACATGTCGGTCGTCCCTACACTTTCTCGGCCGGGATCATCTCGGCTCTGATGACCACGTCAGGCGGACCTTCAACATCAGCACACGGCGCGGCGATCTGTCGCAGGAATGGCGCCTGAGAAGTCATGAGCAGTCGGCGCAACGTCCGAGCATGGCGAAATGGTGTGGGTCGATGGTGAACCCGAATTTGGTCCGGGCTTCTCCGGCCAAGCCGTCGAAGAACGTATCGGGGACCTCGATCAGCTTGCCGCACTCCTCGCACACGAAGTGCCCGTGCACCGCCGTCGCCAGATGGTAGGTCGCCGGCCCGTGTCCGAAATGGGAATGGACGACGACACCCAGCCGCTCGAGCTCGTCCAGGTTGCGGTAGATGGTGGAGATATGGATGTCGGGAGCCTCGGCCTGGACCTCCTCGCTGAGCTCTTCGGCCGTCCGGTGCCCCTTCGAAGCAAAGAGCGCACGCAGGAGGAGGCGTCGCGAGGAGGTCACCCGACCCCCGTGCTGGCGCACGAGTTCGAGGGCGTCCTCGAGTGTGATCGCCTCGGCGGGTCCCGCCGGTTCGGTCGGGGAGCGACTCACGTCGCGATCGTACTGGGGATGCATTCGGACTCACGAAGCGGACCCTTGCACTATTGCGAAGCAATCGCAATAACCGTACAGTGCCTCGAGACGACCCCGCGGGAGGTGCGAGCAGATGGCAATGGCGCCGAGCCGTGCAGGCACCACGGCGACGGGGTTGACGGGTCGGGAGTGGGCCCAGGTTGCCGGCATGGCGGCTGTCATCGTGCTGCTCAACGTCGTCGGTTGGGCGCTGCTGTCCCGAGCGGTCGGCCATCACTTCCACGTCTCCCAGACCAAGCTGTTCGGACTCGGCACGGGGATGCTGGCCTACACGCTGGGCATGCGCCATGCCTTCGACGCCGATCACATCGCCGCGATCGACAACACGACCCGGAAGTTGGTCAGTGACGGGCAGCGCCCGCTCGGTGCCGGCTTCTTCTTCTCGCTCGGCCATTCAAGTGTGGTGTTGCTGCTGGCCCTCGCTCTCAGCTTCGGGATTCGGGCCCTCAACCTTCAGGTGAGTCAGCAGACGTCGGGGCTTCATTCGGTGACCAACGTCGTCGGAACCTCGATCTCGGGCGCGTTCCTGTACCTGATCGCCCTGGTGAACCTGTGCGTGCTCCTTTCGATCACGCGGTTGTACCGCCAGATGAGATCGGGGCGCTACGACCCCGTCGAGCTCGAGCGCCAGCTCGACAAGCGGGGGGTCATGAATCGCCTGCTCGGTGGTTACGCGCGGCACGTCGACCGTTCCTGGAAGCTGTACCCCGTCGGCTTCCTCTTCGGGCTCGGATTCGACACCGCGACAGAGATCGCACTCCTTGTCATCGCCGGTTCGGCCGTCGTCGGCGGGCTTCCGCTCTACGCGATCGTGTCGCTCCCGGTGCTCTTCGCCGCCGGCATGTGCACCTTTGACACGCTCGACGGCTATTTCATGAATTTCGCCTACGACTGGGCGTTCGCCAACCCGGTGCGCAAGGTCTTCTACAACCTCACGATCACCGGTCTGTCCGTTGCCGTTGCGTTCTTCGTCGGCACCATCGAGATCCTCGGACTCATCGGTCAGCAGGCAAATCTGAGCTCACCCTTCTGGGACTTCGTCCGTGGTTTCAACCTCAATGCAGCAGGGTTCGTCATCGTGGGCCTGTTCGTCGCGACGTGGGTGGTCGCCCTCGTGTACTGGCGCCTGGCCCGGGTCGAGGAGAAGTGGAGCTCGGCGCTGGCCCGAGAGTCGACGGAAGAGATCGCGTCGGCCTGACCCCGGTACCCCGTCGCGCTGATGTCGGTATGCTCGAGTCGAGGTGCCAGCGATGCATGAACTGTCCATCTGCAACGCCATTGCGAGCACGGCGAAGAGGCACGCGGGGGGGCGCCCGGTGTCCCAAGTGAAGGTCAGGATCGGACATTTGCGCCAAGTCGTGCCCGATGCCCTCCAGTTCAGCTGGGAGATCGTCTCGAGCAGCACGGACCTCAAGAATGCGGAGCTCGTCATCGAGCAGGTTCCCGCCGCCGTCGAGTGCCTCGAGTGCGGAGCACGCACCAACCTCGACCTGCCGATCCTCGCTTGCGGGACGTGCGAGGGGTTCGACGTGAAACTGCTGAGCGGCGAGGAACTCCTCGTCGTGTCGATCGATCTGGTGGACGCCTAGACATGGGTCGGTTCCATGTCCATGCCGACGGCACGGGCCATACCCACGAACACGATCTCGCGCACCACGACGACGACCGCGACGTCGGTGATCATTCGGGGTACGCCGAGACGGGTCAGACCCGCGTCACCATCCTGGAGAACCTGCTGTCGGAGAACGACCGGGTCGCTGACGAAAATGGGCGCCGTCTTGCCGCGGCAGGCGTGCGGTCGGTGAACCTCATGTCGTCTCCGGGTGCAGGGAAGACGACGCTCCTTCGCAAGAGCCTGGAGATGATCGGAGGCTCGGTGCGCATCGGGGTACTGGAAGGGGACATCGCCACGAGCCTCGACGCCGACCGCCTCGGAGGCGCGGGCGCCGCCGCCATTTCCGTCGTCAATACGAGTGCTGGGTTCGGCGGCGAGTGTCATCTCGATGCGGTGATGGTCCGATCCGGCCTCGAGCGCCTGCCGTTGCCCGAGCTCGATCTCCTGATCATCGAGAACGTCGGCAATCTGGTCTGTCCGGCAGAGTTCCGGGTGGGGGAGGACGCCCGGGCGATGGTCTTCTCGGTCACCGAGGGTGAGGAGAAGCCGCTGAAGTACCCCGTGATGTTCCGGGCTGCAGACGTCGTGGTGGTGAACAAGATCGATTTGCTGCCACATCTCGACTTCGACCTGAACGAGTTCCTCTCCAACCTCTCCGGGGTCAACCGCTCGGCCAAAGTGATCATGGCCAGCGCCCGGAGTGGCGAGGGCGTGGACGAATGGTGTGGCTGGCTCATGGATCAGGGCCAGGTGGCCTCCGCCGTCTCATTTCTGCGTCCGGCACCCACGGTGCCCTGAGGCACACTGCGGCGCGGGTTAGCGCGTTGGAGGGCTGAACCTGGGGCTCGTGATGCCGACCACAAGCGCCGCGGAGGCAGACGTGACCGAACCGGCGGTGCTCTCGACGACCGCACGGTAGCGATACCACTGCTCACTCGGCATGACCGGCGTGATGATCAACGTGGGTGACGTCGCGCTAGGAAGGGCGTGGAACGAAACTCCGTCGTCGGTCGACAACTGCCATCTCACGCCGGGTGCCGGAACACCAGTGGTCTGGACGATGAACGTCGCGGTGCCGCCGGGTGCAACGGTTTGATCCGTCGGTTGCTGGACGAGCTCGGGGACAACGGCCGGCACGCTGGGGTCGACAGCGGGTGCCGGACCATCCGACAACGACTGAATCGCCGCCATTCCGACGACGGGTCGATTCAGCCGCACACCTCCCGCCGATCCGAAGAAGCCGGCGTCGCCGTAGTTGAAGATCCCACCATCGCGCCCGACCATCCAGTAGCCCCGGCCGTCGGCGGTGCGATCCATACCGACGACCGGAGCGCTCAAGGGCATACCGCCGGTCGACCCGAAGTAGTTCACGTCGCCGAAGCTGAAGATGCCACCATCAGACGCCACGAGCCAGTAGCCAGCCCCATCGGGGGCCGTCGTCATCGCCACGATGGGTTTCTGGAGTGGCACGCCACCGGTGGATCCGTAGAAGTTGGCATGGCCGTAGGCGAAGATTCCTCCGTCGGACGCCACGAGCCAGTAGCCGAGCCCGTCGATCGATGACGCCATGCCCACGATGGGCTTGGTGAGTAAGAGGGAGCCCGTGGAGCCGTAGAAGTTGGCATCGCCGTAGGCGAAGATCCCACCGTCGGAGGCCACCAGCCAGTAGCCGGCGCCATCGGGTGTGGGCGCCATGGCCACGATCGGCGCGTTGAGATGCATGCCGCCCGTCGAGCCATAGAAGATCGCGTCGCCGAAGGCGAAGATGCCGCCGTCGGATGCCAGCAACCAGTACCCGGCGTCGTCCGGCGTCGCCGCCATGCCGACGATGGGTGCATTCAGAATGAGGCTGCCCGTGGAGCCGTAGAACTGCGCACCTCCGTAGCTGAAGATGCCGCCATCGCTCGCGACCTCCCAGTACCCAGGTGTCGCGATGGGTTCGACGGAGATCACGAGCACTGCATCGCCGGAAAGGAGGTTGGCGTCGGTGACGGTGAAGGTGACGGAGTACGCACCGGAAATGGTCGGCGTTCCACTGATGGTTCCGTCCGGTGCCAGCCGCAGCCCGGGAGGAAGCGCCCCCCCAGTGATGGCCCACGAGTAGGGCGCCAAGCCGCCGCTGGCGTCGAGTGAGCCTGCGTAGGGCACCCCGATGGTGCCGATGGTCAGGGTGCTCGTCGTCACCGCCGGTGGCGACGAAAGGGTCTCGATGGTGCCCCCGAAGTCGGAACCGGCACCGACCGCCTCGCAGTTCGCGGCGCCAGCGCAAGCAACGCCGACCAGAGATCCGATCCCGCTGGGAACGGCTTGGCTCGTCCAGCTCGTGGCACCGTCGGCCGTGTCCAGGATGTTTGCAGAACCGACGGCGGTGCAGTTGGTCGCACTGATGCAGCTGACAGAGGAGAGGGCAGGGGCGCCCACGGGACTTCCCTTGTCGAGCCATTCCACACCGCCGTCCGTGGTGGAAATGACCCGTGAGCCCACGGCAACGCACGTCAAGGTGCTCGAGCACGAGATGCCGCTGAGGCTGCTGACACTGGGGAAAACAGACGGCGATGTCCAGGTGCTGCCGCCGTTCGAGGTGCTGAGAACGGCAGCGGTCGGGCCTCCCGACGACGCGCCCACGGCAGTGCAGTGGAGTGTGTCCACGCAGGAAATGGCCGTGAAGTTGGACACCGTCGCCGGGAAATTCTCCCGCGACCACGCAGTTCCCCCATCGGTCGTGACGATGATGCTCGGCGAACCGATTCCGGAATTGAAGTCGCTCACCGCCTGACAAACAGTCGTGCTGACGCATGCGATCGCGATGAGGGTGCCCGTTCCGGACGGAACCGTCTCGGGCTCCCAGGATGAGCCGCCGTCGGTGGTTCCGATCAGGACGGGGCTGCCAAAGGTTCCGAACCCCACCGCCGTGCAGACCGACGTCGACGAACAAGAGATCCCGTTGAGGCCACTCACGTCGGTAGGGATCGACTGGGCGTTCCATGCGTAGCCGGCGTTCCTCGAATTGAATACCGAATCGAGTCCAGCCGCGAAACATTCCGCAGTGCTGGGACATGACACCGAGTTGATCGTGCTGGTCCCGTCGGGAGGACTCTGAGACGTCCAAGACAGCCCGCCAGTCGTGGTGCCCATGATCGTCGATCCCGCCCCGTTATTGCCGCTGCTCCCTACAGCAATGCACGCAAGCGCCGTCGAGCACGAGATGCTTGTCAGATCGACAGCGTTCTTGGGAGCGCTCTGAGAGGTCCAGGTTGAGCCACTGTTCGACGTGTAGATGAGATACGGCGTGGAGTTGAGGTTCGTACCTACAGCGATACAGGTCGTCTCGATGGGACACTCAATCGAGCTGAGCTGTGTGCCAATTGGGATCGAAGAAGGAGCGGTCCAGGTGGAGAAGTTGACCGTGGCCAAGGACGTGGCTGCGCCACCAGACGCAACTCCGACAACGACACAATTCGTCGAAATTGAGCATGACACACTGGAGAGCAGGGTGACCGCTGGTTCAGCCAAATCCGTCCACTTGTTGCCATCTTGCGTACCGATGATGGCAGGTGTTCCGTTGACCACACCGATAGCCGCACACGTAATCGCATTTGAACACGAGACGTCAGAAAGGGACGCAGTTCCCGATGGCGATGATTGAAGGTTCCATGTGGCGCCGTCGCTTGTCTTTGCGATCTTTATGCCTTCGACTGCCGTGCACTCGTCGATCGTGAAGCACGAGATCGACTCGGCCGGGAATGTCGGGTCCTCCACGCTCCAATTGGACCCACCGTCCGAGGACTTCATGATCCCTGAGCCGCCTCCCGCGTAGCAGACCGAAGCGGAGGGACACGAGACCGTGGCGAGGGTGCTGACTCCGGCGGGCGGGGACGAGCTGCTCCACGTGGTGCCGCCGTTGTTGGTCACGATGATGGAGGCGAACTGGCCACCGTCGTCACCGACGGCCATGCAAGTCGCTGAGCTCGGCGAGATGCTGGGTGCACACGACACCGCTCGCACGTTCGTCAACGGCTGGTAAGTGGCGGTCGTCTGCCAGTGAGGTGTGGTCGCCCCTGCTGGCGGCGAGAGCGCCCGGATGCCGAGGATACCGACGAGGGCGAGGGCCAGCACCGTCGTCAGCGCCACGACGGTGAGTCCTCGGACCGTGCGCACGGCCACCTCCTCCACTGAGGGGAGAGTCATTAACGGCTTTTCGATCGTATCCCTCGACTTCGGAGAAGTCACCAGGGTGATGCAACCCTGGGGGAACGGTCGCCGCTACGAGGGCTGCGGCGCGGGAAGGACCGCGTTGGGCGGCGTCCGCCCGGCCAGGACGTCGCAGACCCCTTGACAGGCCAGTCGAGCCATGCGGGTCCTCGTGGCAATGGTCGCACTCCCGATGTGGGGGAGCAGCGTTGCGCGGGGAGCGGTCAACAGGCGCGGGTTGAGGGCCGGCTCGCCGTCGAACACGTCGAGCCCCGCGGCGAAGAGCGTGCCCGCCTCGAGGGCGTCCACCAGCGCATTCTCGTCGACCACCGGCCCGCGGGCGGTGTTGATGAGAATCGCCGTGGGCTTCATCACCGCCAGTTCGGCCGCCCCGATGAGATGGCGGGTCGACTCGTTCAAGGGCACGTGCAGGCTCACGATGTCGGAGCGCCTCAGCAGCTCGGGCAGTGTCGGCACAAATCCACGGAGGCCAGTGTCGTGCCGGGTCGTATGGATGACCTCCATGTCGAATCCCGACGCCCTCTGTGCCACAGCCCGGGCGATGCGACCGAAGCCCACCAGTCCGAGTGTCGCTCCGTGCACGTCCCGGGCGAGATGTGTGCCGAATCCCCAACCGCCCCACCGGCCCTCTCGCAGATCGCGCTCGGCGTCCGAAGCCAATCGCGTCGCCGCCAGTATCAGGAGGAACGTGAGGTCGGCCGTCGTGTCATCGAGGACCCCCGGAGTGTTGCATACCGTGACGCCCAGGCTGGTGGCCGTTGCGACGTCGATGTTGTCGTACCCGACCGCGGCGTTCGCCACCACGCGCAGTCGCCCGGCCCGTCCCGATTCGAGAACGGCTGCGTCGACCCGGTCCGTGAGGTGGCACACGATCCCGTCGAATTCGGGGGCCAGCCTCGCCAGATCACCCGGCGCGAGCGGGGCACTCGCGTCGGGTTCCACGATCTCGAGCCCCGCTTGGCGTAGTGGATCGGTGCCGCCCTCTGTCAATGGGCGCGTGACGAGGACGCGTGACACCTAGTGCGTCGTGTAGTTGATGACGCCGGCACCCTTCACGCCGATGGCGAAGCAGAAACAATGGATGGGGGCGTGGTCGCTGACGGGGCGCAGCGAGTGCACCTTGTCGGGTGGGATGTACACGAGGTCACCCTGGGAGATCGGGCGGTCCTCTCCGTCGATCGTCATGACCCCTTTCCCGGACATCACGTAATAGAACTCGTGGGTCGGGTGCGAGTGCGGGTCGACGAGGCCTCCGCCCGGAACCTCGAACTCGTTGACGAGCTCGAGGTACCCCCCGTCGGTGATGTCCTTGAATTCACGGGATTCGATCATCCACCAGACCGGGACGGTGCCGTTGTGCTCGACCACTGGCGCCTTCGCCTCAATGCTGCGGACATCCATGCTGAGGGCCTCCCAAGTTTTCCTAGACTGACTCCGCTGTCAGGTTAGGCCGCGGGACACCGGGGTGCACCGCCGTGTGACCCCGTTCGACGAGGCGAGAGTGAGCGATGTCCACAAACGGGTCAACAGAGGGAGAGCCGATGGTCGTTCCGGAGCGTCTGACGGAAGCTGCATGGTCGCCCTTCGGGTGGCTTCCCGTGGCGGACACCGACCCCCGGGACGGCGACCACCGCATGACCTTCGAATGGGCGGATGCCCATGTGAACCTCATCGGCCACGCCCGGGCCGAGGTTCCCGAGACGGACCACGGTCTGCGCTGCGAGATGCTCTTCCGCCACGACACCCACACCCAGTCCCTGATGTCGCTCGACGTGGCGGCGGTGATCGCCGTCGCGCCCGCTGGTGTCGAGTTCAGCGACGGAGCGGACGTCGAGTCGATCCGTGCCTTCCGCATAGGACCGCTCGAGCCGCTCGTGCTGCACCGCGGCACCTGGCACTGGGGCCCGTTTCCCGTCGATGCTCCCGAGGTGCACCTCTTCAACGTGCAGGGCCTGCGGTACGCCGAGGACAACCGCCGGGTGGACCTGGTGGCCAAGGGCCTGGCGGTCGAGGTGGACCTTTCGTGACCGGGGTGACCGAGATGGGCACAGTCCGTGGAGCTTGACGACGCCGAAGAGGCAGAGGTCGTGTCGGCGACCGTGGCAGACCTCGTCGATGCGATCTCGGCGGAAGAAGCCGAGCCAGACGCCCAGGGGCGCCCGACCTTCACGACCACGAGTCCCAACTGGTGGATCGGTGGCCGCACCTTCGGGGGAATGGTGGTGGCGCAGGCACTCAGCGCCGCTCTCAAGACTGCGCCGACCGGGTTCGACGTGCACTCTCTGCACGGCTATTTCTTGCGGCCGACGGCCCCCGGGGCCCGCACGACGCACATCGTGGAGGCCGTGCGCGACGGCCGGTCGTTCAGCGTCCGAGACGTCGTGAGCACCGTGGACGGCAAGGACACGTTCCGCATGACGTGCTCGTTCCATCTACCCGAGGACGGCGCCGACTACCAGCTGCCGATCGGTCCCGAGATCCCGCCGCCGGGGGAGATCGCAGGGTTCGAGGCGCCGTTTCCCTTCGACATCCGGGAACTCGGCGCCACCGAACAGCGGCAGGACGGCACCTTTCTGTCCACGCGGCGGTGCTGGTTCCGCACCCGGGAATCCCTGCCCGACGACCCCGGGCTGCACGCCTGCCTGCTGGCCTACTTCTCCGACATGACGGGCGCGGCCTTCCGGCCGCTGAGCCTGGGCACGTGGGGCACGCACACCGATGCGAGCCTCGATCACGCCGTCTGGTTCCACCGTCCCTGGCGGGCGGATGCCTGGAGCATCTTCGACCTGCACGCCCTCGTCAACGCAGGCGGTCGCGCCACCGTCCGCGCCACCATGCACGGTGAGGACGGCTCGCTGCACCTGAGCATGGCCCAGGAGCTGTTGATCCGGGAGCTCGACGAGCCGCTGGTCTTCGCAGCGCCACCCTGGGTGAACCGAAACGTCGCGTCCGAGGAGGGTCATGGGTCTACTTGAGGGCCGCAAGGCGATCGTCACGGGCGGCGGCTCGGGGATCGGGAGGGCCACCTGCCGGCGCATGGCCGACGAAGGTGCCCGGGCGGAATCCCCGTCG
>Ga0209698_10005490_pt1 | contig 13693 bp, 11 predicted proteins | sample LitLauG_LLR_2012_FD_187203 | JGI IMG/M metagenome (GOLD analysis project Ga0209698, IMG submission 187203) | Freshwater sediment microbial communities from Pennsylvania, USA - Little Laurel Run_MetaG_LLR_2012 (SPAdes) (version 2) | ecosystem: Environmental > Aquatic > Freshwater > Creek >... | reverse complement strand
TGACCACGCTGAAAGAGCCTTACCGCATTGAAGGCAAGAAGACCATGGGGTACGAGGTGGCCGAGCAGATGGATTGGGAACTGCCGGACGCTATCTTCTATCCCACCGGCGGCGGCGTCGGCATGATCGGCATGTGGAAAGCCTTTGCCGAGATGGACCGCCTGGGCTGGATCGGGAGCCGGCGTCCCAAAATGATCGCCGTCCAGGCCGAAGGCTGCCGGCCGGTGGTACGCGCCTTCGAAGAAAACGAACCGCGCAGCCGGTTTTGGGAGGATGCCCGCACGGTGGCCAGCGGCCTTCGGGTTCCCAAGCCGCTGGGGGATTTCCTCGTCCTCGAAGCGGTGCGCAAGAGCGGCGGCACGGCGATCGCCGTGAGCGATTCCGAAATGCTCGATGCCGCCGCGCAGTTGGCCTCCAACGAAGGCATCTTCGCCGCGCCCGAAGGAGCGGCCTGCGTGGCCGCGCTCGAAAAACTTCTGGCCTCCGGGTTTCTGAAAACCACCGACCGCATCATCCTGTACAACACCGGCACCGGACTCAAATACCCGGAGGCTTACGCCACGCGGTTCCCGCGCTTCGCCGAAAGCCAGCAGGATAAACTCGGGGGCCTGATTACGCCGCGGTGAGGACCGGCAGAGCGCTTCCGCCTGCCAACATCCCGGCTTCTCTTACCGCGCCCCCGACCCCGAAAACATGATCCCCACAGTATCCAGGATGATCGCGCAATCGAAGAAGATAGACATGTTCTTGAGGTAGAACAGGTCGTACTCCAGCTTGCGCGCGGCATCTTCCACGGTGCTCCCATACCGGTACTGCGTTTGCGCCCAGCCGGTGATGCCCGGCCGCACGCTGTGCCGCTCGTCGTAGTAGGAGATCTGCTTGCGCAATTCTTCAACAAATTCGGGCCTCTCCGGCCGCGGCCCCACCAGGCTCATTTCGCCGCGAATCACGTTGATGAATTGCGGCAGCTCGTCCAGGCGGTAGGTCCGCAGAAAGCGGCCGAGGCGCGTCACCCGCGGATCGTTCGTCGTGGCCCACTGCGCGCCGGCCATCTCCGCGTCCAGCCGCATGGAACGGAACTTCACCACCTGGAAACACTTCCCGTGCAGGCCGACACGAGCCTGCCGGAAGATGACCGGTCCCCTGGACTCCAGGCAGATCGCTACGGCCACCAGCAGCGTGATCGGCAACGTGACCACCAGGCCGATCAACCCGAAGGCCAGGTCGATGGCCCGTTTCAGGATAATCGTGGTAAGCGACCGTTGGAACCCGTCGGAAAATACGAACCAGCTCGGCTTCACCGTGGCCAGCCATTCCCGCCCGGTGAGCGCCGAAATGGTCGAATGGGCATCCTCGATCCGCACGCCCTGCACGCGCAGCCGCACCAGGTCCCGCACCGGCAAAGCGTTGCGCCGGTCCTCCAGGGCCACGATGATGCGCGAAATCTCGTGCCGCTCCACCAGGGCCAGCAGATCGTCGCCAGGGCTCAGGATGGGCTGATCCATCAGGGTTTCACGGCCGTTCCGGCTGGCGCGCACGTCGATGAACCCGCTCAGCCTCACGTTGAGATCGTGCCGCTTCGCCAGCTCCGAAGCCACCGTGCAGGCCAGGGAATCGGTGCCCATGATGGCGACATTCTCCTTGGGCGCCGCCGCCTGCCAGACGCGATCGAGGCCCACCCGGCTCACGGCGATAAACGCCGGCACCAGAGCCATGCTGATGAAGAAAACGCCACGCCCCAGCAGCAGGGAAGGAAAGACGTAGTAGAGGGTGCCCAAGAGCAGACAGCCGGCGCCCAGCGCTTGCGCCACCGCCACCATTCGCTCATTGCGTACTTGCGTGTGTCGCAGATTGTAGAGGTCGCCGTAGTAGAAGCACATCTGCAGGGTGGCGACAAACACGATCCCCTGCACCGCGAAGTCCGGCAGCGCGGTGTAGGCGCTGAACAACGGCTGGCTGTTCCAAAAGCGGATCCGCACGGCGCACACCAGCGCCAGCATGATCAGCGCTCCCTCCAGCAGCACTAGAACCAGGCTTTTCGGAGAGACGAACTTGCTGAAAATACGAAACACGGGGCCGATCCCCTAGTCCTGCGCCCGCTTGCTCCGGTTCCTCGCAACCTCGGCGAACCAAGCGTTTCTCGGTGATCTGGGCGTCTTCATAAGAGCACAATTCGCGCGCTCGCCGGACTAGCGCACCGTCGCTGCCTGGGGCGACCAATCCATGGAAAGCCGCACGCTATGAACCTGCAGGTTGGCCGGGATACCGGCGTACGTGGAACTGCCCGTGAGGAAGGCATATTGGGCCGTCAGGAACGAGCGATCGGTAATCTTCCTCGTCAGTCCGCTCGAGGCCTGCCACCCCGACAGGTTTACAAACCCGGTGTTGCTCGTCTGCTCCTGCGCAAAACTTGACGTCAGCGCCCAACCGCTGCCTGGGTGATACCATCTCCAACTGCCGCGGGCGCTGATCGCGGTGCCGATAATGCCGTAGGAATCCGTGCTGCTCCGGGAGTAAGCCGCGGTCAGGGTGTGCCGGTACGTCTTGTACCCGATGGAGCCGCCCCCGATCAAGAAGTTGCTGGGGAGCGCGCCCGTCTGTTTCGTGGCCCGCGAATTGGTATAGCCGCCGTTTACATTGAGAAACCAATGCTCTCCCATTTTGCGGCCGATCGAGGCGCTCGCCGTGCTGAGGTATGCGGATTGGTAATGATTCATCTGCCGCGATTCGGCCACGTCCACCCCGAGCTGCGTGCGCGGCGACAGGCTGTACGACATGTTCACGCCGCCGGTGGCCCCGATGGTGTGGTTCACTAGGCTATTGCCCGAAACCGGGCCTCCGTTATGGAGCGGCTGGGTGCCCATCGCGTAGGAACTGACATGAAAGCTCAGCCTGGGCGAGTAGGCATACACCAGCGATGCCTGGGTTGAGTAGCTCAGAGTTCGGTAGCCGTACAGCAGGTTTTGCGTGGGGGATTGGGGCGGCGCGGCTCCGGTCAGCATGGAAGCCACCTGGGAGTCGGTGAACTGCCCGATCGCGAAGCTGGCCGCGAGGTCGTCAAAACTGAGCGGCACCTGCGACCGCACGGCAAACGAAGACGGGTCGAAAAGGAATTGCGTCAGGCTGATGTCCTGGCCCGATCCCGATAGATTCAGGGTCCATTTTCGGCCGAACTTCCGCGTCGCGGTGATCTGCAGCGTGTGGTTCAGGGAGTTCAGGTTGGAATAGTTGACCTGGCCGCTGTAGGAGGGCGAATAAATTACCGAAAAGCTCATCAATTCCCGGTGACGCTGCCAGCCCATGCTGGCGCTTACCCCGTAATTCGCATCGCCCCCAATGGAGGATGCGCCGAGCTGGATGCTTTGATTCACCGGGTACGCCGAAGTCGAATACCCCGAAAACAGCGACACTCCGTATAGTCGCGCGCCGTCCATTTCGCCGGTCCGGAAATTCATTTGTTCGTTTAGAGGCTGGCCCTTGCAATTCAGTGCCAGAAACCCCGCGGTTAGTATCAGATATTCCGCTACTTTGCGCATGGCCGTCTAAAACGCCGCCTTCCCGATGCCCCGCACTCCGGTAGGGAAGCCATCGGTTCACGGTCGATCGTCTTTGCTCTCCCGCAATTTACAGGCCACGCTGAAACCCCGCCCCCGCTAATCGGCCATCCCAGGCGGAAGCTCTTTTTTCCGATTTTGTGCAAAATTTTGTCGTTCATTCTAACCGCCTACCAAGCTATTATTGATCCAGCGCTGGACTACCACAAACGGCTCCAGACTTGCTATCGGTTATCGAAAAGATGACGACGCCGGTACTAGCCGCCCAGGGCTCGCGTGTCCAGACACGGGGCATGTGGCTTGAAACGGCGTTGATCGCCGTTTTAATCGGGTTCCTCTACTCCGAGATCGTTCCCGACCTGGTATCCGACTGGTGGACGCAGCCTGCTCTCTCTTATGGCTTGCTCATCCCGCCCCTCGCCGTGTATATCGCCAGCCTCCGCCGGGAGATTACCTTGGCGATACCCCCCGAAAGGAGTTGGAGCGGCTGCTGGCTGGTGGCCCTGGCCTGCCTGGTCTTCCTCGCGGGGTCTCTATCGGCGGAGTTTTTTCTGTCCCGAATCTCCCTGGTCCTGCTCCTCGCTGGCCTCGTCTGGACGTTCTGGGGAATGGCCCGGCTGCGAACACTCGCCTTTCCCTTCCTACTGCTGGCGACTATGGTGCCTTTGCCGCAACTGGTGTATAACACCTTGTCGGCGCCCTTACAGCTATTCGCCTCCAGCCTGGCCACCGACATGGCGCAAGCGCTCGGCGTTACCGTATATCGCGACGGCAACATCATCCACCTGGCGCACGTCTCCCTGGGCGTGGCGGAGGCCTGTAGCGGGCTTTCATCCCTGAGTGCCATGGTGGTGGCGTCTTTGCTGCTGGGATTTCTGGCCGCGGCGTCGCTGGCCGGCCGCCTCCTGCTTCTGGTTCTCTCCCTGCCACTGGCCATCGCCGTGAACATCGTGCGCGTCACCGGAACCGCCGTGCTGGCCGATTACCAGACCGATTTCGCCCTGGGCTTTTACCATGCCTTCTCCGGCTGGCTCGTGTTCGTTGGCGGTTCCCTCGCCCTTTACGTTTTGGCCTCTGTGATTCGAAAGCTCACCTTATGGAGTGACAACCATGCTGCATAACGGCGTTTGGCGAGTCTGGGTCGGCTCGGTCGCATTGCTCGCTGCGACAATCGTGCTCGGCCGTCTTTCAACCCGTCGCATCCCTGAGCCACTAGCCCACCCCTTAAACGAAATCAGCTCGGAAATTGACGAGTGGTCGGCTATTGGCGATACTAAGCCCGACCCTGGCACACTCAGATCGCTCGATGCCACAAGCACTTTGTTGCGCAGCTATCGGAGGCAAAACTCTCAGTTGGATCTCTTCATTGCCTTCTACGCTCTGCAGCGCGCCGGCGAGAGCATGCATTCCCCAAAACACTGTCTCCCCGGTAGCGGCTGGGAGATCCTGCAGCGCGGGGTAGTTGCGCTGCCGGGACCGGGCGCTCCTAAACTCGTCAACAAGTTCTCGATTCAGCACGAGGGGCGCAAGGTTTTGATGTTTTATTGGTATCAGTCTCACGATCGGGTTATCGCGGACGAATATGCCGGCAAACTCCAGCTCGTTCGCGATACCCTGCTCACCGGTCACACCGCCGGGTCCATCGTACGCGTCAGCCTCCCCGACACACCGGGAGCCGAGCAAAAAGCCTTGTTGTTCAGTTCGCAAATGATGCTAGAGGTGCAGCGCTGCCTTGGTGCGTCTTCAAAGCCGGATCAACTCTCGTTGCTGCAATCGCCCGTGCAATGATTTTGCCCGCATCGGCGTTCCCATAGTGACTGCCCCAAGGCCCGGCCTTGAGTGTCCGTTGCACGGCCTCCCTCATCTCATCCGCGTGACTTGGATTCACCAAAATGTTGCAATCGTTTTCGAGCGTCTCAACCCACTCGGTCTCGTTTCGCAGGGTAATGCAAGGTACTTTCAAAAAGTACGCCTCTTTTTGAATTCCTCCCGAATCGGTCAAAATCATTCGCGCATGTTTCTGGCAAAGCAACATCTGTTTGTAGGCAAGCGGTGGAACAAGTTGCAGTGCGCTCGCATCCCAGCGTAATTCCTCCATCGCCTTTTTTGTCCGCGGGTGAACCGCCAACACAACCGGGCATACCTCCCGGGACACCTGCTGCAGCGAAGCTAGCAGAGACTTCAGTCGCTCGCGGTCGTCGGTGTTTTCCGCTCGATGTATGGTAGCCAGCGCGTATGATCGTTCCGCCCATGGCAATTCGCTGCTAGGGTCGGTCCCTTCCAGATCCCGCACATAGTCGCAGACCGCATCGTACATCACGTCTCCGCACAAGACTGCCTGCTCTCCGAGCCCTTCGCGCACCAGGTTGGCCATCGCCGTCTCTGTTGGACAAAAAAGCAGGTGGCTGAGGTGATCGGCCACCACGCGGTTGATCTCTTCCGGCATTGCCCGGTTGAAACTCCGCAGACCCGCCTCCACATGCGCTAGTTTGCAACTCATTTTGGAAGCCGTTACCGCACTGGCAATCGTTGAATTCGTATCGCCGTAGAGGATCACCCACTCTGGATTCACTTCCCTCAGAATGGGCTCCAGCCGTCGCATGATTTCCGCCGTCTGGTTCGCGTGGCTTGACGATCCGACTTCCAAGTTATAGGCCGGAGCCGGAATCGCTAGATCCCGAAAGAACGAGCCGCTCATTTCATCGTCGTAGTGTTGTCCCGTATGAATGATCTCGTGCGTTATGTCCGCAAAGGATGCAAACGCACGTGCCACCACGGCAAGTTTGACAAATTGTGGCCTGGCCCCGACTATCGATACGACTCGCATTTCCTTAACGCTTTCCGCGCTTACTTTGCAAAGAAATCGCGCATCGCTTTGCAAACCTCAAAAATGTCACTGGCTTCCAGCTCCGGGTATATCGGCAACGCAAGTGAAGTTTGGGCCAAGCGCTCGCTGATCGGGAAATCGCCTTGCCTATGACCAAGGTCGGCAAAGCATTTCTGCAGATGCATGGGTAGCGGATAGTAAACCTCCGTCGCAATCCCCTGTTCTTTTAGATACGCTTGAAGCTCATCCCGTCGCTCGGCGACAATCGCGAATTGATTGTAAATATGCCTCGTCTGATAAATCTTCTCCTCCGGTGCCCGGACGGGAACAGCAAGCTCCTTTATGAATTCGCGATATAAGTCCGCGTTTCGTCGTCTCGCAGCGCTCCAGCCGTCAAGATAACGTAGCTTCACGCTAAGCACCCCCGCTTGTAACGCGTCCAGCCGCGAGTTGACCCCTACCTGATCGTGATAGTACTTCTTGGGCGCACCGTGTATCCGCAGCGAGCGCAACTTCTTGTCCAACGCGTCGTCGTTTGTCGTCAGCATGCCGGCGTCGCCGAAAGCCCCGAGATTCTTGCTCGGAAAAAAGCTCAAACACCCGATCTGCCCGACGCTTCCTGCCCGTCGGCCCATCCATTCTGAACCGATCGATTGCGCGGCGTCCTCAACCACCCAAATGTTCTTCTCCTTCGCCGCCGCCTCTATCAACTCCATGTCGGCGCACCCGCCGAACAAATGCACGGGAATCACAACCCGGATACCATCCACTGTTCTCATCGCTTCGGAAGCTTTGCGCGGGTCGATATTGAACGTCTCTTCTTCGACGTCGACGAAAACGGGCGTAGCGCCCAGCCTGCTGATCGCCCCAACTGTCGCAAAGAAGGTGTACGGGGTCGTCAGCACCTTGTCGCCCCGGCCGACGCCGGCGGCCATCAACGCAAGCAACACCGCGTCCGAACCGGAAGCGCATCCGATGGCATGTTTGACCGAGCAATACGTCGCAATTTCGGCCTCGAGTCGCGTCACTTGTTCGCCCAAAATGAAATGCTGCGAATCGACGACCGATGCGATGGCGTTTAACACCTCGTCCCGAATGTGTCGATGTTGCGCCTTCAGATCGAGAAGAGGAATGTTCTTTCGGCTCGTGGAAGCTTCCGTCATGTTGCGCCTTTCAGTTCCTTTCGTTCTCTTCCGTAAGGAGATTCCCGCTCAGCCGGTATCGAATAGCGCACGCGGCGCATTTGACAATCCCATCGCCGCCCCGCGTTTCTAACTTAACCCCGCACGCGCACATCCAGCCATGTTGCCGGGCGGGGTTGCCGTGCACAAGCGCAAAATTTGGAACGTCTCGCGTGACCACGCTGCCCGCTCCTATGAATGCGTACTGACCGATCATAACGCCACACACTACCGTGCTGTTCGCGCCGAGCGTAGCGCCTCGGCGGACGCGCGTCGTTTTGTACTCGTCTTTCCGGCTTACGTGGCTTCGGGGATTGAAGACATTCGTGAAAACCATCGATGGTCCGCAGAAAACATCGTCCTCAAGAATGCATCCCGTATACACCGAAACGTTATTCTGGATTTTCACGTTGCGGCCAAGCGTCACCTCCGGCGAAATCACCACATTCTGCCCGATGTTGCAGTTTTCGCCGATCACCGAGTTCTTCATGATGTGAGAAAAATGCCAGATTTTGCTGCCCGCCCCAATCGTGCACGGCTCATCGACATAGGCCGATTCGTGGACAAAATAATCAGGCCTTGGTAAAGCGGGTGTCACTACAACGCCATTACCTTTGGATGGTGCGGCGCCACCTGCACGGGCTCGCCGTTCAACTGCAGCGACATTTGACACGCCTGCAATACCTTTAATACTTGGACTCCCTCCTCACCCGGCGTTCGCGGCTGGCTTCCCGTCGCCACGCACTCGGCAAAGTGAGCGCATTCCAAATAGAGCGGCTCCGTATCGTCGATTTCAACTTGCACGCCCAGCGGCTTCATCGCCTCCAGGTTGGCGCCCTTCAACTCAATTTGTTTGTTGAAGAGCATCAACTTTCGATCTTGGCGGCTGTCTTCAAAAACCGCCATTTGTTTGCTTCCGATCACCACCAACCGCTGCTCCTTGTACGGATGCAGCCAGCTTACGAACACATGCGCGCGCGTTCCCCGGTCGAAAAGCAGATTGGACATCGTCACGTCTGCGATGTTCGGCTGCAGATAGGCGCCGCCTGTGGCCGCCACTTGCAGCGGCGGATGCCCAATCAGCGAAAGAATGACTGAGAAATCATGCGGCGCGAAACTCCACAACGCGTTCTCCTCGCGCCTGATTTTGCCCATGCTGAGCCGGTTCGAATAGATATATTCGATTCGCCCCAGCGTGCCCGCTCTCACCAATTCTTTGAGCCGCACGACCGCCGGATGATACTGAAGAAGGTGTCCCACCATCAGAATTCGGCCAAATTCATTCGCTTTGGCAGTCATTTCTGCTCCATCCTGCCAGTCCAGAGCCAGCGGCTTTTCTACAAATAAGTGCTTTCCGGCCTCAAGTGCCTTCATCGCGTAACTGTAGTGCGATTCCGCGGGCGTGGCGAGCACCACCGCGTCGATGGCGGGGTCCGCCAGGACTTCGCCGAAATCAACAAACGTCTTTACCCCGGGGTACATCTGCGACAGTCCCGAAACCGTTTCCTTCTCGACATCGGAAATGCCGTAAAGATTGCCCAGAGACCAAAACGCGCGGACCAGGTTCTTTCCCCAGTACCCGCAACCTACGACGCAGACTCTTATTGAAGGCATCTCTCGCCATTCCCCCGTCTTTCTGAAATATCAACGATGCAATCTTGCTTCCACGAGCCGTCAGGGCATGCGCATCCCGGCCCCTTCCTGTCGTTGGCATCTCAAAAATCCCTCCAGGCACCCGATCTTCGGGCCAAGCACCATGCCAAACTTCCAGACGAAATCCAAATTCTTTGGGTTGTTTACTCTATTGGGTTCCTAAAACTGGGGCAAAGCGAGGAAATGTCGAATTGCAGCGGCCGTTGGTCGCGGACGTGCAGTTCGATACGTTACCAATTTCACACGGTGCCTCCATCATGAATCGCTTTCCTTTTCCTCCAATAGGAGTTTGTACGCTTTGGCTATTCTCCGCTCCTGCTTTGGGCTATGGCAGCCCGCTAGCAGAAGCACGCAGCACCGCACCCCAAGCGCAGACCCCGGCCGCCAAGCAACAAGACGGTGGCTCAAAGCCTTCTACCGCAATTGAAGCGTGGCAATCGAACGCCCCCGCCAACGCTGCCGGCAACGCGCCCAAACACGAAGAACACACTGTCCGGGCCGCTGAGACCGATGAATTCAGAATCGGTGCCGGCGATATTCTCCAAATCTCAGTTTGGAAGGAACCCGAGGTGTCTGTTCCCAGCACAGTGGTTCGGCCCGACGGCAAGATTACTATGCCGCTCATCAAGGATATTGCCGTCGCTGGTCTCACGCCTCACGAAGTCGAGCAATTGATAACAGCCGGCCTTGCCAACTACGTAAACACTCCCAACGTCACCGTCGTCGTCTCCGGCATCAACAGCAAGAAAATCTACGTCATCGGCGCGGTGAAGAAGGAGGGGCCGATTGCCTACACATATCGAATGACCGTGATGCAGGCGATTACGGAAGCCGGCGGCCTGACAGACTATGCCAAGAAAAAGAAAATCTACGTCCTGCGCGCCGTCAATGGATCGGAAACGCGAATTCCCTTTGACTACAACGCGGTCCTGAGTGGCAAATATTTGGATCCTGTTCTACTCTTGCCAAACGATACGCTCGTTGTTCCCCACTAGTTAGATTTCGATTCTCTGACTAACTAGCCAAGCCTCCCGCTGAACTCAAATTCGGCGTGGGGCCCAACCGGTTGCGGGGTTGCATCCAACGAGGGTTGAATCCCCAAAGTTGGTATTTCCAATGCAATCGACTCGCGAAATGGCAAAAACTTCCCGCTCGACAGCATTCGCAGCAGCTTGTTCTCCGTCGTCGCCAAATTCGTGTAATGGCGGAAACGCGAACGAAATGGGGCGGCGATATGCGGTTGTTCCGGATCAACCTCCCACGGATGTATATAGGTGACCACAGTCACACCTTGTCGCCTGGCCTGAGACATGCCGAAGGCCGTGTACCAACTGGGCATGAGCCGCAAGTACCCTCCGCCGCCCACCGCAAAATTCGCGCTCCCGCCCACTCGAAACGTCGCTAACGGGAACTCCATCAACCGGCCGCTGTTCGTTCTTACCGCAAACGGCTGCCGCGGTGCGTCACGGAATCCATAGAGATCATGCCTCACCGGAAATACGCTGGAATCGTACCGAAAGCCCAACTCTGCCAAAACGTCCATCGCCCAGAGAGAACTTTTCACAATAGAGAAACTAGGTGCGCGGTAGCCGCAGACTCGCTGCCCTAAGGCTTGTTCGATGCAATCCTTCGCTTCGCGCGTATCCTTGCGGAATTCCTCAACTCCCAGCGTATAAACCAGACGGTGCCAAAACGAATGACAGGCGATCTCGTGACCCCTATTCGCGACTTCTTTCACAAGTCGGGGATGGCGCTTCGCTACCCAGCCCAAGAAAAAGAACGTTGCCTTGACATCTTTTTTGTCAAACAAGTCCAGCAACTTATGAGTATTTGCTTCCACCCGTGATGGGTATTGATCCCATTGCCTGCGATTGATGACTTTCGAGAAAGCCTCCACGTGGAAGTGCTCTTCCACGTCGACCGATAGGATGTTCTGTGGGCACGCTGCAGACTTGGCCATTTCTCTTGCTTCCTCCCGTTCAACCCTTTTCAAGCGCGAATGTTTTACTCCGGTTTTCGCGTTGATGCATTTCATTCCCTGCAATCACGTCGCCTTTCGCCGAGTCATCGGCGCTCCTCGGGCGCGGCTCAGAAAATGGGAAAATAGGCGACAAACTTTCGCAAAACACTACGGTGTCGGACCTGGAGATTCGCGCTTTTTGCGTCTCTTACGGGCGGCAAACGCAGTAGTCCAGAATCTTGCAGCCCAATCCGTATCCCGAACCGTCTGCCTTGAATTCAACTCGGATCACGCAAACGTCGCATCGCAGGACTAGTGCCGGAGCAGCCGATAAATCACAGGGACAAGGAATCTCAATTACGGCGCGGATGTCCGCTCCCGGTGAGAAAGCGGATGTGCTATAGCAATAAAATCCGTCTCGACTGACGTCAATTGTCTGCGTCTGCACCACAGTATTGGCAGCCATTAGGCGAATGGGCCATCTCACCTGTAATCGCTGCCTACTTCTGCGATCCGTTTGGACTTTAGGTATTAAACCGTTCAATTCCGCAACCGCCATAGCTTCCACTAACACCAAGCACCTTCGTTGCCACGCGCGAACTCGCTCCCCACAATGGGCGTTTCGAGGTCTAGAAGGCAGAGACCGTGCCACGACACAACTAGTTAAACAACTAGGCAAATACCTGGCAAAGCATCCATCAGTACGGTCAGGAGGCAAGAAAGGCAAAACTTTTGATCTAGAACCAGGAAGCATAGTACTTGAGCCCCTAATTTCAGCATTATTACTACTTCTTCCGAATTCTGGAAACAAGTCGTGACTTACATACTTGACAAATGTTTCATCTGAGTTATTCTAGGGAAGAATTCGGGGAACGCCATGGTAGTAGTAGTCGGCGGAGGAGGAAATACTATCCCCGGTCATCCCAGGTCGGAGGGCCTTGGCGTGAAATTCCATATTGTTTCATCTGACCCAGAGCTGCTGAGTCTTTCCAGGGAACTTGCTTCGGAGTTCCCACAGTGCGTCTGGACCATTACCCTAGTCACGCCATTGACAGTCGATCTAGAGGCGGATCTTTGCCTTTGGGACTACCAACCGGGCTTAAATCTTCCCAGCAAGGCGAATTGGGGTACAAAGCATTTTGTGTTGGTAGACTCGGGCGTTTTACGCTCCTTTTGCGCGGCTCACCCCCAGGCCCAGCCTGGCATTGCGCTGAAGCCCCTTCTTCGCGGCGTTTTACGAGCTCTGATTGCCTATGCCGTCTCCACTAACGGCTCTCAACGCGCAATCGATCTAAGCTCCTCACTCCGCTCCGATCGCGACGACATTCTTCAATGCTTGATGCAGGCGAATCTTTGTTTGCAGCAACACGATCAGCAGCGAACCAATTTCCTGAGCAGGGTCGTCCACGATTTCCAGGCTCCGCTCACGGCCATTAGCGGCTATTGCAGTCTGCTCCTACAGAACGAACTCGGACCGTTGAATGAACAGCAAACGACGGTTCTTCAACGCATGCATCACAGCGCCAGCCGCTTGTCCCGCATGACCCGGTCAATGCTGGAGCTCAGCGTCGGCCGGCATGTCAACCACAAGCCGGTATTGACTCAGGGCGACCTGGGCGAATGTCTTGATCAGGCGCTGCACGAAGTGTCTCCATTCCTACAGGAAAAACAAATCAAGATCGAGATTGATCTGGACCCTCCGCCCTTTGAATTCTTGTTCGAGCCGGCCACAATGATACAGCTTCTGGTCAACTTACTTGAGAACGCATCGAAATTCACGCCGCGCCTCGGTCTGATTTCCGTCACTGCTTATCCGTCTTTCTTTGAATGGCGAAGCCACTCCACCGATTCCTTACAACAAGGCGATAGGCGCAGATCTCATGTTGAAGTGTTCAACTCGTATCGCCTCGATGTGAAGGATTCTGGACCTGGAATTGCTGCGGCCCACATGAGTTCTATCTTCGAGGACTATGTTTCTTACGCAGGGGATGGGAATGCCGGTAGTGGGCTGGGATTGGCAGTCTGTCGCATGGTGATGCAGCGGCACGGAGGTAAGATATGGGTCGAGAATTCCCCCGAAGGTGCTGTTTTCTCCTGTGTCTTTCCAGTTCAGATGAATGAGAAACTTCCAATGCCGCAAAGGCTCCCGCAAACCGCCCAACGGGTTTAGTACAAAATGAAAAAAGGGGCCACCATACTAATCGGGGAAGATGACTGCGAAGTTCGCGGCTATCTTGATATGGCTGTCCGGTGCATGGGATATGAGGTAATTCTTGCACAGGATGGCGACGAAGTCTTAAGCTTTCTAGAAAGTAAGAATGATATTGGCGCAGTCTTGCTTGATATCTGCATGCCACGGCGCGATGGCCTTGAAACCCTCCGCGACATTCGAAAAACCAATTTTTCGTTGCCGGTGATCATGGTTTCGGATGCCTCTTCGCCCCCGAATGTCATCCAATCGATCAAGCTGGGCGCCACCGATTTCTTGGCCAAACCGGTTGCCCACCAACAATTGCGG
>Ga0209698_10005488_pt1 | contig 13698 bp, 10 predicted proteins | sample LitLauG_LLR_2012_FD_187203 | JGI IMG/M metagenome (GOLD analysis project Ga0209698, IMG submission 187203) | Freshwater sediment microbial communities from Pennsylvania, USA - Little Laurel Run_MetaG_LLR_2012 (SPAdes) (version 2) | ecosystem: Environmental > Aquatic > Freshwater > Creek >... | reverse complement strand
GTCGCTGGTGGGCCTGCTGGTCGGGGCCGCAGCATGGGCGCTGGGCGCCCACAGTCAGAACTACCAGCAGTCCTACAGCGGGCGGAAGGCCGTGCTGGTGTCCGGGTTCGCCGCGCTGCTGATCGGTGCGGGTCCCGCCATCGTGAACTTCTTCTTCTCCACCGGACAGGGCGTGCACTGAGTGTCGGTGCTGATGGGACTCCCGGCCGTCCCGGCAGCCGGGTGCCCGGCGGCGGCAGGCGCGCTCGGCGGGACCGGGCTCGGGGCGGTCTGCTCGGCGGCGGGCACGGTGACCGGCGCCGTCGGCTCGGCCGTCGGCTCGGCGGTCGGCTCGGTCGTCGGTGTCGGCGTCGGCAGCGTGCTCGACTCGGTGAGCGGCTGGGTGACGAGCGGAGCGGTGTGGCTCCTGGGTCAGATCGGCGGCGTCCTGTCCACCACGACCGCCATCGATCTGGGCGCGCCGTGGTTCCGTGCCCACTACGCCACCATGGCCGGGCTCGCCGGCGTCGTCATCGTTCCCCTGTTGCTGCTCGGCGTTGTCCAGTCGATCTACCGGCAGGACGTCGGGATGCTCCTGCGGTCCGGGCTGGTCCACGTCCCGCTGGCCGTCCTGTTGACAGCGGTGACGGTCAGCCTCGTCCAGATCGGCCTGGCGGTGACCGACTCCCTCTGCTCCGCAGTGTCCCAGGGCGCCGGCCTCGACGCCGGCCACTTCTTCGCCTCGGTCACCACCTCGCTGGCACCGGCCGAGGCCGCGGCCCAACCCGGCGGAGCCCCGACGTTCGTCCTCTTCCTGGGCGGGGTGGCCGTGGTCGTCGGAGCGGTCCTGGTGTGGATGGAGCTCCTCCTGCGGTCCGCCGCGGTCTACGTGGCCGTCCTCTTCCTCCCCCTGGCGCTGGCCGGACTGGCGTGGCCGGCCATCAGCCACTGGCCGCGTCGCCTGGCGGACACGCTGGCCGCCCTGGTCCTGTCCAAGCTGGTGATCGTGGCCGTCCTCAGCCTGGCCGCCGGAGCGCTCGCCGGCGGTACGGGCTCGACACCGAGCGGGGCCACAGGTGCCGGGGGCGGCTTCGCCTCCGTGCTGGCCGGGGCGGCGCTGCTGCTGCTGGCAGCCTGTGCCCCCTGGTCGCTCTTCCGGATGCTGCCGTTCCTCGAGGCGGGAGCCGTGGGTCACCTCGAGGGGCTCAGTCGGCGGGCCGGACGCCAGGGGGCCGCACCGGTCCGGGCGCTGGCCGACGTGGCCCTGCGTGCCGCCGCCGCCGGATCGCTGGCCACCGGTGTGGGCGCCATCGGGGTGATCGGACCGGTGGTGTCCGGTGCCGCTCCTGGTGGGGAAGGATCGGGTCGAGGACCCGGAGTGCTGTCGCGCTTCGGTGGCGGGGGCCCCTCCGGCGGCGGTGCACGAGCGGGCGGCGGGCGTGCGGGACGGGGCGACAGCGGCCCGCACGACGACGCCCCGTTCCGACTGGTCGGGCCCGCTGACGCCGGGGTACCCCGCCCGTGGGAGCCGGGCGGTTCGATCCCCTGGAGGACCCCGGACGTCGAGGGGGACGAGATGTCCGCCGTCATCCTGGCCAGGTACGGCATGGGCCCCGATGCGGCCGGCGGCGGCGTGCCGGTCGGTTCCACGGTCGGCGGCGTGCCGACGATCGCGCCCGACGGACCCGCGGGGGAGGTGCCGGTGATGCCCCCGGGCGTGACGTACGAACGAACGCTGACACGGGCCACCGGTGCCCGGTATGCGGACCATCTCGGCCGCGACCACCTCGGGCCCGTCCTGGTCTCGGGTCGGCCCCGACCCGAATCGCCGGCACGTTGACGGTGGACGGTCCGGACGGGACTCCGGCACGGGTCCGCTACCGGTTCCCGCCCCTGGAACGACGCGGAGTCATCGCCGGGTGGAGAGGCGGACAGGTGGGCACCGTGGCCGCCGGGCTGGTACTCGCCGTCCTGGCCGTCCGGAGCCGGCCCTCGGCCTCCGGGGTCGTCCTGGCCGTGACACTCGTCGGTGCCTCGGTGGCCTTCGCCTTCTGGCCGGTGGCCAACAGGACCGGCGAGCAGTGGCTCCCCGTGCTGGCGCGCTGGTCGTGGGACGGAGTCTCCGGCCGGCGGTTCCGTCCCGACCCGGGACCGACCGACGGGCGCCGCGTGGTGGTCGGCGGAGGTGGCGCCGGGGCCCTGCTCGGGGCACCCTCCCCACCGGTCCGGGCGTCCGGCTCGGCCTTCGCCGGACTGCGCGTGCTGGCGACCGGCGACGGCGCTGGTGGCGACGGCATGGGCATGGTGGTCGACGACCGGGCCCGCACGGTCACGGCGGTGCTGGCGCTGAGCGGTGACAGCTTCGCCCTGCTCGGCGCCGGGGACCAGGACGCCCGCGTGGCTGGCTGGGCCCGGGTCCTGGCGTCACTCGCCCGCGACGGCTCGGCCGTGCACCGGGTGCAGTGGCTCGAGACGTGCGTGCCCGACGACGGGCGTGCCGTGCGTTCGCACCTCGAGGACCACGGCGTGCTCCCACCCCACCACGCCGCCGTGCGCTCCTACCGCGAGCTCCTCGACCGGTCCGCGCCGGTCACCCGGCGCCACACGGTCCTGGTCGCGATATCCGTGCACCGGGCGCGGTCGGGTCGCGCCGTGCGCAGCGCCGGGGGCGGACTGGCCGGTGCCGCCGCCGTGCTCGAACGGGAGGTGACGGCCGTCCACCGGGCGCTGACCGGTGCCGACGTAGGCGTCGACGGGGTCCTGGGCCGGGGCTCGCTCGTGCGGGTGATCTCCGGAGCGCTCGGTCCGGCCCCGGGGCCCACGACCGCCGGTTCCCCGGGGCCGTGGCCCATGGGCGTGGAGGCCCGGTGGGACGCCGTGCGCACCGACGGCGCCTGGCACGCCGTCTACTGGGTGAGCGAGTGGCCGCGTCTGGACGTGCACCCGGACTTCCTCGGGCCGCTCCTCTTCGCTCCGCTGCGCCGCACCCTGTCCGTGGTCATGGAGCCGGTCGATCCGGTCCGCGCCGCCCGTCAGGTGGCCCAGGCCCGCACCGCCGGGTTGGCCGACGGTGAACTCCGACGGCGGAACGGGTTCCTGTCGTCGGCGCGTCACCGGCGCGAGCACGACAGCGTGGAGGAACGCGACGTCGAACTGGCGGACGGACACGCCCAGTTCCGCTACAGCGGCTACGTCGGCGTCACCGCCGACTCCGGGGAGGAGCTGGTGGCCGCCTGCGCCGCCCTGGAGCAGGCCGCCGGGCAGGCGCGGCTCGAGGTCCGGCGGCTCTACGGGCAGCAGGATGCCGCCCTGCTCTGCATCCTCCCCCTCGGTCGGGGGCTGTCGTGAGTCCGACGGTCGGGATCCGGCTTCCGCCCGGGTTGCCGGCCCATGTGGCGACCACACGGCACCTGTGCGCCGCCTACCCCCTGGTGGCCGAGGCGGGGCTCGGCCACCAGGGGGTCCTGATCGGACGCGACGTCCTCGGCGGTGCGTTCGTCTACGACCCGTTCGCCCTCTACCGGAGCGGGGCGGTGACCAATCCCAACATGGTCGTCATCGGCCAGATCGGACGGGGCAAGAGCAGCTTCGTCAAGTCCTACCTCTGGCGTCAGGCGGTCTTCGGCCGCAGCGCCTGGGTCATCGACCCGAAGGGGGAGTACGGGCCGCTGTGCGAGGCGTGGGGCGTGTCCCCGGTGGCGTTGCGACCGGGCGGCCCGGTCCGTCTCAACCCGCTCGACACCGGTCCTCTTCCCGACGGTCCCGACGGCGACGGCACCGGAGCCCCGGGTTCCGACGCCGTGTCCGCCCGTCGGGCCTCGCTCACCGCCTCGCTCGCCGTGTCGTGCCTCGGCAGGGAGCTGGCGCCCCGGGAGCGGGCCGCCGTCGACGCCGCACTGGAGGTGGCCACGCACGCCGCCTCGTTCCTCGGCGGAGCGGGTGGGCCACCGGCGCCGACACTGCCGCAGGTCGTCGGTGCCCTGCTCGATCCCGGGGCTGACGCCGCCGCCGGCCTCCGGACGACGCCGGCCGAGCTGGCCGAGGACGGCCGTGACGTCGCCCTGGAGCTCCGTCGGCTGATCCACGGCGACCTGCGCGGGATGTTCGACGGCCCGACCACGGGCGGCCTCCGGCTCGACGGACCGCTGGTCGTGCTCGACCTGTCCGCCGTCTACCACTCACCGGCGCTCGGAGTCCTCATGGCATGTGCTGCGGCCTGGCTGCAGAGTGCCGTCGAGGCCCGCCACCGGAACCGCATCCTGCTCGTGGTGGACGAGGCCTGGGCCATCCTCGGCAACCTGGGCGTGGCCCGATGGCTCCAGTCCTCGTGGAAGCTGTCGCGGGCCATGGGCGTGGCCAACATCGCGGTGCTCCACCGGCTGTCCGATCTGGCATCGGTGGGTGCAGCCGGGTCCGAGCAGGTGGGCCTGGCCGAGGGCCTCCTCGCCGACTCGGAGACCCGGGTGGTCTACGCCCAGTCACCCGGCGAGGTGGCCCGCACCGGGGAGCTGCTCGGACTGACCGGCACCGAGGCCGGGCTGGTGAGCTCGCTGCAGCGCGGGACGGCCCTGTGGAAGGTCGGACGCCGGTCGTTCCTGGTCGAGCACCGCCTCGCCCCGGGCGAGCACCGCCTGGTCGACACCGACCGGGCCATGACCGAGGACGCATCCGAACACGGGGACGGTGCGGGACCGTGGTGACCCGGACGTGGTGACCCTCCCGTGGTGACCGTGCTGAGGGACGTCGGAATGGGGATCGGAGCGGTGGCCCTGGTCGTCGCAGGGCTGTTGCGCGAGGGCCGGTCCCGGTCCGGCACGGGTCGGGGAGGCGCCCGACGTGCGGCCAGGTGGGCGCGACCCGTCGACCTGGGAGCCCTTGTCGTCCCGGGCGGGCCCCGACCGCCACCGCCGGGCCGCCTCGTGCTCGGGACCGTCGGGCGACGACGGGTGGCGGCCGAGCGGGCCCAGTCGGTGCTGGTCTTCGGACCGACGCAGTCGCAGAAGACGTCCGGCTTCGCCGTTCCCGCCATCCTCGGATGGGACGGCCCGGTGGTGGCGGCCAGTGTGAAGTCGGACCTGCTCGACCGGACCGCCGGCCACCGGGACACGCTCGGTACGGTGCACTGCTTCGACCCGACCGGGGTGACCGGTCGCCGGACCACCACGTGGACGCCGCTGCCCCAGGCGCGCACCTGGCCCGGCGCCCGGCGTGCGGCCGCCACCCTGACCGAGGTGGGCCGGACCCAGGCCGGTGCCATGAGCGACGGCGACTTCTGGTACACCACGGCGGCGCGCATGCTGGCACCGCTGCTGTTCGCTGCGGCCACCTCCCACCGGGACATGGCCGACGTCGTCCACTGGGTGGAGACGGGCGAGGTGGACGAGGTGCTGGCACTGCTGCACGCTGCCGGGGTGCCCGAGGCGGTCGACGCGGCCCGGTCGGCCTTCGGTAAGGAGGACCGGCAGCGGAGCTCGATCGTCACCACGGTGGAGACCCTGCTGGAGCCGTTCGCGGGAGCGAGCCCGTGGACTTCACCCGAACTCGACCCCGGCGCACTCCTCGCCGGGTCGGACACGCTCTACCTGTGTGCGCCGGCCCACGACCAGCGTCGGCTCACCCCGCTCTTCGTGGGTGTCCTGCGGGCCGTCCTCGACCATGCCTACGACCAGGTGGCCCGCACCGGGCGGCCGCTCGACCCGCCGCTGCTGGTGGTGCTGGACGAGGCGGCCAACATCGCCCCCGTCCCCGACCTCGACGCGCTGGCCGCCACCGCCGCCGGCCAGGGGATCCAGCTGGTGACGGTCTGGCACGACCTCGCCCAGATCAACGCCCGCTTCGGTCCCCGGGCGACGACGGTGGTCAACAACCACCGGGCCAAACTCTTCCTCTCCGGGATCTCCGATCCGTCCACCCTCGACTACGCCAGTCACCTGATCGGCGACGAGGAACTGCACCTGGCCGCCACGACGGCGGGCGGACGCGCCGGGCCCAGCACCACCCGTTCGCCCACGGCCCGCCGTCTGGCTCCTCCCGACGCCCTGCGCCGGGTCCCGCCCGGTGCGGGGGTGCTTGTCTACCGGGACCTACCGCCGGCCCGGGTCGCCCTCCGGACCTGGTTCGACGACCCATGGCTGCGGTCCCGGGCCATGATGCCCGCGGGACCCGGTCCGACGTACGCGCCCCGGGACCGGTAGCGTTGTCCCCATGACGCACCGGGGGAACCGCGTCCGCCTCGCCGTCGCCGTGTGCGCCGTGCTGGCGGCAACACTGGCCGCCTGCTCGAGCGGGTCGACGGCCACGTCGACGACGAAGGGGTCCGCCACCCTCACGTCGACGGTGACCGACACCTTCGGGCCGGCGGGCGCGTTCAGCCCGGCGACGGCCGCCGTCAACGGCTCGACCGACGTCTACCACTGCTTCCTGATCGACCCCCGTCTGACCGACGACCGTGAGCTGGTGTCGAGTGAGTTCCTGCCCGGGGCGCCCAAAGAGGTCCATCACGCCATCTACTTCCTGATCCCGCCCGCCCAGGTGGCCGAGGCCCGCTCGCTCGACGCGGCCAGCGCCGGCAAGGGGTGGAGCTGCTTCGGCGCACCGCTCAACCCCACCGGCACGTTCGACAACACGACCTGGCTGGGCGGCTGGGCCCCGGGGCCGATCGTCCCCCACCCGACGCCCTCGGGCACCGGGATCGCCATGCCGGCAGGGAGCCTCGTCGTCATGCAGATCCACTACAATCTGCTGGCCGGCACCGCACCGGACCGCAGTCAGGTGCGCATCACCACCGTGCCGGCGTCCGGCAGCCATCTCCAGGAGCTCGAGGCCACCAAGTACGTGGCGCCGCCCGATCTCCCCTGCCCGGTCGGCGTCACCGGGCCGTTGTGCGACCGCCAGGCCTCGATCGCCGATCTGGTGGCCCGGACCGGCCCCCAGGCCCAGGTGCTGCTCGACGCCATCGAGTCCGCCTGCTCGGCCGACCACGACCCGGCCCACCCGCAGATCTCCGGCAACCTGGTCACGACCACCTGCACCTGGACGGTGGACAAGCCCGAGCACATCCTGGGTGCGACGCCGCACATGCACCTGCTCGGTCAGTCCGAGACCATCTCGCTCCTCTCGGGGTCGACCACCACGGTGCTGGCCAAGGTGGCCCACTACAACTTCGACGGACAGGTCTCCTATCCGGCACCGCCGGGCACCTACGCCCAGCCCGGGGACAAGGTCCAGGTCACCTGCACCTACGACCCGACGCTGCGCCAGGAGCTGCCGTCGCTCCGCAAGCTGGCCCCCCGCTATGTGACGTGGGGGGACGGTTCGTCGGACGAGATGTGCCTGGGCACGGTGGGCTGGGTGGCCCACTGACCCCGCCGGCCCCGTGACCGCCCGGATCCCGGCCCCGCCCGGCTGACCGGGGACCTGTTCAGTCGGTCCGCAGCCAGTCGCCGGTCATGCCGACCACGGCGGAACCGTCGTGGTCGCTCAGCTTGTAGCCCGTGAACGTGCGCGCCCAGTGCGAGGTCTGGTGGCGGAAGGCAGGGGAGTCGGTGACCATCGAGGTCAGCACCACCTCGGCGACGTCATCGCCGGTCTGGGCGGCCCCGGGATCGGCGAACTCGGCCATGACGTGCCGCAGGTAGGCCTGCATGGCCGGCTCGTACTCGCCGGCCTCGGCGAAGAGCTTCGCCACGTCGACGCCCACGTTGTTGACGAATTCGGTCGCCACCGGGCCGGGCTCCACCACCGCCACGAACACCCCGACGGTGGCCGCCACCGGTGCCAGGCTCTCCATGAACCCCTCGACGGCGAATTTGGCCGCGCAGTAGGCCTCGTTGAACGGCTGGCCGACCACGCCGCCCACGCTGGTGACGGTGATCACCCGGCCACCGCTGGCCCGCAGGTGGGGAAGCGCTGCCTTGGTGGTGGCCACCACGCCGAAGAAGTTGACCTCCATGACCTCTCGCATCTCGGCCATCGAGACCCGCTCGATGGTTCCGACGAAGCCACGGCCGGCATTGTTGACCAGGACGTCGAGCGCGCCGTGGTCGGCGACGACACCGTCGATGCAGGCACGGATCGAGCCGTCGTCCACCACGTCGAGCTGCCGCACGTCGAGCTCTACGCCGGCGGCTTCTGCGGCAGCCCGCAGGGCCCCGTCCTTGGAGGTGTCCCGCATGGTGGCCACGGTGGTGAATCCGTGCCTGGCCGCGGCCACGGCCGATGCGAGGCCGATGCCCGAGGAGGTGCCGGTGATGAGGGCGACAGGCGACATGGGAGAAGACCTTTCTGTTGCGTGGGGTCCAGCCTAGAGAAGCGGACGCATCCGGGTAGGGCCGAACTGCCCGCTCCGGCGACTCAGCGGGCGGCCTGCTCCTGCACCGGGACCAGGGCGTCGAGCTGTGTGCGCAACGAGTCCGCGTCCATCGGCACGACCAGTGCCGACACGGCGTCGGCCCCGGCCTCGGCGTAGCGTGCGGTCACGTCGGCGTCCAGCGGCTGAAAGTACGGGCAGACGGTGACCGTCACCTCGCTCCGGCTGCGTCCCTGCTCGGCCAGCAGCCCGTCGAGCCGGGCCAGCGGCTCGGCCAGCTCCTCGGGGGGTCGGTTGAAGGTGTGCCACCCGTGGCCGGCACGGGCCACCCGGCCCAGGGCGGCGGCGGACTCGCCCCCGATGTGGATCGGCACCGGCGCCTGGACGGGCTTCGGGAACATCTGGCACGGGTCGAGCGAGTAGAACTCGCCCTCGAAGGAGGACGTGTCGTCGGTCCACAACGTGTGCAGCACCTCGAGGTACTCGTCGGTGCGACGTCCCCGCCTCGGCCAGGGCACGTTGACGGCCCGGAACTCCTCCTCCAGCCACCCCACGCCGATGCCGAGGTCGACCCGTCCGTTCGACAGCCAGTCGAGGGTGGCCACCTCCTTGGCCGTGTACACGGGGTTCCGCTGGGGGAGCAGGACCATGGCCGTCCCCAGCCGGACCGACGAGGTGTGGGCGGCGAGGAAGGTGAGCGTCGCCAGCGGTTCGAGCAGGCCGGTGCCCGGCGGCGCCGGGATCCTGCCGTCTTCGGCGTACGGGTACGACGAGGCGTACTCCTCGAACAGCACCACGTGCTCGCCCACCCAGATGGTGGAGAAGCCCCGCTCCTCGGCCTCGCTGCCGATCAGGGCGAGGAGTTCGGGCGTGGCGAACGGGGTGGCGGTGGGGATCCAGAGGTCGACGCGCATGCGCCAGTTCTAGACCACGTGGCCCTGTGGGCCCGACCTCCGGTCAGGCGGTCAGGCGTTCACCGAGGGTGCCACGAGCGGCCAGGGGCGCTCGCGTTCGGCGATCCGGGCGAGTTCGAGCAGGACCTGCTCCTCGTGGTGGCGCCCGATCACCTGCATGCCGACCGGAGCGCCGTCGACGGTCCCGACCGGGATCGAGACAGCGGGCAGTCCGGCCAGGTTGGCCGGAATGGTCAGCGCACCGTTGTTCCCGATCGCCCGGTCGAAGCCGTAGGTGGCGATGAGGTCCACATCGCCCACCGTGGTGGGCATGGGACCGGCCGCGGCGAAGGCGGTGTCGGGATTGGTGGCGGCGAACACCACGTCGGCCTGCTCGAACAGGTCGGCCATCTGCTCGTTGAGGGCGATCCGGAACATCTCGGCCTTCCCGGCCGACTCGATGCTGTAGTGGTGGGAGGCCAGGTTCATGCCGATCTGGATCTCGGGGGTCAGGTCGTCGTTGCAGTCGGGGAAGCGGTCGCCCAGCTCACCCACCAGCCCGACCAGGTTGGACAGCGCCCACTCGAGGCCGCCCTGGGGCAGCTGGACCACCACGTCGACCCGGCGCAGGCCGGCGTCGGCAATGAGGGCCTCCGCGGCCTCCACGACCAGGGCGGCCGCCCGTGGCTCGACGATCGCCGCGCCCAGGTCGACCGAGACCACGGCCCGCTTCCCGGCCAGGTCGAGGGTCCCGAGGCCGGACTCCCATCCACCCACCCTCGGGAGGCTGAGGTTGTCCCGGGGATGGAAGCCGTTGCACACGTCGAACCACCGTGCCGTGTCGCGCACCGACCTCGACACGCAGCCGAGCGTCACGGTGAGCGGTGGCTGCAGCGTGGCCGGACCGCGCGGGATGCGCCCGTAGGTGGCCTTGAGCCCGAACAGGCCGGTGAAGCCGGCGGGGATCCGGATGGACCCACCCCCGTCGCCCCCGGTGGCGATGGGCAGCAGCCCGCCGGCCACGGCTGCAGCCGACCCGCCCGACGACCCACCGGGCGTGCGCTCGGTGTCCCACGGGTTCCGCGTGACCCCGTGCAGCTTGGTGGACGTGCAGTTGACGCCCCCGAACTCGGACGCCGTGGTCTGGGCGGCCAGTACGGCTCCGGCGGCCCGCAGGCGGGTCACCTGGGTCGAGTCGAACGAGGAGGTCCGGTCGGCGAAGACCAGGGAGGCCTCGCTGTAGGGCCATCCCTCCACGGGCTCGAGCTCCTTGACCCCGATGGGCACCCCACCGAAGGGCAGGGAGACGTCGGCCGCCACGGCCTGGGCCCGCGCCGCCTCGGCGTCGAGGTGACTGACGGCGTTCAGGTCCGAGGAGGCGATGGCGGACAGCGACGCCTCCAGTGCCTCGGACGGGCTGAGGGTCCCCGCCCGAAAGGCATCGACCAGCGAGCAGGCATCTTCGAGCCACGGTTCGGTCATGGACCGGGACGCTACCCCCGGGCGTCGCCCCGCGCTCGGCCGGCCGGGTCCGACCGGCCGAGCTCAGCGCTCCGAGTCGAGCCCGGCCATCTGGGGCGCGGCGTACCGGGTGCCTGCCACCGCCCCGGCCGGCACGGCCGCCCCGATGGCGTCGAGCTGGTGGTCGTCCAATTCGACGTCCACCGAGCGCAGGGCCCCCTCGAGCTGACCGGGTGTGCGTGCGCCGATCACCGGCACGATGTCATCGCCCCGGGACAGCACCCAGGCCATCGCCACCTCGGCCACCGGGGCGCCCACGTCCTCGGCCACCTGGGCCAGTGCATCGACCAGGGCCAGGTTGGCACCCACGTTGGCCTCGTCGAACCGGGGGGCGTGGGACCGCCAGTCGCCCGGTTCGAGCTTCCGGTCCGCCGACCAGCGGCCGGACAGGAGCCCGCGCGAGAGCACCCCGTAGGCGGTGACGGCGATGCCGAGGTCGCGGGTCGTGGGAAGGATGGCCGACTCGGGTCCCCGTGACATCAGCGAGTACTCGAGCTGGACGTCGGCCACCGGATGTTCGCCATGGGCCCGTCGGATGGTGTCGGCACCCACCTCGGACAGGCCGAGGTGGCGGACCCAGCCGGCGTCGACGCACTCGGCGATCGCCCCCACCGTCTCCTCGATCGGCACCGACGGGTCGAGACGTGCCGGACGGTAGACGTCGATGTAGTCGGTACCCAGCCGCTCGAGGCTGTAGGCCAGGGAGCTCTTCACGGCCGATGGGCGTGCGTCGTACCCCACCCACGAACCGTCGGGCGCGCGCATGGCGCCGAACTTCACGGAAAGGACGACGTCCTCGCGCCGATGCCCGGCGAGCGCCTCGCGCAGGAGCAGCTCGTTGTGCCCCATGCCGTAGAAGTCACCCGTGTCGAGCAGGGTCACGCCGGCGTCCAGCGCGGCGTGCACGGTGGCGATCGCCTCGGACCGGTCGGTCGGCCCGTACGATCCCGACAGGCCCATGCAGCCGAGGCCGACGGCCGAGACCGGCCCGGCCACGCCGAGCGTGCGCTGCTCCATGTGGACCTCCTCGATCCGGACCGCCCGCGGCCGCCCTCTTCCGCGAACCTACCGTCCCGACCCGCTGTGCGGTTTAGCGTGAGGGGATGACTTCCCCCGACCAATCGACGCCCTCCCTCCGTTCCGACGGGCCCGACGACGCCGGCAGGGCCGCCCCGCGGCACCCCCTGACCCTGGCGGTGGACATCGGGGGGACCGGCCTGAAGGCCTCGGTCCTCGACGCCGACGGCGCCATGGTGGCCGACCGGGTGAAGATCCCCACTCCCTACCCGCTGCCCCCGGACAAGCTGGTGGCGTCGCTGGTGCGCCTCGTGGCCCCGCTCCCCGCTTCCGAGCGGGCCGCGGTCGGGTTCCCGGGGATGGTCCGCGGGGGTGTGGTGCTGTCGGCTCCCCACTTCATCACCGTGAGCGGCCCGGGCAGTGCCGTCGACCACCGCCTGGAGCGCCAGTGGGAGCGGTTCGACCTGGCTGCGGCCCTGACGGCGGAGTTCGGCATCCCCACCAAGGCGGCCAACGACGCCGATATCCAGGGGGCGGCCGTCGTCCAGGGTGTGGGCCTCGAGTTGGTGATCACCCTCGGCACGGGGTTCGGTACCGGGCTCTTCTACAACGGCGAGCTCATGCCGCATCTCGAGATCGCCCACCAACCGTTCCGCAAGGGCGAGTCCTATGACGACCAGCTCGGCGAGGCCACCCGCAAGGAGATCGGCGAGGAGCGGTGGAACAAGCGGGTCACGAAGGCCATCGCCAACATGCGGGCCCTGACCCTCTTCGACCACCTCTACATCGGCGGTGGCAACTCGCGGCGGGTCCTCCGCCACCAGCTGCCCGACGACGTGACCGTGGTGGACAACACGGCGGGCATCCTCGGGGGCATCCGCCTCTGGGTGCCGATCCACGGCCCGGCGGCGGACACGCCCCCAGTGGCCGGCTGAACGTCGCCATTCGAAGGGTGGCCCCCCGGCGATCGGGTGTCCGCCCGACCTCCCCACAGGGTTGAATTCCGGCGCACGGGCGAACCGATAACGATTCTCATTATCGGTTCGCCAACGTGGAGAGATCCCACAGGAAGCGATCCCACAGTCGGCTCCCTCAGCCCTGCCAGCGCCGCCAGCGGCGCTCGACCTCCTTGAGCTCGCGCTTCCATCCCTTGCGCGTGTCGGCGGCCAACTCGCGCTGCACGGCCACGAGGCGTTCGGCGGCGTCGGCCAGGTCGACCTGCTCAGCAGCCAGGTGCTCGAGCCAACCGATGGAGAACACGATGTCGTGGAGGTCCCCGAGCCGACTCTGGAGCCGCTCGGCCGCCCGTGCCGTCTTGCGGGCGGGCCCACCCTCGACGAGCGCCAGGGTCTCGGATCCGTAGCGGAGATCCTTGAGGCGGATCCGGAGCTGGTGGAGGTGCACATCGGACGGGTCCTTGCGGGCCTTGCGGCCGGCGCCGCGCACGTCGTGCCAGGTCCGCTGCAACATGTGCGGGAGGATCTCGACCGCCGGCCTGCCCGCCTTCGCCTTGAACGCCGGACCCTCCCACAGCAGCATCATCTGCTGGGTCAAGAGGAACCGTCGGGCCCCGGCCTGCTCGGCGGCGATCCGGGCGGCTGCCTCGTCGCGGCGCCAGTCGACCACGGCCAGGAGTCGTGCCAGCTCGTCGGGTGCCAGCACGTCCGGTCCCCGGTCGGCGACGACCCCGGCCAACAGGTCCAGGTCCCGGGAGCGCCCGAGCTCGTTGCCGTACCAGGCCAGCTCGGCCCGGAGTGCCGTGCCCCACGACGGGTCGAGGAGCAGTCGGTAGGTGCGGAGGTTGGACCGGATCCGACGCATCGCCACCCTGCTCTGGTGGATCCGCTCGGTCCGGTCGGTGCGGCGCTCGGTCCCCCGCAGGGACTCGACGGCCGACTGGGCCCACAGCGGCCGGGGGCCCATGGCCAGCACGAGAGCGTCCACCGTGGCCGAGTGCGAGGCGTGACCCGTGAGCTCGTC
>Ga0209698_10005486_pt1 | contig 13702 bp, 4 predicted proteins | sample LitLauG_LLR_2012_FD_187203 | JGI IMG/M metagenome (GOLD analysis project Ga0209698, IMG submission 187203) | Freshwater sediment microbial communities from Pennsylvania, USA - Little Laurel Run_MetaG_LLR_2012 (SPAdes) (version 2) | ecosystem: Environmental > Aquatic > Freshwater > Creek >... | reverse complement strand
GTACTGCCGAGGGCGCCGCGGCGGCATCAAAGTGCACCACGTATCCGCCCTTGGACGCGAAGCGCTGGCCGGGCGCGAGGCCCAGCCGTGGGAAATACGCGTTGGCCAGGCGCCGGCTGACCATCATTTCCAAGCGCTCCAGCAGGTAGTCGGGAATGAAACTGTCGAGCACATGGCCAAGCGTCTCGGCCGTGATTATGCACGCCAGGTAGGTGTTGACCTGGACGCGCTCGGCGCTGATCGGGATGTGCTGTACGCGCATCCAGCCGAACGGGAAGTTCATCCGCGCAACGCGGCGCTCGGGCAGATCGAGCGGATAGCTCATGTGCGCCAGCGGCCGCCAGGCGGCCGGCAGCGGGGCGGAGTCCAGTCCTCCCATGAGGCCGGAAAACAGCACCGGGACCGACGCCGGGGGCGCTGGCAGCCGCTGCAGGTCGGACGCACGCAACCACAGGGCCAGCGTGTCGCCAGGACGCACATCGGCGAGCGCTGCAGCCAGTTCACCGCTGCCGGCGGTGGCTGGCAGCCGGCGCTCGATCGATTGCACGCCGCTGGCGAGCACGCCCGCAGCCAGTTGCGCGGCGCCGGCGGCGCCCACATCGTCGGCACGGAACACCTGTACCAGGCGCCGGGGCCGGCGCTGCGGATCGGCCAGCAGCCAAGCCGACAACAGGTCGGCCTCGAGCAGCACGCCCCGGGAAAAGTAGACCGGGTAGAAATCGCTCTCCCGAACCACCGGAAGGTCGATGTTCGGGAACAGGCAGGGAACCTGCGCCGTCTCGCAGAAGCGGTGGACCGGAGCCCAGTTTGCGCGGCCGAGGCCCGAGAGCACGGCAAAGACCGGCTGATCGCGCTGATGGTCCTCCAGCTGCTGCTGCCACGTGTCGGGCGCTCCTTGCAGTTCCCAGACATTGAGGCGCCACTGGCGGGTGACGCGGTATTTGATCTCCCTCGAGGCCCTGAGCGGACGGGTTTCGGCAGCGATGACCTCGGCCTGCGTGGCAAAGAAACGCTCCAGGATCTCCAGCATCGCCGCGCGCTCCACCGGATCGGCATCCGGCGTGATGATGGTGGCAAATTGCAGCGTGGTGTCGGTAACCCCCGGAGGCACGGTTGCACCCAGTTGCTTGAGATACGCGACGAGGGCGGTCATGGCCGGCGCGTCGAGTGTGTAGCGCGGCATCAGATTGCTCATCACCCGGCCGTCGGAGGCAATGCCGTCCCGCAGGGCGCGCGCCAGGGTCGTATCGTCATAGGGAACGTGTCCCTGGTGATAGCCCTCCACATGGGCCATGTCGAGATCGCTGGTGTTCTCCAGCGCCGAGCGCAGCAGATACTTGCTTGTCACGGGGGGGACGACGTAGTGGCCCTCGACGTTGCCCAGGCCGCTGCGCCGGTGGCAGTTGACGCAGGCCGCGGTGATGCCCTCGACCTGCGTGTGGTTCTCGCGCAGCGCGCGCAGCTTTGCTCCGCCGGGCAGCACGCCCTCGCGGTAAATGCGTTCTCCATCGGCGAGCACATCCGCTGCGGGACTGCCAGCGCGGGCCGGCAACGCGATGCCCGCAGCGAGCAGCGACAGCGCCAGGCTTACGAAACACAGGCCCGGCCGGACGGCGCAGACCAGCCGGACAACCCGGTCAGCCGGGCCGGAGCGATCGGCCTTCAGGCGGCCGTGCATGGCTGGACCCGCGCAGCGTCGCATCTGCCGTTCCCGGCTTCGCCACCTACCGCAAACGGCCGGGACGCGCTACGGATTGGGCCTGCCGAACAGCGCGTCATCGATTTTCGGATTGAGGATTGCCTTCTCGACCACGATCTTTTCATGGTCCGGCAGGCCTGCCGTGCGGGTATCCATCAGGAAGGGCAGCTTCACGCCATTGACGCTGCGGTAGTCGCTCAAGGCCGTGTACTGGGCCACCTCGTGGCCATTGAGCCGGCGAACACCATCGATCTGCACATCAAGGAAGCTGGCGGCATCGATCCAGATGTGGCGGACATCGCCGCCCTTGAGCGTCAGCTTGAGCCGATAGGCGGGGTTGCCGCCGACCCGATCCGTGCCGTCCAGATCGACCTTGGTCCCCTTGGCGGCGTAATCGAACAGCGGCCCGTCGATGTCCTGGAACTGCTGGGCCTTCTTCATTTCCTCGGCGGAAAACGGCAATACGCCACGGTGAAGATACGGCTGCAGCTTCCAGCCGTTCTTGCCGTCGTAGGTCTGGATCAGGGTCTCGTCCTTGAACTTCACCTCGACCCGTTGCTTGCCCGGGCGCTTCATGTACAGCGTGTAGGGCAGGCTCACGGGCGTGCCCTCATCGTTGCCCGTTACGTGCTGCTCCGGCGCCTGGCCGGGCTTGGTCGACTTGCCCGGCTTGTCGATCAGCCGCTCGGTGGTCGACGGGTGGATGCCGTTGTCCGGGCGCACCCGGCCGGCATCGAGGCTGCCGGAGTAGACCACCGACTGAATTGCGCGCCAGGCGGCGCTTCCGCCGCGGGCCGCAAGGTTCTTCTGGACGATCTGCTCGGCACTCAGCGCCGGCAACACCGGCGCCGCGGTGGCCGCGGCGTCGGCCTTGGCGGGATCGGCGCTGGCGGCAGCGGCGGTGGCCGCTTGCGGGGCGCCAGTGCCGGCAGCACAGCAGATTCCGAAAAGGGCGCCGAACAGTGCGCGTTGCTGGAATTTCATTTTCTTGGACTCCCGGGTGTTCCGCGGATTCGTATGGTGCGGCAAAAGCACCGGTCCGTTCGCAGGAAAATTAACGGCATCGTGAAGAGAACATGGAAACCGATAGGCAGGAACCGTGATCGGTCGATACAGACCGTTGGCACGGCGCTTACTCGACGATCATGCCTTCGGCATGAAAGTCGCCGATGACCACGTCGACCCGGCTGCCGTGGTGCACGATCTGGCCACCATTGCCGAAGGTCAGGAAATACTGGCGGCCGGCTTCGGCCTCCGTTGCCTGGCGCAGTTCGCCGATGTTTTCCATGGCAGGCACGGCCATGCGCGCTCCGCTGGCCTGATCAACGAGGTAGGGTACTACCTTGTGGTCGAGAAGCGGTTTGGCTTTGGCGGGGTCGAGCACGCGGTAGCGGAAATTGAGCATCCAGTCATGGCTGGCCAGGCGCACACCCAGCACTTCCACGCCCCAGTTGCGCTTGATCAGCTCGCCGGCGCGCATCTGCCAGTTGCGCATTGCTTCGGCGGCCTCCTTGGGGCCCAGTGGTGCCGGCACGGCGGCCAATGCGGACGTATCCGGGGGCGCGGAACCGGACGCGGTGGCGTGCTCGTGCTGCGCCAGCGCGAGGCCCGTCAATGCCAGTCCAAAGCCCAGCACCAATGCGCGCAACAGCGCCACAGCGCACCGCTTCGCATGACGACCGACGGAACCGCCTCCGGCGGCAAAGTGAAGATTCATCGCTTCGTTCATCCAAGATCCCCCGTAATGCACAGCAACGCGCCTGCAACCGGCACGCACACTATGCCCCCCAGAAGATTCGGCCCGCGTCCATCGGCATTTTGCATGCTCTTCGCGCGTGGCCGGCTGGCCGTCCCGCGTGGACGTTGGGATGATACGTCGCCCGGTCTGCGGAGCAAGCCCCGCAAGAGCAAGAACCCGCAGATTGCGCTGCGGGCAATATTTCCTGCCTAATGGCCGGGCGGCCCTGCGCCGCCCGGGTCAGATTCCAAACTGCTGTCTATCAACTTCCGGCGGATTGCCGCTCCGGCCAAGCCAACTTGGCGACTTAGAATTCGTCGGCGCCGATATCCACGCCACCGCCGTTTCCGCCGACGCGCGGACGTACATCGCCGTCGATATCGCGGGTCAGCGTGGCGCCGTGGCCGACTATCGTGCCGCCGTGGTTGTACGCGCTGCTTCCCGTTCCGCTCAGGTGATAGTCACCAATCACGGTACCGGGACTGGTCGCCGAGGTGGTCGTCGGGTCAAACAGGTACAACGGCCCGAAGCGCACATCGACGAAGTTGCCGGCCTCATCCAGCGTTGCGCCTGCCGTCAGGTTCTGCGCAGCCGGGGTGAGGAAGGGCTGGCCCGGCTCGAAGATGAATGCCGGATTGGCGCGGGCGCCGTTGCAGTACGACGTTACGAACGCCGGATCCGCTCTCCAGTTGCCGGGAACGCCGTAGCCCGGCGTGCTCAACACCGAGTACGTCGGGGCGAGCGCGACCTTGAGCGGGTTGGAGCCGGGCGTCGACGAGGCATCGTCGGTGGTTCCCAGGTCCCAGTACGCCGACCCCGCCACGCACTGGCCACTCGCGGTTTGCGCGGGCAGCGGCGTGCACTTGAGGCTATAGGCATCAAGGACGTTGTTCGACGGGCACAAGGTGTTGGTCGCAACGCTGGCATTGCCCTGGAGCGTGATGGCAAAGTAGAACGAGCGGTTTTGCCAGAGGATATCGTTGTACAGCGTGACACCGGCGTACTGGTAAGCCTTCTGGTCGGCGGCGCTCAAGCCTGTGAGCAAGGCCGTAGTCGTGCGATCGACGCTGACCCCGGCCGGCGACGGGTAGCCGGTCGTCTTGGAGAGCAACTTGCCCCTGTTGAGCGGGTCAGTGCCGATCATCGCACCCACGATACCCATGCTGTCGTTGTTCGCGATCGTGTTGTTGGACACGTTCACAAGCAGGGCATCGACCGCGGAAATGCCGGCTCCAGCCCATCCCGACACGTTGTTGGTGATCATGTTGTTGGTGATCGTCACGCTGTACCAGTTCGCGGGCGTGGTCGGATTGGTTGCGACGTCGCTACCGTTGACCTGCTGCAGGCGGATACCGCCACCGTGGCCACCTTGCGAGAAGTTGCCACGGATGATGTTCCTGTCGATCGTCACGCTGCCGGTGCCCAGCGAGGTTCCGCCGATTGCGCCCAGCTCGCCCTCGATCACGATGCCGCCGCCGTTGACCTGTGCGGTCTGCTGGTAGCTCTGGTTGAAGATGATGGTGTTCTGCGCGATCAGGCCGTTGTTGCTCACGCCCGTCTGGCCGATACCGCCGCCATCACCCGAGCTGTAGTTGCCGCAGATGAAGTTGTAGTCGACGACGTAGTTGTCCGTACCGGTGCAGATCGACAGGCCGCCGCCGACGCCGGTGGAGTTCGAGGCGCTGACCGTTCCCGGATTGGCTTCCACCGTGCCGTTGTTGGTGATGACGTTGTGGTGGATGTGCACGCCCACGTCATAGCCGAACACGGTGCCATCGGCGTTGGTTTGCGTCGACGTCAGGGCCTCGAGGTACGGAACACCCACGCGCACACCGCCGTTGAACGATCCCGCATTGCCGTAGACCCGGTTGTTGGCGATCTCCAGGCCATTGGCAAAGCCGTTCACGTAGATGCCGCCGCCGGAGTCGCCGCCGGTCACGGTAATTCCGTCGATACGCGAGGGCGCGCAGGTGAAGTTACTGTCGCTCATCTTAGTGGTGGTGGCGATGATGTTCACCGTGTTGCTGGTCGGCGGGAACAGGGTCTGGTCCGGATAGCTGGACGTGGCCGTGCTGCCGCAGGGCGCGGTGGCCGGGTTCTTGCCCAGCACGGTGATGCCGGCGCCTTCTTCCGTGGCCAGCACGCTGGGCTCGAGCAGAACGATGCCGCCGGTGATCTCCTGGTTGGGCAGCGGATCGACCTGCGAATTGGGCACCTGGTTGCCCAGAACGGTATCGACGCCGAAGTACTTGTTGACGATGGGCCGCCAGTTCTGCAGCTTCTGCGTCGGATACTTCGCCGCATTGATCACGACCGAAGCGGCGCCCACGCCCTGCAGACGCACCGGCTTCCACATGACCACGAGTTCCGGATACTGGCCGACGTCAACGATGATCAGATCGCCGGGCTTGGCGGCATCGATGGCATCCTGGATCGGATGCGCATTGCCGGTAGCGGCGGCCACGTTGGCCGCCGGCTCGACGATGACCGGAGCAGCTGCCAGGCCGGTGGTAACCGTCACGGCATCGACGGACTTCAAGCCGTTGCCACTGGTGATGGAAAGTTCGCCGGTGGTGGCATTGCCAACGGTAGCAACGATCTTCAGGTCGCTCCAGCTGCTGATGGAAAGCGGCGTGCCATTGAGTGTCACGGATCCTGTGCCCTGGGTTGCGCCAAAGCCGTAATGGCGTGTCAGGTTCTTCTGGTTCCAAGGTGCCGTGGTGGCCGTGGGGCCCTGGTAGTTCGGATTCGGCACGGTCACGTCGCCCAGCGCGGTGATGGTGATCTGGCCGCCACCATTGGCCAGCAACCACGGGCCTACGCCGTCGCCGTCAACCCGGGCGATGGCCGGCGAGCTGGCGGGCAGCGCGCAGTCCGGCGGGTTGTAGCCGGCCGCGAAGGCAGCAACCGGCAGGATCGGCGTGTCCAGATACACGGTCATGCCCGGCATGAACGGATTCGTGTAGCAGAAGTTGCTGTACTGCGGGTTGTATTGCGGATCGGTGATCAACCGCACCTTGCCCGTGACCGGATCCAGCGTGCCGGCCGGATCGGGGAAGGGGCCCGGATCGTTCATGCAGGTGACCATCATGTTGGGCGAATATCCCGCCGGGTTGGGCACGTTCACCTGCCATGTCGAGTAGATGATGCCGTTGTAGCCGCCCCAGGCATCGGTGTACACGCGCGACACTTCCACGCCGTTGAAGTCGCGGATGGCGATCGGCGCGTAGGACGCGGCGAACTTCTCGCCGAAGTCGGGCGCAGCGGCATTGATTTCCGCGGCGGCGTCGTCGAGCATCAGGCCGGTGTAGTGCGAGGCGCGCGGCGTATTGGTGAACAGGAAGAAATTTGCCTCGCCGGTGGACTGGTCGTTGAGCACCACTTCCTTGCGGTCGCACAGGTTCTTCATCGCGCCGGCAAACGGCGACACCTGGCCCGAGCTGGGGAACAGGCTCATGAAGTCCGGCACCAGGTGCGGCGTTCCGACGCACTTCGGATACTGGTTGTTGGGCTGGGTGAAATCCAGTCCCAGCGTCGTGTTGTTGTTGTTCGGGTTCTTCGGGTTGTAGGCCGAGGCCAGCGATGCCTGGTCGGGCGTGACGAAGATGTTCGTCAGCGCGCCAAACTGCTGGGGGACCGGGGCCACCCACTGGTCGCCGATGAGGATGTTCTTGTCCTCTTCCTTGACGATTTCGTAGCCGGGTGGCGGCACCACTTCGACAACATAGGTACCCGCCGTCAACGTCCTGGTCGCCTGGGTGACGGGATCGATCCAAGTACCGGGAAGCAGGTACGAGCCGTCGAACACCGCGGGCTGCACCTGGTTCCACATATGGAAGCCGTCGTAGCACTTGAACTGGTGCGCCTTGCCCAGTGAATAGGGCAGGAACGGATCCTTGCTGTCCTGCCCCGGGCAGGCGATGTTGTTCTGGACGTTGGTCGACGTCACGTTGGCGGGTGCCGGGAGTCCCGTTACCGGCGAATGCAGGGTGTTGTCCGGGAACAGCACATATTGTTTGCCGTCGGACCCTACAACGCCATTAGCCCAGTCGTCCCAGCTCGTCGAAGTGGTCGAATTGACAAACACATAACCCGTGGTGCCGTCGGCGTTGATTTGTTCCTTGTACAGGTTGATCGTAACGCGGGGGATGCCGGGTTCCCACAGGTTCTGCACCTGCAGGCTCGGATCATCGAAGCCGCGCGTCGAGGAATAGACCACCGTGCCCTGGATTCCGCCGGTTTCGCCCGGCTTGAAATTGCGCCGTCCGAAATCGAGGAATTCGGTCTGGTTGATGAAGGTCTGCATGCCCTCGAACATGCCGTTGTACGGGGTCGTGCCCGGGTCGATGCGGTTGGTGGAGGTCAAGGCGCCGGCGGGGACCGCACCGTAAGAGAGGCCGGTGATCGGGTCCGTCCAGACATACTGGCTATTGGCAATGCCGGCCGTGCGCGATGTGGCGCAGCTTCCGGCCTTTGACAACGTGCCCTGGTTGGTGGCGGTGTTGGTTGTCACGCAATCGGGCTGGCCGCCGGCATCCACCGTGACGTTGACGCCGGTGGATGTGTAGCGGACGCGGTCGGATTCGACCACATACCAGTTGAACAGCGGGAACAGCTCGTTGAACACCGCATTGCCGTTGCCGTCAGTGAACAGCGTGTTGGAGATGCTGCCGTCGCGGAAATGGACCCTGACAGGAACCAGCGGAATGCCGGGCTCGCCGGCGTCCCGGACGCCGTTGCCGTTCAGGTCCATATAGACGCTGGACTCTAAACGGGTGAACCAGCTGAACACCGGAATGTCGCCCAATTTAAGCGCGCCGGGATTGACCTGGTTGGCGGGCAGGTTCTGGAAGGCGATGATCTGGTCGAGCCATTGATCCCAGATGACCAGTTCGTATTGCTGACCCGAGGGTATCGCGGGCAGAGTAAAGGTGCCATCGGGCTTGCAAGCGGTAAAGGCTACGTCGTTGCCGGTTTCTCCGGTCTGGTTCACGGCGACGAAGCAGGTCGACTCGGCAAAGGCCTCGTGGCTGGCCGAATCCCAGAGCGTTTCCATGACGGTGCGCGACATGTGCAGGCTGGTGACGCGTCCCGAGATCGTTGTCCGTCCGGCCACGCCGGCCGCATTGGCCTGGACCAGTGCCATCGCGTTCTGGTCGGAGATGTGCGCCGGGTTCAGCCAGCCGATGAAGGTATGGAAGCCGGGGGGGCCGAATTCCTGGAAGTAGTTGGGCTCGTTGGCCTTGGTGAACGCGTCCTGTCCGGGCGTGCCTTCCAGCGTCGAGGTCTGGTACCAGGTCTCGCCGGCGCCTTCGCGGTAGGCGCCTGGGTGGGCCAGCACGTCGTAGCGGCCGGGCATGATGTTGTTGATCAGCGCCTGGCCGGCCAGCTGATAAGTGCTCGCATCACGGGCGATGGAAGATTTCCAGACCTGCACCTTGCCAGCGGGGACGCCGCCGGGGTTGGCAAACGTGAATCTCCTCGGGCCGGTGACGGTAACGGCGAAGGAGCCATTGAGCGGCACAGCGGCGACGCCACTGATATCAATTGTTGGGCCCGCGCCTTGGACGGATTTTTCGAACTGGTGCGGGACCGCCGTTGTGACCGTGATTGTCGAAGCGGTAGCGGTGATCGAGGAAATCTGGCGATCGCCGTCCGGGCAGGTATAGACGACGCCGACCAGGTTGGTCTGCTGCAACGCAGGCTTTCCAGCCGGCGTTTCATTCGGGCAGCCGGCAACGCCAAGCAGCGCATTGGTCAGCGGCATGTTGAACGCGTCGTACGTGACCTGGCCAACCGGGTCACCCGAGCGTCCGCCCACGTCATTGACGATGATCTCGAAGCCGCCCAGGCCGATCTCGTTGGCATCGTAGTCGTTGTTGGTCGGGCTGTTGTCTTCGAAGATGAAGACGCTCAATGCCGCGGGCTTGAGCGGGTTGGGCTCGACCATCACCGTTGCGGCGGTTTGCGGCGGCGTGGCAGCGTACAGTATGTTCGCACCACCCATCGAGTGGCCGCAGTCGGTGGGCATCGGCGTGCCGACGGTCACCTTGCTGTAGAGGCAGGCGCTGTTGGCCGTCGGGTCGCCGCTGTAGCCGTTGGTGAAAGGATTGGCCGCATCACCCGGCAAGACAGAGATGTAGTAATTCTTTGTGGGGTCCAGAACAGCGTCGGCGGGTGAGGTGTAGACCGCCGTTGGTGCCGCCGCGCCTTGAATCTTCTGGCCGCCCTTGCCATCGCCGCAGGAATTCGGTCCGGTACAACCAACCGCCACCACAGGGAAGTGGCTATTGTGGAAGCTGGTGGTCAGAACGGGAGTCGGGTTGCCCAGGGCCACCTGTGCGGCCGTCGAAGGCGAAACGCCCGGGGTCGCATTCCGGAAGGAACGATCTTCCTGGATGATCCACATGTAGTCGGTCACCGGCGGCACCGAACCCGTGGAGCCGTTGAGCGCGTCCTGAACCGTGACCGCCAGATTGGTCGGGGCCGGGAAAATCACCGTGGCCTTGGCCGTTACCGAACTCTTGTTGCGCGGATCCGTTGCAGTGAAGTCAAAGGTACAGGTTGTTCCCGTGCGCACCGATGCCGCGGCCGAGAAGGACCCATCGGAATTGAGGACCACCGTGCAATTGGTTGCCGCACCGGAGAGCGCCGCCGTCAAGGGATAGCCGTCCGTGGTCGTATAGCCGCTGCCCAAAACGCCCGTGGCACGGGTGATCGTGCGGTATAGCGTGGAGACCGTGCTGGTGAAGGTCGGTCCCGTGGCGGGCGCGATTATCGTTGCCGTTTCCGCACTCAGTGTCAGTGTCACAGAGCCGCACAAGGGCGTGGTGCCGGCTGTGCAATATGTAAAGGTGTCACCCGCGGCGATGGGTGCCGTCGTTGGGGTATAGGTGAACGTGCCACCGGTACCCCAGGTCAACTTGCCGTTGGACGGCGCGGTACCGGTCGCATATCCGGTCAGCCCGACGTTGTTGGTGGCAACGCTGCCCGTGAATGTCGTCAGCACATTGGGCGCAAGCGTGAACGTGTAATTCGCCGCGACCGTGCTGGGCGTGACGGCGGCTATGCCCCCGCTGGCCTTCGTGCCCAGGAAGGCATTGGTAGCAGCGCTGCTTGCACCCGCACTCGCGGGGGCCACGGCAAGATAGCCGTGCATGCCCGCGTTGGCGATGTTGGCGCCGGCGGTGCTCAGGGCGCGGTCAAATACGCCGTAGGCCTCGTCCTTGTAGGCCTTCGGGGCAGTGCCCGCTGCGGGCGTGGCAGACGGCACCGGATTGACCAGTACATCGGCCACACGTCCCGGCGGCAGGTTGACTTCGCTCTGCAGTTTCGGCAGACCGGGTTGCAGGTTGCCGTCCTCGGAAATCACGGCCATCTGCAGACCGCTGATGGCCGGCACGTGCAGGCGGGAGCCGGCGTTGACGAAGCGCACCAGCACGTTGCCAGTGAGCGCGCTGTCGGCGACTACGCCGGTGGTGGCGGCAGGATTGGCTGGATTGAACGGCGAGCCGTTGATCAGGAAGTAGGTCGGCCGGTAGTTGACCGCCGGCGGATAGCAGGGCACCGCGCCGCCCTTGAGAGCAGCAATGCAGCTCGGATCGGTGGATATCAGCGTCTCCGACGTACCTGCCACGGCGGCGGCGTCGACAGCGGCATTTTGCACGGCGTCGATTTCGCTCAGCAGGAAAGTCGCGTCGGCGTCATAAGGCACGCCCGCATTGCTTACGCCATAAACGTTGGATCCCGGCGGCAAGGTTGCCGTACCGCTAGCGACCGGATACGCGGAACCAGCCAATGTCACGGTGGTAACGGGCGGCACTGCGGTGCTTGAAGTAGCCGTCGGCGCATTGGTGACAATCAGCACGCCATAGAGGCCCATGGGCGCCTGAAGCGAGGGGTGCGTGCCGGTTTCATAAAGGTAGGTGCCCGGACGCAAAACTCCGGCGGCCCAGTTGTAGGTCTGGGACCCGCCCGGGGCAGCCTGCGGTCCGAAAGAGCGGGCGCGCAAGCCTTGCGCCGGCGAGGTGAACGGTACGGGCGCGGCGACGTTGTTGTTCCAGGTAGTCGTGCTGGTGGTGGTAACCGGATGCTGGGGGACGGTGTCCCGAGTCGGCACACCGGTGTCGTTACCGCCATACTGGCCGACGATAGTCAGCGAGGTGGGCACCGGAAGCGCGTTGTTCAGCACGACGGTGAGCGCGTCACCTGCGGGCAGAACGATCGTGGGTCCGGGCGCCCAGGCGCCGGTTAGCGGCGCAATGGCGGGACAGGTGCCGCCGACCACTTTTCCGGTAGTCGTCGTAGTGGATGTGCCGCAATACTGCCACATCGGCACCGTGGAGCCGTCGGGCAACAAGGCCGTGGCCCGCTGTGCCGTCAAAGTGACTGTCGTCGCGGCCGATGCCAGCCCGGCTGCCGCGAGCAGCGCCGCGGCAAGCGATGCGGACTTGAGCATCATTGCGTTGAAGGGTTTACGCATTTTCATTCTCCTGGTGCGCGACAGCATCAATTCAATTCGTCAATCGGCGCCGAGGGCGGCTGGATCACCAGCATCATCAGCATCCCGCCGGGAAAGACGTTGTTCGTGGTGAGTTCCCGTTCAGCGTGCGAGTGCCACATGAAGGCATAGCCGGCGGTGGGATTCTGGATCGTCGTTCCCGGGGGCAGGGGCGTTGACAGAAACTGGGCTGACCCGCCACCGACCGGGATCTGCGCAAGCCCCATGTACGGAGTGCCGCCGTACCACAGCCCGTTGGCGACGATCTGCGGGTCGGGCGGCGTGATCGGAATCGGCTTGTTGTGGTCAGCGCACCACTCGTTGTAGTTGGGCGCATCCACCGGAGCGGGGGGGATGCTTTTTACCGTGTAATAGCCGTTGCTGTCCGGGTGGCAAGGATGGGGATCCCACCTGGCCGTGGTCGGGCCAATCGGTAGCGGCGGCTGCACGTTCATCCCATGGCCGTACATATCCCAGTTCAGGCCCTTGGCCGTGTACATGAAGATAAGGTCCTGGCCCTGGCCCGGCACGGTGGGCACCGTGTAATACAGCGGGCCGGCCAGGCGTGAATAGCCATTGGTGACCGCCAGCGGATCGTTGGCCGCGAGCAGCATATTGCCATCACGGGCCAGCACGCGGCCGTGGTTGGCGTGGATGTGGAACGGGTGCTGCATGCGTCCCTGGCCCACCACGCGCAGGAGCATGGTCTCACCCGGATGCAACTGCGGATCGCCGTTATAGGGCTGGTTCGGGTACATGGGCGCGAAATTCGGATCCATGTCATCCGGGAAGGAACGCCCATTGATCAGGAAGTAGTTCGGGTGATAGGGATCCGTTACCACGTCGATTTGCGGGCACGCCGCAATGCCGGCGTTCACGCAGGCCTGCACGGCCTGGTGGATGTTTCCGTCCATCTCGGCGAACTGGAACAGGAACTCGCGGTCGTAGCACGTCTCCGGGTGATCCATCGCCGAGGTGGAATTGCGATAGTCGACGTCGAGCTTGGAGACAGCGCCGAGGCCGCGCAGGGTCTTGTTGTCGGCCGAGCAGCCGGCGGCTGGTACCGGGGTCTTGGGCAGCACGACCAGCGCGCCGTAAAGGCCCATTTCAATCTGCAATTCGGGGCGCGTGCCGCTGTAGTACGCGTAGGTTCCGGGCTTGCCGGCGGTAAAGGTGTAGCTGATCGTCTTGCCAGGAATGGCTTCCTGGGTCAGTTGGCCCTGCACGCCCCCGACTGCCGTGGTGGGGAAGCCTGAAAAGACGATGGAGGTGTTGCCAGCCACGGGCGGCAGCCCGTTATAGAGATTGACGGTGACTTTCTGGCCTTCCGTTACGATGAGCGTGGGCCCGGGCAGTTGCATGAGGCCGCAGGTTGGTGTCACCTCTTTCTCGAAGGCGGTCGGCAGAAAGCTATTCGGGGCGGCGCTAAGCGGCATGGCGCCTGGGTTTATTTTCGTGAAATCGGGCGTCCGGCCGCAGCCATAACCCCAGGTATAGACCTGGGTGCCGTCGGGCTGTGAAGTCAGGCCCGTGTAGGCCGAGAGGCGGAAAAGCACCGAGCTTGCCGTGGTGGAGCCGCCGGTGATTCCCGGCACGGCCGCCTGGACTGTGCCGGCCGTAAGTACGCCGGCTGCCAAAGCCAAACCTGCAAAACAACGCGCCATGCGGCCGCGGATCGAATTTGAGTGCGTCACGTCCGCTCTCCTTAGTTGACCTGGATCTCGGTCATCATGCCGCCGAAGTTTTCAGCGTCATTCGACAGACG
>Ga0209698_10005485_pt1 | contig 13704 bp, 11 predicted proteins | sample LitLauG_LLR_2012_FD_187203 | JGI IMG/M metagenome (GOLD analysis project Ga0209698, IMG submission 187203) | Freshwater sediment microbial communities from Pennsylvania, USA - Little Laurel Run_MetaG_LLR_2012 (SPAdes) (version 2) | ecosystem: Environmental > Aquatic > Freshwater > Creek >... | reverse complement strand
GTTCGATTGCGGAGAGTGCCGCCGCAGCCACTACTAAGTCATCAACTTGATCCACATAGGCCTCTCGATAGCATTGGTCTGTTGCTTCAGCGAGAATTTCGACGGCGAGATGTTCCGCAAGCCGAGAAATCGAACGCCCGAGATATAGTACATTATCATTTGATTTATTCATGGCAAAATCCTTTAAGATTGTCCTGGGTACGAATATTTCTTATTTTAGTAAGTAAAGAATCGCAACACAATTAAATAAATATACATTATAACCGCCGTACTGTTGTGACAATATTAATCGATAAATCCCTCATGATGTACGCGAATAACTTCGTTCACTGATTGCGGAATTGGGAACCCAAGTATCTCTAACATCATTGAGGCCTCTGTTAGCTCGGCCAATTCCCCATGCGGTTCGAGCAAATATTCTTCCTTTGTACCTGCTGCCAGAATCTTAAGTGCCATTCGATCGGACAGCAGAGATATAATTTTTCCGCACGACTCTAAGTGGTTTTCCCTTTTCATTCGCGATCCTTTTATTTTCCCGATTCGGCAAAAATAATTTCCCATAGGGTTTGGGAAGGCCTTTATATAACCCTGTATTTCCAAGCGTAAGCTTTTCACCAAACCTTTGGCGAAGACACTGATCTATTTCCCGGATTTGAGTCCCCTTGGGAGCGCCAATCGCCCCTCAGCCGAACCTCCCCAGCGCATAGGGCGCCGGATCGGTGAACGGCGTTTGGCTGGTCATTATCTCAGCCAGCAGCCGGCCGCTGATCGGCCCCAGCGTTAGCCCCAGATGCTGATGCGCGAAATCGAACCACAGGCCCTTGTGGCGCGGCGCTTTGCCGATCACCGGCAGCATGTCGGGCAGGCAGGGGCGCGAGCCCATCCACGGCGCCGCGTCGCGCCGCTCGGCGATGGGGTAAATCTCGCGGGCGAAGGGCTCGACGCGGTCGAGATGCGCGGATGACGGCGGATCGTCGCGACGCGCGAATTCCGCGCCGGTTGTGAGACGCAGGCCCCGCGCCATCGGCGTGATGAGATAGCCGCGTTCGTAGTCGAGCACCGGGCGGCTCAGGCCTGCGTTGCCGCGCGGCGCGTAATGCATGTGATAGCCGCGTTTGACGAAGAACGGCAGCCGGTAGCCAAAGCGCCGCGCCAAAGGCTCCGACCACGGCCCCAGCGCCACCACCGCTTCGCGCGCCGCTATCTCTCCAACCTTCCAACCCTCGCCCGACGGCGCCAGCGTCGCCGCATCGCCCTGCCTGAACACGCCGCCGCGCGCCACGAACAGGTCGAGATAGGCGCGGCCCAGCGCGTTAGGGTCGGAGGTCGTCAACGGATCGCCGAACTGCACCGCGCCCACGAGGCTTGCGCTCAAGTGCGGCTCGCGCGCCCGCAGGGCGTCGCGGTCGAGAACCTCGAAGGCCACCCCGAAGCTGCGCGTCTCCTCCGCCTCGGCGATCCCGCGCGCCCATCCCGCCTGCGTGCGAAACACCTTGATCCAGCCGCCCTCGCGCATCAGCGCGCCCGCGCCCGCCGCCGCGATGAGTTCGCGATGCGCGGCGACGGCGCGCGCGACCAGCGCGCGCAGGCCTTGTCCGCTGCGCGCGCGCGGACCCGCCGCCGACGCCTGAAAATAGCGCCACAGGGCAGGGGCCAGCGCCGGCAGCGCCTCGTGACGAATGCGGGCGCGCGGGTCGCGGTTGAGCGCGGCGGCGAGGAGTTCGGCGGGCCGGCGCGGGAACGTGTAAGGGTAGACCGCCTCGCTCTGCACGATGCCGGAATTGCCGAAACTCGTCTCGCCCGCCGCGACGCCCAACCGATCCACCAACGCCACCGAACGCCCGCGCGCCTGTAGCGCCAGCGCGGCGCCGAGCCCGACAAAACCGGCGCCCAGCACGAGCGCATCGAACCTATCCGCCACCTAAGCCTCCGACCGACCGCGCTCTACGCGCCGCGTGACGCCGCCGCAATTGAGTTTTGTTGATGCCGGGCCTAAGCTTTGGCCCATGAAGGCGCTGCGAGGGGAACCCGAAATCGGCGAGGCCCGCAAGCCGCAGGCGTTGCGCGCCAAGCCGCCCCTCGTCGAGGCGGCGCGGCTGCCGCGTTTTGTCGCGGGGGTCGACGGCTTTACCGGTGCGACGCTGCACGGCTGGGCGATCGACCTCGCCGCCCCACTCGATCCCGTGACGCTGGCGCTGGAGGTGGCGGGAGAGCGCGTGCTGGTGTTCACCACCAGCGAACATCGCGCCGACATCGGCGCTGTGCTGAAGGACAATGTCGCGGGCTTCGCGCTCGATGTGTCGGCTTTGCCGGCCGAGGTGGCGCGCGGAATCGTCGCCGTGCTGGAAGGCGAGCCGCGCGAGGCGGCGCCGGGCGCGCACAGGCTGGCGCTGCGCTTGGCGGCCGACGATACATTGCTCGAATTCAAGGGCGCTGGCGTGCGGGTTGGCGACGTTCTGGCGGCGCTGGGTCACGGCGAGGCGCCCGCAGCGCCGCCGCCGCTGGCGCCCAAGCGCAAGGCGCCGCCCGCCTCGCAGACCGGTCGGCTGCGCTGGTTGCTGGCCTATCTCGACGGGGAGGTGGACGAGGACGAGGCGCCCGCGCGGCGGTTTGCGCGGCGTCTGGCCGACGATCTCGCGCACGACGCCAATCTGAGTCCCGCGCTCAAGCGCCACGCCGCCGAGATCGCGCCGCTGTTCGATCCGTTCTTCTATCTCGACCGGCTCGACGCGCCGCAGGAGGCGGCGGCCAATCCGCTACTGCATTACGTGCTGGCGGGATGGCGCGACGGCGTCGCGCCGCATCCGTTGTTTTCGCCCGAGCATTACCGGCGCCGGCGCGGCGCCTTTGCGGGCGATCCGCTGCTCGACTTCCAGCGCGAAGGCGTCGACGCCGATCCGCACCCGCTGTTTGACGTCGCCTTTTACCGCGCCCGGCATCTGAACGGCGCGACGGTCAACCCGCTGCGCCATTATCTCGATGAGGGCGCGCGGGTGCGGCTCGATCCGTCGGGCGCATTCGACACGCACGCTTTCCTCGACGCCTTCAAGCTCGGCGACGAAATCGCCAATCCGCTCGAACATTATCTGACGACGCCCGCCTGTTACGGCTATGCGCTGACGCCCGGCTTCGACGCCGGGCTGTATCGCCACCAGATTGAGATCGAACGCGGCGAGCGGCTGCGCGAACCCGCGCATGTGCATTATTTGACGCGCGGCTTCCTCGACGAGACGCTGCTGCCCAATTTGCTGTTCGATCCCGAATTCTACCGCCGCGAGAACAAGCTTGCGCTCAACGAGCCCGCGCTCAGCCACTATCTGCGCGAGGGCGAGGCGGCGGGGCTTTGTTGTCATCCGCTGTTTTCGCCGTCGTTCTACAATTTGGAGCGCGGGGTCGAAGGGAGCGTCGGGGCGCTCGAACATGCGCTGACGCATCCCGGCGAATTTCGCAGCGACCCGCGCATGGATATTCCGCTCGACAAACGCCTCTTCGGTTTTGTGCGCGATCTCGTCGCCGAGCGGGGCGAAGAGGCTTTCCATGTCGGCATCTATCGCGACGCCAATCCCGATCTGGCCGCCTTCACCGACGCGCAGCTCGAAGCGCATAACCGCAGTCGCGGCGCGATGGACGCCAGGCTCTCGTCGCTGACCATGCTGATGCGGCTGGCCGATCTGAAGGTGCGCGATCTGCCCGTCGGCTTCGTGCTGGAGGATTATGTCGCGATCTACTCGGACCTCGCGCATCTGGAGGGACGCTTCAACAGCGCGCTCTATCATTGGGGACGCTACGGGCGGCAGGAGCGGCGGCTCGTCGGGCGCTGGCGCTTTCAGATCGCCGACCTCAAGTTGGACCTTCCGAGCGCCGCCGCGCCGGTGCGCATCGAGGCGAATGCTGAGCGCAAAGACGTGTGCGTTCTGATCCACGCCTTCTATCCGGATCTGCTGCCCGAGTTGATCGCCTTTGCGCAGAATTTTCGCGGCGTCTCGTTCGACATTTACATCAACATGGTTGATCTGGCCTGGACGCCGGAGTGGCAAGCGACGCTTCGCGACATCTGCCCCGGCGCCTTCGTGATGCTGTCCAACGATCTCGGTCGCGACGTCGGCGGCTTCACGCGGTTGCTCGAAGAAATCGACATCTCGTCCTACGAGACATTCGCGTTCCTGCACTCCAAGAAAAGCCCGCATATGGTGGAGGCGGAAGGCGAGTTCTGGCGGCGCGATTTGCTCACCGCCATCGCCGGGACGCCGGAGGTGGCTTCGGCCTGCGTGGCGGCGATGAAGGAGAACCCGAAGCTGGGGCTGATCGGCGCGAAGTCGCGGCGCAGCCACGAGATCGGGCGCAACGGCGCGCAATACGAGAAGCTGCTCGACATTTTCGGCGTCAAGGGCGCGAACCGCGACGTCGATTATGTGAGCGGCTTCATGTTCCTGTTGCGCGCGCCCATCGCCGCGCGGTTGCTGGAGGCGCTGCGCCATCTCGATTTCGAATTCGGCGGCGACCGGGACCTTTCCTTTCACGTAGACGGCCAGATCGCGCATGGGGTGGAGCGGGCGGTTCCCGCGCTCGTGCGTGAAATGGGCTTTGAAATCCTGTATCGGTAGTCAGAATGGCGATCACGCTCGTCCTGCACGAAGCCAGCCGCACCGGGGCGCCCGTCGTCGGCGCGCTGATTGCGCGCGAACTGGCGCGCAGCGAACCCGTGCGGGTCGTCGCTATGAAAGACGGGCCGCTGGTGCGCGAGCTGCGCGAGACGCTGGGGGCGAAGAATGTGCTCGCCTTCGCCGAACCCGCTTTCCATTTCCGCGCCAGCTTCGAGGAGCGCCTGACGCGGGCCGGCGAGGTGATCGAGGCCGAGCCTGCCGATCTGATCTACGCCAATTCGCTCGGCGCGAGCGTGTTCGCGCTCGCCGCCAAGCTGAAAGGGCGCAAGGCGATCCTGCATGTTCACGAGAAAGCGGCGGCGATGATCGATCTGCTCGCCCATGACGTCGCCAAGGTCGAGGTGACGCGCGCCGTCGATGCGCTGGTGTTGGCCGCCGACGACATGCGGGACGATCTGGCGAAACTGTTCAGCTACGCGCCCGCCGAAATCCAGACGTTCGGCGTCGCGATCGACATTGAGGCCGTGCGCCGCGCCGGAGCGGCGGCGTCCACGCCGCCGTTGAACGCCAAGGGCCGCCCGTTCCGGCGCTCGCAGCGCCTTGTCGTCGCGATGTGCGGGCACGCCTCGATCCGCAAGGGCGCCGACATCTTTCTTGAGACGGCGCTGGCGGCGCCGGACGCGGATTTTGTCTGGATCGGCGCCTGGGGGCCGGAGGAGACGCCGGACAATGTCGCTTACGAGGATTTTGTCCGGCTCGCGTCCGCCAATCTCTATGTGACGGGGATGACCGACAATCCCCACCCCTATCTGGCGATGGCGGACCTGTTCTTCCTGTCCTCGCGCGAAGACCCCAACCCGCTGGCGCTGGGCGAGGCGCTGGCGCTGGGCAAGCCGGTGCTGGCGTTTTCACGCGCAACCGGCGTGACCGATCTGATCGGACGCGGCGGCCTGCTTTGTTACGGCCAGCCCAACGCCGCCGACGCGGCCCGGATCATCGGCGCCTGCACGGGGGAGGCGCTGCGTGCGGCGGGCCTCAGGGCGGGGGGAGACCAAGCGATGAAGGCTTACGATCTCGTCGCGAAAATGGGCCGGCTGCGGGCGCTGATCGGGAGGGTGCGGGGCGATGGGTCGCCGGCGCCGGGGGCGCGTTCACGCGCGCGAGACGACGGCGCGGTGGAGCTGGTGTTCTCATGAAAGCGGTGCTGCTGGCGGGCGGTCTCGGCACGCGGCTGGCTGAGGAGACTTCGGCCAGGCCCAAGCCCATGGTCGAGATCGGCGGCAAGCCGATCCTCTGGCACATCATGAAGATCTACGCCGCGCACGGCGTCACCGATTTCGTCGTCTGCCTTGGTTACATGGGCTATGTCATCAAGGACTATTTCCACAATTATTTCCTGCGTTCGTCGGACGTGACCTTCAAGCTGGCGACCGGCGAGATGATTTTGCATCGCGCGGCGTCGGAGCCGTGGACGGTGACGCTGGTGGAAACCGGCGAGCGCACCGAAATCGGCGGTCGCATCAAGCGCATCCTGCCGCATATCGGCGACGACGACGCGTTCTGTTTGACCTATGGCGACGGCGTCGCGGACGTCGACATCGGCGCGTTGATCGCGGCGCACAATCGGGGAGGGCGGCTCGCCACCGTTACGGCTGTGCGACCGCCGGGGCGCTATGGCGCGATCCTGTCGGACGGCGAGCGCGTCACGGGTTTTCAGGAGAAGCCGCGCGGCGACGGCGGCTGGATCAATGGCGGGTTTTTCGTCTGCTCGCCCAAGGTCGGGGATTACATCGACGGCGATACGTCTGTCTGGGAGCGCGAGCCGCTGGAGCGACTGGCGGCCGATGGGCAACTGGGCGTCCATCATCACGATGGGTTCTGGCAGGCGATGGATACGCTGCGCGACCGGCGCCAGTTGGAGACGCTTTGGGCTTCCGGGCAGGCCCCCTGGAAGGCATGGCCGTGAGAGTGCTCGTCGTCGGCCATCAGGGATACGTCGGACCGGTGCTCGGCGCGCATCTGCGCCGTGTGTATCCTCAAGCTCAGTTGATCGGCTTCGACACCGGCTATTTCGCGCAATGCGCCACCGGCGCCGAGCCGGCGTCCCCGTTCGACGCTCAGCATCACGGCGACGTGCGCGATATCATCCCCGAGAGGCTGGAAGGCGTCGATGCGGTCGTGGCGCTGGCGGCGATCTCCAACGATCCCATGGGTGCGCGCTTTGCGGGACCCACCGATTCCGTCAATCGCGGCGCTGTCGTGCGGTTGGCGGAAATGGCGGCGAGGGCGGGGGTCCAGCGGTTCGTATTCGCCTCCAGTTGCAGCGTCTATGGCTTCGCGCCGGGCGAGGCGCGAAAGGAGAGCGATCCCCTCAACCCGCAGACAGCCTATGCGCGCTCCAAAATCGAAGCCGAGCGCGCTTTGGCGGCGCTCGACGCGCGGGGCATGAGCGTAACCTGCCTGCGTTTCGCCACCGCCTGCGGTTGGTCGCCGAGGCTGCGGCTCGATCTCGTGCTCAACGATTTCGTCGCCGCCGCGCTGGCGAGCCGCCGCATCGCCGTTCTGTCGGACGGCACGCCATGGCGGCCATTGATCGACGTCGCCGACATGGCGCTGGCGGTCGAATGGGCGCTTTCGCGCGAGGGACCGCCGCTTGCGATCAACGTCGGCGCGGAAAGCTGGAATTATCAGGTGCGCGACCTCGCCAAGGCCGTCGCACGGGCGTTGCCGGGCGTCGAAGTTTCCATCAACCGAGACGCTCAGCCCGATACGCGATCTTACAAGGTCGACTTCTCGCTCTACCGCCGCCTAGCCCCCGCCCACCAGCCGCGCCTGACGCTGGACGCCTCCATCGCCCGGCTGGTTGAGGGGCTGTCCAACATGGGCTTTTCTGACGCCGAGTTTAGAACTTCGCGGTTGATGCGTCTGAAAATGCTGGAGGCGCATTGCGCCTCGGGAAGGCTCGACGGCGACTTGCGCTGGACGGAGGTCGCGTGATTTTCCACGACACGCCGCTGCCAGGCGCCCGCCTCGTCGAGCCTCAGAAACGCGGCGACGCGCGGGGCGCCTTCGCGCGGCTATATTGCGAGCGCGAGTTCGGCGCGGCGGGGCTGGAAAGCCGTTTCGTCAACCTCAACCATTCCGTTTCGGCCAAAGCCGGCACGCTGCGCGGCCTGCATTATCAGATCGGCGCAGCGGCGGAGGTCAAGCTGGTGCGTTGCGTGAAGGGCGCTTTGTGGGACGCGATCCTCGACCTGCGGCCGGACTCGCCCAGTTTTGCGCGATGGTTCGGCGCGACGCTGACGCCCGACAATGGCCTGATGATGTATGTCCCGCGCGGCTTCGCCCATGCGATCCTGACGCTCGAAACCGATACCGAGGCGCTCTATCTTGTCAGCGCTCACTACGAGCCCCAGGCCGAGCGCGGCGTGCGCTGGGACGATCCGCGCTTTGGCGTCGAATGGCCGCTGGCGCCGCAGGAAATCTCCGACAAGGACCGAAGCTGGCCGGACTTCGACCCCGCCATCGATCCCCTGAGGCCGCTAAAGTGAAGGTTTTGCTCACCGGCGCCTCTTCGTTCACCGGCTTCTGGTTTGCGCAGAAACTGACGGAGCAGGGCGCGCAAGTGACGGCGGCGCTGCGCGGGCGAGCTTACGAGGGCGTGCGCGCCGAGCGCATGCGCAAGCTGACCGCCGAGGTCGTCCCCGATTGCGCCTTCGGCGGGGAGGCGTTCCTCGATCTCGTGCGAGCGCGCGATTTCGACGTGCTGTGCCATCACGGCGCTGAGGTCGGCGACTACAAGAACCCCGATTTCGACGTCGCCGCCGCTCTGGCCGCCAACACCTTCAACGCACGCCGGTCGCTGACCCTGCTGCGCGAGCGCGGCGCCAAAGCCGTGGTTGTGACCGGCAGCGTATTCGAGCCCGACGAGGGCGCGGGACCGTCGCCGCGCCGCGCGTTCTCGCCTTACGGCCTCTCCAAGAGCCTCACCTGGGCGACGATGCGCCATTGGGGCGAAACGCTGGGCCTGCCGACCTCAAAATTCGTCATCGCCAATCCCTTCGGCCCCTACGAGGCGCCCCGTTTCGTCGCCCATGCCGTCGATTGCTGGCGGCACGGCGAGCCGGTCGTGGTGCGCACGCCGCGCTACTTGCGCGACAACATCCATGTCGATCTGCTGGCTTTTGTCTATGCCGATTTCGTCGCCGGCGCCGCGACCAGCCCGCGCGTATTCGGCCCTTGCGGCTACATGGAGACGCAGGGCGCCTTCGCCGAGCGCCTCGCGCGAAACCTCGGGCCGCGTCTGGGCCTGAAGGCCGAAGTGCGACTCGCCGAACAAACCGATTTCGCCGAACCGATGGCGCGGGTGAACCGCGACGTCATCGACCCCGGCGTCTACGGCTGGGACGAGGGCAGGGCGTGGCAGGCGCTGGCCAAATATTATCGCGGCGATTGAGGCAAGGTGCGCCTTGTTGACATCGCGCGGGGGGGAGGGCGTAGTCCGACCCCACAGCGACGCAACGAAACAGACAGCGACCTTGGACCAGCCAACCCCCGGAATTCTTGGACTTTCCGCCCTCTATCACGATTCGGCGGTCGCCGCCGTGCGGGGCGGCGAGATCGTCGCGGCGGCGCAGGAAGAGCGCTTCACGCGGGTGCGGCACGATGCGCGTTTTCCCTCGCGAGCGCTGGCCTATTGCCGGCGGATGTTGGGCGATCTCGACGCCATCGCCTATTACGAAGACCCGGTGCTGGCGCTGGATCGCAATCTGAAAAACACCATCGACATGGCCCCAGCCACCGAGGCGCTGTGGCCGGCCGTCGCCAGATCGCAACTCGGCGCCAAGCTGAAAATATTCGAAACCCTGCGCACAGAGGTGGGGTGGGATCGCGAGATCTTCGTGGTCGATCACCATCTGTCGCATATGGCTTCGGCCTACTACCCCTCGCCCTTCGAATCGGCGGCGATACTTGTGATCGACGGGGTCGGCGAATGGGCGACGACGACCATCGGTTATGGGCAGGACGCGCGCATAGAGGCGCTGCGCCAGATTTCCTACCCGCATTCGCTGGGCCTGTTTTACAGCGCGTTCACCTATCATTGCGGCTTCAAGGTCAATTCGGGCGAATACAAGCTCATGGGTCTTGCCCCCTACGGGCGACCGCGCTTTGTCGACAAGATTCTTTCCAACCTGATCGATCTCAAGCCCGACGGCTCCTTCGGGCTGAACATCGAAAACTTCGGCTTCCTGACCAGCCAGACGGCGACCAACCAAGCGTTCGAATCCATCATGGGCTGCCCGCGTCGCGCGCCCGAAACGCCGCTGACCGCGCTCTATCTCGACATCGCCGCCTCTGCGCAGGCCGTGCTCGAACTGGCGATGACGGCGCTGGCGCGCAAGGCGCTGCAAGTCACCGGTAGCGAAAGTCTGTGTCTGGCGGGCGGCGTCGCGCTGAACTGCGTCGCGAATGCGCGGCTGTTGCGCGACACGCCGGGGCTGAAGCGCATTTTCATCCAGCCCGCCGCAGGGGATGCGGGCGGCGCGCTGGGCGCGGCGTTGCAGGTGGCGCATTCCCATTTCGGTTGCCCCCGTCGACCCGCGACCGGCGGGGGCGGCGGGCAACGGGGCAGCCTGCTGGGGCCTGAGTACTCCAGCGACGAGATCGGGCGGGCGCTGGGCGAGGCGGGGCTTGTGGCGCGTCGCGTCGCCGACAATGACGCCTTCGATGGCGAGGTGGCGCAGGCGCTGGCGGACGGGCTTGTCGTGGGTCGTTTCGAGGGGCGCATGGAGTTTGGACCCCGCGCGCTGGGCGCGCGCTCCATTCTGGCCGACGCGCGCCGGGAGGAGGGTCAGATCGACATCAACCTGCGCATCAAATTCCGCGAGAGTTGGCGCCCGTTCGCCCCCGCCGTATTGGCGGAGCGGGCGCGCGACTATTTCGATTTGGAGGAAGAAAGCCCCTACATGCTGCTGGTGGCGAACCTGCGCGAGGACTTGCGCGAACAAACGCCGGCGCCAACGGTCGAGGGCGACGAGGTCGACCTCATGCGGCTTGTCAATCAAAGACGCTCGCCGGTTCCCGCGATCACGCATGTCGATTATTCCGCGCGCGTGCAGACGGTTGGCGCGGAGCGTTTTCCGCGTTTCCACGATCTGTTGCAGAAATTCTATGAACTGACAGGTTGCGCGGTGCTGGTGAACACGTCTTTCAACCAGCGTGGCGAGCCGATTGTCTGTTCGCCGCAAGACGCCATCGCCTGTTTCCTCAACACCGGCATCGATGTGCTGGCGATCGGGGATTGGTTTGTTGACAAACGCGAGCAACCCGAGTGGGCTCGCCTTCGCGAAGGCTCGGCTACCTATGCCCCCGACTGAACTCAACGATTCCGCCGTATTTTATGCCGATTGGATGTTGCCGCTAAGCCGCGCCCGATTGCGCAGCGGGACCGGCTTTCTGCGACGCGGCGGCGACGCGGAGACGTTCTGGGGGCCGGTCGTCTCGCGCACCGGCGGCGTCGGCAAGCTGGCGCCGCAGGCGTGCGACGCGCCCTCCCTTCTGGCGGCGCTGGACGAATATTGGTCGCAAAGGGGCGACGCGGGCTTGCGCCAGCTCTCGCCGGGTTTGCTCAAGCTGTTGCGCGCGGCGCCCGCACGCCCGGTCGACGCAGAGGAACAGGCCGCCGTCGCCGAATTCGTCTATCCGCTCTTTTGAATGTCCGACCGCCAGAAACGAAGTCGAGGGGTTTGCGTGTGGCGAGGGTGCTGAAGCTGGCTTTGCTGTCGGGACGAGACGTAACTCTCGATCTTCCTGAGCCTGCGGCCGATGGGGCCAGCTTCATCGGCTTCAACACGCCGCATTCGGGCGCCGCCGAGTTTTGGGCACTGGTGCGCGCGCTGTGCGCCGCCGCAGCTCGCCCGCTTTTCGACATTGACGCGGCCTTTCGGGCGCTAGGGGCCGCAGTTGACGAGTTGGCGCCGGAGGGGTGGGACGAACTCGCGCAACTGAAGGGCTATGTAGCGAGGGCGCCGAACCCCGCGCTTTGGAGTCTGACGGCGCCGCCGACGCGCCGGTTCGCCTTCGTGCGCGATCCCCGCGACATGGCGGTGAGCGCCTATCTGGAACGGGGGGCGGACGAAGCGCAGACCCTCGCCGACTTTCTCTCCAGCGCCGCGACGAGCGATAATCTGCTCGCCTTCTATCGTGCGATGCTCTCGCATAGGCGAAGCCGTGACGACTTGTTGTTGCGCTACGAGCACGCGCTTGACGGTTGGCGAGAGATTGCCGCCGATCTCGTCGCGTTCCTCGATCTCCCGCTTTCCCCGAACCAGACGCGCGCCATCGCCGACCGGACTCCGGCGCTCAAAGACGCCGCGCCGAACACGATCCGGCGCGAAGCGACGATCCGAACCTTGATCGACCTAAACGGTTGCTCGGAGACGGTCGCCTCGGTGCTGGGCTTTGCGCTGGACGGTCTGGGCTTTCCGGCGCATTCAGCGCTTTGGCGGCAGGCCGGGGCGGGCCCCATCGAGCGTGCGCTGCGCAGGCCGTCGATGTCGCCGGTCGAACCCGAACCCTTCACGCCCAACGTGGCGGACCCCGATCCTGTGCTGCATCATCGCCTGCGCGCCAACGCGCGCATGGAGCGGGAGGTGGGCGGACGTCGTATCGTGCTGGAGACGGATGCGTTCGGCCAGCGCGTCACGCTCGGTCAACCGGAGATCGGCGAAAAGCTCGTCCAATTCTATGGCTGCTCGTTCACCTTCGGCACGACCAGTCTGGCGGAAGAGACGTTCTGTTCGCTGTTGCAGGCGAAGCTGCCCCGCTGGCGCATCGAAAATCATGGCGTCGCCGGCTATTCGCAAAGCCGCAACTTGATTGCGCTGGAACGCGAGAGCCGTTTTAACCCGGCCGACCTCGTCGCCTTCTGCTGGATCCGCGACCATCTCAGGCGCAATGTCGCCGATATCGGATGGGTTCAGGCGACATCCCAAGGGCAGGCGGCGCCGGGCGCCAAGCCGAAGGTCGGGGCGTTGCCGCGCGCCCTGCTCGACGCGCACGGCGCGCTCGCGATGACCTCGATAGGCTATCCGCGCCCGGATTTCGAAGGGCTCGACGTCGCACAATACGAGCCGAGTCCATATTACCTCGATCAGGTCTGCTTCAAGCTGTTTGAGCGCGCCGACGCTCTGGTCAGGGGCTATGGCGGGCGCTTCTTCGTGGTGGACCTGCACGGCAACGTGCCGCCTTTGCTCGCGCGATGGCTGGAGGAGGCGGGCATCCCGCTGGTCAGGACGGTGGTGCGCGATCCCAAATATTTCGTCACGCCGACGGACCTGCATCCCAACGCGCTGGCGCATCAGGTCTATGCCGAGAAGATCTACGAATATCTCGGTCATTTCGCGTGACGCGTTGATGACCGCCGAAGACATAAAAAGGGCGGCCCGAAGGCCGCCCTCTCAACTCACGGAACGCTGGATCAGAAATCCATGCCGCCCATGCCGCCGCCGCCCGGCATCGCCGGGGCGGGGGACTTGTCCTTGGGCGCCTCGGCGATCATCGCCTCGGTCGTGACCAACAGGCCCGCCACCGAAGCTGCGTCCTGCAAGGCCGTGCGAACGACCTTGGCCGGGTCGACGATGCCGGCCTCGATCATGTCGACGTACTGGTCGGTCTGCGCATTGAAGCCATAGGTCTGCGACTTGTTTTCGATGATCTTGCCGACCACGATCGAGCCTTCGCCGCCCGAGTTCTGCACGATCTGACGGATCGGGGCCTCAAGCGCCTTCAGCACGATGTTGATGCCGGCCTGCTCGTCGGGATTAGCGCTCTTGAGCTTCGCGACAGCGGCCTTGGCGCGCAGCAGCGCGACGCCGCCGCCCGGAACGATGCCCTCTTCCACCGCCGCGCGGGTGGCGTTGAGCGCGTCGTCCACGCGGTCCTTCTTCTCCTTGACCTCGACCTCGGTCGCGCCGCCGACGCGGATCACCGCGACGCCGCCCGCGAGCTTGGCCAGACGCTCCTGAAGCTTCTCACGGTCGTAGTCCGAGGTGGTCTCCTCGATCTGCGCCTTGATCTGCGCGACGCGGCCCTGGATGTC
>Ga0209698_10005484_pt1 | contig 13704 bp, 9 predicted proteins | sample LitLauG_LLR_2012_FD_187203 | JGI IMG/M metagenome (GOLD analysis project Ga0209698, IMG submission 187203) | Freshwater sediment microbial communities from Pennsylvania, USA - Little Laurel Run_MetaG_LLR_2012 (SPAdes) (version 2) | ecosystem: Environmental > Aquatic > Freshwater > Creek >... | reverse complement strand
GTACGACGACGTGAAATTCGCCTGCCCGTAGTCGATGTTGCCGAAACTCGGATTCAGCCGTTTCAGCACACCGTTGTTCTGAATCAGGTCACCCGCAAACCGGTTCACATTGTACTTGGCGTACAGCTTCCGGCCCAGGTTGGAGATGAAATTAGCCTCCACCGTCAGAGTGGAATTGACCGCATGCTGAACCCCCAGCGAGTAGCTCTCCGTGTAGGAGCTGCGGAGGTTCGGATCGATCCAGGTGATATCCGCCCTGGCGTAGGTGGATCCGTTGTGCTGGTCCAGACCCGTGATGCCTTGCAGTCCAGCCGGGCGCGGGAATTGGAACGGGTCCGTCTTCGAAGCGCCGAAGGCGTACAGGGGCAGCAGTGGGGCGGTTTGCGGCGAAGCCGTCAGTAGCATGTAGAGGGGTGGGGTGAAGTGCGCGCCGCCGTAAAGCTGGGACGGCAGGAAATCATAGAAGATCCCGGCTCCCGCCCGGATGGAGGTCTTGCCCTTCCGGGTCGGATCCCAAGCGATGCTGAGGCGCGGGGCGAAGTTGTTCCAGTCCCCGTGGTCCAGGATGTTGTACTTCGTGACATTCTTTCCGTCGGCAATGCGGCTGGCGGTATCGTTGCCGCTGAGCCATTGCACATTGTTCCCCATGGTCGCCTGGTTGACTCTGCCGTAGGCTTCCCAGCGCAATCCATAAGTGACGGTGAGGTTGGGCCGGATCTTCCAAGCGTCTTCGACAAACCACGATTCGGTGTGTTGCCGTTCGGCGGTATCGGGTGTATAAACCGATCCGGTCACCGGATTAAAGCCGATTCCGGTTTCCGAGAACGGGTTGTCGTTCACAAAATCCCAGATGTTATTGAAGTTGAAGTTGGGCCGCTGGTAACTGGCGGTCGGCTTCCAGTTGCTCTGTAGTCTGGACAGGGAGAAGCCGGTTTTGAAGCTATGCCCGCCTCGGATCCAGGTAATCTGGTCGGCATACTCGTAGTTGTTCTGAATGAACGGAACCGGGCCGCCCAGTCCGAATCCCGTCACCCCGGTAATGGCGATCGTCGGGATATCGCACAGGTTCTGGCAGGAAATCTCGCCGTGCACACGCGTGACCGTCACCCGGAACTCGTTGATGAGGTTCGGAGTAAACGTGTGCGTCTCATTGACGTTCCCGTACCAGTTGAGGATGGGATAAGTATAAATCGTAGCGGGGCGGCTCATGAGGGAGTTGGAATTACTCTTGTCGCCATTGCGAAACACGCTGGCGTACAGCCGGTCGGAGTTTCCGATCATGTGGTCGCCGCGCACGCTCCACTGGTAGGGGTTGCGAGCCGAGGGGATCGGCGTGACGCCATCGCCCAGCACGTTCAGGTTGCAGGGAATCTGTCCAATGGGCGAGGTGATCAGCGTGGAGGGGGAGGCGAGCGATGCGCAGTTCGTCGCCAGGAGGCTGCCGGCCGTGCGCAGGTTTTGCGCCGGCACAATCGCGGTCGCTTCGCTCTTGAACAGATAGGTGGACTTGTTGTTGGGAAATCTCTGCGTCACGAAATTCACGAAATCCGGTGTCTCCACCGTGCTCGTGGCGCTGGCCCCTATAGTCTGCCGCAGGATATCGAAGGAGGCGAACAGGAAGGTACGGTTCTTGCGAACCGGGCCGCCGAAGCTGCCCGCCGTTTCATTGCGGCGCGACACCGGCAAAGCCCTGCCGGTGGACGGATTCACCGTGCTCTGGAACAGATTCCGGGAGGTCAGCACGTTATCGGTGTGGAACCAGGAAACGCTGCCGTGATATTCGTTGGTGCCCCCCTTGGTCAGCACCCGGATGCCGCCGCCGGCATCGTTGCCGTGTGATGCCGAGAAATCATTCACCGCAATCTGCAGTTCCTGGACTGATTCGGCATTGGGTTGCAGGTTCGTGCGGCCGTGGCGAACCATGGACGAGACGGTCCCGGAGTCCACGCTGAAGCCGTTCTGCTCGCCGCGTTGGCCGCCCACGTTGACGTTGAGCTGCGTTTCGCCGCCGAACACGTCGGGTGGAACCGAAACGCCGGTCACGCCAGGCGTTGTCATCGCGAGGGCGAGGAAATTGCGGCCGGCCAGCGGCAGGTCTGTGAGCATTTTCGACTCGATCACGGTCGAGACGCTCGCTTGCGACAAATCGACCGAGGCGGCTTCCGCCTTCACCACGACGGAAGTGGCTTGTGTCCCCACTTCCAGCCTCACATTGGCGGTTCGGCGTTCGCCAATCTCCAGACCGAGACCGGTGGTTTCGCTGGTTTTAAAGCCTTGTCCGAAAACCGTCAAAGTATAGACGGCGGACGGCAGCGTCGGAAACAGGTAATAGCCCACGCTAGTGGTTTCCACCGTCGTTTTGACGCCGGTCGCATTATTGAGCAATGTTACGGTGGCGCCGGGCACAGCCGCGCCGGTTGCATCTGTTACCGTTCCCTCCATGGAACTGGTGAATTGCCCCCATGCCAGGGAGCCGCTGAAAACGACCGCAAGCAGCAGCGTCGTCCTCCGCAAAAACGTCTTCTTCCGCTTACATGGCATAAAAACCCCATTACGGACCAAAAGCCCCGAATTACTGAGATCAATTTTTACATATAAGCCGATTCGCATTCGAATGCAAGGGCTATCATCACTATGCCATTGACCGGCGCCGAGCCAAGCAGTACAATCGGGCTTGCAAGCGCTACCAGACGGGCGCCTGCACGCCGGAGGTAAACCACCGATGAAGATTTCGCGACGTAGCTTTGGGCTCTCGTTAGCGAGTGCGCCCTTCATTCTGCGCGGCCAGCTAGGCGCGCTTCGGGCGCGGGTCAAGATTGACACCGAGCGCGTGATCGGGGATATCGATCCCAAACTTTACGGCAACTTCATCGAGCACTTGGGCCGGTGCATCGAGGGCGGCGTGTTCCAAGAAAATTCTCCCCTTTCCGACTCCAATGGCTATCGCAAAGATGTGCTGGAGGCCGCCAAAAAGCTGAACGTGACCCAACTCCGCTGGCCGGGTGGGAACTTCTCCTCGAATTATCACTGGACGGATGGCATCGGCCCGCGCGACCAACGCCCGGCGCGCCTGGAAATGGCGTGGGGCACCGTCGAGAGCAACCGTTTCGGCACGCACGAGTTCCTCGACTACGTCGAAAAGCTCGGCGCCGAACCTTATATTTGCTGCAATTTGGGCACGGGAACGTGGAACGAAGCCCAACAGTGGGTGGAGTACTGCAACTCTGCCGAAGATACCGCCATGACGCGCCTGCGCAAGCAGAACGGCCGCGCGGCTCCGTGGAAGGTCACGTATTGGGGCCTGGGAAATGAAATGGATGGCCCCTGGCAGATGGGCCACCGCAGCGCCGAGGATTACGGCAAGTTCGCGCTGGAAGCCGCCAAGCTCATAAAGTGGACCGATCCCAACGTCAAGCTGATCGCGGCCGGGTCTTCCAACTTCGGCCCTGGTTCGGACTGGACGTCGTGGAACCGGACGATTCTGGAACCTCTCCGGCAGCATGCCGATTACCTCGCCATTCATATGTATGTCGGCAACCCGAACAACGACTTCGGCGATTTCCTGGCGAGCTCGGTGGAGCTCGATCACCGCATCCAGACCACCGAAGGCATCATTGACGCAGCGCTATCCGGCCAGCCGGGCAACCGGCGCATCTACATCGCCTGGGATGAATGGAACGTCTGGTACCGTGCGCGCGGCAATTCCCAGCGCGGCCGACGCATTCTGGAAGAACATTACAACCTGGAAGACGCGCTGGTGGTGGCGACTTTCCTGAACTCGTTCGTGAACCACGCCCACATTGTGAAGATGGCCAACATGGCGCAACTGGTCAACGTGATTGCTCCTATGTTCACCAACGAAAAAGGCCTGTTCCTGCAGACCATCTACTATCCGTTGCAACTGTTCGCCAACAATACCAAGGGCAAAGCGCTGGAGCTGTTCCAGGAGGGTCCCAAGTACAAATCGCGCCGCTTCGACGACGTGCCATACCTGGATACATCCGCGGGCTTGGACAACGGTTCGGTGGTGATCAACGTCGTGAACCGGCACCCCAATCAGGCGATCGAGACGACGTTCGAGCTCGAAGACAAGCAGTTCGCCGGCCCGGTGGCGGTGTCCGAGGTGAACGGCCCCGATATCAAGGCGGAAAACGATTTCGACCAGACCACCGTCAAGACCGTGGAACGCTCCACCATGGCGAACGGGCGCACATTGCGCTATAGCTTCCCCCCGCACTCGTTCACGATGCTAAAAGCGAAGTTGGGCTGAAGAAATCACATAGACGAGAATGCCCGTGCTACTTTTGCCCGTACGTCGCCTTAGAGCCGTGCTTGCGGAAGTAGTGCTTATCTCGGAGTGAATCGGAAATGGGCGGCGCCGCAGGGTTAATCGCCAGCGTCTGCCACGCCATCGCCGCCAATTCTTCGACAATCACGGCCGTGTGCACGGCATCGGCGGCCGACTTGCCCCAGCAGAAGGGAGCGTGTCCCGCCACTAACACAGCCGGGCAGCCCAACGGATCGCGCCCGTCCATCCGCCGGATGATCGCCAGCCCGGTGTTGGCTTCGTAGTCGGATTCAATCTCGCCTGCCGTAAGCTGCGCCGTCACCGGCACCGATCCGCAAAAATAGTCGGCATGCGTGGTGCCCAAGCAGGGGATCTCGCGTCCGGCCTGCGCCCAGGCGGTGGCATGACGCGAGTGTGTGTGTACGATGCCGCCAACCATCGGAAAGGCGCGATACAGCGCGGCGTGCGTATCCAAATCGGACGATGGCCGCAGCTTGCCTTCCACCAGACCTCCCTCCAGATCGGTGATCACCATGTCGGCGGGGCCCATTGTATCGTACGGCACCCCGCTCGGCTTGATGACGATCAGTCCCTGTTCGCGGGCCAGGGCGCTGGCGTTGCCGAAAGTGTAAATCACCAGCCCGCGCCGCACCAGTTCCAGGTTGGCTTCCCAAACCTCAGTCCGCAGCGATTCCAGCACTCCGTCCTCCTCGCGCCGCGGCTGCGATCCGGCGCAGCTCCGGCAAAATCTCTCCAATTCCCACGGCCGCGGAACCGCGCTGCCCCAACGCGAAATACAGTTTCCGATACAGCGCGTATAGCTCCGGATACGAAGTGGTTTCCGGTTGGATCGCGGCATAACCGGGGCACAGCGCATCCTGCGCTTCCTCGATCGTGCGAAACGTTCCGGCCGCCAGGAAGGCAAAGATCGCCGAGCCGAGGCTGGTCACGTCGCCCTTGGGAACCAGGATCGGCTTGCCCATCGCGTTGGCGTACACGCGATTGAGCACCGGATTGCGCTGCGGTACGCCGCCTCCATTAATGATGCGATCGACTTGCACTCCGTGCTCCGCCATCCGCTCGAGAATCACGCGCGTGTGGAACGCCGTTCCTTCGATCGCCGCAAACAGTTCGTCTTCGGGCGTATGCGTCAGCCGCCAGCCCAGCGTCACGCCGCCCAATTCGGGATTCACCAGCACCGTGCGGTCGCCGTTGTCCCAGGTGAGCCGCAGCAGGCCGGTTTCGCCGGGCCGGTAGCTTTCCAGCGCGCCCGCCAGTTCGGCCACCGTTTTCCCGGCCCGCCGCGCGATGGCCTCGAAGATGTCGCCCGTCGCCGAAAGCCCCGCTTCGATGCCGGTCTTGCATGGGTCGATGGACCCCGGCACCACACCGCACACTCCGGGAATCAAGCTCGCCCGGTTGCTGATCGCCATGATGCAGGTGGAGGTGCCCACCACATTGACCACATCGCCCGTTCGCACCCCCGCGCCAATCGCATCCCAGTGCGCGTCGAAGGCGCCTACGGGAATCGGAATACCCGCGCGCAGTCCCAACCGTTCCGCCCACTGGGGCGCCAGCCGGCCGGCGATCTGGTCCGAGGTGGCATACCGCCCCGCCAGTTTCGCCCGCACGCCCACCAGCAAAGGATCGACCGAAACGAGGAAATCCTCCGGCGGCAGCCCACCCAGCGCGGCGCTCCACATCCACTTATGCCCCATGGCGCAAATACTGCGCGGCACTTCCGCCGGATTGGTGATGCCGCACAGCGTGGCCGCGACCATGTCGCAGTGTTCCAGTGCCGTCGCCATGCGGCCGCGCTTGTCCGCGTTGTGCCGCAGCCAGTGCAGGAGCTTCGCGAACCCCCACTCGGAGGAATACACGCCGCCGCACCAGTCGATCGCCTCCAGCCGCCGGTGGCGCGCGGCCGAAGTGATCTCCGCCGCTTCCTTCCAGGCGCGATGGTCGCACCAGAGGTAGTAGTCGTCCAGCGGTTCCAGGCGCTCGTCTACCGGAATCACCGTGGACCCTGTGGTGTCGAACGCGATCGCTTCCACCATGTTTCCCTGGATACCCGCATCGCGCAAGGCGCGGTGTGTAGCCTCTGCCAGTGCCCGCATGTGATCGGCGTGGCTCTGGGTGGCATAGTCGGGATCGTCTTTTTTGCGCAGCAGCGGATAGTCCGCCACGCCCGCGCCCAGCCGGCCCTTGCCGCTGTCGAAGATCGAGACCCGAACGCTCAGCGTCCCGAAATCGGCGCCCGCAACGATGCTCATATACAAACCTCCGGTTTCCCCGATGCTTACCGAGCCGCGACCATCAGGGAGCGGTCCCCCTAACTTAACTATGCTGGTGCACGTTCCAGCCGAGATAGCGCGTGGTGGCTTCGTGCACGGCCGCGCCCACCGTGGCCAGGTTGGCCGCGACGTGATGCTCGAACCCGTGCTCGCAGATGTAGCGCAGCAGCTCCTGCAGCCGGGGAATCCGCACGACGCCCGCTCCCCCGAACGTATCCAGCGGGTCGTTGGTGAATTCGCCTTCGCCCACGTACCCGCTGATGGTCCCTTCGCGATCGTTCGTCGAGAAGCGCGCGAAGCTCATGGGTGCCGCTTTCACACGGCCCACGCAGGTGCCGTACGTGTTCTCTTTGCCCACCGTGCCGGCGATGATTTCCTGGAAATCCATGCGCACGTCGCGGAAGAAGTGCTTCGGCAGATTGCTGCAATGGAAGCACACCGCCTTATCGGGATCGTCCCCGTAGTTGTTGTTCCAATCGAGCAGCGCGCTGGGCGTTTCGGACGCGAGTTGCAGCGCGTGCATGCCCACTACCCCGCAAATATCTACCTCGCAGGCGCTCGACATGAGATTGTTGCTCATCATGCTCATCACCGTGCAGGGAACCACTCCGAAGAATTCCTCCATCGAGGTCCAGCACTGCACCGCGCTGATGGTGCAGTCCGTCTGCCGCATCCATTCATCGACCACCGCTCCCAGCTTCGCCATCTTGAGGAGAGCCTCGCAGGGAACGCCGCCCGTCGACACGTATTTGTTGATTTCGGCCAGCTTGGCCTGCGCTTCCGGAGCCTCGTCCTGCATGCGTTGGATGCGGCCCAGGATCTCCGAGAGATCGATCGGCTCCACCGAAATGCCGTTGGCTTCGAGAAGTTTCTCGCTGTAACGCACCGTGTTGAATGCCGCGGGCCGGGCTCCGATGGCCCCGATGCGCAGCCCCCGCAGCCCCCGTACCGTGCGGCACACGCCCGCGAACCATTCCAAGTCGCGCCGGAAGCAATCGGAGTCGGGGCTTTCCGTGTGGCGTGTGGTCAGCGAATAGGGGATGCCGTACTGCTTCAGGTTGTTGCACGCCGACATCTTGCCGCAGAAGCTGTCGCGCCGGTCGCGAATGGTCATTTTTCCGGGCGTGTCGGGCGTGGCCTGCACCAGCACCGGCACGTTCAGTCCCGCCATGCGCAGCGTGTCGGCGATCGCGCGTTCATCCCCGAAATTCGGCAGCGTCACCACCACGCCGTCGATCGACTCCCGGTTCTTGTTGAACAGGCCGGCGCAGCGCGCCGCCTCCGCGCGCGTCTCCACGGCGCCATGTTTGGTCTCTTCCGGGCCGACCGCCACCACGCCATATCCGGCTCTCTGGATGGCGGCGATCATCTCCTCACGGCCGCTGCGGGCCAGGTGATCGGGGAAGAATCCCCGGTTGCCAACGATCACGCCCAAGGTGATGCGGCCATTTTTTGGCTGCGACATCCTTATTTGGCTCTCCCTGGAAAAAATCGAAACGAATAAAAAACCCCGAGTACGATCAGCAACAGGCCCCACCAAACGCCGGCGTGCAGATCGGCCCGCACGACCGGATGCTCCGGCGGCACGACGAACTCGTACAGCCCCGCTCCTAGAATCAACACGCCGTATACCAGCAGCAGCGCGCCGATGAAAAACCAGATCGAGATCATCCCCGGACGATGCATGATTTCCCTACCAGAAAATGATGTTCAAAATCACGAAAACCACAGCCACGATCGCCGCCCAGAAAATCGGCCGCTGGTAAAGCTGCAGATTGCCTTCCGCCGGCAATTCCGTGCAGCCGTACACCAGGCCGGTCAACTCCTCCGCGGGCTTGGGCCGCGTCACCGCGCTTACCACCACCGTAACCACCACGCACACAATCCACGACCACAGCGCGCGGTACATATTCTCCGCCATGTCCTTGGCTTGGGACGAAAGAGCCACGTACCGCAGAGCCGTGGGATCGAGCTTCACCCACGCCCACATACTGATGGACGAGAGCGTTCCTGCCAGCAGGCCCCAGAAACCGCCCGCGGGCGTTGCCCTGCGCCACAACATGCCCAACACGACCGTCCCGAACAGCGGCGCGATAAAGAAACTGAACAGCGCTTGCACGTAATCCATGATGCTCTTGAACTGCATCACCAGGTACGCCGTGCCGATGCTCACCAATACGCCCGCCACGGTGCACCACCGGCCCATCGAAACGTAGTGCTCGTCCGTCGCCGTCTTGCGGAAAAACGGGCGGTAAATGTCGTAGGTCCACACCGTGGCGAAGGCGCTGACATTGCCGGCCATGCCCGACATAAAACCCGCCATCAGTGCGGTAATCCCAAGCCCCAGCAGGCCCGGCCCGCAATAGCGCGCCAGCATCAACGGCAACACTTCGTTGTAGCTGTGGGCGCCGGTGGCGACCGCCTGGCCTTCCCCGACCAAGCGCTCCGGAAGGACCGCCAGGCCGAGCAGTCCCGGCAGGATTACGATGAACGGAACCATCATCTTGAACGAAGCCCCGATGATCGGCGCCATCTTGGCGGCGCGCACATCCTTGGCGGCGAGGACGCGCTGCACCACCAAAAAATCCGTCGTCCAGTAGCCGAAGGAGATGATCGCGCCCAATCCGAACACAATGCCCACCCAATGGATGCCCATGGGGTTGTCGCTGAACGCCCCCAGTGTGCTCCACAAATGCGTGTAGTTCTGTCCCGGATTGTTGTGCGCAATACGCTCGACCATGCCGTTCCAGCCGCCCGTCTCGATCAGTCCGATGATCGAGATCAGCAGCGCGCCCAGCCAGATGAGGACGAACTGCAGCACTTCGTTGAAAATGGCGGAAAGCAGCCCGCCCAGAAACACATACATGGCCACGGTCAATGACGATGCCCAAATGCTGAAATGAATGTCCCAGCCCAGCACCACCTTCATCACCAGCGCCATCGAGTACATGTTGATGCCGCTCATGAGCACCGTCATGAAGCCGAAGCTGACGGCGGCCAGCGCCCGCGAATCTTCGCCGAACCGCAGCTTCAGGTATCCCGGTACCGAGTGTGTCTTCGAAATGTAATAAAACGGCATCATCACCAGCCCGAGGAACAGCATGGCTGGTATGGCGCCGATCCAATACCAGTGGGTGGCAAGAATGCCGTATTGATAGGCGGAAGCGGCCCAGCCCATCAGTTCGAGCGAGCCGAGATTCGCGGCCAGGAAACTCAGGCCGGCGATCCAGGCGGTCATTTCCCGCCCGGCCAGGAAGAAGTCCTCCCCAGTCCGGGTGTAACTCCTAAGGTAGAATCCGATTCCCAGGACGGCGGCGAAGTACAGCGCAATCACCGCCAGGTCCACCCCGGAAAGCGAGAGCAGGCGCGAGGGGCTGCTCTGCAAGAGGAATGCAACTGTAATCGCTTTCAAGCCCGTATATTATTCGACGACAGAATTAATGTCAAGGCTCTCCAACCCTCCTATGCGTTGCGCGCGGCTGCGGTGTCTTTCCTGGAGCGGCAGTCCCTAGCGCCCTTGCGCCGGACCCGTCGATTCCCGCACGATGAACTCCGGGTCGATCAGAATCTCGCGCTCTATGGCGACCGTCCGGTCTGCCTCCGGAATCAGGCAATCGCAGATGATGTGGCCGATGCGTTGGCGCGGAATGTGCACCGTCGTCAGCGCCGGATAACAGAATTCGGAAAGCCGGATGTTGTCAAAGCCCGTGACCGACATGTCCAGCGGCACGCGGACCCCGCGGTCGCGAAGTTCCCGCAACGCGCCGATGGCCGTGATGTCGTTCACGCAGATCAAGGCGGTGGGCGCGAATCCCGAACCGAGCAGCGCCCGCGTGGCTTCCCGCCCGCCTTCCAGCGTGTCCGCATCGGCTGCCGTCCGCACTTCCAGCGACGTGTATCGCGCCATTGCATCCATCACGGCTCGCATCCGTTCATTGAGCGGTCCCAGCATGTCGTGGTGCCCCACAAACCCGAGGCGCCGGTGCCCCAGAGTGTGCAGATAGTCGATCACTTTCTCGATCCCGCGCCGGTAATCCACCCGAATCGCGGTAATATTGCGCCGCGGCGTTCCCACGTCGTAGAACACCACCGGGATTCCGCTGGCGGTCAGTTCTTCAATCAGCGCCGGATCCATCTCCGAAACAATCGCGGCCAGGCCGGCCACGCGCCGCCCGATCATCAGCCGCACACTCGCCACCAACTGCTCGGCCCGGTAATCCGTGTTGGCCATCACCACTTCGTAGCCGCGCGCGTGGGCATCCGATTCCACCGTCTGGTAGATGTCGAAGAAGAACGGATTCCCCATGTTGGAAGCAATCACGCCGATGCTTCGGCTCTTGCCGCCCGCCAGGCTGCGCGCGTGGAGATTGGGATGGTAACGCAGTTCTTGGATGGCTTTCAGCACACGCGCCCGGGTAGAATTCTTGACAACGTTGGCATCGTTGAGCACCCGGGATACCGTGGCAGTCGAGACTCGGGCGCGCTTGGCGACCTGTTCCAAGCTCATGATCTCCATTGTAAGGCAACGGGACGTCTTGGGAAACAAATTCTGGCCCAAGTTGTAATCGGTTTCAGGAATTATTTGGTCCGATTTGACAGCTCCGGTGAGAGATACTACTATGGGCTGGCAAGTTCGGAGTGCTCATTCATGAGAACGCTCTCACTCTTTCGCCCCCGATCCTTCGCGATCCTTCTGATCGCGGGAGCCATTACTATGCCTGCCGCAACGAACGAAACGCAAGCCGAATTCGGCAAGATGCCCGATGGCACAGCGGTCCAGATCTACACGCTCACCAACTCGCGCGGGGTAGAAGCGAAGATCACCAATTATGGCGGGATTCTTGTTTCCCTGCGTGCGCCCGACCGCCAAGGCGCCATGGCCGATGTGGTGCTTGGCTTCGACTCGCTCGCCGGATACCTGGCGAACCCGGGACCGTTTTTCGGCGCCCTGATCGGCCGTTACGGCAATCGGATCGGCCATGCCCGCTTCACGCTGAACGGCGTGGAATACCATCTGGACAAAAATGACGGCGACAATTCGCTGCACGGCGGAGCCCGCGGCTTCGATAAGCGCGTCTGGACCGCGCGTGAATTGCCCGATGGCGGCCTTGCGCTTACTTACCTCAGCAAGGATGGTGAGGACGGCTATCCCGGCAACCTCACCATTACCGTCACCTATCATTTGACCGACGCCAACGAGGTGAGGATCGACTACGCGGCAACTACCGATAAGGATACCGTGGTCAATCCGACCAACCACTCCTACTTCAATCTCAAGGGCGCCGGTTCCGGCGATATTCTCGGCCACCGGGTCACACTCAACGCCGATCGCTTCACACCTGTGGATGCTGGCCTGATCCCTCTAGGAGAGCTGCGCAGCGTCAACGGCACGCCGTTCGATTTCCGCAAGGCCATCCCCATTGGCGCGCGCATCGGGCAGGCCGATGAGCAACTGAAACTCGGCAAAGGCTACGACCACAATTGGGTGTTGAACAAGACCGGCGACGCGTTCTCCCTGGCCGCGCGCGTGGAAGAACCGGAAGGTGGCCGTGTGCTGGAGGTCTATACCGATCAGCCCGGAATCCAGTTCTACACCGGCAACTTCCTGGATGGCAAGATCAAGGGCAAGGGCGGAAAGGTATACGGCCACCGCTCCGGCTTCTGTTTGGAGACGCAGCATTTCCCCGATTCTCCCAACCAGAAGGGTTTTCCACCCACGCTGCTGAAGCCTGGCCAAAAATTCCAGAGCACCACCGTCTACCGCCTGCGGTGAGACCGGTAGGAGAGACTCGCTACAGCGCGGCTTCGTACGCGTAGAAAGACCTCGCCCGGCACAAGGCGCTCAGAAACGACTACTGGACCAAGGTCGGGAGCGGATGCTGGTTACGCATGAGGAGCGACCATCGGGCCTCAGTGTGGTGCTGTTGCTTGACCTGATACATCCTTTTGTCCGCTGCCGCCAGCAGTCTTTCCGCATCGCTTCCGTCCTGTGGATAGGAGGCATCGCCCACGCTTATCGACACAATGTCTTCGTTACAAACCGCGCGGCCGGCCGCGATCACCATATCACTGAGGTCCTGTTTTCTCCGCTCCAGAGCTTGCGGAGGGACATCACGCAGAACCAGGACAAACTCATCCCCACCCATGCGCGCCACGAAGTCGCCGGTGCGGCAGCCGGATTTCAAGCCTTGCGCGACTAAACTGAGAACCCGGTTCCCTTCCAAGTGTCCAAAACGGTCGTTCACTTCTTTAAAGCGATTCAGATCCAGAACCAGAACCGTCAGCGCACCCCCGCACGACCGGCAGCGTGCCAGTTCCTGGTTGAGGTGAACGAAGAGCGGGCGGACGTTCGGCAGACCAGTCAGTTCATCCGTTAGTGCCAACTCTTGCGCCGTCTGATACCGATTTGCGTTCTCGATGGTCAGGCAGATCTTGGAACTGATGGCCTGCACAATCCGCAGGTGATCGCTGGTAAAAGCGTCGCGCCGGGAGTGATAGAGAGTGAGCGTCCCCACCAGACCGGCCACCCCCTCCAACGGCACGGCCATCGCGGATCGCATGCCAGGACCTTGCTCGACCGTTTTGTCAGTTGCTGCGATCCGGATGTGCCAACTGGCGCGAGCAGAGGTTGGCCCAACGGCCGTGCCCTGTCTCCCGCATCAGCCCAATTCCAGTACGACCTTCCCCACGTTCTCCGTCTGGTTCTGCAACATTTCAAAGGCGGCTTGCACTCTTTCCAGCGGCGTCACATGCGTCACCATCTCCCTGAATCGCCTGCTCTGCTCCGCCAGAAGCTGTAGGGCCGCGCCCGACTCGTGGTTCGACCGCCGCACACTGTAAATCACCAGTTCCTTCCGGCGGACTTTGTGCCAGTTGATCGTCACCAGCAGTTCGCCGGGGATGCCCGTTATCACCATCCGCCCGCCGTTGCGAATCGCTTCCACGCACTGCTCGAGCGAATTCTCCTTGGTCGCGCAATCCACGGCGACATCCACACCGCGCTTGCCGGTGTCACGCCAAATCTCCTGCGCTGCGTCCACGGCGTGCGGATCGAGCGCGGCATCCGCCCCCATCCGCTTCGCGAGTTCCCGGCGATACGCGAACGGTTCCACGGCCCATACC
>Ga0209698_10005483_pt1 | contig 13705 bp, 12 predicted proteins | sample LitLauG_LLR_2012_FD_187203 | JGI IMG/M metagenome (GOLD analysis project Ga0209698, IMG submission 187203) | Freshwater sediment microbial communities from Pennsylvania, USA - Little Laurel Run_MetaG_LLR_2012 (SPAdes) (version 2) | ecosystem: Environmental > Aquatic > Freshwater > Creek >... | reverse complement strand
CGACGAGCTGCAGCGGGCCCTCACGACCGGCGCCGGCGTGCTGCGCAGTGCATCCAGCCTGGCGGCCACGGCCGCCACGGTGGACGACGTGCTGCGCACGCCGCTCGGTGATGACGCGGGCTCGTGGGAGGTGGTCAACCTGGCCGCCTGCGGGCGGGCGCTGCTCGCCGCGGCGACGGCCCGGGAGGAGTCCCGGGGTGCGCACACCAGGACCGACCACCCCGCGCGCTCCGACCGCTTCAGCCGGCGGCTGGTCTTTGGTGCGGGCGGCCGCGTGTGAGCTGGCTCGACCCGCCCATCCACGCGGTGCGCGAGGTGGTGGCGCGGGCTCTGGCCGAGGACACCGGCGTGCTCGGGGATCTCACCGCCGGCCTCGTCGGCGAGGGGGTGCGGGCCGGGGCCGTCCTGGCCGCCCGGGACGAGGGCGTGCTGGCCGGTCGCCTGTGCGTGCTCGAATCCTTCGCCGCGGTCGACCCCACCGTGTCCGTCCGCTTCGCCGCCGCGGACGGCGACCGCATCGGCCCCGGTCAGGTCGTGGCCGAGATCGAGGGCGACCTGCGCTCGATCCTCACGGCCGAGCGCACCGCCCTCAACCTGGTGTCGCACCTGTCGGGCGTGGCCACCCTCACCAGCCGCTTCGTGACCGCCGCCGGCGGACGGGCCGCCATCCGTGACACCCGCAAGACGACACCGGGGCTGCGCGCCCTGGAGAAGGCGGCGGTGCGCGCCGGCGGCGGTGTCAACCACCGCGGCTCGCTGTCGGACGGCATCCTCGTCAAGGACAACCACCTGGCCGGCCTCAGCATCCCCGACGCGGTCGCGCTGGCCCGACGACGCTGGCCCGGGCTGGTGGTCGAGGTCGAGTGCGACACCCTCGACCAGGTGCGCGTCGCGCTCGCCGCCGGGGCCGGCATGGTGCTGCTCGACAACATGACGCCCGCCCAGGTCGCCGCCGCCGCCGCCTTCGTCGCCGGTCGCTGCCCGATCGAGGTGTCCGGGCGGGTCACCCTCGACCAGGTCGGCGCCTACGCCGGCGCCGGCGCCGACCTGATCTCGATCGGCGCCCTCACCCACTCGGCCCCGGTCCTGGACCTCGGCCTCGACCTGCGGACGGTGTGACGTGCTCCTCGCCATCGACATCGGCAACACCCAGACGGTCATCGGCATGTTCGCCCCGGACGGCGCGGGCAGCGGGCCCACGGGCGAGCTGCTGCACCACTGGCGGATCGCCACCAGTGCGGAGCGCACGGCCGACGACATGGCCGTGCTCCTCGCCCAGCTCCTCGGCCTCCAGGGCTTCGACATCGAGGAGGTCATCTCGGGCATCGCGGTGTCCTCGGTGGTGCCGCGCCTGCGCGCCGCGCTGCGGGAGATGACCGAGAAGTGGTTTCCCGTCAAGACGGTGATCATCGAGCCCGGGATCCGAACCGGGATGCCGATCCTCTACGACAACCCCCGCGAGGTCGGCGCCGACCGCATCGCGGACGCCGTCGCCGCCTACGAGATGTTCGGCGGGCCGACGATCGTGGTCGACTTCGGGACGGCGACCAGCTTCGAGGCGATCTCCGCGGCCGGCGAGTACCTGGGCGGCGCCCTCCTGCCCGGCATCGAGATCTCCCTCGACGCCCTCTTCGGGCGAGCCGCCGCCCTCACCCGGGTGGAGCTGGTCGAGCCCCGCAACGTGATCGGCAAGAACACCATCGAGTCCATCCAGTCGGGCGCCCTGTACGGCTTCGCCGCCCAGGTGGACGGTCTCTGCGAGCGCTTCGAGCGCGAGCTCGGCGAGTGCACGGTGGTCGCCACCGGGGGCCTGGCCGGGCTGATCACCCCGGTGTCGGCCTGCATCGACCACCACGAACCCTGGCTGACCCTCTACGGGCTGCGGATCATCTTCGAGCGCAACCTGGTGGGCGCGAGCTGAGCGCAACCGGCTGGCGGTGCGCCGCGTCGTCGGCCAGCATCGGTGCCCACCATGGCTGACGTCCCCTACCGGTACGAACCGAGCGCGACCGCGGCCGGGCTGCGGGCCGCCCACGGGGACCTGGAGCCGGGCCACGAGACCGGGACGGTTGTCTCGGTCGCCGGGAGGCTGATGCTGCGCCGCGAGCAGGGCAAGCTGGCGTTCGGCCAGCTGCGGGACTCGACGGGCGCCATCCAGCTCTTCTGCGGCGCGGGGTGGACGGAGGGCTTCGACGGGTTCAAGAAGTGCTCGCTCGGCGACTGGATCGGCGCGACCGGCGAGGTCGTCGCCACCCGCACCGGCGAGCTGTCGGTCAAGGTCACCTCCTGGGTCCTCCTCGCCGAGGCCCGCCGCAGCTTCGGCGACAAGTGGCGCGGCGTGAGCGACGTCGACCTGCGCTACCGCCAGCGCTACGTGGACCTGTGGGCCAACGAGGAGTCCCGGCAGGTGTTCCAGCTCCGCAGCCGGATGATCTCGCTGCTGCGGCGCTGGCTCGACGAGCGTGGCTTCCTCGAGGTGGAGACGCCGGTGTTCCACCCCATCCCCGGTGGCGCCCACGCCCGCCCGTTCGTGACCCACCACAACGCGCTGGACATGGACCTGTTCCTGCGGATCGCGCCTGAGCTGTACCTCAAGCGGCTCGTGGTGGGTGGCTTCGAGCGGGTCTACGAGGTGGCCCGGGTCTTCCGCAACGAGGGCCTCTCGCCCCGCCACAACCCCGAGTTCACCATGCTGGAGCTCTACCAGGCCTACGGCGACTACCACGACGCCATGGCCCTCACCGAGGAGCTCGTCGCCCACCTCGCCACCGAGCTGTGCGGGACGACGTCGCTCACCTACGGGGGGCGGCCGCTCGAGCTTGCCGCACCCTGGCGGCGGGCCACCCTGGTCGAGCTGGTCGCCACCCACGGCGGCGTCGAGGTGGACATCGCCATGCCGGTGGGCGAGCTGCGCCGCATCGCGGCGGGCGCCGGGGTGCCGACCGAGGACGCGTGGGGGCCGGGCAAGCTGATCCTGGAGATCTACGAAAAGACGACCGAGGCGGCGCTGTGGGGGCCGATCTTCGTGCTCGACTACCCCAAGGAGGTGTCCCCCCTGGCCCGGGACCACCGCAGCGCGGTGGGGATGGTGGAGCGCTTCGAGGGCATCGTGGCGGGCCGGGAGCTGTGCAACGCGTTCAGCGAGCTGGTCGACCCCGACGAGCAGCGCCGCCGCTTCGAGCAGCAGGCGAGGGAGGCGGCGGCGGGCGACGAGGAGGCGATGGTCGTCGACCAGGACTACCTGCGCGCCCTGGAGTACGGGCTGCCCCCCACCGCCGGGCTGGGCATCGGCCTGGACCGCCTGGTGATGCTCCTGTCGGGAGCCGAGGCGATCCGCGACGTGATCCTGTTCCCGACCCTGCGCCCCGAAGTCGACGACCGCGGATAGTGGGAAAAAGTGCCGGAGGGTGGTCGATCGGTTGGCGGCGGGCGCAGGCCCCGATGGGGTCGGCCGGCGGGGCGCTCAGACCTCGAGCGAGTCGAGCAGCCGGTGACCGAGGTCGGCCAGCGAACGGGCCACCTCCGACTCGGCCCGCCGGCCGCCCAGCTCGGCGAGGGCGGCGCCGGCCGCGTCGGCGTACTGGCGGGCGGCGACCACGGAGCTGAGCACGGCGTCGGTCGACACGATGAGATCCCGCGCCTTGTCGCGCGTCGGCGTGTCGAGCCGGGCGCCGAGCAGGGCGCGCAGCTCCGCGCCCACGTCGATCATGGCCAGGGCCCGGATGACCGGCAACGTGTAGGTCCCTTCGACGAGATCGTGGCCGGCCGGCTTGCCCAGGCCTTCGTCGGTGCCGATCAGGTCGAGGATGTCGTCGAAGATCTGGAACGCCATCCCGAACGCCTGACCGAACGCCGTTAGGGCGTCGACCTCGGCGCGCACCGCACCCGAGGTCAGGGCGCCGATGCGGCAGGAGGTGGCCATCAGCGATGCCGTCTTGCCGTCCACGGCCGCCAGGTAGGCGGACTCCGGCCGGGAGGGGTCGAAGGCGTACTGCAGCTCGGCCACCTCGCCCTCGCAGAGCCGGCCGATGGTGGCGGCGAGGAGCCCGGAGACCTCCGTGCCGAGCGACGCGGCGATCTCCGACGCCCGGGCCAGGAGGAAGTCCCCGGCCACGATGGCGACGAGATTGCCCCAACGGGCATTGACGCTCGGCACGCCGCGGCGGCTCTGGGCGTCGTCGATCACGTCGTCGTGGTAGAGCGAGCCCAGGTGGACCAGCTCCACCGAGGCCGCGCCCTGGACCACCTCGTCGGACACCGTGCCACCACCGGCGACCGCGGCGGCGACCACGAGCATGGGCCGGAGGCGCTTGCCACCTGCGGAGATGAGGTGTCCCGCGACCTCCGAGAGGAACGGGTCGCTGGAGCTGACGGCCTGCTGCAGCGCCGTCTCCACCCGGGCCAGATGCTCGTCGAGCCGGGGAAGGCTCAGCTGCTCGAGGAGGTTCACCGCTTAGGAAGTTACGACACCGAGGACCGTTAGACGAACTTTCCGCCGCAGGATGTCCTGGCTCCCCGATCCGCCGAATCAGAGGGGGGATACTGCAAGCCCGGGCGTCCCGGGTAAACTGCTCCCACGTACTGCCGCTTAGGAGGCGGTCAACTTGTTCGAACGCTTTACCGACCGTGCACGACGAGTCCTGGTCCTGGCCCAGGAGGAGGCGCGCCTGCTCAACCACAACTTCATCGGGACCGAGCACATACTGCTCGGCCTGATCCACGAGGGTGAGGGCGTCGCCGCCAAGGCACTCGAGTCGCTGGGCATCAGCCTCGAGGCCGTCCGGGAGAAGGTCGAGGAGACGATCGGCCCGGCCGGCTCGTCCACGACGGGTTCGCCTCCCTTCACACCCCGCGCCAAGAAGGTGCTGGAGCTGTCCCTGCGCGAAGCGCTGCAGCTCGGGCACAACTACATCGGCACCGAGCACATGCTGCTCGGGCTGGTGCGCGAGGGCGAGGGCGTGGCGGCACAGGTGCTCGTGAGCCTCGGCGCGGACCTGTCGCGGGTCCGCCAGCAGGTGATCCAGCTCCTGTCGGGCTACCAGGCGGGCAAGGAGGGCGCGACCACCGGCACGGGCACGCCCACCAGCCAGGAGGCGCCCACCGGCTCGCCGGTGCTCGACCAGTTCGGCCGCAACCTCACCCAGCTGGCCCGGGAGCGCAAGCTCGACCCGGTCATCGGTCGCGACCGCGAGATCGAGCGGGTCATGCAGGTCCTGTCGCGCCGCACGAAAAACAACCCGGTGCTGATCGGCGAGCCCGGTGTCGGCAAGACCGCCATCGTGGAGGGCTTGGCCCAGCGCATCGTGGCCAACGACGTCCCCGACACCATCAAGGGCAAGCAGCTCTACACCCTCGACCTCGGTGCCCTCGTCGCCGGGTCCCGCTACCGGGGCGACTTCGAGGAGCGGCTCAAGAAGGTCCTCAAGGAGATCCGCACCCGCGGCGACATCATCCTGTTCATCGACGAGCTGCACACCCTGGTCGGCGCCGGCGCCGCCGAGGGCGCCATCGACGCGGCGAGCATCCTCAAGCCGATGCTGGCCCGCGGCGAGCTGCAGACGATCGGGGCGACGACCCTCGACGAGTACCGCAAGCACCTGGAAAAGGACGCGGCCCTCGAGCGCCGCTTCCAGCCGATCAAGGTGGAGGAGCCCTCGCTCACCCACACCATCGAGATCCTCAAGGGCCTGCGCGACCGATACGAGGCGCACCACAGCGTCACCATCACCGACCAGGCCGTCGTGGCCGCGGCCAACCTGGCCGACCGCTACATCGCCGACCGGTACCTGCCGGACAAGGCCATCGACCTGATCGACGAGGCCGGCAGCCGCCTGCGGATCCGCCGCATGTCGACGCCGCCCGACTACAAGGCCATCGAGGACGACATCGCCCGTGTCCGCAGGGACAAGGAGCTGGCGATCGAGAAGCAGAACTTCGAGCAGGCCAAGCGCCTGCGCGAGCAGGAGGAGTCCCTCCTCCAGCGCAAGACGGCCAAGGAGCAGGAGTGGCGCTCCGAGGGCGTCGACCTCTTCGACGTGGTCGACGAGGAGGTCATCGCCGAGGTCCTGGCCAACTGGACCGGCATCCCGGTCTACAAGCTCACCGAGGAGGAGACGGCCAAGCTCCTCCGCATGGAGGACGAGCTGCACAAGCGGGTCATCGGCCAGGAAAACGCCATCAAGGCGGTGTCCCAGGCCATCCGGCGCACCCGGGCCGGCCTCAAGGATCCCAAGCGGCCCAGCGGGTCGTTCATCTTCCTCGGGCCCTCCGGTGTCGGCAAGACCGAGACGGCCAAGACCCTGGCGGAGTTCCTCTTCGGCGACGAGGCGGCGCTGATCCAGCTCGACATGTCCGAGTACATGGAAAAGCACACCGTCAGCCGCCTGGTCGGGTCACCCCCCGGCTACGTCGGCTACGAGGAGGGCGGCCAGCTCACCGAGGCGGTGCGGCGCAAGCCGTTCTCCGTGGTGCTCTTCGACGAGATCGAAAAGGCGCACCCGGACGTGTTCAACACCCTCCTGCAGATCCTGGAGGACGGGCGCCTCACCGACTCGCAGGGCCGCACGGTGGACTTCAAGAACACCGTGATCATCATGACCTCCAACCTGGGCACGGCCGATCTGCGCAAGACCAGCGTCGGCTTCTCCAAGACCTCCGAGGCCATCACCTACGAGAAGATGAAGGACAAGGTCAACGAGGCGCTCAAGGCACACTTCCGCCCGGAGTTCCTCAACCGCATCGACGAGGTGATCGTCTTCCACGAGCTGTCGCGCGAGGAGGTCACCGAGATCGTCGACCTGATGATCCGGCGGGTGCGCGATCAGCTGGAGAGCCAGGGCCTCGGGCTCGAGCTCACCCAGGAGGCCAAGTTCCTGCTGGTCGACAAGGGTCACGATCCGGCCCTCGGGGCCCGACCGCTGCGCCGGGCCATCCAGCGCATGGTCGAGGACCCGCTGTCGGAGAAGATCCTCTGGAAGGAGTTCCGGGCCGGCGAGACCGTCATCGTCGACGTGGAGGACGACGCCATCGTCTTCCGTGCGATCGAGGGCCTCGAGCCGCCCCCGGTGGAGCTGGCTGGCGCCGGATCCGGCGAGTAGCCGGCGTCCACGCCACGCATCGTCCCAGGGCGCCCCATCGGGGCGCCCTGGTCGTTGTGCGGCACGCCCCGGGGAGGCGTCTCCGTGGGGCGCGCCGGCGTCCCCGCGGCCGGGCCCGGGCGCGGCCGCGGCGGGCGTCCGCCCGCTAGCCTCGACGGGCACGCCGATGATGCACCGCCTCTGCTCCCGCGCGCCGTCACGGCTGTGGCGCGCCGCGGCCGCTGGGATGCTCGCGGTGGCAGTGGTGGTGCTCGCGGCCTGCCAGGCCCAGGTCCGCGTCAGCATCGACGCGGCATCCGACGGGTCCGGCACGGTGGCGGTCACCGTGACGCTCGACCAGCAGGCAGCACAGGCCCACCCCGACCTGGCCCAGCAGCTGCGCGTCGAAGACCTCCGCCAGGCCGGGTGGACCGTCGTCGGCCCGTCGCCCGTCAACGGCGGGGGCACGCAGATCGTCGCGACCAAGCCGTTTCGCACGCCATCGCAGGCGGACGCGACCTTCAAGGACATCTCCGGGCCCACCGGGCCGTTGCGGGACTTCCACCTGAGCGTGCACAAGGGACTGCTGTCGAGCTCGTCGAGCTTCCACGGCACCGCCGATCTGCGGTGCGGCTTGGACTGCTTCGCCGATCCCCAGCTCCAGCAGCAGCTCGGCGGGGCCGCCCTCGGTATCGATCCGGCCCGGTTGCGCCAGGACGGGATCGATCCCAACCAGCTCGCCACCGTCGAGGTGGCGGTGAAGCTGCCCGGCGGGCTGCACACCACCGACGCCCCGAGCCGCATCGGCGGCGTCGCCCGTTGGGACCTCAAGCTCGGCGACGACGCCAGCCTGGCCGCCGCGGCCAGCCACTCCCGCACCGGCGTGGTCGTCGAGGTGGGCGTGGTGGTCCTCGCGCTCGTCGCGGTCCTCGTCGCCCTGGCGTGGTGGCGTCGCCGGCGCGGCCGCCGGGACCACGTGTTCGCCCAGGGTCGGCGCCGCGAGGCGCAGATCCGCCGCCACCAGGAGCAGCACCGGCCCCCGGCGCGCGACCGACCCCCGCACGGCGACCGACCCCAGCACGGCGACCCGTCGGAGTGATGGTCCAGACCGCGACGGTCGCCCAGTCCATCTGGTTGAGGAGCGAGAACCCGCGCGCATCCGCGCGGGTTCTCGCTCCTCAACGCGGCGCCGCGCTCCGGTTCCGATCCCCGGCCCGGCCGCAGCCTCGGGGCAGCCCGCTCCCGCCGGTCGGCCCCCTCGTCACCCCCGGTGCATAGGGTGGCGTCGTGATCAAGCGCCGCACGGTGCACCGCTGTCAGGAGTGCGGCGGCCTCGCGGCCCGCTGGTCGGGCCGCTGTCCGACCTGCGGCGCGTGGAACTCGTTGGTCGAGGAGGTCGAGGAGCGGGCGACGCCGGCCGCGTCCGTGGGCCGCTCGCTGCTCGAGGGCGCGGCGCGTGGGGAGTTGCCGGTGTTGCTCGCCGAGGTGGACGCGGCGGCGTCGACGCCGCGCCCGACGGGGATCGAGGAGCTCGACCGCGTGCTCGGCGGCGGTCTGGTGCCCGGGTCGGTCACCCTCCTCGGCGGGGAGCCCGGCATCGGCAAGTCGACGCTGCTGCTCCAGACCCTGGGCGCGCTCGCGGCGGGGGGCGCCCGGGCTCTGCTGGTGTCGGCCGAGGAGGCCCCCCAGCAGGTCAAGCGTCGCGCGGCGCGCCTGGATGCGTTGGTGGCCGGTCTGTGGATCGTGCCGTCCACGTCCCTGCCCGAGGTCGCGGCCGCCGTTGCCGAGGTCGATCCCGACGTGGTCGTGGTCGATTCGATCCAGACCGTCTACGACCCCGACCTCGATGCCGCGCCGGGATCGGTCACCCAGGTCCGGGGCTGCGCCCAGGCCCTCGTCGGCCTGGCCAAGGCTCGGGATCTCACCACCGTGCTCGTCGGGCACGTGACCAAGGAGGGTGCGCTGGCCGGGCCGCGGGTGCTCGAGCACGTGGTCGACACCGTGCTCACCTTCGAGGGCGAGCGCCACCACGCGCTCCGCCTCCTGCGGGCGGTCAAGCACCGCTTCGGCGCCACCGGCGAGCTCGGGTTGTTCGAGATGACCGAGCAAGGTCTGATCGGCGTGCCCGACCCGAGCAGCCTGTTCCTCGGCGATCGGGGCGCGGAGACCCCGGGCTCGGCGGTGTTCCCTGCCATGGAGGGCCACCGGCCGCTCCTCGTCGAGCTGCAAGCGCTCGTCAGCCCGAGCGGCCTCGCCATGCCCCGCCGCTCGGCGCAGGGCCTCGACGGCGGCCGGCTGTCGTTGCTCGTGGCGGTGCTGGAGCGCCGCGCCGGCGTCGCGCTCGGCGGCGCGGACATCTTCGCCTCGGCGGTGGGCGGCGTCCGCATCGCCGAGCCGGGCGCGGATCTGGCGCTGTGCCTCGCCCTGGCATCGGCGGCCCGGGACCTGGTCCTGCCGCTCGACCTGGTGGCGTGCGGCGAGGTCGGCCTCGGCGGCGAGATCCGCCAGGTGGCCCAGACCCCCCGCCGCCTGGCCGAGGCCGCCCGCCTCGGGTTCCGCCGGGCGCTGGTGCCCGCCGGTGCCGACCTGCCGTCGTCGGCCCTGACGCTGACACGGGTGGCCACTGTGGCCGATGCCGTGGCCTGGGTGGCGACAGCCGGCCGGGGCGGCGGTGGAGGCGCAGTCGGAGGAGGTGCGGCGCGCCTCGCGGCGGGGACCGGGCCGTCCGGCCCGCCCGGTCCGGTCTCCGGGCGCGCCGGGCCCGGTCGCGGGGCTGCGTCGCGGTCGGGGGCCTTGTCGGGCGGCGGCGCACCCGACGATCGCTGGTAGTACGGGATCGCGCCAGGGCCGCCCGAGGGGCGGGAAACGCACGGGAACACGGGACAGGCACCGAAGCGACGCGAACCGGGGAAGTACCATGGCTCGATGCCATTTCGGCCGACGGCCGCCATCATCGACGCGCTCGCCGCGGTCGCTCCGGGCCGGCCGCTGCGCGAGGGGATCGACCGCATCCTGCAGGCCAACATGGGTGCGCTCATCGTGGTCGGCGACGGCCCCGAGGTCCTCAACATCTGCTCGGGTGGCTTCCTCCTCGACGCCGAGTTCAGCCCTCAGCGCCTGTCGGAGCTGGCCAAGATGGACGGGGCGATCATCCTCGCCGCCGACGCGAGCCGCATCGCCCGGGCCAACGTCCACCTGGTGCCCAACCCGACGGTTCCGACCTCGGAGACCGGGACCCGGCACCGCACCGCCGAGCGGGTGGCCCGCTCGATCGACGTGCCGGTGATCTCGGTGTCGGAGGACATGTCGGTCATCGCGGTGTACCGCAACGACCAGAAGCACCCCCTCGAGCCCATCCCCCGGCTGGTGGCGCGGGCCAACCAGGCGCTGCAGACGCTGGAGCGCTACAAGAACCGCCTCGACGCGGTCTCCGGGTCCCTCTCCGCGCTCGAGATCGAGGACCTCGTGACCGTCCGCGACGTCGTCACCGTCCTCCAGCGGGCCGAGATGGTGCGCCGCATCGCCGAGGAGATCGAGGGCTACATCGTCGAGCTCGGCGTCGACGGCCGCCTCATCCTCCTCCAGCTCGAGGAGCTCATGGGCGGGGTGGAGGACGACCGCCGCCATGTCGTGAGCGACTACAGCCGGGCTGCGCCGGCGGCCCGCATGGAAGAGGTGATCGGCCGGCTGAGCGAGCTGTCGACCGAGCGGCTGCTCGACCTGCGGGAGGTCGCCCGCCTCCTCGACCTCGTGGGCGAGCAGGGCGAGCTCGACGCCGGGATCGTGCCACGGGGCCACCGCCTCCTCAGCAAGATCCCCCGCCTGCCGGACTCGATCGTGGCCAACATCGTCGAGCGCTTCGGCACCCTCCACAAGGTGATGCGGGCCTCCATCGAGGATCTCGACGAGGTCGACGGCGTGGGCGGGACGCGGGCCCGGGCCATCAAGGACGGCCTCGCCCGCCTGGCGGAGTCCAGCATCCTCGACCGCTACAGCTGAGCGACGGGCCCGGGGAGCGGGGCCCGTGGCGCTGATGCGCTCAGCGCGCCCGACGGGCGAGCTGGACCCGGTCGGTGATGCGGTAGCGGCGATCGACCTGCTCGATCCACCCGAGGCGCACGAAGGCCGAGATCGCCTTGTTGACCCGTTCGCGCGATGCGCCGACCAGGCCGGCCAGCTCCTCCTGGGTGATGGGGAGCAGGAACTCGTCGGCGTCGCCGGACAGCTCGAGGAGGCGCTTGGCGGTGCGACCTGTCACGTCGAGGAACACCGAATCCGCCAGGGCCCCGTCGGTCGAGCGCAGCCGCCGCGACAGCACGGCGACGACGTCCCAGAGCAGCTGCGGTCGGTCCTCGAGCACCTTGCGCACCGGGCCGTAGGGCACGCACAGCAGCTCCGAGGGTTCGAGGGCCCGGGCCTGGGCCGAGCGGGACTCGCTGTCGAAGAGCGGCATCTCGCCGAACAGGTCACCTTCTTCCATCAACGCGACGAGGGACTCGCGTCCATCCGGCGACTGCAGCCCGATGGCGATGCGGCCCGAGCGCACGATGAACAGCTCACCCGCATCGTCGCCCTCGGCGAAGATGACGTCGTTGCGCCGGCATCGCATCGAGCGTGCCTCCGCCGCGATGCCCCTCAGCGTCTCGGCATCGACATCCGAGAACAGCTCCGACTGTCCGAGCAGCGCCACGTCGTCCATCCCGGGGGAGGCTAGTGCGATCCGCCAGCGCCGTGCCCGGATCGGCCGACGCAGCCCACCCGAGCCGCCGCGGCCCGTGGGCACCAGCGGGAAACGCGTGGGTCGCGGCCCGCCCGGTTGGCTGATGCCCGCGAATGCCCGTACCCTAGGGGGAGCCCCAGCCGTCGCATCCCCGGGAGAAGCATGTCGTTCGACGTCGGAGACAAGGTTGTCTACCCCCACCACGGCGCTGCAGTGGTCGAGCGACGGGAGCTCAAGGAGGTCTTCGGCGAGAGCCGGGAGTACCTGGTGCTCCGCCTCGCGTACGGCGATCTCACGCTGATGGTCCCGGCGGACAACACCGACGAGGTCGGGCTGCGGGAGGTCATCAACGACGAAGAGGTCGAGGAGGTGTTCGCCGTCCTTCGCAAGAAGGAGGCGCGGATGCCGACCAACTGGTCCCGCCGCTACAAGAACCACGTGGAGAAGCTGAAGTCCGGCGACATCTACCAAGTGGCCGAGGTCGTGCGCAACCTGTCGATCCGCGACAAGGACAAAGGCCTGTCCGCGGGCGAGAAGCGCATGCTCAACCGGGCCCGCCAGATCCTCGTCTCCGAGCTGACCTTCGCCATCGGCGTCAGCGAAGAGGAAGCGGAGAAGAAGCTCAACGAGGCGCTTCCCTGATCCACCGCCTCCGGCCGCCTACGCTCCGGGCGTGGAGGTCTGGGCGGTCATCGTGGCGGGCGGCCGCGGCACGCGCTTCGGCCAACCCAAGCAGTACGCCGATCTCGCCGGCTCCCGTGTCATCGACCGGGCCGTCGCGGCGGCCCGCCCCACCTGCGACGGCGTGGTCGTGGTCCTCCCCGGGCCCGATGTCGGTACCGTGGCCGTGCCGGGCGCGGACGTCGTCGTGCCCGGAGGCGCGACCCGCTCCGAGTCGGTGCGCGCCGGGATCGGCGCCGTCCCAGACGGTGCCGACGTGATCGTGGTCCACGACGCCGCCCGCCCGCTCGCGGCCGCGGAGCTGTGGGAAGCCGCGGTGGCCGCCGTCGTCGCCGGCGCCGACGCCGCGGTGCCCGGGGTGGCGGTGATCGACACGATCAAGCGCGTGGCCCACGGCGCGGTCGTCGAGACCCTCGATCGCACGGAACTGGTCGCGGTGCAGACACCACAGGCGTTCCGGGCTGCAGTGCTGCGGGCCGCCCACCGCGCCGGGGGCGAGGCGACCGACGACGCCGCGCTCGTCGAGATGACCGGGGGGCGCGTGGTCGTCGTCGTCGGCGACCCCGACAACCTGAAGGTCACCCGCCCGGCCGATCTGGACCAGGCCGCCGCGCTCGTCGCTCGGTCGACGCCTGCGGCCGGCGGTCCGGGCCGGTGAGCGTCCGCGTCGGGCTCGGCTTCGACGTCCACGCCTTCAGCGACGACCCGGCCCGTCGGCTGGTGCTCGCCGGTCTGGTCCTCGACGGGCGCGGCCTGTCCGGCCACAGCGACGCCGACGTGCTGGCCCACGCCGTGTCGGACGCGCTCCTCGGTGCTGCCGGCCTCGGCGACCTCGGGAGCCGTTACCCCGACACCGACCCGGCCTGGGCCGGAGCCGACAGCATGGCCCTGTTGGCCGACGTGGCTGCAGAGGTCGGATCGGGGTGGGCGGTCGGCAACGTCGACTGCGCCATCGTGCTCGAGGCCCCGCGCCTCGCTCCCCACCGCGCCGCCATGGAGGCCGCGCTGGCCGCGGTCGTCGGCGGCCCGGTCAGCGTCAAGCCCAAGCGGGCCGAGGGACTCGGCGCCCTGGGCCGGCGCGAGGGCGTGGCCTGCTGGGCGGTCGCCGTGATCGAGTCCCGATGACCCCGCCCGGGCAGGGGCGCCGCAGCAAGCGGGAGAGCGGCACCAGCCGGGCCACGGGCGGTGGCGCCGCCGGTCGGGGCGGCGCGGGCGCGGCCCGGGGCGG
>Ga0209698_10005482_pt1 | contig 13706 bp, 9 predicted proteins | sample LitLauG_LLR_2012_FD_187203 | JGI IMG/M metagenome (GOLD analysis project Ga0209698, IMG submission 187203) | Freshwater sediment microbial communities from Pennsylvania, USA - Little Laurel Run_MetaG_LLR_2012 (SPAdes) (version 2) | ecosystem: Environmental > Aquatic > Freshwater > Creek >... | reverse complement strand
TCGGCCTTCAACCGTAACCCCGCTTACGACCGAACGGATCAGTACCGATAAGTCGGCTTGTGGAACGTGACAATTCCGGACCTGAGCTCTCAACTGCCGAATCGCTCCGGGATGACGAGCAATCTGGGAGTAATCCACACAAATCACACAGCCCAGGTAGGTCTCGATCTAGGGGATGGTTGAAGGACCGGGCCATTCCACTCGCGCCACAACCCTAATCCGTCTCCTTAGCGAGCCAGTGGTCGAACCAACGCAACATCCGCAGTGTGTAGTCGCGCGCATCGGCCGGCTTGTAGAACACGTGCCCTTCGTTGGGATACACCACCATCTGCGTTGGGACCTTCATGATCTCAAGAGCGTGGTACCACTCGATCGACTGTTCCACCGGTACTTCGCCGTCACGGTCGCCCACTAGGATCAGCGTGGGCGTCTTCACCTTCTTCACGAATCGAATCGGGTCTGACTTCTGGTACACCGCGGGATCGTCGTACACCGAGGCTCCGAAGAACGGGATCATCCACTCGTCAATGTCGTTCACACCGTAGTAGCTCTGCCAATCGGAGAGGCCCGCGCCCGCAACCGCGGCCGCGAACCGGTGCGTTTGCGTTTCCGCCCACATCGTCATGTAGCCCCCGTAGCTGTGTCCCCTGATTCCAATTCTCTTCGGATCGACGGGAAACTGCTTGATCATCGCGTCTACTCCGGCCATGATGTCGCGATAATCGCCGCCCCCGAAATCCTTCACGTTGCCCTGGGTGAATGCTTCCCCTTGTCCATAACTGCCGCGCGGATTGGGACAGAGCACGAACCAGCCCAGCAAGGAGCCTGCCGTCATGTCGCCCATGTTGCCCGCCTGCCACTTCGAGGTGCATGCCCACGAGGGCCCACCGTGTACGCTCACAACCAGTGGATACTTCCTGGCAGGATCGTAATCCTTGGGCAGCGTCAGCCAGCCTTGCACGCGAGTGTCTCCGTTCATCCAATGGACGTTGCGGCTCTCACCCCAGGTAGTCCGGACATCTTTGTTCAGATGCGTGATCTGTTTCCACTCGCCCATCGGCCCAGCCCACACTTCGGGAGGCGTGCTCGCCGACTGCCGCACCACCGCACTCGCTGATCCATCCCGGGAGAACGAAGCCGCCGGAACCCACGCGCCAGTGTCGGCGCCGATCAGTTCTTCTCCGGTCCAGCCATTCCAACTCGACCCATCCGGATAACCCGCTCCAGTCATCATGGCGTACCCCGAGTTTCCGTCCACATTCGCCATCATGCTGATGCGGTCAGGTCCCGTCCATGCAAGCGAAGATGGCGACGCCTTAATGCCTGGGGTGAGATTGCGCGCGGCGCCGCCCGTTACGGGCACCACGTGGATATCTCCTCCCGTCAGTCCTTCATCGCTCATCACCCCTTCGATAAACGCCACGGACCTTCCATCGGGAGAGACATGGGGCTCCGCGATCTGCCACTTCGGCTTATATATCTCGCGCATCTTGCCGTTTTCTGCGTCGATCGTGTACAGGTGCGCGATCCACCAGTTGTTGTCACCCGATCCGTGTGCGGCAATCGCCGCCCAACTCTTGGAGTCCGGTGTCCAGTCGTATTCGTAAACGTAAACATCCGCCGGCGTAACCTGCGTCCACTTCTTCGTCCCCAGATCGACCACCGCAACCCGTTGCTCATAGATTTTCTCGCCCACCACACCGGCCAGCGGCGTCATGGGTTGCAGGGGCCCTGCCACGCGCGGCATATCCTCTATGTAAAGGATGGCAAGCTTCGCTCCGTCTGGCGAATAGCGCGGAGTCTGGGCATAGCCGTTCAAGTCAGCGAGTTTCAGGAGGCTGCTGCCGTCGGGCAAGGCGACCCACAGTTGCGACGCAGGTACGTCTCCCGGCAAATCGTCCAGCCACGCGATGTGGCGGCTATCGGCAGACCACGTGACATCGCGTGCCGCCACTTTCTGGTCCGCGATCCGGTGTGGCGCTCCACCCGCTACTGCCGCTACCCAAAGTTTGCCCTCCACGATGTACGCTACCTCCGCCCCATCGGGTGAGATCACAACTTGGTCGATTTTCTTGACGGACGGCAACGAATCGAGGGCGGCAGCGGTGCGGTCCTGTGCGATCGCGGCAGTTCTCGGCAGAATCAAAGGGAGCAGCAGAATGAAACTGAATCTTGGATGCATCATGGTGGCGGTAGAGTATACACAACTCGCGCCGGCAAGAGGCTAAAAGGAAGTAACCGAATGACCTCCTGTTCGCCCACAATTCCAGAGTAACGTGATGACAAGGGCGTTTCTCGTTCCCAATCCACTGCCTTCAGACTTGCCACTATTCCCCGATCGGCGGAGCGCGGGTTTCTGATCCGGTAGTAAGATGCGAACCTTGCGGCCACGCCCCCACCATCGCAAGTGGTCTACTATGAGAGGCATGTTGAGAAGCGATTATCCTGGTCTTTCGCGACGAGAATTCGTGGCGACTGTGGCGGGTGCCGGCGGTGCGATGCTGCTCGGGCCGACATGGCTGAATGCGGCGGGCGATGGGGTCGATCCGCGCGTTGCGCAGGTCATGTCCGGGACCATTGGCATCGACATACACAACCATGTCTATCCCGCGGGGACGGAACCGCATCCGCAGAATGGTCAAGCGCAGGAGAAGGAGCAACAGAAGGCTCCCGCCCTTTTCCTGGCAGAGGAACTCAAACGGTCAGGACTTACCGCCGTCTGTGCGAGCTTCGTGCTGGATCACGCGCCAAATGACAAGCCGGGCGATGCGCGAGACAACTTCCTTCGCTGGCTCACTGCGATCGACGCGCAGTTGGAAAAGGGACACATTCACCGCGCGCTACACCTGAAAGATCTGCAGGCAGCGCACCACCATAGTCAAGCGACGATCGTCCAGACGGTCGAGGGGGCACAGTTCATCGAGGGGCACCTGGAACGAGTGGGAGAGGCGTACAAACGAGGTGTGCGGCACCTGCAACTGCTTCACGAGCAAGACGACATGGTGTCACCGTTGGGCGACACGAACACGGCCCCGGCTCACCTGGGCGGTTTGACGGCGTTTGGCGCAGAGGTCGTGAAGGCGTGTAACCGATTGGGGATCCTGGTGGACCTCGCTCACGCCAGTCACGAGACGGTGCTGGGCGCGTTGAAGGTCGTCACGCAGCCGCCAATTGTGTCCCACACCAGCCTCGACAGCCGAACCGGCGGGAACCCCAGGATGGCGGAAATGATGAAACCACGGCTGATCAGCAAAGAACACGCGCAGGTCGTCGCCGACGCGGGCGGCGTGATCGGCGTGTGGACTCACCTGGCCGACTCGCTGAAAGATTTCGTGGAAAGCATCAAGGCGATGGCAGACGCGGTGGGCATCGACCATGTCGGTATCGGCAGCGATACGGATCTGCTCTCCTCACGCGTTGGCCAAGGCACCAACCAGGCGTGGCCGGGCCTGACCGGAGGATTTTTCCACGCGGTCGTCGGCGAGATGCTGCTCCAGGGCTTCACGCCCGACGATATCGCCAAAGTTGGCGGCGGAAACTTCTGCCGCGTCTTTGGCAAGGCTACGGCTGGCCACGCCTAAGTGGCACGGGAGTCACTTCAGCTGTCCTGCAATGGAGTTCAACGCAAGTGTCGTCTGCTGCCTCGGCGTCCCCAAACTACAGGCATCCTGAACAGGCAGGAACTGGAGGGCATTCCCAGAATTTAAAACCGTAGGCTGCGTCGGTGTTCAAGTTGATGATAGCTTTCCGCCATGAGAGCAAGGCTCCGACGAAAACCCAACTCCTTGGTTTCGTTTTACAATTTTTCCTTTTTACGGGAGCCTTCCTTCTCGACATTTTATATCGCATTACGATATATATAAATCGATCCGATTACTGGATCGTCAGTGTCTTTGCGGTTCTAATCTCGCCCAACTCCTGTTGAATCTCCGCCAGTCTCGTCCGCCGCGCGTCCCATCCCGCTCGGTCGATGCCATCGTGGTCTACGTGACTCAGGTAGTCTCGGTCCCAGACGGAAATCGCCCCCAGTTCGGCCAGCAAATCTCTTAGGTGGTCAGACGTTGTGCAAATCGGTTTCATGACAGTTTGAGAGTCCTCGAATTCTGCCTGAAGAGGCGAACGCTGCGATACTGCACGCTCGCTGCCACAACGGTGTAGGGGTTCGTTGTTGCTAGCCTATCTTGGACGCGTTTTCAGCTTGTCGAGTGCGTGCTTCAACTCTTCAAGCTTCTGTCCAGCCTCGCCGAGCTTGCCTTCCGCCGTCAGGCGCTGATAGTCGGCAAGGTCCTTGGCGGCTTCCGCGATTAGGGCGTTGAGATCGGCTCCGGGCTGGGATGATCCGGCGGATGCGGGTGCATTTCGCACCGGCTCCGGGGGGCCTGCCACAGCGCTCAGCGACGACGCTGCTCCGCCAAAAAGAGCCGCCATCGCCGACTCGAAGGTTGGTCCGTACGCGAGCCGATCTTGTAGCGCGAGTACGACTAGGCGCAACTCGGGCATCGGACTCCGTTCGGCCTGCAGGTAAATCGGCTCCGCATACAACAGCGCGCGCCCAGACGGAATCACCAGCAGAGCCCCGCGCCGCACGTGGGAGCCTTGCTGATTCCACAGCGTCAGTTGCCCGGACAGCTGCGCGTTCTGATCGATTCGCGCCTCGATTTGCAGCGGTCCGTCGACCAGTTTTGTTTTGGGGAAGTTATAGACGACCGACGCACCGTATTGTGCGCCGTCGCCGCGCCCGGCAATCCAGCCAATCAGATTATTCCGGTTGGCCGGAGTGAAGGGCAAGATCGCTACGAACTCCACGCCCGTTTCGCCCGGCAGTTTCATCAGCACAAAATTCGGCTGCATTGCCTGGGTCGTTTGCTCACCTCCCACGCTCATGCCGACTTCGGTCGCGACCGTCCACAGATCCTCACGGTTGTAGAACGCTTCGGTGTCCGTCATGTGATAGAGGCCGTACACTTCTGCCTGCAGTTTGAGCGACAACTCGGGGTAGCGAACATGCTTGCGCAGTCCCGGCGGCATCAGAGACGCATCCTTGAATAGACCCGGGAAGATCCGACGGTAGGCTGCGATGATGGGATCCTCCGCATCGAACACGTAAAACGTTGTCGTGCCGTCGTAGTCGATAACCACCTTAACGCTGTTTCGCATGTAGTTGATGAGATCGCGGTCGAGCCGATAATGGGTCGAATACGGATAGCTGTCTGCAACCGTGAACGCGTCCATGATCCACGACAGCCGGCCATCGTCGCCGAGTACGATGTACGGATCCGGATCGTAGGTGAGGAAGGGTGCTAATGCCGATACCCGATCACGCACGTTGCGCCGCATCAGCAGCCGACTATCGTTGTTCACATCATCGCTGAATGGTAGTTTCGCGAGGTCGCTCTGGTCGAGCGCGATGATCAAGCGGCGCAGGAAACCGCCGAGCACGATGCCGCCGTTGCCTTCGTACGACGTGAGGCTGTTGCTCGCGCCTTGCGGGTAGTTGAATTCCTTCTGCCGTGTTTTCACGTACACGTCGGTATTGGTCAACTCGCCGAAATAGATCTCCGGACGCGTCACGGTCAGACCGCGCACCGTGCTTTGGACCGGCATGTTGCTCAGAATCAGCGTGGGCAACCCTTCGGGCGTGAACCCATTCACTGGGTTCATGGTGATGCCGTAGCCGTGAGTGTAGATCAGCTTCTCGTTAATCCAGTTCCGACTGCTCTCGGGGAGCTTTTCGACGTTTAGCTCACGCGTTGCGAGCATCACCTCGCGCGTCGCACCGTCGATTTCATAGCGATCGATGTCGATGTCGGGAAAGTCGTAGTAGGTGCGGATTTCCTGAATCTGGCGCAGCGTGTCCTGGAGCGCATGCCAGTCCCACAGCCGGATGTTCTGAAGAGTAGCCTGATTGTTCGCTGGGTCGGCCGCCTCGACGGTCGTTTCGGCGGGAAACTCACGCTGCGAGACTCGGTTCAATCCATAAGCCTGTCGCGTCAGATCGATGTTATGGGCGATGTAGGGCTGCTCACGAACCAGTTCGTTCGGTTTGACGATAAAGCTGCTGACGTACCAGCCGACTACTTGAAGGGCGACATAACAGACCGCTGCAGGAAGGATCCCCACAACCAGCCAGCGCCCACGTGGCCCTCTCACGGCGTTAACGAGTACAACCACCGCGCCGAGAATGAGGGCTGCGCAGACGAAGAGCAGCCCAGTGAGCGTGACATGCGCGTCCGTGTAGGTCACACCCCCGAAGATCGTATGATCCTCGAACAGTCGCTCGAACCGGCCGAGATACACTCGCATCGCGACAATCAGCAACACGAAGGCAAACGGGATGGAGACTCCGCGCCAAGGCAATGTGACGTGGCGACTGAGACGCCCAGCGAGCACACGGCCTCCTCCCGTGATGAGAATAAAGAAGACGGCGAGCAGACAAGTAATCACTGCCAGCGTGAGCAGCCAACCGAAGATCAGCTGCCACGCGGGCAACGCAAACAGAAAGAAGTTCAGCGGCTTGCCAAAAATCGGATCTCGGAGGCCACCAGTGCTGGGGGGTGCGTACCAGAAGAGCGCGAGCGTCGGCCACTCTGCCATCATGCCGGCGCCAGTGGCAGCGGCAATGACGAGGGAAACACCGAGCGCGATGAGGCGCAGGACCGGCTCAACCGGCAGCTTCAACGGTTTCCCGCCGATATAAATCGTGTGGCCACTTGGCAAGTCGGGGAGATGCGCCCGCTTCAGGACCAGGAACGCCCCATACAGAATCAGAAAGGTTGCCGCCGTAAAGGCGAGGAAGATTCCCCACTGCAGGCTCAGTGTTTTCCAGAACACATGCCCGTAGCCGAGCGACCCGAACCAGAGCACGTCCACGTAGTACGACAACGCGGCCCGACCGCCGAAGAAGATGCCGGCAAGGACCGCGAGAATGAGCAGGAAGCGACGGCGAGAGCGAGGCCGCGCCTGATACGGCGGCGGCCAGTCAATGGACTCGGGCACTGCTTCACCTCGTTTTCATTACTTTCAATGGCCATCCGCATAATACTCCCTCCGCTTGCGCAGGATGATTTATGCTCGACCCTCACGTCACTGTTGCACGGTCGACAGAGGGGTTACTGGAAAGGCAAACAGAAGCAGGTGCTCCGCTTCTGCTGTAGAGACAGCGCGATTGCTTCGCAGGCAGTGCTATCTAGAATATGTCTTTGTGGGGCCCGAGCCGTCCCTGCAACTCGGTCGCAGGATTAACCCGCAAATTCATCCGCATTTCATTAGAACAGTTTAGGCTGTAGAGGAGCGTCGCTCAGCGCAGCGCCGCATTTTGAATTTCCGGAGAGCATCCATGTCCGGCACAGCTAAAGTCCCGACACCGCTTTTGCCTGAGGAGTTGAGAAAGACGGATGCCTACTGGCGCGCTTGCAACTATTTGTCGGCAGGCATGATCTATCTTCGTGCGAATCCCCTCCTGCGCGAACCGCTTAGGCCGGAGCACATCAAGAATCGGCTGCTTGGGCACTGGGGCTCAGATCCCGGCCAATCTTTGATTTGGGTGCACTTGAACCGCCTTATCCGGAAATACGATTTGAGTGTCATGTACATCTCCGGCCCCGGTCACGGCGCGCCCGCCACGCTCGCCAACTGCTATCTCGAAGGCCACTACTCCGAGATTTACCCCGACAAAAGCAGGGACGAAGGGGGCATGCTCAAATTCTTCAAGCAGTTCTCATTTCCCGGAGGGATAGGCTCGCACTGCACACCGGAAACGCCGGGTTCGATTCACGAAGGCGGCGAACTCGGGTACTCCATCTCGCACGCCTACGGAGCAGCGTTCGACAATCCGGACCTCATCGTCGCCGTCGCGGTGGGAGACGGCGAGGCCGAGACCGGTCCCCTCGCCACCTCATGGCATTCCAACAAGTTTCTGAATCCGATTCGCGACGGAGCTGTTTTGCCGGTGCTGCACCTCAACGGCTACAAAATCGCAAATCCTACCGTCCTGGCGCGTATCCCGCACGAGGAATTGGAAGCGCTGTTGACCGGATACGGGCACAAACCGTACTTCGTCGAAGGCGACGAACCGGCCGTCATGCATCAGAAGATGGCTTCATCCCTGGAGCAATGTATCCTTGAGATTCGTTCCCTCCAGCAACATGCCCGCTCCACAGGTGACACCGCGCGCCCGCGCTGGCCGATGATCGTTCTTCGTTCCCCGAAGGGTTGGACCGGACCAAAACAGGTCGACGGCCACAAGGTAGAAGACTTTTGGCGAGCGCATCAGGTTCCCGTGCTCGACCCAGCCACAAACAAGCAAAGTCTGAAAATCGTCGAAGACTGGCTGCGTAGCTACAAGCCCCAAGAATTGTTCGACGCCAACGGAACCCTCATACCAGAGCTGCAGTTATTGGCTCCCTCTGGCACGCGCCGCATGTCCGCCAACCCGCACGCCAACGGCGGGCTGCTGCGCAAGGAACTCGAGCTGCCGGACTTTCGCAACTATGGCGTCAAAGTGAAGGCGCCGGGTGCGACATATGCTCCTCCAACCGACGTACTCGCGCATTTTCTCGCGGACGTGATGCGCCGCAACATGAACGGTTTCCGTGTCTTCGGCCCCGATGAGACGGCCTCCAACCGGCTCACGGCGATCTACGCCGCGTCGAAGAAGACCTGGGTCGCCGAGTACAAGCCGGAAGATGCTGACGGGGGCGAGCTCGACGCCTCCGGACGAGTCATGGAGATGCTTAGCGAACACACGCTCGAGGGGTGGTTCGAGGGGTACGTTCTCACCGGTCGCCACGGGTTCTTTTCGACCTACGAAGCCTTCGTCCACGTGATCGATTCCATGTTCAACCAGCACGCCAAATGGCTGGAGAAGTCGAAGAAAGAGCTTGACTGGCGTGCACCAGTACCATCCATCAACATCCTTAATTACATCTCTGGTCTGGAGGCAGGATCACAATGGCTTCACCCACCAAGACCCTGGATTTCTGGACGTGGTCACCAACAAGAGCGCCGATGTGGCCCGCATCTATCTGCCGCCTGACGCGAACTGCCTGCTCAGCGTGGCAGATCATTGCCTGCGTTCACGCGATTACGTCAACGTCATCGTCGCAGACAAGCAGGACCACCTTCAGTACCTCACCATGGAAGATGCTGTGACGCACTGCGCAAAGGGGATCGGCATCTGGGACTGGGCTTCGACGGACGAGGGCGCGGAGCCCGATGTGGTGATCGCGTGTGCGGGTGACATCGCAACCATGGAGTCCCTCGCCGCTGTTGCGATTCTGAAGAAGCACTTCCCTGATCTGAAAATCCGTTTCGTCAACGTTGTCGATCTCTTTCGCCTCATGCCCGAGACTGAACATCCGCACGGACTGTCTGACCGTGACTTCGATTCACTCTTCACCACTGACAAGCCCGTCATCTTCAACTTCCACTCTTACGCCTCGCTCATCCACAAGCTCAGCTATCGCCGAACGAATCATGAAAACATTCATGTGCGCGGTTACAAGGAAAAGGGCAACATCAACACTCCGCTCGAACTTGCGATTCTCAATCAAGTCGATCGCTTTAACCTGGCCATCGATGTCATCGACCGCGTTCAGCGCCTCCGCCCCATCGGCGCCCACGTCAAAGAATGGCTGAAGGACCAGATCATCGACAGCATCCACTACGCTCACGCCGAAGGCATCGATCAGGAAAAGATCCGGAACTGGAAATGGCCGGAGTAGACACGGTGGAAGAGCTGGCCGGAAAAGACGATCTCGTCCTTGCCTTGAACAGTGGCTCTTCGTCGCTGAAGTTCGGCATTTACTATCGCGGCGCAAGCGACGAAGAGCCGCTGCTGACGGGAAGCGCCGAGGGCATTGGCCAGAGCAACGGCAAGTTACACATCCGTGCTTCCGATGGGAAAACGCTGGTCGCACGCGAGAGCATTCACGAGTCGCAAAGCGCTGCCCTCGCCGCGCTTGCTGCAGTGGTCAGGGACCACATTTCCACCGCTCCCGTGGCTGTGGGGCATCGCGTCGTGCACGGAGGGCCCGAACTCCGCACGCACCAACTCATCACGTCACAGGTTGTGGACCAACTTCGCGCCGCCACACATTTCGCGCCGCTGCATATCCCGCAGGCACTAAGGCTCATTGCCGCTGCGCAAGCGATCTTCCCGTCAGCAGCGCATTTTGCCTGCTTTGACGATGCCTTTCATCGGACCATCCCAGAGGTAGCATCGCACCTACCTCTTCCCCAGCGATATTTCGACGCAGGTATTCGGCGCTATGGTTTCCACGGTCTTTCTTACGAGTCGCTCGTCCATCACTTTGCTGCGCAACTTCCCGAGCGCGCCATCTTCGCGCACCTTGGTAACGGCGCAAGCCTCTGCGCACTTCGCCATGGTGTATCCGTCGACACCACCATGGGCCTGACCCCCACCGGAGGCATCCCTATGGGTACGCGCTGTGGCGATCTCGACCCCGGCGTCCTCCTCTACCTTCTGCGCAATGAGAAGCTCGGCGCCGATGAGCTTGAGGATCTGCTCAACCATCAGAGCGGCCTCTTCGCACTCTCTTCCGGTGAGAGTGATGTGAAGGCGCTGGAAGAGCGCATCCGCTGTAACGATCCGCATGCCGCTCTTGCGCTCGATATTTTCGCCGTTTCGGTCCGCAAGGCAATCGGAGCGTACGTTGCTCTCCTCGGCGGCGTGGACTTTCTTGTCTTTACCGGCGGCATCGGGGAGCACAGCGAGCACATTCGATCCATAGCGACCGACGGTCTCGAGTTCCTTGGTCTGACTGCAGACAAGATTCAGGTTGTCCCCACGGAGGAAGAACCACAAATCGCGCGCCACTGTCGCGGAATGATGATCAAAGCTCGCTGATGAAAGCCTCCGAAGGGCAGATCATCTACGGGGAGTTCGTCGAGGGCAGACTGGAAGCCCGAAAACACCTGGTCCGCGGCGTGTTTGACCTTGAACCGAAGTATGAAGAACTCCGGCCGCTCGGTTCACCTAGAGCCTAATTTCGGCGCAATTCCGACTAGGAGAACCGGTAGGAGCAAAGTTGAGGATAAACCTCGGAGCACGCTGGCGTAATCTGCACGCACAAGGGCATCACGCGGCGCCATCCAACCGAAGACGACGTACAGATAGAAATCCAGGACTGCAGCATCTGTCACAGCGATCTGCACCGAGTCCGCAACGAGTGGAGCAACGTGATGCCCACCGTCTGCCCGTGCGTTCCCGGCCATGAAATCGCTGGCCGCGTCACCAGCGTCGGCTCAGCGGTCTCCAAGTTCACGCCCGGCGACCACCGCGGTGGGCTGCATGGTGGATTCTGACCGTACCTGCTCCGAGAGCCAGGCCCGCAACGATAATCCAGAAGCGCACAATCGGCACGATCGCAGGTCTGCAGCAAGAAATTAGCACAAAACGAGATTTCCTAAGAACGCTGGTGAAACCGTCTGAGCAACCGCGTAGTTGTTACAACCTCTGCAGCGGCCTGCTGTGGGAACTCTTAGCGTCCGCCCCTGCAATTGGGCAAACGAAACGAACCAATCCTGGTCCGGTAGCCTGTGTCCCCTGCCTTCAGATAGTCTCCGACATACCAGAACGTGCAGTCATCGCTGGGGTCCAAGGCTGTCGTCGTGTAGTCTTCCCAGCGCAAAGTGTTAGTCTGCGAGGCCTCTCCTGTGGCAAGCACGGACTCGTGTAACGTCAGCCGACCCTTCTCATCGCCGGCCCGACGCGCCGCAAAGCGCAACCCGGGAAAATTCGGCGTCCCGCCGAACGAGTATCCGACGCCGACGTCACCTTTCTTGTCCATGGTGATGCTGGGCATCCAGCGGTAGAAGCCTTCGGGCGCATATGTGCCTTGCTGATACAACTCGGGGTCGCCTTTCTTGTTAAGCCGAAACTCGTACCAACGCACGCCTCCACCGCCACCTTGGGTTGCAACCGAATGCGCCGCAACGATCGACTCGTGACCGCCAACTTTCCGGTAGACGAGTCGTTGCATGATCTTGTCACCCTGGACGTCGAGCCTACGGTCGGTATTGGGTTGGGGCACGCAGCTGGACAGCTGACCGTTGCACAGGTAGTGATATGGCGCAACCTTGATTTTTACCGGGCCATCCGCTTTTGTGTTGGCTGGATTGTTCCAGTCGACATGAACTTTCCAGTAAAAAATGCCATCGTCATCGAAGATGTTTTTGAGCTGTGTGCCGCCGGCCGCCATCATGATGTTCGGCGTTCCCGCGGGTGGCGCTTTCGGCCCATCAATATCGGCGTTATTGAGGAAATTTACCCCGTCGATGATGATGCACTGCTCCGTGGCGGGTTGTCCCAGCAGCATTTTCGCGCGATCCACGATGCATGCGTGTTTCTGAATTACATCGTCGCCGGTGCTGCTGGGCACGTAGTAGCCATCCGTCCAAACGGCTGGACGCGGGTAATCGGGGAATAATTTCCGCTCGAAGGCGTAGCGATAGTACGTGCCGAGCGGATCTGGACCGGTGCTGACTGCATAGCACATTCCCCAGACGCCTTCCTTTGCTTGCGGCGGTCTCTGCTCAGGTGAAGGGGGCTGAGGCGGATTCGGTGGCGGAGCCGCAGCCGCGCCAGGGGAAGACTTCTCTCCTGATTTCGCGAGTTGGCCAGGAGGGACGGGCTCGCCGAGGGCCAAGCCAGTTTTCTCAGGAAATTCGCCGGGGGGAATCCGTGAAAAGATGGGCATCACGATCAGCCATCGCCCGGCAAGCTGGTCGTAACGCACTACCGCGTCACCGTTGTTGCGCGCCTCACAGACGCCACCGAAGCCAGCCCACACCGATTTCGTAGGCACCGCACCGTACAACACCGTTCCGCTTTTCTCGTATTTCTTGCCCTGTTTTGAATAAACCGCGAGTCTCGCATTTACAGTCTGCACGATGTGATCGGGGCCGACAGCCAAGCTGTTGTCTGACGGATTGCGAAACTTAGTTGTGCCTTGCGGACCCTCAAATCCGGCGCCAAGCCCGTCAAAGCTGTCCAGCACCGGCGCCGCTGGCCGAGTGCCCTGCGACGTTTGTTCCACCGCGATGCCGGCGGGAGTCAAAGTTGGTGGAGGGGTTGGCGGAGGAATCGGCTCCGGTGGTTTTTCCTGGCCGGCATCTGGAACATCCGGCGATGCGCCGGGAGACGTCCCGCAGGCTAAGCCTTCGCATTCGGCCACCGCCGTTTCATCGTGAGAGGCCTTCTGCGAGGCAAGGGGAGCAGAAAGGTCGTGTTTCACCGCCGTGTGTACCAGCACGGTTCCCGGGGGCAGTATTTCTTCGTTCTCTTGGCTAGCTCGCGATTGCACCGCAGGTGGGATGGAAAAAACAAGAACCGCGATGCTAAGCCCGATGGCCTTCAGAATATTCGGCCTCAACGCTCGACAGATGGACATTGTTCTGGCTCCAGTGCTCGAGTTCCTCTGCTACCAGTTGCAAGCGCGATGGGGGCGCGGCCATTTTTGCGATGGCAAATCCCCCCTGACTAGTGTGATAGGAGGACGACGTTCGGACTCATATGTATCCGAAGCAAGGTGTCCGTCAGCGCAGATGACTTGGTGAAGCGATGGCTCCTCGCCACCGCCTAGAAAGCCAACTGCATCCGGAACTGGATTTGCCGGTTACCGTTTTGCCCAACTGTGCCCGGGGCGTAGGGCGCACTGTTAACCAGCAAGTACTGCGCTGGGTTG
>Ga0209698_10005481_pt1 | contig 13707 bp, 12 predicted proteins | sample LitLauG_LLR_2012_FD_187203 | JGI IMG/M metagenome (GOLD analysis project Ga0209698, IMG submission 187203) | Freshwater sediment microbial communities from Pennsylvania, USA - Little Laurel Run_MetaG_LLR_2012 (SPAdes) (version 2) | ecosystem: Environmental > Aquatic > Freshwater > Creek >... | reverse complement strand
GATGATCCGCTGCGCATTCACGGGCAGCGCGGCGAGCAGTGCGTTGCGGCGCTCGGGATCGAGTTCGCCAAAAATATCATCGAACAGCAGCAGCGGCGGTTCGCCAAAATGCCGTTCCAGCAACCGCGCTGCCCCGAGTTTCAGCGCGAGCACGAGCGTGCGCTGCTGGCCTTCGCTCGCGTCGTTGGTGCTCAGTGCGTTCAGGGAAAAAAGCACTTCATCGCGGTGCGGCCCGACGGTCGTCTGCCGCAGCCGCGCGTCCTCGCGCTGCGCGGCGGCGAGCGATGCCGCAAAGTCTTCGCCTTCGCCCGGCGCATATTCCAAACGGAACGATTCGCGTTTCCCACTGATGGCAAAGTGTGACGCATCAGCCTCGGCCATCAATTCACCGAGCAGATTCCGTCGCGTGGCACTCACATAGCTGCCGTGCTCGATGAGCGGCTGGTCAAACGCGGCAATCTCCCGCCAGCGCTGCAAAGGCTGCTTCAACAGATGATTCCGCAAGCGCAGCGTGTGTTCAAACGATCGCAGAGAAGCACGGTAGCCGGCATCGCGCTGCATGGCGACGAAGTCTAGGAAACGCCGCCTTTTCTCTGCCGAGCCGCGTACCAGTTCGATGTCGTCATTGCCGAACCATACCACGCGCGCGATTTGCAGCCACTCCTTCGCGTTCGTCTGTTCCACGCTGTCGAGCGCGAGCTTCTTGCGCTCCGTGCCGAAATAAAACTGCATGTGCCGCGCGCCATACCAGCCGTCAGTCACAAAGCCGCGCCGCCCATGCTGCACCACCCGCGCGAGCTGGTTAATGCGCGGCGATTGCAGCCGCAGCAAAATGCACGCGGCCTCGATCAGCGACGTCTTACCGTGCGCATTAGGACCGACGATGAAATTTGTCTCCGGCGCAAACTCCGTCTCGAACTGCTCGAAACAGCGGAAGTGACGAAGTGTGAGGCGGCCGAGCATGGCCGTTACCAAAAGCACGAATCGCGTGCCGCATGGGAGCGGAATCTTTTGCCTCAACCGCTTCCGCCTTGCGCCCCCGTGCGCGCAGCATAGCCTCCGCCGCCCACGAACATGGACAAGCTTCCCGGTTTCCGCGATTTTTACCCCGCCGACTGCGCACGGAGAAACTACGTGCTCGAAACATGGCGCGCCGTCGCGCGGCGCTACGGTTTCGTCGAATTCGACGGCCCGGTGATCGAGTCCACGGAACTTTACGAAAAGAAAAGCGGCGGCGAACTCGTCGGTCAGCTTTTCACCGTCGGCGTGACTGCAGAACCCGGCGCGATAAAGGGCGCGCTGCGCCCCGAAATGACGCCCACGCTCGCCCGCATGGTTGCCGCACGCGAGCGCGATTTCAAAAAGCCGCTCAAGTGGTTCTGCGTACCAAATTTCTTCCGCCACGAGCGCCAGCAACGCGGACGGCTGCGCGAGTTCTACCAACTCAACTGCGACATCATCGGCGAAGCCTCGCCCGCCGCGGACGCCGAACTGCTCGCGGTGCTGATCGATATGCTCCGCGCCTGCGGACTCACGAAAAAGGATTTCGTCGTGCGACTCTCCAGCCGCACGGCATGGCAGAAATTCTTCACCACAAACGCACGGCGTGCCGATGGTGCGGCGCTTACGGCGGACGATGAGTACGAATTTTTCCAAACCGTGGACAAAGCCGAGCGCGCTCCACATGAGAAGACCGCCGCCGCACTCGCAAAATTCGGCATGAGTGCCGACATGCTGCTCGCATTCATGCGCAGCAAAGAACCGACCGCGGAACTCGCGCCGATCCTCGACGACCTTCAGGCGCGCGGACTCGGCGCATTCGCCGAGGTGGACTACGCCATCGTGCGAGGACTCGCGTATTACACCGGTGTCGTCTTCGAGGTCTTTGACCGCGCCAAGAGCGAGCGCGCCCTCGCCGGCGGCGGACGGTACGATCGACTGCTCTCGCTGATGAGCGACGGCAAAGTGGACCTGCCCGCGCTTGGCTTCGGCATGGGCGATGTCGTGCTGCTGAATCTCCTCGACGAAATCCCCGCCGCAAAGGCGAAGCTCGATGCCTGGTGCGCCGCGCAGCATGCGTGCGACCTCTATGTCGTCATCGCAAAGGAGGAACTCCGCCCGCAGGCACTCGTACTCGTGCAGGAACTGCGCGACAACGGCAAGCGCGCGGATTTTGCACTCTCACCCGCAAAGGTCGGCAGGCAATTCCAAACAGCCGAACATCTCGGTGCGCGGCTCGCCGTCGTGGTCGGCGACGAATGGCCGCGCGTGAAAGTGAAAACGCTCGCAACGCGCGAAGAGCGCGAGGTGGGACGCGATGAGATATCGCGGCTCTGACAGCGCGGAGTTTGCGCTACTCCCCCGCGCCTTCGCGCCACTGGGCAAACTCCGCCGCCAGTTTCGCACTGACGCTCCGCGGGCCGAGCGGGCGGCCTTCGAGCGTGGCGACGGGCATCACGCCGATCCACGAGTTCGTCAGAAAAATCTCATCGGCGATCGTAGCATCCTCGCGGCGCAAGCGGCGCTCCTCGACTTTCCGCCGCTTGATGACCCACTCGCGAACAACACCCATCCTGCATCCCGAAACGGGCGATGGCGTGAGGATGCTTTCGCCTTGCACTACGAAGATGTTCGCACAGCACGTGGAGACGAGTTCGCCGAAGTCATTGCAGAGGAGCGCCTCGTCGAATTTGCGGGCGCGTGCCTGCGCGAGTGCGTCGGCGTTGAACCAGTAGTTTGCAGTCTTCAGCCCGCCGAACATCGGGCGGTAGAAATCGTCATGAAAAGTGAGCGACCAGCAGTCCCCGCGTTCGGGTTCGCGCGGCTCGACGAAGAGAAACACACGCGGCTGCGTGACCGGCGACGTGGGGCCGCCGTCGCCGGCGGTGACATAGATGCGAGCGAAGCCGTTGATCCCCACGCTCTCAAAAACGGCATCCGCCGCTGCGATCTCCATCTCGGGCATCGGAAAATCACGCACGGCACAGGCCGTGAGAATGCGCTGCCTGTGCTGCGGCCAGAATTCGATCACACCGTCCCACACGCGCATGCTCTCAAAGAGCGCCATGCCGTGCCGGAAACCGCGATCGGAAATCGGGACGCCTGCGGCGGGCTCGTACGCGCTGCCGTTCCAGAGCCACGCCTTCACTGCACGATCAGCTCGCGCGTGATGCCAAAACGCTCCAGCCGCTTGCGCAACGTCGCGCGTGTGATGCCGAGAAGCTTTGCGGCCTGCACCTGGTTACCGCGCGTCTGCCGCATCGCATGGACGGTGAATTCACGTTCCAGCCAAGGAAGCAGTTCGGTACTCGGATCGCTCTGCGCGACGCGGAGCAGTGCCTCGATGGCTTCCTCCTTTTGAATCGTGCCCGCAGGCGCGGCCTCGGCGTTGGCGATGCCGAGCGGGATGTCCTTTGGCAGCAGAATATCGCCGGTCGCGAGCACGCACGCGCGTTGGATGGTGTTCTCGAGCTCACGCACATTGCCGGGCCACGAGTGGCCTTCGAGCACGCGCACGGCTTCCTCACTGAGCTTGAGCCGCGGCAGATGTTTTTCCTCCGAGACGCGCTGCACGAAATACTCTGCAAGCAGCCGGATGTCCTCGATGCGCTGGCGCAGCGGCGGGAGCTGCACGCGCACGACATTGAGCCGATAGAAAAGATCTTCTCGGAAGTGCTTCGCCGCGACCTCGGCTTCGAGATTTTTGTTTGTCGCGGTGATGATGCGGACGTTGGTCTTCACGACGTCGTTGCCGCCGACGCGCGACAGCTCGCCGTCCTGCAAGACGCGGAGAATTTTTCCCTGCAGCGTGAGCGGCATGTCGCCGATTTCATCGAGAAAAAGTGTCGCACCGTTGCTCTGCTCGAAGCGTCCGATGCGCTGGCCTGTCGCGCCGGTGAACGCCCCCTTTTCATGGCCGAAAAGTTCGCTCTCCAGCAGTTGCTCGGGGATCGCCGCGCAGTTGATCGCGACGAAGCCCTTCGCGCTGCGGCTCGAATAGTGGTGGATGGCGCGCGCGACGAGCTCCTTGCCGGTGCCGCTTTCGCCCGTGATCATCACCGGCGCGTCCGAATGCGCGACGCGACCCACGAGTTTAAACACCTGCTGCATCGCCTCACTCTGACCGACGATGCTATCCTGATGCTGCTCGACGGTGAGTTGCGGGCGCGATGCGCGCGCGGCGCGCGTCTGGCGCTGTTCCTTGAGCGTCGCCTCGACGATGGCGCGGAAATTGAACGGCAGGCTTTCCTTTCGCAAAAAGTCGAATGCCCCGAGCTTCATCGCCTCAATGACAGCCTGCGTAGTGCCGTACTGGCTGACGAGCAGCACAAACGCATTCGAGTCGCGTTCGCGGATACGCGTGAGGAGTTCCTGGCCCGTGTACGGTTCGAGGTGCGTGTCCGCTATGACGAGATCGGGCGACTCGCGGTTGAAAATCGCGAGCGCTTCGTCCGAGCGGGTCGTCGAAAGGACGTGCAGTTCCGAGGCGGTGAGCTGCCTCACGGCCCATTTGAGAAAGTCGGTGTCGGGATCGACGACGAGGACGGTTTGGCCTTTGGACATTATTGGATTCCGCCGAAACGGCGCTCGCGTTTGTGGAACTCCGCGATGGCAGCGCGCAAGTCTTGTTTTCCAAAGTCGGGCCAGAACTTCGGCGTGATGTAAAACTCCGCGTAACTAAGCTGCCAGAGCAGGAAGTTCGAAAGGCGCATCTCACCGGACGTGCGGATGAGCAGGTCGGGATCAGGAATGTCCGCCGTGTAGAGACGGGAATGGATCGTCTCCGGCGTGATCGTCTCAGGGTCGAGACGGCCGGCGGCGGCATCCTTGCAAACCGAGCGGACGGCGTCGGTCAATTCCGCACGCGACGAATAATTCAGGGCGAGGACAAGCGTCGTTGCGGGGTTGTTCGCCGTCGCCGTGATCGTGTCGCCGAGTTTGCGGCGCGTGCTCTCGGGCAATTCCTCCGTGCGGCCAATGGTGTGGAGACGCACGCCGTTCTTCATCATCACCGGCAGTTCCTGGTCGAGAAAATGTTCGAGCAGCACCCACAGGCCGCTCACTTCCTCGCCGGGACGTTTCCAGTTTTCCGTTGAGAATGCGTAGAGCGTAAGAAACTCCACACCCTGCGCGACACACTCTTCCGTCACGGCGCGCACGGCCGCCGCGCCGCGTTCGTGGCCTTTCAGCCGGGGAAGCCCATGCTCACGCGCCCAGCGCCCGTTGCCATCCATGATGATGGCGATGTGCCGCGGTGCTTTCAGCGGCGCATTCGTTCTCTCGCGCTTCTCGGTGGCTTGGGCTTTGTGGCTCATCGTACCCGCAAATGCGGCGCGGAATTAAAGCACAATTGTCTGCTCGCGTCCCGGACCGACGCTCACGATGCTGAGCTTTGCACCGGAGAGTTTGGCGATGGCTTGCAAATATTTCCGGCACTTCGCCGGCAGGTCGTTCCACTTTTTCGCGGCGGTGGTGTCCTTCTGCCAGCCGTCGAATTCCTCGTAGACCGCCTCGCACTTCGCGAGCGTATCGAGGTCCGTCGGCGGGTATTCGAGCGTCTTGCGGCCAAGCTTGTAGGCAACGCAGACCTTGATGGTCTTCATCGTGTCGAGACCGTCCACATTCGTCACCGCGAGTTCGTCAATGCCGTTCAAAATCGCCGCGTAGTGCGTGCAGACAGCGTCGAACCATCCGCAACGGCGCGCACGTCCCGTCGTCGCACCGAATTCGCGTCCGAGGCCGTGCAGAAATTCGCCAAGCCCCTCATTTTCCGAAGGAAAAGGCCCTTCGCCGACGCGCGTAGTGTAAGCCTTCATTGTGCCCACGACCTTGTCTATGCGGTTCGGCGCGACACCCGAGCCAGTGCATGCACCGCCCGAGGTCGTGTTGGACGACGTGACATAAGGATATGTGCCGTGGTCAATGTCGAGGAACGTACCTTGCGCACCCTCGAAGAGCATCTGCTTCTTCGCGGTGACCGCTTTGTGAAGATAGACGACCGTGTTGCCGAGAAAAGGCGCAATGATTTTCGCCGCCGCCAGATATTCGACTGTCGTCTTGCGAAAATCGAGTGGTGCAACGCCAAGCATCTTGAGTTGCACATTGCCGTCGGTGAGCCGCACCTTCAGCCGCTCGGAGAAACGGGCCGGTTCGAGCAAATCGCCCGTGCGGAGACCGACGCGCGACGCCTTGTCGCTGTAAGTCGGACCGATACCGCGCCCGGTCGTGCCAATCTTGCCCTTGCCCTTTGCGATCTCGCGGGCGCGGTCCAGCGCGCGATGGTGCGGGAGCGTGAGGTGTGCACAGTCGGAGATGAGCAGGTTGTCCTTCGTCACGCGGATGCCCTGCTTGCGCAAGCCCTCGATTTCCTCGGCGAGCGACATGGCGTCAATGACGACGCCATTACCGATCACGCACATCGTGCCGCGGCGCAGGATGCCGCTCGGAATGAGATGCAGAACGTATTTTTTCCCGCCGACGATGACGGTATGGCCCGCGTTGTTACCGCCTTGCGAACGAACAACGAGGTCCACTTTTTCGGTGAGGAAATCAATAATCTTGCCTTTGCCTTCGTCGCCCCATTGGGCGCCGACGAGGATGGTGTTGGCCATGTTTGGTGTGTGTTGCGTTGCGTGTTCAAAACCCAAGGTCTGGCCTTGGGGCCGCGGAGACTAGCGCCCGCGCGATGTCCGGCAAGGCGGAAACCGATTGCGTCCCGCACGCGCATCCTTCATTTCGCAGCGCATCATGGCTGACCGTTCGCTGCTCTCGACAAAATCCATCGCACCGCAAGACCGCCTCATCTTCGCACTCGACGTGCCGACAAAGGCGGATGCGCTCGCATGGATTGACCGGCTCGGCGACACGGTAACTTTCTACAAACTCGGCCTCGAATTCTGCATGAGCGGGCAATATTTTGAGGTTCTCGACGAACTGAAGGCGAGTGGGAAAAAGGTATTCGCCGATTTGAAATTCTACGACGTGCCCGCGACCGTGCGCGGCGCTGTGGCGAGCCTCGCACGCTGCGGCGTGTATTGCTGCACGCTGCACGGCGTGTCGTCCATCTACACCGGTGCGGTGCCGGTGCGCGGTGCGATGAAGCTGCTCGCGGTGACGGTGCTCACGAGCCTCGATGCGAGTGACATCGCGGAACTCGGCTGGAGCGGCACGGTCGGGGATCTCGTGTCCATGCGCGCGCGCCGCGCAGTGGAGGCGGGGATTGATGGACTCATCTGCTCCGGCCAGGAGGCGTCGCGCCTGCGCCGCGAACTCGGCCACGGTCCGCTCATCATCACGCCGGGAATCCGCGCCGCAAACGAGCGGGGGAACGATGATCAAAAACGCACGATGTCGCTGGAGGAGGCATTCCTCGCCGGAGCGGACCACATCGTCGTCGGCCGGCCGATCCGCAATGTGCCCGACCCGCGTGGCGCCGCACAGGCGATGCAGGACGAAATCGCGCGGCTGTTTGACCATAGCGATTGAACGACAGTCCACGCGATGATGGACAACGCGCCAGCCGCGCTGTTTAACGGCGGAATGACCCGCCGAACCTTCCTCCTCACTACCATGCTGGCCACCTCACTTCCCGCCTTCGCAGGTGACTCGGACATGCGCCTTTTTGAAATGCGCACTTACTACGCCGCACCCGGCAAACTCGATGATCTGCTCGCGCGCTTCCGCAACCACACGGTAAAGCTTTTTGAAAAGCACGGCATCACGAACATTGGCTACTGGGTGCCGATCGAGAACAAGGACAACAAGCTCGTGTACGTTATCGCATTTCCAAATCGCGAGGCGCGCGAGGGTTCGGACGGATCGTGGAAGGCCTTCGGCAAGGATCCCGAGTGGCAGGAGGCCCGCAAGGCTTCCGAAGCAAACGGCAAACTTGTGGAAAAAGTGGATTCGGTATTCCTGAGTGCGACGAGCTTTTCGCCGGCGATTCACCCGTCCGTCGCCGAGTCGCGAGTGTTTGAGTTGCGCACCTACACGACGACACCCGGCAATCTCGGCCGGCTACAGTCGCGCTTCCGTGATCACACGATCGCGTTTTTCACGAAGCACGGGATGACGAACCTCTTTTACTGGACGCCTATGGCCGACCAAAAGGGTGCGGACAACACACTTGTATACATGCTTGCACACAAGGACGAGGCGGCTGCGAAGGCATCGTTCGCTGCGTTCCGGGCGGATCCGGCGTGGATCGCGGCGAAGGAGGCGAGTGAAAAGGACGGCGGCGGATCGCTCACGGTGCCGGAAGGCGTGAAGTCGGAGTTTTTGAAAGCGGCGGATTTTTCACCGACGCGTTAGGCGCGTTTGCGCTACCATATACGCGGGCTTAACTTCCGACACAATCCCGTGAACATTCAGCGCCCGATGCTGTCCCCGGACGACCAGCGCAAGCTGGACGAACTGCATGCGCGCTTCAGCCGGCTGCGGCGCTACTACGTCGGGTATCCATGCAATGAGGACTTCGACTTTTCGGAACTGTTGCGGTTCTTCGAGTTTGCGGTCAACAATGTCGGCGATCCGTTCGGCGGGTCGAACATTCCGCTGAATACGCACGAGTTCGAGCGTGAGGTGTTGGCGGATTTTGCAGAGTTCACGCATGCGCCGAAGGAAGGCTGGTGGGGCTACGTGACGAGCGGCGGCACGGAGGGAAACATGTACGGACTCTACGTGGCACGGGAGCTTTTCCCCGAGGGCATCTGCTATTTTTCCGAGGACACGCACTACTCGGTGGCGAAGGTGCTCCGGCTCCAGCACACGCGGAACATCATGCTGAAAAGCCAGCCGAACGGCGAACTGGACTACGCCGACCTGCGCGAGACGCTGCGTATCCACCGCGACGTGCCGCCGATCATTTTTGCAAACATCGGCACAACGATGAAGGGCGCGGTGGACAACCTCGCGACGATCCGCGCCGTGCTCGACGATCTCGCAATCACGAACGCCTACATCCACGCGGATGCGGCGCTGAGCGGCATGATCCTGCCGTTTGTGGAAAAGCCGCAGCCTTGGGATTTCGCGGCGGGCGCGGACAGCATCGCGATCTCCGGGCACAAGATGCTCGGCTCGCCGCTGCCGAGCGGTGTGGTGCTCGCACGGAAGTCACACGTGGATCGCATCGCGCGGAGCATCGAATACATTGGCGCGCTCGACACGACGATCGCGGGCTCACGCAGCGCGTTCGGGCCGCTCTTCCTGTGGTACCGGCTGCGCACCCTCGGACGCAAGGGCATCACCGCGATGGTGCGCCGCAGCCTCGAATGTGCGGCCTACTCTGTCGAGGTGCTGCGCGAGCAGGACGTTGACGCATGGCGCAACGAAAACTCCGTGACCGTCGTCTTTCCGCGCCCGCCGGAAGCGGTGATGAAAAAGTGGATCCTCGCGCCGCGCCGGGGCATCGGCCATCTGATCACGATGCCACACGTGACGAAGGACATCATTGATGAGTTCGCCGCGGATTTCGCGGCGGCGCTCGCGGCGGCAAAAAAATCGCGCATTCCATGAAACAGCTCACCGTTCTCGTTCCGAACAAGCCGGGCCAGTTTGCCATCATCACCGAGAAGCTTGCGGAGCGCTCGGTGAACATCGAATCCTTCGACGTGGAGAGCCACGGCGAGGACGGGCTGATCGTGCTGATGGTGGACCGTTACGACGAAGCGCTCCGCGCGCTGCGGGACGCGGGCTACCGCGCGATCACGCAGGACACTTTGCTCATCCGGCTCGAGGACAAGCCCGGCGCACTTGCGAAAATCGCAGTGCGACTGAAGGACGCCGGGCTGGATCTTCGCTCGATGCACATCGTCCGCCGGAGCGGCGAATTCAGCATCGTGAGCCTCGTCGCCAGCGACAACGCCCGCGCCGGAGCGGTGCTGCGCGACGTGCTCATCGGTGAGCCTCCGGCGTGAAAGGACATCCGGCGCAGCGCCATTGCAGAACGGCAGGGCACTTGCTATACGGGTGGACTTTCCAAGCCGCGACCAGCCCAACGAATGCCAACCTACGAATACGAGTGCGATAAATGCAAGGGTGCCTTTGAGTGCGTGCAGTCCATGAAGGACGAGCCGTTCAAGACGTGCCCGAGGGATCTATGCCGAATGAAAAAATGGGGCAAGGGCCGTGTCCGGCGGCTCATGGGCACTGGTGCCGGGTTGATTTTCAAAGGCTCGGGCTTTTACATCACCGATTATCGCTCGGAGGGGTACAAGACCGCAGCGAAAAAGGATTCCGCCGAGTCCGCACCCGCCAAACCTGCTGAAAGCAAACCAGCGGAAAGCAAACCAGCCAAGGCGACTCCGAAGACCCCCGCCAAGGAAAACTGAGCCAAACCGCAGCAGCCTCCCTTTTTATGCACAAGACCGACCCTCGCAAACTTGTCTGCACCGCGTGCCAATACGAAAATGAGATCGAACGCGTTTATTGCCACAACTGCGGCGAAAAACTCGATCGTTCCCTGCTGCCACAACTCGATGAGACAAAATCTGCTGAAGAAATGGCGAAGACCGGCAAAAAGGTGAAACAGATGATGAACCCGAACCGGTTCGCATGGGTGCGCACCCTCAAGACCTTCGTGATGATCGAGGTTTTTGCAGCGTTCATCGCGGCTGGTTTCCTCGCCACGCAGGCCCCGGAAAATGTGACGTCTGGCAAAACGGACCACTCCCCGGACCTTGAAGCAGCGAACAAAGTTTCGGACTTGTGGACCGGAATGATGAGCACCCAACCCGCAGTATCCGTTACGCTTAAGGAATCCGACATCAATTACTATCTCCAACGTGTCGTGAAAGGCAGCGAAGGCCCGCTCGGGATCAAGTTCGTGAGAGCCTTTGTGCATCTGGAGCCGGGCCTCGTCACACTGGTGACCCAGCGCAACGCGTGGGGTCTGCCGATCTACAGCAGCGCCACGTTCAGGCCCGTGCTCATGGACGGAAAATGGAGCGACGATGTCCAGCGGATCGCATTCGGGCGGCTCACGATTCCGGCAAACTTCGCGAAGCCGACGAAGCTCGACGCGCTCGTTCAGGGCGCGCTTGCCAAGGTTTTTGAAAAGGAGATCAAACAGCTCGAACGCGTCGAAAAAATCGAAGTCGGCGAAAGCGTGATCTCATTCGCAACAAAACCCGCGCAATGACGCCGAGCCCGATGAAGGGCCGCCCCATCATTTTTCTCCTCGCGCTGCTGTCGGTGACGGCGGCGTGTTTCGCAGTGGATCTGCGGCACCGGAGCGTGAGCAACTCCGGGCAATTCGTGATCTACTGCGATGATCGCGACGTGCGCGGACGCGTCGTCAGTTTTGTCGAGGAAGTCAAAAGCGAACTGCTCCGGATGCTGCGCGAGAACGACGACTGGAAATTTCCGATCGTCATCAGCATCGAACCCGCTCCCGACCCGCAAACGCAGTCCGCGCCCGTGACCATCACGCTCGTGAACACCGTCGCGGGGCCGAAGGTGGATGTCGCGGTGCACATCGGCGATGACCCGTCGAGGATTTTCCTGCAGCGGCACATCGTCCATGTGCTGCTGCTGGAGATGGCGTACCGGGAGCGCCCGCCGATCAAGGGAGGCGAGCATTTCGCGCATCCGCCGTGGTGGCTCACGGAAGGATTGCTCCAGGGCATCCGTGCGCACGCGGGCATGAGGGATCCCGATGTGTTCAAGAGCATCGTGGACACCGAAAAGTTGCCGTCGCTGGAAAAACTTCTCGGCCAGCCACCGTTGCGACTCGACACGGCGGCAGGCGCGGTGGACCGGGCCAGCGCATTCGCGCTCACCGAGGCTTTGCTGCAGTTGCCCGCGGGACCGGCGAATCTTGGACGCTTCATCCGCGCATGGCCGGATGCTGGCGGTGATCCGCTCACACTGCTCGCCAAACATTTTCCGGTCCTCGGCGAGTCATCGCAGAGCCTCGCAAAATGGTGGACGCTCCAGCTTGCCACGCTCGGCAAATCCGAGACATTGCGCGGCCTCAGCCCCGAGGAAGCGGACGCGGAACTCACAGCCTTGCTCACCTTCGAAATCACCGCTGGAAAACCGCCGCGCAGCGAGCGTTTTAAACTGGGGGATTTTGAAAAATACAACAGGCTCCCCGGAGCACGCCCGGCGCTGCGACTCGCGCAGGTGAAGATCGTCACCCTCAGCAGCAGGGCACACATTCTCTTCCGCCCCATCCTTGCGGAATACGAGGAAGTGTGCGGGCTCCTGGCCGGCGGCAAGACCAAGGGAATCGCCGAACGGCTCGCGAGAATCGAGCGGTTCCGGGGCTCCGTGCTGCAACGTGCCGGCATGATCACCGACTACCTGAACTGGTATGAAGCCACGCAGACGCCGGGGAGCACCGGGGAATTCGACAGGTATCTGCGCGCCGCCGAGGCTCTCGAAATGAAGCAGCCCATCGTGCCGGTGGACCCGAAAATCGCAGACTATCTCGACTCGCTGGAGCAGGAATTTGCGCCCCTGCGGCCGAACATGATTCCCGGCACGGAAGCCACCGGAAACGCGGGACGGTAGTTCACCGCGCGCGGCTAATGCAGCGTTCCCGTCTGATAGTCCAGCACGCTGCGGCGGATGAGGTATTCGTAGCGCGCATTCGTATAGGTGATCTCCGCGGACGTGAGGCCGAGCTGGGCCTGGCTCAGCTCGACGATGGAAGTGGTGCCCACGTCGTAGCGCGCCTGCGCGAGTTCGAGGGACTTGCGGGATTGCTCAAGCAGCTTGGCGGCGATGCTGATGCGTTCCTGCGCATTTTTCGCGGCGAGCCAGGCGAGACGCACGTCGCGCATGGCGTTGTTTTCCTCGTCGAGCAGCGTGGCGCCAGCGGCTTTCGCGCGGAGTTCGGCCTCCTTGCGGCGCGCGGTGTTGTATCCGCCGGAGAAAAACGGGAAACTCATCACGAATCCCGCGGCGGCGTAATTCTGGTTCAGCGTGCTGTCGCGCCACGGGAGCACGCCGGCGGTGCCCTGCATGGAGAGGGACGGGTGGTTCAGCGCGGCCTCGGCCTTTGCAAACTCCTCCGCGCTGACGTGCTCGAGGCGCAGGCGCTGGAGGTCGGGGCGGTTCTCGACGGCGAGCGACATGAGCGGAGCGGCACTGGCGGGCAGCATGCCGGGTGCGGGCGTGTCCACGAGGAGGAATGTGGCGGTCTCGGGGCGGCCGATGACCGCGGCGAGCGTGGCAAAGGAGGACTTGAGATCGTTCTGCGCCTTGGATTCGAGGAGCAGGGCCTGCTGGTAGTCCACCTCGGCGAAGCTGGCGTCGAGTTCGGACTTGAGCTTGTTTTTCGCGAGCGTGCCGGTGAGGTCGCGGAGGAGCTTGCGGGTCTTCACGGTGCTTTCGGCCACGGCGAGGAGCGCCTTGGCCTGCAACGAATCCAGATAGGCGCCGTCCACCTGCAGGAGGAGCTGCTCGCGCGCGGCCTCGGTATTCCGATCCTCGGCCGCGGACTTGAGCTTGGAGCTTTTTGCAAGATGCCATGTGCGCCCGAAGTCGGTGATGAGCTGGGTGACAATGACCGAGGCCGATGCGTGATCAAGGACCGAAGAAACGGGCAGCGTGCCGGAGACGACGCGCGTGTTTTTGGGATCGCTGGCACCGGCTGCACCGAGGTAACCGTTGATCGTCGGAAAGTACGCGGCCTGCGCCTGACGCACGGCCTGTTTCGACGCGAGGAGTTGCATCTCGGCGACGGTGATCTTCGGGTGTTCC
>Ga0209698_10005480_pt1 | contig 13707 bp, 15 predicted proteins | sample LitLauG_LLR_2012_FD_187203 | JGI IMG/M metagenome (GOLD analysis project Ga0209698, IMG submission 187203) | Freshwater sediment microbial communities from Pennsylvania, USA - Little Laurel Run_MetaG_LLR_2012 (SPAdes) (version 2) | ecosystem: Environmental > Aquatic > Freshwater > Creek >... | reverse complement strand
GATCGCGGCGATGGAGCGCCCCCCGGATCGTAGCCGGCAATTCTTGAAGGTGGGGTGGAGCTTCATTTCACCCTCGGCGAACTCAAGTCCGCTGCCTTCTGATCGTCCCCGTGAATCACCCCGTCGTCTTCTGCGTAGAACGACCGGTGTTCCTGATCCAGTTGTTTGGGAGTCATGGTCAGCACGAAGCCGTCCTTCTGGGAGTGAAATCCAACCGTGTAGTCGCCGCGCTCGGTGCTGTGCGCCATCCGCTTGGTAAACGATCCCGTCCCCGCCAACCCTTCCAGGGAGTCCGCGAATTTGTCGTGCCGTTTCTTGTACTCCCGTTGCGCCCGGAGCACCACCCGCATGTAGCCCAGCGCCTGCGCTTCCGATTCCGACCGTGCCGGATCACCGGAAAACTTCGGCTGATACGGAGTCGGGGCTTGAGGGGGCGCCTGCGCTTGGCCTACGGCTAATCCAGCACCGATGATCCCTACCACCAAAATTAATGCGCCTAACCGACAGAGCGTTCTTCGATTCACCATGAAGGCCTCCTGGAAAGCCCCTGGGCGGGGTTACCGCCGTAATTTGTCTTCGTCACCAATGATTCCAATTCCCCGTTGGTTCAGGCAATCTGGAACAGGATGCAATCCTAACAGGGAAACCTTAATGAAAGCTGCAGTTGCCAGAAAGCCGCTGATTCGTGTCGCCGTAGTGGAAAGCGATCCGCTGCGGTTTGTTGGATTCCGGGCCCTTTTTGATTCCGAGCCAGATTTGGAATTGGTCTCCGCCTCGCTGCCTGAACTCGGGCAGCTTCCCAACGTCGATCTGATCCTGCTGGGCAATCGCAGCGGGCAGAACTTGTTCGACATTATGGCCAGCCTGAAAGCGGTCCGGCCCGATCTCCGCATCATTGTCACTGGCTCCGGTATGGACGATGAAACCGTCCTGAAGGCGATTGCTTCGGGCGCCAAGGGCTACGTGGACGAAGCGGCTTCGGCCACCGAGTTCGTGCAGGCTTTACGCATCGTAAATCAGGGCTCGGTATGGGCCCCACGCCGCGTGCTCTCTACCTTCATCGAACGCGTCACTGCTTCCCCTGGACGCATCTTCCCGGCGGGCCGGGTCACCTTCACCGACCGCGAAAAGGAAGTTCTCGAGATGCTGGTTGCGGGCCGTTCCAATAAAGAGATCGGCTCCGCCCTCGGCATCGAAGAACGCACGGTCAAGGCGCACGTCGCCAAGCTGATGCGTAAGGTCGGTGTGCAGAACCGCATCGCCCTCTCGGTTCACGCTATTACGCACTCGCTCGTGACCGCAAAGTAAGGCTGCAAGGTTCCACAGTTTCAAGGTTCCAATGTGAGCCCCGGTAGAATCCGGGGCTTTTCCTTGCAACGTTGAAACTCTGAAACCTTGAAACCTGCCAACCCACCCCTCGTTACCCTAGTACAGTGACCTCGGTAATCTTGTCCGCTTTCGGCACCTGGCGCATACTCCTCTCACCTACCACAGAACCTGGGAGACGGGGTTGGGAGTGGAGATTAGGGTCGCCACTGTCAGCCCCGATTTTTTTGCCCGCTCGCCGCTCACTCTCCCTGATCACCGCCCCAGTTCTCTTCACCGTCCTCCCCGCATCTAATAGAATCAGAAAAGCCTATAGAATGAACATATCCCGATCTCCCAAGTGAGGCTTATGCGAAAACCCCTCGTGCTGTGCCTGTTAGTTTGTTGGATGATGACCGTCGTCTTCGCGCAAACCCAAGATTCAAAAGACAATTCCAAAGCGGCGGGGAGCGCCCCAGCGGCCGGAACCGCGCCTGACCAAGCCCAAGCGGCCCAAGAAGCCAAAGACAATTCCAAAGCGGTAGACCGTGTCGAAGCGGCTGGAACCGTGCTCGACGAAATCCAGGCCGCACCCGACAACCGAATTCCCGAAGAAGTCCTAGGCTCGGCAGAGTGCGTGGCCGTGGTCCCGTCCATGATCAAGGGCGGTTTCATCTTTGGAGCCCGCTACGGTCGTGGCGTCGCCAGCTGTCGCACGGAAAAGGGCTGGAGCGCGCCTGCCTTCTTCACCGTCGGCGGTGGAAGCTTTGGATTGCAGATCGGCGGCCAGGCCGTGGACCTGGTCATGCTGATCATGAACAAGAACGGCATGGATCACCTGTTGTCCAGCCAGTTCAAGCTGGGAGCCGATGCCAGCGCCGCCGCCGGCCCGGTCGGCCGCCATGCCTCCGCCGACACCGATTGGAAGATGCGGGCCGAGGTTCTGACCTACTCCCGCGCCCGCGGCCTGTTTGCAGGACTCGAACTCGTCGGCGCCGTCATCAAGCAGGATAAAGACAGCACCCGGGATTTCTACGGACGGATGGTCCCGTTCAAGACCTCGCTCCGGGGAAACATCGAGGCACCCCAATCGGCCTACCCGTTTCTGAATACCGTGGCCAAGTGGGCAAAAGAAGCCGAAAAGAACTAGAGCGTAGCGCCGGCACCTTACCGGCTGTCCCGAGGGCGACCCCGCCCTCGGTGACGGGACCGGAGATCCGGCGCTACTTCCAAGTCGCTTGCAGTTTCAGTCAACCCCGAACTCCCGCATCGTGCGCCATCGTCTCGAATACGCAATCGTCTGGCTGTGGGTCAAAACTGTCGGCCGGCTTCCCCGTCCCCTCGCAAGGGCCAAGGGAATCGCTCTCGGCCTGATCGTGTACCTGCTGCACGGGCGCCTGCGTCGCGTCGGCATGCGCAACCTCAAACTCGCGTTCCCTGAGATGAGCCCTGGGCAGCGCCACCGCATCCTGCGCGGCGTCTTCGTTTCCCTCGGCCGCCAGCTCGCAGAAGTGTGCCTCTTCCCGGGCTACACGCGCGAAAACGTCTCTCGCATTGTGGTGTACGACGGGTTCGAGAATTTCGAGCGCGCCTACGCCCGCGGCAAAGGCGTTTTGTTCCTGACTGCGCACCTGGGAGCGTGGGAACTCTCCGCCTTCGCTCATTCGCTCCAGGGACATCCTCTCTCGATCGTCATGCGCTCGCTCGACAATCCTTACGTCGACAAGCTCATCCAAAGCTACCGAACCATGCACGGCAACCGCACGGTCGACAAAGACGATTTCATTCGCGGCCTGCTGCAGGCCATGCGCGCCGGCCAGACCGTCGGCATCCTCATGGATACGAACATGACCCCGCCGCAAGGCGTCTTCGTCGATTTCTTCGGAATTCCAGCCTGCACGGCGAGCGGACTCGCGCGCATCGCCCTGCGCACCGATGCCGCCGTAGTCCCGGGCTTCACTGTCTGGGATGCGAAATTGCGCAAGTACATCTTGCGTTTTGACCCCGCCGTCGAATTGGTGCGCACTGGCGACCTCCAGGCCGACATCGTCGCCAACACTGCAAAGTTCACCCAGGTCGTCGAAGACTTCGTGCGCCGCTATCCCGACCAGTGGCTCTGGGTCCATCGCCGCTGGAAAACCAGGCCCGAAGGCCAGCCCCCGTTGTATTAGTTAGATGGAGCGACGGGCGCCCTCGCCCGTCCAGCCGAGCGCAGCTCGGCAGTTGCCGCGAGTGGCAGCGGCCTCCGCGTTGTACACACCCGCCTCGGAAAGCGACAATAAGGAACCATGAAGCAAACCCTGCGCGATCTCGCCGAAAAGCTCGGCTGCCGCCTCCTAGGAGACAACTCCGTTACCGTCGCCCGCGTCTCTAGCCTCGAATCCGCCCATGCCGAAAGCATCGTCTTCGTCGAGGACGCAAAGCATCTCGATGCCGCTCTGGCCTCCCGGGCCGCCGCCATCATTGCCGGAGACTTCGCGGGTGCCCCACTCATCGCGTCCTTTGCGATGAGTGGGCCGCACAAACCCATCCTGATCGCGAGCCAGCCCCGCCTGGCCTTCGCCCGGGCCGCCAAGTTGCTCCGCGACCCGCAGAATCGCGAAAGTGACATCCACCCATCGTCAATCGTCCCCCCATCGACACATTTCGGGAATAGCGTTTCCGTTGGTCCCCGCGCCGTCCTCGGCAGAGATGTCAGGATTGGCGAAGGAACCACTGTAGGTGCGGGTTGCATAGTCGGCGACCACGTAGAAATTGGGGCCCATTGCCGTCTTGACGCCCACGTGATCGTTTACTCCGGCACAAGCCTCGGCGATCGCGTGGTCGTGCAGGCAGGTGCGGTCCTCGGCAGTGAAGGATTCGGCTACGTGCGAGATTCCGACACCGGCCGCTATGAGCAATTCCCGCAGGTGGGAACCCTTGTCATTGAAGACGACGTGGAGATCGGAGCCAACGCAACGGTGGATCGCGGCGCGCTCGACGAGACCCGCATCCGCCGTGGCACGAAAATCGACAACCTCGTGCACGTCGGCCACAATGTCCAGATCGGCCAGGACGTCGTGATTGCAGCGCAGACCGGCCTCTCCGGCAGCGCGGTCGTTGAAGATAACGTCGTCATTGGTGGACAGGTTGGCATCGCCGACCACGTGCGCATCGAAGCAGGCGCGATCCTGGGCGCACAAAGCGGCATCCCAACTAAGAAAGTGATTCGCGGCAAAGGAGTCGTATTCTGGGGAACCCCCGCGCGCCCGATCCGGGAGTATCTTAAGGAATTGGCGTTTCTGTCGCGAGCAGCAAGGAAAGAACGTCAGTAGTGAAACTGAACCAGTGGAGCGACGGGCGTCCCCGCCCGTCCTTGCAGAAATTGGCGATCCTTATGGAAGCGCGACCCAATGTGTCGAACCGGAGCTTAGAGCTAACGGCTAAAGGCTAAGAACTGACTTCATGCCCATCCTCGTCATCGGCGGACACTCCCGAAGCGTCGGCAAAACCAGCGTCGTCGCCGGCCTCATCTCCGCGCTGCCGGATCGCCATTGGACCGCGCTCAAAATCACGCAATACGGACACGGCGTCTGCTCGGCCAACGGCGAAGCCTGCGACTGCGCGACCGACGATCACACCTTCGCAGTCTCCGAAGAAAAAAACCGCTCCGGCCAATCCGACACGTCCCGCTTCCTGCTGGCTGGAGCCGCGCACTCCTGGTGGGTCCGCACCCAGCAAGGACGCCTCGCCGAGGCCATGCCCCGTATCCGCCAAATCTTGGCCGGGGAGGAAAACGCGATCATCGAATCGAACAGCATTCTTCGTTTTCTGAAACCCGATCTCTACCTGACCGTGCTCGACCCGGCAACCGCCGACTTCAAAGCCTCCGCGCAGACCTTCCTCGACCGCGCCGATGCCGTGTTGCTGCACTCCGTCGAAAACTCCTCTGGCCCGGCCTGGGAGCGAGTCTCGCTGAAACCAGTAATCGATCGCCCGATGTTTGAGATCCGGCCACCGAGTTATGTGACACCAGAAGTCGTCGAATTCGTTCGCAATCGTCTGAGTACTTCCTAGGCTCTTCTCTGTGTCCTCTGTGGTAAACAAGTTGCTCATCCTGCATACATCGCAATCACCTTCTCAATCGCCCGTCGGCACACGGCGCAAAACGCGTGATACCGCGTGAACATGATGCAGTCCACTTCAGGCCGGTAATAGCCCTTCGCCTCGTAGTTCGCCCCCTCGAACGCTCCAACTCTGCCGGCGTTCTTCTGAGAGCCCAGCAGGGCATCTTCTTTCTCGCGCTCTCTGCGGAAGAGTGCGTTCATCTCCGCTTCGGGCTTCCCGGCCGCTCGCAATTCTCTGCGCTGCTTTTGGATGTCCTGTTCGAAGCGCTCGAATTCCTCTTTGTCCCAAGGGGTAGGAAGGGGCGTGCCGGCCGCCACCAGATCTTTCCACTTCATATTTGCCGGATCGAGGAGGGCGGTCACGTTCGGCTCCCAGGGCTCGGTCTTCTTCTCTGGCGAAAGATACGCCACGTCGGACGTGTAATATTCATCGGCCAGGGCGGCGAACTGGTGGCCAAATTCATGCACCGCCGTATACCCCGCCCACTGATTGTCGATTGCCACCGTGGCGTACTGGTTGAAGATTCCGCCGCCACCGTAAGTCTCGCCATTTACCAGAATCTCGACGAACTCATAGGGCGCGAACGACGCCACATCGCGCAGCGCCCGGTTCTCCATGGTCAGCACGTAGCGCTCCGACCCGAACGCATCGTAAGAAGCCCCCACCGGCGACCGCCGGTATATTCCGGTCGAGGGTCGCGAGACGCCCGACTCCTCCGCCGCCGGACACAACCCCCACAGATTGAAATCTTTCCGGTGTTCGCGAAACGGGGACACTGCAAACAGCATCTCCATGAAGCGCCGCGCGTCCCTCTCAAACTTTTTTCTCTTGCCCGCCGTGTAACCGTCCCCCAGCACCAGCAGATCCACCTTCATCGCCGGGTCTCCCATCTTCTGCAGTTCGATCAGCTTTCCCGGCGAAGGCGGACGTGCCCGGTCCACAAACTTGTCATTCGGGTCAACGGTAGTCTTCCAAACCTCCCGAAAGCTGTCTCCGGCGCGCTCTTGGAGCGACACCTCAACCAGATCCGCGGGCATCGGGAACCGCAGCGATTCCGAGAACGTGCGATTGGCATGCAGCGCCTCATCGGTCGTCTTCCATTCTCCAAATACGGAATTAAATCCGCGCGAGTAGACCAGCTTCCCGCTTCCCTTCTCCCGCACTTCAAACCGGTAGCCACCCAATTGACTATCATCGATCGCTTTCGCCGGATTTCCCGGCCACTCCAGTGGTTCCAGTACCACGCGATCCAGGCTGAACCACTCTTGCTGGGAATTTCCAGAGTGGTAGTAGTCAACGCGCAGCGTACGCGGCGCCGCAACGCAGAAAAAGGAACACAGCAGAAGAACAATGATGCCGGATGTTCGTTTCATGCGGGAGATTGTACGCTTAACCCCGTCTGGCGGACTCTGGAATCAGTGTGATTGTACGGCTGTTGCCGTGGCCCGAATCTAGGCGACAGTTTGCGAGACTCCTGCCAGGAACGCCTGCTTGCGCTGTTCCAGCCAGCCCAGCCACTCCTGCATTCCATCGCCCTTCAAGCAGGACACTCGGACCACTTCCATCTCGGCATGCACGCGCCGCGCATTCTCAATGGCGAGGCCCGCATCGAACGGGACATACGGTAACAGGTCAGTCTTGGTCAGAACCATCAGTTCCGACTTGAAGAAAATCGACGGATACTTCAACGGCTTGTCTTCACCCTCGGTCACGCTGAGCAAAACTATTTTTGCCGATTCGCCAAGATCATAGCTCGACGGGCACACCAGGTTCCCGACATTCTCCACGATCAGCAGGTCGAGTTCTTCAAGGTCCCAATCCGCAATGTGCTTCTCGATCATGCGGGCATCGAGATGACACGTGCCGCCTGTAGTGATCTGCTTGACGGGAAACCCGTAACGCTTCAGCCGGTTGGCATCGTTTTCGGTCTGAAGATCGCCGGTAAGAACGGCGACCCGCTCGGTGGGCGAAAAACTCTCCAGCGTCTTTTCCAGCAACGTAGTCTTGCCCGATCCCGGAGAGCTGATGAGGTTCACCGCCAGCACACGGTGCTCGCGGAAACGCTCGCGCAACTCGGCCGCTACGCGCGCATTCTCATTCAGGACTTTTCCTTCCAGCGGCACACGGTTCATCTTCTTCCACCTCCAGGTAGGCAAACTCGATCTCGTCCCCACTGATGCATTTCGCGTTCATGCCTCCGCAACCGGGACACAACAGTTCGAAATTCCGCACCTCAAACTCGCAGCTGCAGTCGCGGCAGCGGCCGCGTGGCGCACGGTACTCGACGTCGAGCACGAGACCGGCAAGCGGGGTATCGAGGGTCAAAGCCTCAAACGCAAAGCTCAGCGCATCCGGATCCACTCCCGCCAGCTCACCAATGCGCACCCCAACCTTCACCGCACGGTTTCCGGGCCGCCGGTGCAACTCTTTCGCCACCCCATCGAGGACCGAATTGGCAATTCCCATTTCGTGCATACGTTCTCAACAGCTCGCCGTGACAGGCGGGTTCGTACACGTGGGTTCGTATCAGGGCATGCCTTCAGGCATGCCGAAATTGCCGCAGGACAAACGCCTTTAGGCGCTGCATTCCCGAAATCGTCTTGCACTGCAATCCGTCAGCAAATGCGCGGCAACTGGTCGCCCGTCAGCATGTCCACGATGCGACTGGTGCCGAGCGAAGTCCGAATGGTCACCATCGGCGAAGCCGCCTCCATCACCGTGCCGACCAGTTGCGCATTCCTTCCCAACGGGTTACCCCGCATGGCGCGAAGCAAGACATCGGCCGCCTCCGGCGCGACAATCGCAATCAGCTTGCCCTCGTTGGCCACGTACAGCGGATCCAGCCCCAGCATTTCGCACGCCCCGCGCACTTCCTCGCGAATAGGAATCGCGCTCTCTTCGAGGCGAATGCCCACCCGCGACTGCTCTGCAATCTCATTCAACGTGCTCGACACGCCGCCCCGCGTCGGATCGCGCATGCAGCGAATCTCGCGGCTGGCTTTCAGCATGTCGGCCACTAGGTTGTGCAGCGCCGCGCTGTCGCTCTCCACCGGACACTCGAACTCCAGCCCCTCGCGCTGCGCCAGGATGGCGATGCCATGCTCGCCGATCGAGCCGCTCAGCAAAACCTTGTCTCCCGGCCGCGCGCGATCGGCCGACAATTCGAGCCCGTCCGCCACCACTCCAATCCCGGTCGTATTGATGAACAGTTCGTCGCCGCTCCCCCTTTCGACGACCTTCGTGTCTCCGGTCACGATTTCAACACCCGCGTCGCGCGCCGCCCTGCGCAGCGAATCGACCACGCGCCGCAGCACCTCCATCGAAAGTCCTTCCTCAAGGATGAACGCAGCACTCAGGAAAAGCGGCTTCGCGCCTCCCATGGCCAGATCGTTGACGGTGCCATGCACGGCCAGCGACCCAATATCGCCGCCAGGAAAGAACAGCGGCTTGACTACAAACGAGTCGGTCGTCATGGCCAGGCGTGTGCCGTTCACGTCGACGGTGGCCTGATCGTCCAGCCGTGCCAGAACCGGATTGCGAAACGCCGGAAGAAACATCGTGCGCATCAACTCCGCGCTCAGGCGCCCGCCACTGCCATGGCCGAGCACAACCGTGTCCTTCACGGGCAGCGGCGCAGGACAACTCAGTTGCGCCAGCGAGTTGGTCTTGTTTGACATGAGTTAAGCTCTTAGCTCTTAGCTCTTAGCTCTTCCCGCTGAGAGCTAAGAGCTGACAGCTGAGAGCTGCTCCTCCGATAGTTGTAATATGCTGCGCACGCCCCTTCCGACGACACCATGGGCGCGCCCAGCGGATTATGTGGCGTGCAGCGCATCCCAAACGCCGCACACTCCGTCGGCTTCTTCAATCCTTGCAGAACTTTTGCGCTGATGCACTCCGCCGGCTCTTCCGCGGTGATCGAGGCCAGCCCATAGATTCGCGAAGCATCATGATCGGCGTACGCCTCGCGCACCCGCAGCCCGCTGGCCGGAATGGTCCCGATGCCGCGCCATTTCTGGTGCGCAATCTCGAAGACTTCCTTGACCACGCGCTGCGCCGGCAAGTTGCCCCGGTAGTTCACCGACCGCACATACTGGTTCTCCGCCTTGACCTCGCCTTTTTCAAGCTGACGGACCAGCATCAGCACCGATTCCAGCAAATCCACCGGCTCGAACCCGCCGACCACAATGGGAACGCTGAAATCGCGCACCAGGCCTTCGTACTCCTCATAGCCCATGACGGTACAAACATGGCCGGGAGCGATGAATCCATTTACCCGGCACTCCGCCGAAGTCATCAGGGCGCGGATTGCCGGCGGCACCAGCACGTGCGAGACCAGCACCGAGAAGTTGTGGATCTTCTCTTCCTTGGCCTGCCACACCGCCATGGCATTCGCCGGAGCGGTAGTCTCGAATCCCACTGCCAGAAACACGACTCCGCGATCGGGATTCTGGCGCGCGATCTTCAGCGCTTCGGTCGGCGAATACACGACCCGCACGTCGCCGCCCTTGGCCTTGACCGTGAACAGGTCGTTCGTCGAGCCGGGCACACGCAACATGTCGCCGTAAGAAACCAGAATGATGTCGGGACGCGAGGCGAGTTCGAGGGCCTTGTCGATGGTCTCGAGCGGAGTGACGCACACCGGGCAGCCCGGACCATGGACCAGTTCGATGTTCGGCGGGAGCAGTTCGTCCAGGCCATAGCGCATGATGGTGTGCGTCTGCCCGCCGCAGATCTCCATCAGCACCCAGTGGCTGCGCACGGCCTGCGCGATTTCGGCCAGCAAAACCCGCGCGATGCGGGCGTCCCGGTACTCGTCCAGGTATTTCATCGGGCAGACCCCAAAACAGCCGATTCGGTGGCTGCGAAATTCACTCTATGCCGGGAATGAACTTCGCTCGGTGATGGAGATCACAACTGCAGGTGAGGTCTGAACAGTCGATTTTCCTAGGTCCTGAAGGGCTGGGAGAGACTACTCGGGCGGAAGTTCGCCTTCGAGCACCCCCATCTCGGCCAGCAGTTGGTAGGTCCGCTGGGCTTCGTCCTCATCCACTTTGCTGATTGCAAAGCCGACGTGCACCATCACGTAGTCCCCCGGATTCGCTTCGGGCACGAAATCCAGCCGCACCTGGCGGACGATGCCTCCGAACTGCACCCGCCCGGAACGCGCCAGGCCCAGATCTTCACTGCTCAAAATCTTTCCCGGAATAGCCAGACACACGGCGTTTGCTCCCGAACTAAAGGCTGGATTCGAGGGTGCGCCCTCGCCAAACTTGGGGCAGTGACTGCAATCACACGGCGGTGTGACGTAGTGCCAGGTCGTAGGCGGCCTCATGGAGCCGGCAGCAGGCCCGCGCTTCCCTGCAACCCGTCTAGTGAACAATCACCATCTTGCCGGGCGCCGACCCGGTGGAGAACGGCGAACCCGTCACGGCGGTGGGAGCTGCGTTGCCGGCACTGTATTGCAAGGCCGCGATGTTGCCGCTGGAACTCCCGACGTAGAAAAAGCCTCCGTTGGGCTCCATCACCAGAAACAAGCCTCCCGCACTCAGCAGGTTGAAAGGCGAGTTGGAGGCGGCCGTCAGAGTTCCGCTGGTCGTATTCCAGGTGAAAGCCCAGATGCTGTCGCTGGCCCCCTGAGTCGAGACATAGAGGAACTTGTTGGCAGTGTCCATGGACAGCGCACTCGGGCCCGTGCCCCCAGCGGACGAGAACGGGGAACCGGGGACAACCGTCAACGCTCCCGTATTAGCATTGATCGCGAATCCGGAGATGGTGTTCGCAATCGTATTCGCGGCATAAAGGAAATGACCGCCGGACTCTACCGCCAACGCGCTCAGGCCCGCGCCTGAAAAATACGGCGACCCGGGCACGTTGCTACTGAGAATCCCACCCGCAAACGTGAAGGCCGTAATGTACCCGGTGCTCGGGTTCGTCACGTATACGAACTCCCCCGACGGAGCAGGAGTGAGGAGAATCTCGGTCGGCTGGTCACCCGCCGCCACAGGAGATCCCACCGCGGCGAGCGCGCCCGTCCCCGAATCCACTGAAAATACCGACACGTCCTTGGAAACGGTGTTGGTCACCAACAGATACTGCCCCGATGAATCCAAAACCATCCCGCGCGGACCGGTACCGGCCGGCGTCGGGTTGCCACTGACGGTCAGCGTTCCATCACTGGCAATGTTAAAAACCGAGATCGTATTCTGGGCGGAATTCGCGACAAAGAGGAACTTCTTCGAGGGATGGAGCGCCAGCCCGGTGGGAGTGGCGCCCGCTACCGGCGGTGTCTTGGATCCGAGCGTAATGGCGCCGGTGGAATTGTTGAGCTGCAAAAGCTGCACGGAACCAACCGGCAGAGTGATGTAGGCATTATGGATAGCCGACGAGGAAGACGACGAACTCCCGCAAGAAATGGAAAGTCCAGCCAGAATTACTGCAAATGCGGCGAATGTCCGACGAAGGCACTGTTGATTCCTCAGCGCGATCCGCGCTGACCCTGGAAAGCTCATTTTCAGAATCTGCTCCTCGAGACCCACTCTCAGTTCGAAAATTTGTCCCTACCATCGTGCACGAGAAGGCCGGGACTGCGCAACTGCCGACCCCTCATTTGGATGCATGATGCCAGGATATCGAGGTCAAAAACAGCAGCGTCGCGGACATCCCAAGGGAGTTTTGGATGTATTCTAAAATCGAAGTGCATCCGTGATCGACATACACTGCCATCTTCTCCCGGAAGTTGACGACGGGCCCAGATCCTGGGAGGTGGCTGTCGAAATGTGCCGGATGGCGGCCAACGATGGCATCACGCACACGGTCGCCACTCCCCACGCCAATGAGCGCTATGCCTACGATCGCGTCTATCTGACCGGCCTTCTGGCGCAATTGCAGGATAAGATCGGACCGTCTCTGCGTCTGAGTTTGGGCTGCGATTTCCACCTTTCCTACGAGAACCTGGAGCGCGTACTGGACCAACCGCACACCTACACCATCGGCGAAACCAGCTACCTGCTGGTCGAACTCAGCAACTATAGCGTCCCCATTCAGCTCACCGACTGTTTTGTTCGTCTCGGGGACCGCGGACTGACTCCGATCCTGACTCACCCCGAGCGCAATCCGATCCTGCAACAGAGTCCTCAGCGCATCCTGGAGTGGGCCGAACAGGGTTGTTTGATGCAGGTCACTGGATCAGCGCTGACCGGGTTTTGGGGGGAGCGACCCGAGATCATCGCCCGCTGGCTGCTGGATCGGTCCGCCGTGCATATCCTCGCCTCCGACGGCCACGACACCAAGCGTCGGGTTCCGATCCTCTCTCAAGCACGCGCCGTCGCCGAGAAAATCGTGGGCGCCGAGTACGCCCAGGCATTAGTCGAGGTCAACCCCGCTGCGATCGTCAATGGACAACCCATCCCCTACAGCCCCAAACCAGTCATGGACTGAGATGGAGCGACGGGCGCCCTCGCCCGTCCGTCCGGAGGCCATCGATAGCCATTTCAAGTCGTCAGGAGTCTACTGTTGGGGTTTACTCTGCTCTATAGGATTGCTCGACCGATTCACCGGATCGCCCGTCTTCGGCTTCGTCCCCGCCTTCGGGTCGCTGGCCAGCGGTTCGGCGGTCATCGCGCTTTCCGGGTTTAGCAGTCCGTCCTTGCTCGGCCCCAGGCCAAGCTTGATCAATGCCCGCGAGTCCGGAACCGTCTTGGTTTGCCATCCCTGGTCGGCCTGATACCTCACCAGCGCATCCTGCGTGGCCGCGTCCCATTTCCCCGAAGGCTTGCCTTCCATGTAGTGTTCGCGAATCAGAGCTTCCTGGATCTCGCGCGCACGCGGCGAGTCAATCGCTTGCTGGCCGCGTTTCTTTTTGCCTTTGGTCTTGCCGTGCAAATGCTTGGCGGTGGAGGCAGATTTCTTCGTCGAAGGCTTGCGTTTGGAGGTCGTGCCGCTCGCAGGGTGAGCAGGTGAAGTACTCGACGAATCCTTCGCGGGAGTATCGGGCGTTGCCGCGCTGGCCGACACGCCCACACACAGCAGCCCCCAAAGGATTGCTCGTGACCAGTGTCGAGTTGGAAACCCAAATCTCATAACTTTCGATCGCGCACAAACACAACCGGCGAGATCAGCCTGCAACTATCTTCCCCAAAGCGGGGGCACAGTGCCAGTCTCGCCGGTTTATACCAGTTACGGAAGTGTCCCGGCCAGGAAAATCGCGCCGTCCTGGGGACGTGAGCCCCGCGGACGCACCAGGAACACCACATCCTGCCCGCTCTTCAGCGACGACTCGATCTTCGTGAAGTCCTC